>PPYF01349217.1_pt1 | contig 165578 bp, 138 predicted proteins | sample 1559871 | NCBI WGS metagenome assembly PPYF01 (sample SAMN08240021, study PRJNA423297) | Human gut metagenome, whole genome shotgun sequencing project.
CAAATATGGGTATATTTTGGAAAACATGCAAACAAAAATGATATTTTTTCTGATAAACTACTAAAAAAAGGAAACACACTGAACAAAACTGCGGATTTTTTGAGAAGAACACGATCTGGTCTTTAATTTTTGCAAAAGATTTCCCTCCCCTCTGCCATCGTCTGTGAGCAGGGGCTAAAAATATTCTTTACTTATTTAATGAATGTAGCCCGCAGACACCTCTGTCGGGGTGGAAATACACGCTTTCCCGTTACCTAAGAAGTAACAGAAAGACAGACCACCAAGATGAGATGGATTATGAAATGACAGCAAACAAATTTTTTATTTATTAATTGTATAACATTTAATTTACTTTTATGAGAAAATGGACGTATTTGGTCGCAACCTTGCTAATGGCGGGTACGACAGCTACATTCACGGGATGTATTGATACCGATGAACCGGAAGGTATCGTTGATCTGCGGGGAGCAAAATCCGAACTGATTAAAGCGCAAGCTGCGGTAAAACTGGTGGAAGTGGAATGGCAAAAAGCGCAAGTAGCTTATCAGGAACTGGTAAACAAATCTAAAGAATTGGATAATCAGTACAAAGAGTACGATGTTCAGATGCATGCTTTAGACGTGAAACTGAAAGAACTGGAAGTAGAACGCGCACAAGCTGCTACCGAACAAGCAAAAGCTGAGGCGGAAGCTAAGATTGCTGAAGCTAACAGAGACAAAGCTTACTGGGAAAATAAAATGGCTGAAGAAGCTGAAATCTTCAAAGCAGCTATGTTGAACTATCAGACTCAGACTGCACAGGCACAAGAAGCTTATGATAATGCAATGAAACTGATTGAAGCAGGAAAACTTCTGCTTTCTGATGGAGAAAAAGCTATTATTGATAAAGCACAGCAAAGACTTTATGTTGCTTCTGCTAGTCTGAACCAATATTACGATGCTTTAAAGACAGCTCAGGATAATTATTATGATGCATTGGTTAATCCTAATCTTCCGACATTAGCTAGCTTGCAGGCTGAATTGAAGTTGGCACAGATTGCAGTTGAAAAGGCAGAAATCTTATTGGATGAGAAAAATAATATGTTAGCTTTGGCAGAAGACTTTGATGCAGCTGCATGGGATGATAAGATCCTGGATCTGAAGAAGAAGAAATCTGAATATGAAAGTGAAAAGAGCAAAGCTGATGTTGAGATCGCTACTATTAAGACTTCCGCAAATTATAAAGCTGCAGAACAAAAAGTAGCCGAAAAGATAAAAGCGCGTAAAGCTGCTAAAGAGGCATATGATAAAGCTGTAGCAGACTCTACAACACAGGTTAATACTCAGCTTGATATTGCAGCTTATAAATCTGAACCTATTAATGAAGGATTGAAGACATTATTTAGTAGTAGCAATGATTTTACATCTTTAGATGGATATACTGTTAGTACAGGTGTGTTTGATTATCAGGCTGTTCAGTATACGCAAACTGAGTACAATGCCGATTTGAAGATAGAAGATGTAACAGCCAGAACTAGTCAGGCATCTCTTACTCTGATGAAAGTAAATGCCTGGATTGATGCTTTAGGTAAATATTCTGTAGACGAAAATGGAGTTGAATGGAATAAGTTGACTTTGGCAGAAAAAGAAAAGGCAGCCAAAGATGCTAAAGAAAAATTTGAAAAAGATAAAGCTAACTGGGAAATTTCTGCAAAAGCGGTAAAAGGTACAGCAACTACAGTACCAACTACTGATTTGAAAAAGGTGACAGATGCTTATAATTCTTCTTATGCCGCAGTAGAATCTGCAGTGAAAGCTTATAATAGTGCATGGGATGCTGTATATCAAGCTGCTTATGATGATGCTGTAGAAAAAGAAAAAGCTTCGGTATTGGAGAAAACATACCGTGACAATATGATTACCGCATTGTCTCCTACTAGTAAGGCTGCATGGGAGGCATTGACTCCTGCTGAACAAACTACCAGCAAACTGGAAGCTATATTGGACGATACGGTGAAACAAGCTAAAGCAAAGGCTGATGCTAATGCTACTTTGGCTGAATGGCTGAAACTTGATCAGACTGTTGCTGATTTGGCTGCCAAAGGTGAAGCTGCAGGAAATCAAGCTCTTGCTGATGATAAAGATAAGAAAGTAGAAAAGGCTAAAGCTGCATTGGTTGAAGCTGCTGGAAACGCTGCTACTGCTGTTGCTAAGGTGGCTCCTGCAATTAGTACTTATTCTGCTCTTGCTGCTAATCCTTACGGTCAGATACTGGCTAATACAGTTAGTGTTGAAGATATGACAGGCAAAGATGCTTTCTATAAAGAAGAGGAAAAAGATGGTAAGAAAACTGGCCACATGCAGGCATTACGCTCTGATATTTCTGCAGATGAGTTTACTAAATTAAGTGCAACTAAGTTAGATCGCAATACAGCTGAAGATGCTTTAGAGTATACCTCTGATGCTACTTTTGGTACTGTGATTCCTGGCGAAGACAGACTTGTTGAAGTAACAGAAGCAATGGTCCGCGCTTATATTAAGCAGAATAATAGTGCTGTTTTGACTGACTTTGGTACTTTGGGAGCTATGATGGCTGCTAATGACGATGTACAGACTTGCAAAGATATGATTGCTGCTGCCGACTTGATTAAACCATTGAAGACTCAAATGGAAGGTGTACTTGCCGATCTGAATGCAGAAATAAATACGAATACAGCTTTAATGGATCCGTTTATTGCAAAAGCTGACGAGACTCGTATTGCTCTGAAGACTGCTAAAGAAGAGGTGAAGAATGCACAAGAGGAACAAGATGCATTGACTGCTGAAGCTGAGGCTAATAGTAAGAAGTTTGCTGAATTGATCCAAGATTACGATGGCTTGATCAGTGTTGTTCAAGATCAGATTGATGGTATCAACGGTGGTGTAGTCACTGGTACTGTGGTAACTGTAGAATCTGTTCTGAATTATTGGAAGAATGAAGTTGCTACTCAGGAAAAATCAGTTGAAGAAGCTAAACAGAAGGTTACTGCAGCAGAAAAGAGCATTGAACTGTTCAACAAGGGTGAATATAAGGAAGCTTATGTAATAGAACAGAAGAAACTTGCTTTGGAAACAGCTCAAGAAGCTTATGATGTAGCGAAAGCAATCTATGATACTGCTCTTGCACAAGTTAAGGCTGTATTGGAAACCTTGAGTAAGTAATTTCTTAATCACGTAAAAGTAACAAAATGATAAAGAAACTATGCACATTACTTTTGCTGACCTGTATAACAGCTGCGCCTTCATTGGCGCAGCGTTACAGCAGCAGTGATGATGCGTCGTTTGCTCCGAAGAAAGGACAGTGGCAGGTTTCGGTTTTACTTGGTAGCGGAAAGTTCTTCAATGAGAACACCTCTTATCTGCTTCCCAAGTTCACCAACACCGAAGGAGTCGTCGGACTTCCCAATGGAGGAACGGATAACTCCGGTGACCTGAACCGCTATCTGAATATCGGTAGTCTGAATAATAATAGTCTGGTCAATATAGCTGGAATCGAAGGCAAGTATTTTCTGTCTGACAACTGGGACATCAATTTCCAGTTTAGCATGAACATCAGCCTGACTCCCAAGAAAGACTATGTAGAAGGCGACAACAGTGTACCCGATATGATCATACCCGCGCAAAGTTATATCAATGCGCAGATGACTAATAACTGGTATACCTCTGTCGGCTCCAACTATTACTTCAAGACTCGCAACGAACGTATTCATCCATACGTAGGAGGCGCCCTTGGCTTCCAGATGGCACGCATTGAAACTACAGAACCATACACCGGTGATACCTATAAGGATAGCGATGATTCGGAAGAACTTCCTTCTCAGGTCTATACCGCAGGAAGCAAAGCCGGCCAGATGTATGGTATGAAAGTAGCTGCCGTAGCAGGTATCGAGTATAGCATTGCCAAAGGATTTATTTTCGGGTTTGAGATGCATCCTTTAGCTTATCGCTATGATCTGATACAAATTTGTCCGAAAGGATTTGATAGGTACAATGTCAGTCACCATAACATCAAAATTTTCGAAATGCCTGTGGTGAAACTTGGCTTCAGATTCTGACGAACAATGATTATACAAATGTATAAATGAAAAGTGAAAGCCGCTCTGCTGATATTGGCGGGCGGCTTTTCTTTCTTTTCAAGAAGAAATAAAAGTCCGATGAATAGATGTATAAGACTTTTGCCCTTTTTTATTGGGGTATTAGTATTGGGAGCTTGCTCTCAAATAAAAGGTTACAGAATTGACGGTAGTGCGCCTCTGCCGGAATTTGAGGGTAAAATGGTTTACATGAAAGATGTTTCGACGGATGCCCCTGTTGACAGCGCAAGGATAACAAATGGAAAGTTTGCTTTTGCAGACACGACAAAAATAGAAAATCCGGTCATAAAGATACTTTCGATCCATGCCAGTAAAATGGGACTGGAATACCGTTTGCCTGTTGTGATTGAAAACGGTACTATAAAAGCGAGTATTGCCGATGTCGTTTGTACGGAAGGAACGATGCTGAACGAACGGATGCAGGATTTTCTTCTGGCTATAGATGCATATTCTGCTGCTTGTACGGATAAGCCGGTGGAACAGATACAATCCGGATTCTCGGAATTACTAAAGAGATATATCGAGATGAATAATGACAATGTAATTGGTACTTATATTCAGACAGCTTACCAGTCATCACTATAATACGATAAATATTCTTTTTCATTTCTATAACAAATAAGATATACGAATACAGAGATAATTTAATAAACAAGAGCTCAATCATAATAATCCTTCTCCTGATATCTTCCGGATTAATGCACTACTTCTTTATGAAGGGGATATCCATAAGACGAGAAACAAAGATGCGCCCTTGCGAAAGTCCGGATTTTTGTATTATTATGTTTTTAAGGACGTTCCTGTTCCCACATTTCCCCTTTTTCCCCAGGAACGTCCTTTTATTTTTCAACTAGGTTTGTCTTTTTATTGTAAAGCACGGATACGTACTTCTATTTCTTTTTCGTTTTTTAATCCGTCCTTCACTTCATTGATATTCGTATCTCCGTAATGGTACGGATACAAAATATGCGGTTGAATGATTTTAGCAGATTGTATAGCTTGTTCCGGTGTCATCGTATACGGTTGGTTGACAGGTAGAAAGGCTATATCGATATTCTTTATTTGTTTCATTTCCGGGATATTTTCCGTGTCTCCGGCAATGTAAATCCGGGTGTCGCCCACAGTGAGGATATATCCGTTGTCACGTCCCTTGGGATGGAATTTGTCTCTACCGGGAGTTGTATTATAAGCAGGTACTGCTTCCAGTTTGATTTCGGGTGTAATTTGCAGTATATCACCATTTTTCATGGCTTGTCCTTTGTCCAACATCTTCTGGCAATTCGGATTGGCAATAATTTTTGTATCCGGAGTTTCGATAGCAGCAATCGCTTTGGTATCGAAATGATCATGGTGTTCATGTGTTATCAGGATATAGTCAGCTTTCGGTTGCTGTGTAAAGTCTGCGTAATCAGAGACTGGATCAATAAAAAACTTTTTTCCAGCATATTCTATTAACAAACTGGCATGCTTAAAGAAAGTGATCTTCAGGCTTTTCCCGTTCTTGGTGGTAAACGAATCCGTTTCGAAGTTCTGCATCTTTGTGGTCAGATTAATTGAATGATTGAATAAACAGGAATAAGCAAATCCGTAAGAAAGGCACAGCGCGAGTGCTACTAATAAAATCTTTTTCATATCTATACAGAGTTTGGTTCCTTACAAAGATAAACATCTATAGCGATTTATCAGTTCATGATTAAACATATTCTGTTGGAAATTAACTTTCTTATTGAGAAGGAGGATAATAGGCAGTAAATAAGAAAGGGATGAGGCATTGGTGAAAAGAGAAAGGCACAGAGTCAAAATATCCTGTGCCTTTGCTGTTTGTTATCTGATAGTAATCAGCTTTTACGCATTCAATGCCTGCTCGATATCTGCAATGATATCATCCGCATTCTCGATACCTACGGACAAACGGATTAAGTCGGGACGTACACCTGCTTCCATCAGCTGCTCATCCGACAACTGGCGGTGAGTATGGCTGGCGGGGTGAAGCACACAACTACGGGCATCAGCTACGTGAGTCACAATAGCGATAAATTCTAATGAATCCATAAACTTGATAGATACATCACGTCCGCCTTTCAGTCCGAAGGAGATTACTCCGCAGGAGCCGTTCGGCATATATTTCTGTGCCAGTGCATAGTATTTGTTATCCGGCAGGCCGCAATAGTTAACCCAAGCCACTTTCTCGTTCTTAGAAAGATATTCTGCTACTTTCTGAGCGTTACGGCAATGTTGAGGCATACGCAGATGCAGTGTTTCAAGTCCAAGATTCAGTAAGAAAGAATTTTGCGGGCTTTGGATGCTGCCGAGGTCACGCATCAGTTGTGCGGTTGCTTTGGTGATGTAAGCACCTTTGCCGAATGCTTTTGTATAGGTCAGGCCATGATAAGATTCGTCCGGTGTACAGAGTCCGGGGAATTTGTCTGCATGGGCATCCCAGTCGAAGTTGCCGCTGTCGACGATACAGCCACCTACGCTTGTTGCGTGTCCATCCATGTATTTGGTGGTGGAGTGAACGATAATGTCTGCTCCCCATTCAAAAGGACGGCAGTTGATAGGAGTCGGGAATGTATTGTCTACAATCAAAGGTACTCCGTGACTGTGTGCGATACGGGCAAACTTTTCGATATCCAGCACTTCGAGAGAAGGATTGGAGATTGTTTCTCCGAACAGTGCTTTCGTATTAGGCTGGAAAGCTGCCGAGATTTCTTCTTCGCTGGCGTCCGGATGAACGAAGGTAACGTCGATGCCGAGTTTCTTCATGGTGACGCCGAATAAATTGAATGTTCCTCCGTAGATGGCGGATGAACAAACGAAATGATCTCCTGCCTGGCAGATATTGAAAATGGCATAAAAGTTGGCTGCCTGACCGCTGGATGTAAGCATAGCAGCTACACCACCTTCAAGGGCGGCAATCTTGGCGGCAACCGCGTCATTAGTCGGGTTTTGCAGGCGGGTATAAAAATAACCACTGTCTTCCAAATCGAAAAGGCGTGCCATTTGTTCGCTGGTATCGTATTTGAAAGTTGTACTCTGATAGATGGGCAGCACACGCGGCTCACCCTTTTTAGGCGTCCATCCGGCCTGTACGCACAGGGTTTCGGGTTTGAATTGTTTTGCCATAATGATATAGGGTTTTAAGTTTTATTGCCAAAAAAAGTTTTAACGGGGCAAAAGTAGGGAAAATAATTGTATTTTTGTCCTGTTTATAAGTGAAATGATACTGATAAGGTAGTAGTCGAATATGAAAAAAAGATTCTATATTCTTTTATTAATTAGTTTTCTTCTTTCGTTGGCTGATGTGCAGGCGCAACAAAAAGCTACTCCGAAAGCAGGTGAGGGGATTTCTACTTTTTTGCTGCGTCATAACCGTGCTCCAAAGAAATATTACGATGATTTTGTGGAACTGAATAAGGCAAAGCTGGGGAAAGGAAATGTGCTGAAACTGGGGGTGACATATACAATTCCTCCTGTCAAGAGATCGACGGCGGCTGATAAAGAGACACCGGCAAGAAAACAATCCTCAAAGGCTTCGAAAATAGGAACCACTCTTCATGAACCTCTTTTCGGTAAGCAACTGGCGAATGTAAAGGTCACTTCCAACCAACTGGCAGGTGCCTGCTTCTATGTAGTCAGCGGGCATGGCGGTCCTGATCCGGGAGCCATCGGACGGGTAGGGAAGCACGAACTTCACGAAGACGAATATGCCTATGACATTGCACTTCGTCTCGCCCGGAATCTGATGCAGGAAGGGGCGGAAGTGCATATCATTATTCAGGATGCCAAAGATGGTATCCGTAATGACGCTTACCTCTCTAACAGCAAGCGTGAGACTTGTATGGGCGACCCGATTCCATTGAATCAGGTGCAGCGTCTTCAGCAGCGTTGTAACAAAATCAATGCTCTTTATCGGAAAGACCGTCAGAACTATACTTACTGTCGCGCTATCTTCATCCATGTAGACAGTCGCAGCAAAAAAAAGCAGACAGATGTCTTTTTCTATCATTCTAATAAGAAAGCCGAAAGCAAACGGCTGGCAAACAATATGAAAGATATGTTCGAATCCAAATATGGAAAGCATCAGCCGAACCGCGGCTTTTCCGGAACGGTGAGCGGACGCAATTTATATGTACTTTCACACACTACTCCTGCTTCTGTCTTTGTCGAACTGGGGAATATACAGAATACATTTGACCAGCGGAGACTGGTGATGGATTCCAACCGTCAGGCCCTTGCCAAATGGTTGATGGAAGGCTTTCTGAAAGATTTTAAAGGGAGAAAATAAACTTCAATCTCTTTTTTTCGTGAACAAAACGAAAATCGGGATGTTATATATGTGCAAATCGCCTGATGGCTGCTTGTAGGTATGCGAATATATATGAGTCAGTGAATATGCCTCCCCGGCATAACAGGAAGATTGCATAGTAGTTTTGTCGTGTTTTATTTTGTGTTTGTGTTGTGACGGTGCTGCGATGTGAATCGGGGTACCGTTTTTTTTGTTAAAAAGTCGTCTTAACTTCATTTTTTTCAGAACTCTTGTGAACAAAATCCGAATGGGTGCGTTATTTATTATGCAAATCACCTGATAAAGCTTCTTATGGGTATGCGAATATAGATAAGTCAAGCAAGATATGCCTCCCCGGCATTACAGGTAAGATTGCATAGTAGTTTTGTCGTGTTTTATTTTGTGTTTGTGTTGTGACGGTGCTGCGATGTGAATCGAGGTGCCGTTTTTTTGTTATAACCGCTTTGGGGGTTATAACCAGGGATTATCCGACATAATAAAATTCTGTGATTCAGTCTGCCGGAAAATGTCTTCCTTTGCAAAAAAGAAATAATTAAGTATCACTTAAATCAAATCATTTATGTTCAATGAAAAGAGAAGCAGCATGCTGCACGGTGTCCTGTTGATAGCATTATTTTCTTGTGCTGCATTTTATATTGGCGAGATGTCTTTTGTAAGAAGTATTTCTTTCAGTCCGATGATTGTCGGTATCATTTTGGGTATGCTTTATGCCAATAGTCTGCGAAACCACCTTCCGGAAACGTGGGTGCCGGGAATCCAGTTTTGCTCAAAGAAGATTCTGCGTATCGGTATCATTTTATATGGTTTCAGATTGACTTTTCAGGATGTGATGGCTATCGGATTGCCGGCTATGCTGATCGATGTGATTATTGTGGCTGTGACTATTTGTGGCGGCATCTATCTTGGTAAGCTGCTGAAGATGGACCGTGGAATCGCATTGCTTACTTCCATCGGAAGTGGAATTTGTGGAGCCGCCGCTATTCTGGGGGCTGAATCGACCATCAAGGCAAAGCCATATAAAACGGCTGTGTCCGTGTCTACTGTCGTGATTTTCGGTACTATTTCCATGTTTCTGTATCCTTTCTTGTACCGGAACGGACTTTGTGCACTGACTCCCGATCAGATGGGGATTTATACGGGGGCTACCCTGCATGAGGTTGCCCATGTAGTAGGTGCCGGAGACGCGATGGGAAACGGTATTTCGGATTCTGCCATCATAGTGAAAATGATTCGTGTGATGATGTTGGTTCCTGTGCTTCTGATTACTACCTATCTGGTGGCGAGAGCGCGGAAAAGACAAGTGCAGAAAGGACAGAAGTTTCAGAAGATTGCGGTGCCCTGGTTTGCAATAGGCTTTATGGGTGTCATCGCTTTCAATTCTTTTGATTTGTTTCCTGCACAGTTGGTGGCAAGTATTAACACACTGGATACCTTTTTGCTGACAATGGCTATGACGGCACTCGGAACAGAAACAAGCATCGATAAATTCAGAAAGGCCGGAGCCAAACCTTTCGTACTGGCTCTTTTACTTTATGTGTGGCTGGTAGTCGGCGGATATTTCCTTGTGAAGTATCTCACTCCTTATCTGATGTAGGAGAAATCATCTGATGTAAGGGAAAAACGTCTCCTTGCAAAATACTTATTATCACTTTCACCGCAAATTGTACAATCTTAGACGGATAAATTAAGTGTCAGTCACTGAGAACTTCCCATTTTATCTGTATGATAGATACAATTTGTGGCGAAAGTGATGCGTTTCATCCGGGCAGGCTATATTTATCGCTTTTCTTTCGGATAGTTAGGACCGTAAAGCATCGTTTTTTTGCGGACAACCAATTGACCGTCTTTCACAAATTCCTCTCCCCGTTCACTGAGGTGGCGGATCATTTCTGCACGCATGCCTGCCAGCAGCTTTTTATATTTCTTGTCGCTCACAGCATTATGCAGTTCTTTAGGATCTTTGGCAAGGTCAAACAATTGCTCTTCACCTGTATAGAAGTACCAGATATATTTAATCTTTCCGTCGGTCAAAGCACACCAATAGTTGTCATCACTGTAGCAAGTGGCATGTTCCAGATCGATGTATTTGCGCCATTCCGTTTCTGTGCCTTTAGCCAGAGATAGCAGAGAGCGTCCGTCTATGTCGGTGGGAACGGAGGTTCCCGCTATTTCGAGGAAAGTTGGTAGCAGGTCACGGAGTTCTACGGGATTATCCACCTTGCCGGGAACGACTTGCGCTTTGGCTGGCCATTTAATAATATAAGGTATGTGCGTAGATCCTTCATACGGGTAAGTCTTCCGCCAGTGGTAGTGATCTCCCATCATATCTCCATGATCGGAAACGAAAATGATAAGGGAGTTATCATACATTCCCTTGTCTTTTAAGGTCTGGAGGACACGCCCTATCTGTTCGTCTATGAAAGTGATGTTGGCATAATAATAGCGTTTGGAGTGACGTGCATATTCATTTCCGAAGTTACCGTAGGGAGCATCTTTGGCTGCTTTTTCGGGGTCCAGTTCTTTAGCGTATTTCCCACACCAGTCACCAATGACGGGATCGGGAACCTGTGCATCCTTATACATGTCGAGAAAGCGTTGAGGCGGGTCGTACGGGCTGTGGGGACGGGCAAAGGAAACTTTCAGAAATAAAGGCTGATTGCCGTTATCATAATTCTGTATCATCTGACAAGCCATTTCACCGGTCCAATAAGTAGGGTGCAGACTTTCTTTCAGTTTATAGGTAGCTGCTCCGTGATCGTTCCATCCGATTCCGGTTTCATCCGGGTTCTTTCCCGGTGCTTGTATTTGAAACCATAAGCGATAGTCACTGATGAAATTCGGATCTTCCCGGCGTCCGCTTTCATCCAGCAGCGTTCCTTCGAAACCGTGTTTGATTCGTTGCGGATGCCAGTGCATTTTTCCGATACCGAAGGTATAATATCCAGCATCTTTCAGCATCTGAGGCATTTCGTGGTTGTACTTGGGGGCAACTTTGCCATATCCTAACAAGCCATGATGCCAGGGAGACTGTCCGGTCAACAGTCCGGCACGGGCAGGGGTACTGCTGGGACACGAAGAATATCCGTTCATAAACAACGTTCCTTCGCTTGCCAAAGCGTCCAGATGGGGGGAGATTACAGATTCATTACCCATGCATCCCATGGCGTCGCCACGTTGCTGATCGGTCATAATTAAGATAATGTGCGGTTGGTTTTGTGCATAGGCCAAAGATGAGCACAATCCGGCCGTGACGGCAAATGTACATTTCAGGTTAATCATATTTTCAGGTTTTTCATAATGTAATACTGCAAAGGTATAAAGTTTTATCTATTTTGCGTGAAAGCATTTCTGCTTTTTATATGAAAAAAGAAACTGTTTCAGAAACAGGTGGGGGCACCTGTACTGAAACAGTCTCTTTTATTATAGGTAATCGCCTATAACTTATAAAGGCATATTTCCATGTTTTTTAGGCGGATTCGTCTGCATCTTGTTCTCTGTCATTTCCAGTGCCTGGATCAGACGTTTGCGGGTTTGTCTCGGATAGATGATTTCATCGATGAATCCTAGTTCGGCAGCTTGGTAGGGAGTGGCAAACTTTTCCTTGTAGGCTTCCAGTTCTTTATCTTTTGTCTCTGCATCCGCTTTGCGGAACAGGATGTTTACCGCACCTTCCGCACCCATGACTGCGATTTCCGCACTCGGATAAGCGAAGTTCACATCTGCACCTGTCTGTTTGGAGTTCATCACAATATACGCGCCACCGTATGCCTTGCGGGTAATGACTGTCAGTTTGGGAACGGTAGCTTCGGCAAACGCATAAACGATTTTAGCACCGTGGCGGATGATACCGTTGTTCTCCTGCGTATATCCGGGAAGAAATCCCGGCACATCTTCGAAAGTAATCAACGGAATGTTGAAACAGTCGCAGAAACGGATGAAGCGGCTTGCCTTGTCGCTGGCGTCAATGTCGAGAACACCGGCAAGGTAGGCCGGCTGATTGGCGACAATACCAACCGAACGGCCTGCCAGACGTGCAAAACCGATGATGATATTCTTTGCGAAGTTAGTCATTACTTCGAAGAAATAGCCGTTATCTACTACCCGTTCGATGATATCCTTCATGTCGTATGGTACATTCGGGTCTGCGGGGACGATGGTGTCGAGTACGGCATCTTCACGGTTGGTCTCGTCAGTACAGTTCTGCTTTTTCGTTTCGTCCATATTATTCTGAGGCAAGAAGGAAAGCAGTTCGCGAATGCTCATCAACAGTTCTTCTTCGGTATTGCACATAAAGTGAGTGACACCGCTTTTACTGCTGTGTGTCATGGCACCGCCCAGTTCTTCTTTGCTTACCTCTTCGTGAATCACAGTCTTTACCACATCCGGACCTGTCACAAACATGTGACTCTTTTCTTTCACCATAAAGATGAAGTCGGTGAGGGCAGGAGAGTAGCAGGCGCCTCCGGCACACGGACCAAGAATAGCCGAAATCTGAGGAATCACCCCGCTTGCCATTGTGTTCTGATAGAAAATATCCGCATAGCCGGAAAGGCTTTCAATTCCTTCCTGAATACGTGCACCTCCGGAATCATTCAGCGCAATTATCGGAGCACCGTTCTTCAATGCCAGTTGCTGCACTTTCACAATCTTTTTCGCGTTCGAAGCAGACAGTGAACCTCCGTAGACTGTAAAGTCGTAGGCATAAACAAATACCTGGCGCCCGTCAATCTTTCCGTAACCGGATACGATGCCGTCTCCCGGAATCTTGTTTTTGTCCATGCCATAGTTGGTGCAGCGGTGAACCATCAACTTGTCCAGTTCAACAAAAGTACCTTTGTCGAGCAGCATTTCGATACGCTCGCGGGCAGTCATCTTTCCGTTTTCGTGTTGCTTTTCAATCTTTTCCACGCCCCCACCGAGGGAAGCGATGCGGTCACGTTCCTGGAACGTGGCGTATGCTTTATTTATTTCTTCCATGATGCAATCCGTTTTTAGTATTATACAATCGGCTCTAATGTTATTAATGTCTGGTCACCGGTGATGTTGTCGCCTTCTTGAACCAGAATTTCCTTGATGCGGCAATCTGAAGTCACTTTGTAGTTGCTCTGCATTTTCATGGCTTCGATGACGATGACGGTATCTCCCGTTTTCATTTCCTGCCCTGCCGTAACAGGGATTTTCACCACCTTTCCCGGCATTGGGGAAGTGATGCGGTCGTTCTGTTCATCTTCGCCTTTCTTGCGCATACGCAGATACTTTGCCTGGCTGTCCACGATTTCAACATTGAAACTGCTATAATGCGTATTTACCTTATAGCTTTTACCGTTTTCGCGGCGAATCAGTTGTGCGTTTGCGCTGCGACCGTCCATCAGAATATTGCAGGTGCCATTTTCGGCCATCACAACATCTGCTTCAAACGGTTTTCCGTCAATGGTAAGTACCACTTTATTGTCTTCCTTGCTGACGAGCTCTATTTCCGCTACGCGGTCTCCTATATGAATTTCCATAATTGAATGCTGTTTTTAGTTTAGATACGAAGTACACCTTTGTGCAAGCCGAATTCTTTCCATTTGCTGATGGGACGGTTGTCCGTTGCGTCACCTCTGTTTTCTTCAAGATTCATCAGATAATCCATGTAGGCAGCAATCATGGCAATATTTTCGGCACGTTCGCTGGTGCGCATGATACATTGTTGCAGATGCTCGCCGTTCTTGGTGATAAAGCCTGTGTCGTAATGGCCTTCCACGAAGTCCGGTGTGTCCATGATGGCACGTAGGTAGCTGATATTGTTCTTTACACCTGTCAGTTTATACTCATGGAGTACGCGGCGCATCCGTTCGATGGCATATTCGCGGTTGGTAGCCCATACGATCAGTTTGCCGATCATCGGGTCATAATAGATCGGGATTTCATATCCTTCGTAAACGTAACTGTCGATACGAACACCGATTCCGTTCGGTTCTGTAATCTGTTTGATGATTCCTGGACTCGGCATGAAGTTCATTTCCGTGTCTTCGGCACAAATACGGCATTCGATGGCATGACCGCGCTGTTGGATATCTTTCTGTTTCAGCTGGAGCACTTGTCCGTCGGCAACTTTGATCTGCTCTTTCACCAAGTCCACTCCGACCACTTCTTCCGTTATCGGATGTTCTACTTGCAGACGGGTGTTCATTTCGAGGAAGTAATAATTGCGATGCTTGTCGACCAAGAACTCAATCGTGCCTGCACCGATATAGTTGACCGCTTTGGCCGCGGCTACCGCCTTTTCACCCATATCTTTACGCAGTTCGGGAGTCACGAAAACCGATGGCGTCTCTTCCACAATCTTTTGGTTGCGGCGCTGTACGGAACATTCGCGTTCGCACAGGTGAATCACGTTTCCGTGTTTGTCGCCCAGAATCTGAAATTCAATGTGATGAGGTTCCTCCACGAACTTCTCCAGATAAACGGTATCGTCGCCAAAAGAAGAAAGTGACTCGCCCTTGGCAGTTGTATAAGCCTCTTCCACCTCTTCCGCACTGTGGATAAGGCGCATACCTTTTCCGCCGCCGCCCATAGATGCTTTCAGCATCACCGGATAACCGATCTTGTTGCAGAGTTCTACGGCTTCTTCCACACTTTTCAGATTCTCCTGTGTGCCGGGAACGACAGGGACCCCTGCCTCGATCATTTTAATACGGGCGGATATCTTGTCGCCCATTGCCTCCATCGTTTCGGGGTCCGGTCCGATAAAAATAATATTTTCTTCCTGACAGCGTCGGGCGAAAGTCGCGTTTTCGGACAGGAAACCATATCCCGGATGAATAGCGTCAGCATGGCATTCCTTTGCCACTTCGATGATTTTTTCTATATTCAGATAACTCTCTTTGGATGCTGCCGGTCCTACGCAATAAGCTTCGTCTGCATAGAGCACGTGCTTCGCGGTCCGGTCTGCTTCGGAGAAAATTGCGATACTCGTTATCTCCATCTCCCGGCAGGAGCGCATCACCCTTATGGCAATTTCACCGCGATTGGCTACTAAGATTTTTTTTATCATACTTTACTCAATTAAGTACATACTTATTTAATGCCTTCCCATCTTCACAGACATAGTCCATCCGACAGAAACACAGTATTTTCTTGATTTGGGGCTTAACAAATGATGTTCTTTCTCCTAACCCACGAGGTAGAAGAACGCTTTACGCGAAGTGGCAGGTCTTCTGACTGACTCTTGTCTTATAGTGCCTTCCCAAAATAACATCAGTGGCGATAAATTAGTTCATTAATAAGACATTGTATAGAGCTTCACAGCAGCGGGACTGTACGGGATTTACACCCGATTCCCTTTTAATCGTCATCCGTTGGACACGGACTCCGAACCATTTCGGGGGGCAAAGATAAATAAATATTGAATACTGTGTTCTGTTTTTGCACGAAAGTTTCAGTTTTGTGCAATGAATGCTCCGGCAGATTTCCTCTCCTTTACTTTTCCAATAGAACTAAATCTCTGTGTATTAATGTTTATGCGTTAAACCTTCCTCTTTTTGTATTGTTAAGACTCCCACTAATTAATTAAAAGGAGAATCGATATGAAAGAAAAGAAAATAGCTCGTGATACGAGAAACAGAGAGAAACTGGCGGGTGATGACTGGGTAATGGCAGAATTTTATGCAACGTGGTGTCCTCACTGCCAGCGTATGCAGCCTTTGATAAAAGAGTTCAAGAAAGAGATGGAAGGGATAGTCGAGGTAGTACAGGTAGACGTAGACGAGGAAAGTGATCTCGCTAATTTCTATACCATTGAATCCACTCCCACATTCATTCTTTTCAGAAAAGGTGAACAGCTCTGGAGACAATCCGGTGAACTGACGCTGGAAAGATTGGGAAGAGCGGTCAAAGAGTTTAAATCTTGAAAAAGTATTAATAAAAAGGGATGCTTTTCTATGAAAGTTTTAAATCGTGTTATGAAACATACTTTTTTATTTGGATAATTTGCTAATAACACAGAAGTACGTATCTTTGCACTGTGTTTTTCATAGTATTAGATTTAAGGTTAACAAAGGTTGGAGCAAGGCGTTGCTCCTTTTTTTAAATGTTGGAAGGGGCAAATCCTGTGTCATTCGTTAGATTGGTACCGATTCCGAAGGAACAGCGAATCTTCTCCTTGCAGTATTCTTGAATTTCCAGTGCCTTCGTGAAGTCGAGAGCGTTGCTGAAGACGATAGTTTTGGTAGTGGCATCAATGCCCAGTTCTTTATAGCGGGCTACCAGTTTATCAATAAAATCAAACTCATTGCCAGAATCGCAGCGTACTCCGTCGAATAGCTTGGCCTGCTTGCGGCTGAGATTGCTCAGGAATATTCCTGAAGTATAAGTGTCGGACAGCGCAATGCCCAAATCTCCGTCGTATACATTCACCCAGTTTTCGAGCGCCATATAGTTGGCGTGCTTATATCCGAACTGTGCCCCATGAAACATGAACCACTCATGCGGATGAGTTCCCATCATTTTCATGCCGTACTTCATGGCAAAGTAGCAGTTGGAAGTTCCGGTACAGTATTTGGCCGTATCATTCAGCCGTTTGATCACCGTCTCCTGCACGTCGATTGAGAATCTTCTCCGCGTGCCGAACTCCGAGAAGCGGAGCTGGTGCTGATTGGACAATTCCACTTTCTCCGACAATTTGCAGAGTATCTCGCTCATATCGGGTATGTTGCCGAAAAACTTGTTTTTGATTTCGGATACGATGGCGAGCAGCGGTACTTCATACAGTGTGACTTTATAAAGAAAATCGCTGACTTCAATATGCAGCCGGCCCGTTGTGTCCAGATGAATATCGATCTTGTCCGGATCAAAACGGAAAGAAGACAGCCATTCCCAATAGACTCTCGGAAGAAACCGGCAATTGCGTGTCATGTATTCCAGTTCCTCTTCCGTAAGTCTCAACCGGCTGAGGTTGCTGAATTCGCTTTTGAGCGCTTCCAGAAATTCTTCGGTATATTCAGTTTCGTTTCTGTCATTGAAGCTGAAAGTACCCATTGCGTAAGGGAATAATTTGATATAAGCGTACGAGGTGGTAAACTTATAGAGGTCTGTATCCAGCAGTGTTCTTACAATCATACCGTTTATTATTTAATATGTAAAACGTTGTAAAGTTAGTATTTGTTGGACAATCCTACTGATTAATTGACAATAATTCTTTCTTTAGTAAGTTAATCCCACTTTTAGGGTGATGGAGTGGTGAGACAGTTCTTCCTTGAATTCGGTATGGAAATATTCATCGGTCCGCTGTTTCAGCGTTTCCAGTTGCTGTATTTCATAGCTTAAGGCAATATTCATTTTTAATTTTTGAGTGAGCTTTACTTGTGCTCCTACAGACGGGGAAAGATAAAATCCGCCATTGGTTTCTTTGGCAGCCGCCAATGAGCCACCAATGTTGCATTCCAGATAGGGAGTAAGTTTCTTTGGTCGCGTCATGAAGAACTGTTTTGGAGTATGTTGAAAGAGAGGGGATGAAAAAGAGAATAAATGGACAGTACATCTGGCTTTATTAGCAAAGAGTAAGATACTTTTTGATAGCCAATCGTTCTTATGATAAAAAGCAGGATGTACTGTCCGGGGTATATTTATGATAATTCAACGGTAGGATTGTGAATGGTTAAGCCGCCGTCTACCACAATCGTCTGTCCAGTGATGTATCGTGCATCGTTGGAGGCCAGGAATGCAATGGTGGCGGCAACGTCTTCGGGTTCTCCCAAATAAGGCGTGGCGCACTGTCCCAGAAATATGTTGCGTACTTCTTCGTTCAGATTGTCCAGTGCGGCAGGGGTAAGAACCAGTCCCGGTGCTACGGCATTGCAGCGGATATTTTTCTTTCCCATTTGGGTGGCGATATATTTAGTCAGATTGATGACACCTGCTTTGCTGGCTCCGTAGAGAGTGCCATTGGCGTCGGCTGTCAGTCCGCTTATAGATGCTACGTTTACGATATTTCCGCCTCCGTGAGTGGTCATGATGGGAATGACCTGCTGAGAAAGATACATCGTGCAGCAAAGGTTCAGATGGAATACTTCGTCGAAGTAATCGATATCCAGCTTTTCAATATTCAGATCACGTTTGGGGTCGGTTCCGCCTACGTTGTTTATAAGTACGTCTATCTGACCGTATTCCTTCATGGCGAAATCAACCAGTTCTTTACAGCTTTGGAGTTCGGTAGCGGAGAAATAGATGGGACGCACGTCGGCCCCTGCTTGAGTGAGTTCGGCGGCAAGCTTGTCGGCCCTTTCCTGCGAATGATCGGCGATGACTACTTTTCCTCCTTCGGAGACGATGCGGCGTGTGGTTGCTTCGCCAATGCCACCGGCAGCACCGGTGATGACGACTACTTTGTTTTCAAATCTTTTCATATATGTTGAGAATTTGATGATTACCTTCCTCTAATTAACAGCTAATGAATGGATTTGTTGTTGCCTGTAAACTCTTATTAATAGGAATCGGCAACAGATTCGAAAACTTTTGCATCTCATCCAGTTTTATGGGTTAAATATTTAAGAAGACTGCTAAATGTTAACATGAAGTTGCTTATTTGTTAATGCGGTTCTGATTCTATTAAACCATGTTATAAGATATCCCGTTTTAGCCGGAAAATTTGGAGATGAGGCAAAAGTCCGTATCTTTGTACTGTGTTTTTCATAGTATTAGATTTAAGGTTAACAAAGATTGGCTGTCTGGGATAGATAGCCTTTTTTTTGCTCTTATGCGAAGGAATTATTTGGAGTCCGGGCGTGATTCAGAATAATGAATATTGATTGTTTCGCAGACTTTTCATTTCCCGTTCCTTCACTACATCATCTTCTGCCGGATGCCCGATCAGCAAAGGCGAATTCCTGTCATGTTTCTTAGTGTTATATTCCACACTGTTGTAATTGCCTTTGATGGCGTAACAATAGATGCATCCGTTGAGGCAACTTTCATAAGTGCCTATGTCGATACTTTCAATGCAATTGCAGACATTCCGCTGATTTTTGTCTTTTTTGGCAAGGAGGGGGTAGCCGGTGATTCTTTCGATCAGTTCTTTGTCGATACACAGTCCGGCAGGGATTCCCAAATGTCTCAGATCAACTTTGGAGGTGCAGGTATCCAGTTGGATAGCAGGATATTCGTTGATGGTATTCCTGAAAGAGACGGCTATTTCTTCAATCTCCTCTTTTCGCAACGGCTGTATGTTGAACTGGCCGACTGCGGTGCGGATATGCTGGTAATGGTCAATAAATCCCAGCATACACTTTTCGGTATGGTCTTTAAGTCCGTAGGCAATTTGGGCGAATGCCTCCTTATGGAAAGAAACGTCATATTCCTCGTTAGTCAGTATCGGGTCATAGCGCCAGATCACTTTCTCTTTTCCTATTTTATCCGAAAGGCGTTTGAATATGTCTATTCGTTTGTCGATAGACGGCAGATTATTTTCTAATTTCTCTCCGTAAGGATTGAGGGTGAACTGAAAGTAGTATTTGTAGTCTTGCAGATGATCCAGTTTATCAATCATCGGAGCAGGATTCTTGGTCCAGAACACGATGCAATCTACCACAGCAGGATGTAAGCTGACCTTGCTGATCATTTTAGGATTAAAAGGATTGGGAACTAACACGTATCCTTCTTTAATCCGGTTGAAGAACCATTGCGAATAGAATGCCGGAATATCTGTCCGGCGGCTGGCGCTAATTATCATATTTCAAAGTTACGGTAAAATTGGTTGTATTGCAATAATTCCGTGATGAAAAATAATCAATAGAACGGATGGATGGGAGAATAGAGCATACTGATAAAGGTTTAATAAGAGATGAGAGGAAAAAGCGGACTTAGTTGCTTTTTCAAGAATCTCTTTAAGCAGGAACTGTGAATGAATATGTTAAATGTTAACACGAAAAGTCTGAAATGTTAATGCGCTTCCGAGAATATTAAACCGTGTTATATTATCGTCCGATTCGGCTCTGAAATTTGCTATTTACTTGAAAGGTGGTATATTTGTACTGTGTTTTTTTCATAAGTATTAGATTTAAGGTTAACAAAAGATTGGTTGCTCGTGATGAGTAGCCATTTTTTGTTTTTATATGTCGATAATTGTTTATTCTTTAATCATCGTTAATAGCATCTTGAATTATTCCACCGCTGTAAGTGTATGTGATACCTATTATTTGTACATAACAAAAATCGTCTTTTATTGTTATAGTACGAAAAGTAACTAATAAGGAGAACATTATGAAAAAGAAATTTTTATTGTTTGGAGCACTGGTCGGTGCTTTGCTGTTGTCTTCCTGTTCGGGGGGAAGTAAAAAGCAGACTGTATCCTCGGAAAGTACGGAGGAATTGGATAATGCCAGTAAGGTGATCAATTATTATCATATATCACTTGCTGTATTGAGGCATGTGGCTAATGCGAAAGATATAAACGCAGTGTTGGGATACATGGAACAAACTGGGAAAGTGCCTGAAGTTGAACCGATTGCACCTCCGGAAATAGCTGCGCGTGATACAGCGGAATTATTGGATCCGGGAGACTATTTTAATCCGGAAGTCCGTCAGAATCTAAAGCAGAATTATGCCGGATTGTTTAATGTGCGGACACAGTTCTATGATAACTTCAATAAATTTCTTGCTTATAAGAAGTCGAAAGATACAGCAAAAACGGCTCAGCTTCTGAATGAAAACTATAAGTTGAGCGTAGAACTGTCCGAGTATAAGCAAGTGATTTTTGATATTCTAAGTCCTTTGACCGAACAAGCGGAGAGTGAACTTTTGGCTGATGAGCCTTTGAAAGATCAGATAATGGCGATGCGCAAGATGTCAGGCACGGTGCAGAGCATAATGAATTTGTATTCCCGCAAACATGCAATGGACGGAATGCGGATTGATTTGAAAATGGCGGAACTGGAGAAGGAACTGAAGGCTGCGGAAAAAATTCCGGCTGTTACCGGTTATGATGAAGAACTGAAGAATTTTCAGAGTTTCCTCTCTACCGTTAAGTCCTTTATGAATGATATGCAGAAGGCAAGAAGTAAAGGCGCATATTCGGACAAAGAATATCAGGCGATGTCAGAAGCCTATGAATACGGGCTTTCTGTTATTTGAAAATAAATACGGTTTTTGGTAGGGCTGTCTCGTGATTCTATAATGGGGCAGCTTCTTTTTTGTCAGAATGTCTCTTTTTTACAATACAGATTCAAAGAGACTCTCTACTTTTGCTTCCATAATTAAAAAAGTGATATCTTTGCCATATGCAGTCATTTCAGATTATAAAGCCCGTTCCTGTGCTATCGCCTTACATCCGCCATTATTGGATATTGCAGGATGATGCAGTAGTTCCTGTTTCCGAACGGACTTTGCCCATCGGTTGTATGCAACTTGTTTTTCATAAAGGGAAACAACTCTTCCTGCAGAATGATTCAAAGTTGCAGCCACAGTCTTTTATTTGCGGACAGTCGGTCGGATTCTCCGATGTGTTGTCGACAGGTAGGATAGAGATGATTACGGTTGTTTTTCAACCTTATGCAGCGAAAGCCTTGCTCCACATTCCCGTTCACTTGTTTCATGGGAAGGATGTAGCGATGGATGAAGTGGAGGATGTAGAACTATCGGATTTGGCGAAGCAAGTCACTGATACTTCTGATAATATAGTCTGTATCCGTCTGATAGAGCAGTTTTTTCTTCGTCGTTTATATACTTTTTCCGGGTATAACCTGAAGAGGATGTCTGCTGTCTTTCAGGAAATCAATCTTCAACCACAAATAAATATTCCTCAATTGTCGGAGGCGGCTTGTTTGAGTAGCAAGCAGTTCGGACGTGTTTTTGCCGATTATGTCGGTACGACTCCTAAGGAATATCTTCGTATTGTGCGTATGCAACGTGCTTTATTTCTGTTGCAACAGGATGCGACTCTGCCTTTTGTACAAGTGGCCTATGAGTGTGGATACTCCGACCAGTCCCACATGATTAAGGAATTCAAACTATTTTCCGGCTATACGCCTGCAGAATATCTTTCTGTTTGTGCTCCTTATTCCGATTACTTCTCGGAACTTTGAAAATGTCTTTTTTTTCCTATCAGAGCTTTGTGGCATCCCTTACTTTTGCAGTGTCTTTGCAAAGGCTCAATAGTAACCATAAAAAAAGAACGAAATGAAAAAGTTTATTGCATTTTTTGAGATTCCTACAGTTGATTTTCACCGGGCTGTCGATTTCTATGAAACAGTGTTTGGGGTACAGCTTCCGGTTTTTGAATGTGAAGAGGAGAAGATGGCGTGTTTCACGGAAGAAGGTGAAACGGTCGGCGCTATTTTTCATGCTCCCGATTATCTTCCTTCGGAAAAAGGAGTGATTATCTCTTTTAATTGTGAAGACATCGATCAGACACTGGAAAAAGTCCTTCGGAAAGGTGGAAAAATCATGATGCCCAAGACGAAAATCGAAGTAGAGGGCAGAGGCTGGTTTGCCTTGTTTGCGGATAGCGAGGGAAACAGGGTAGGGCTTTACGCTGATAAATAACAGATAAAAGAGAGGAAGATTATCTGTCCGGCGTAGTTGCCCTCTGATGGGTAATGATGAGCGAAAGTAGAATGAGACTGCATTTTTTATGGATGCAGTCTCATTTATTTTTAAATCCTTCTTATTCTACCGGAATATAAATCTCTGTCAACAGCTCTTCGGGAGCGGTTTCGCACGGATTGTTCAGATAGCGTTCGGCACTGGGTTCATCGCGTAGCGTACATTCCATTTCGGGCAGACATTTTCCATAGATAGTATCATATACCGCTTGCAGATTGTCATACGTACCTTTATATAAGAAGATTGCATAACGTCCTGCCGGAAGTGTCTTGAATCCTACATCTCCTTTGGGAGCTACCTGTACGGGCATCACCATACATACATCGGTGCGCAATTTCTCGGCTGGTGTCACTTTGGGGTCGTCGTGATAGATGCAGAGCGGGCTGAAATCTCCCATCGGCAGCTTTTGTTCTTTGATGAACTGCCACAGACGTCCCCATGTCCCTCCGTAGTCATTCAGTTTGTAGTCACCGGACAGGCGGATATAAATAACATTGCGTGCAGGTATACTCTTAATTTCACTTTTCAGTTCCAGGTCTGGCCTGATAATCGCTGGTTTCATAATTACAAAGTTTTTATTGTTTCGATACTCTAAAGGAGAAATACCATAAAACTGTCTGAACACTTTCGACAAGGAAGAAGGGGATGAATATCCGATGCGATAGGCAATATCGGCAATAGGAATATCCGAATAGCGCAATAAACGTGCGGCTGCTTCTGTCCGCGTCCGGACAATAAAGGTACCGATCGGTTCACCGAGGAATGCTTTCATAATTCGGTGAAAATAAAAAGGAGAAAAGTTTGATATCCTGGCCAGCGATTTCAAATCAATGTCTTCTCCTAAATGTTGATTGATATATTCCACCACAACATTTACGCACTTTTGATACTCTTCTTTGGTTGTTTTCTTCTGTTGCATAACTTCTTTTGGTATTTCACTTCGCAAAGGTATTGGTAAAAAAGGGAACGAACTTGTCCGATATTGCTATTATTCATTTTTTTTAATAAAACCTGTTGATTCTCTTTTAGTTATGCTATGAATTTATTTGATGATTTTGAGTATTCCAGAATGGTGCTTTAGTATAAAATATGACCGAATATTTAACTGTTTGAACCCGATTCTTTTTTGAATCTTTAAATAATGTCAATCTGTTAAATAAAATAAGAGAATATGTTATGAACTATTATTAAAATAGCTATCTTAGTTTCGAATTATTAATAGAGAATAGCCATGGATAAAAGAGTAGTAGGGAACAATGCCGGCAAGGTCTGGTGTGCCCTGAAAGAAATTGGTGAAATTTCGATACCAGAATTGGCGAGAAGATTAAACCTTAGCGTAGAGAGTACAGCATTAGCCGCCGGTTGGCTGGCGAGAGAGAACAAAATTTGTATCCAGCGGAAAAATGGATTAATTGCTTTATCTGATGAAAGCACTTTCCCTTTTAGCTTTGGATAATAAAGAATGCTGTTCGTGAACATCTTTGAAGTTCCATTAACTTATAAGTAAAGAATTGTCGATATAAAGTATCGTAAGTTAAATCTGAACCTGAAGAACTGAATTTAGAAAGAGTTACTCTGTGTATAGGGTAACTCTTTTTAATGTATAATAAACGTATAATAATGCTGTTAGTATCTTCTTCTTTATATGAAAAATATATACTTTATATTAGTGCGAAATTATGTGCGTGAAAATTTAGGGGATCGTTTGTCTATTCTTCAGTCTCTTTATCGGTCGATACTGTGGCGCTACTTTTTATGGCATGAATAACGGCGGAAGTAAATCCCCTGTGCTCCAGTTCATTCAATCCTTTAATGGTGGCTCCACCGGGAGTAGCTGCTTTTTCTATTTCTAACAGCGGGTGGGTGTCGTGATTTAAAATCAGTTCTGTAGCTCCTTCCATGCTATATGCCGTCATTCGCATTGCATCTTCAGCGGAGATACCCAATTCTATGCCGGCTTGCATGGCTGCATGAATATATTTTAATGCGAAAGCGATTCCACTGGAAGTTAATGCAGAAATGATATCCAGCTGTTTCTCTTCTGCGAACAAACACTTTCCTCCTTCTTCAAATGTCTGTTTTATGAGTTGCTGGTGTTCTTTGCCGGCTTTGCGTGAAGTTATCAGGGTCAGGCTCGAATGTTCCGTAATGGCGATGTTTGGAACAACCCGGAATATAGGCATTTCGGTTTCCGATAAATGTGCCAGGTGAGAAATGGATATTCCGGTTACCAGTGAAACCAGGATTTGGGTGCGTGAGAATCGTAACGGAGATAATACTTCGTCTACTATACATGGTTTGACAGCCAGAATAATAATGTCGGCTTCCGATATGGCATACTGATTCTCTGTCATTATGCGTATCGCAGGAAATTGTTTGTGCAGATTTTCTAGCTTGTCTGTATGAGGGGTAGAAATGATAATATCTTTTTCGTTGTAGAGATGTCCTTTTGCCAGACAGGCAGCAACTGCGCTCCCTATGTTTCCGGCTCCTATAATTGTAATTTTCATGTTTTTATGGATTTGTATTTATTACTTTGTTAATCAGGCTGAAAGTCTTTCAAGAAAACGCTGTGACAGCGAATTGAGTAATTGCTTCTTATCAGCCGTGTGAACTGATATTGTGAAACAATGATCGCTGCCGCCATAAGAAATCAGTGATATGGGGATATGCCTGATTGTTTCCATGATGTTACTTTCCAGTTGCGTACGTTCCCAATGAAGTGATCCTATGATATGTATTACGGACATATTTTCGTCAACAACCATTTCTGTGTATTTGTGCAGTTCTCTTTGAATTATTCGCAGGGTATCACGACTGGCTGTCAGAATCATGGAGACAGAAACATTGGATGAGGCCATTGAGATAACGTTTATCTGATATTTATTAATGACTTCCAGTAATTTGCCCATGAGTAAATAGCCGGGCAGGACGTTCAATGACGTGAAGCGTACAAACGTCACTGAGTCTTGGACAATAATGGCTTTAACACTGCTTTCCGTATCATGGGAAGAGATGTAGAGCCGTTCTGTTTCCAGGTCATGGGTGTCTATTAAGCGGATAACGATATTGGAACGGGCTGCAAGAGTGATACAGTCTGTATAAATTAAGTGTACTCCACTGTTAATCAACTGTTCGGCTTCGGTGTAGGTCAGAGAATGTTGTTCCCTGGCACAGTTCCGGTTGGCATAGATATTCGTGAGTTCGGTTGACAGAATGATTTCGTCTGCTTCGAATATGCTGGCGAGTACGGTAGCATAATAATCATTACGCTTCTCATTCATGAAATCAATTTCGCCATATACATTTTTGCATAAGGAAAGAGGAGCGATGAAAATGTCAGTATCCCGATTCTCATTGATATACTGCCTGATAGATTCCTGAATGTAGGGGATATCCGGTTTCCTTTCCAGATTCATCTGCATAAAAGTACCGGTATCCAATGTGCGGGCATTCAGTCCATGCTGACGCAGGCAGCAGGCAAACAATTCTCCGGATAACCGGTATATTTCGGCTTTTATTATTTTATCAATTAATAAATCGGCTTTGTCCTCCACCAGTTTGTGCATCTTTTCGATACATTCCCGGATATATTTCTTTATATCCGTATTTAGTGGCAAATCTGTTATGAGGTGATCTGCCAGTGTGCAGCAATATTCTTCGATATTATTGATTGTTGTATGCGAAGCACTGTCTTCTTCGTGAAACCAGCTGATAGAAATATCCTGCAGCCATTCTTGTAGTTGCGTCAGTGTCGGAACCACAACTACGTAAGGATGTTCCTTTAGGATGTAATTGATTACTTGTCTGATTTCATCCTCTTCTTTCATTTTTTCAAATTTGCAAACTTTCATTGTTATCTGATAATTTATTGGTTACTGATCTTTTCAAAATGATATGCCTTTTTTCAAATAGAGATGGTCTGTTGCCATCGATCTGCTATTTGATTATCAGGTATGTTGTTCAGAATCAAATTATTAATTCTATTATTCCCGCTTCTGAAGCAGTCCATTACTAGATGTAATCTGCTAATACCATACCATATTAGGAGATGATATAAAAATGACTATCTTTGTAGCGTGATTAATGAACTAATAGTATATCCATCTATTTATGAAACTCTGTATATAGCTACGCTCAACGAATAGCATCCTTTCTAATCAGGCTATTCAGCTATCCGGTAAGCAACGACCCGCTTGCCAAAGAGTTTTTATACCCATTTTTATGAATTTACGAAACTGTGTACTGCTATGAGTGTAGTATGCTGTATCGTGCTATTTTTAGTTGAGCAATGAAATATACATATAAGCAAATATGGCTCATCAACTTTCCTGTGATGATGAGCATTCTAATGGAGCAATTAATCAACATTACCGATGCTGTCTTTTTAGGACACGTAGGAGAAATCGAATTGGGAGCATCCGCACTTGCGGGAATATATTATTTAGCGATTTATATGCTGGGATTTGGATTCAGCATTGGTCTGCAGGTTATGATTGCCCGAAGAAATGGGGAGCAGCATTACAAAGAAACAGGGCGTACCTTCTTTCAGGGATTATATTTTCTGATGGTGATGGCAATCATGCTTTGTCTGCTGATACATCTTGTTTCTCCGTTTATTCTGCAACAGCTGATTACTTCTGATGAAATTTATCAGGCTGTGATCCGTTACCTGAACTGGCGTAGTTTCGGATTGTTATTTTCGTTTCCTTTCTTAGCTTTCCGGGCTTTCCTGGTTGGGGTCACGAATACTAAACTCCTCTCCGGAGCAGCTCTTACGGCAGTCTGTATCAATATTCCTTTCAACTATTTACTGATATTCAAACTAGATATGGGCATATCCGGAGCAGCGATGGCCTCCTCCATTGCTGAGTTTGGAGCGTTTCTCATACTCTTGTTATATATGTGTAAAACGGTAGATAAGAAAAAATATGGTCTGAGTGCCGTCTATGATGGCAGATTGCTGATGAAACTACTGCAACTGTCCGTATGGAGTATGCTTCATGCTTTTATCAGTGTCGCTCCCTGGTTTTTGTTTTTTGTGGCTATTGAACATTTGGGGAAGACAGAACTTGCTATTTCCAATATTACCCGAAGTGTGTCTACCCTCTTTTTTGTGATAGTCAATTCTTTCGCTTCTACTACCGGATCGTTAGTTAGCAATCTGATCGGGGGAGGACAGGGGAAGGAACTTTTTCCCGTTTGCCGCAAAGTTCTCAGATTAGGCTATGTGGTAGGGCTTCCATTGATACTGACAGCTCTTTGGGGCAATCAATGGATCATCGGATTTTATACAAATAACGATTATTTAGTAAAACTTGCTTTCTGGCCTTTTATAGTCATGTTGTTGAATTATGTGTTTGCATTGCCCGGATATGTTTATATCAATGCTGTTACAGGTACGGGAAAGACAAGACTTGCCTTTGTCTTTCAACTGGTTACTATCCTGATCTATCTGATTTATCTATATTTGCTGAGTGAGTGTTTTCATGCCTCTTTGACGGTGTATATGACGGCGGAATATCTGTTCGTTATTCTATTGGGAATACAATCCATTCTGTACTTGAAGAGGAAATCCAAACAGAATATGTACTTTTGTACTTTCAATGATTGATACTTTCTCGAAATGACTGAAGATATAAAGAATAAACTTTTGATGTGTGCAGAGGTGTACCATTGTGCAGGCTTTATCGCAAGTGATCCGGTGCAGTTCCCTCATCGTTATACGCTGAAACAAGATATAGAGATTAGCGGACTGCTGACGGCAATTATGAGTTTTGGCAATCGCAAGCAGATATTGAAGAAAGCGGATGAGTTGCATAAGCTAATGGGAACTTCACCTTATCAATATGTATTATCCCGCCGGTGGGAGGAAGATTTTCCTTCCGGGGCAACCCATAGTTTTTATCGGATGCTGTCGTATGCTGATTTTCATGGATACTTCCGTCGGTTATATACGGCCTATACGCAGTTCGGAAGTTTGGAAGATGCTTTGAATATATATTCCGGAATACCTATGGAGAAGTTATGTGCATTTCTCGAAGTTTCTGCCAAAAGTCCTCAAAAGAAACTGAATATGTTTTTACGTTGGATGATTCGTCGGGATTCGGAGGTTGATTTGGGTGTTTGGGAGAGTTTTGATCGTAAAGACCTGATTGTTCCGTTAGATACTCATGTCTGTAGGGTAGCTTATTACTTCAAGTTGACGGATACGGAAACTTTTTCTTTGAAGAATGCCCGTCGGATCACCGCTGCATTGGCTGAAGTCTTTCCGGATGATCCTTGCCTGGGTGATTTTGCTTTATTTGGATTAGGAGTCAACGGGGAGATTTGAGTTGCAGAAACTCTATAGAAGTATCAATCAAACCTCTATTAAGTTCGACATATAAAACGGGTTCTGTTTCTGCTGATTCGTTTTATTTTTTGCTCCAGATTCGTGTATTAAGATTCAAGTCCTCTACAATAGAGACCAATGCATGAATCATGCTGAAATCGTTTTTGAGCTGGCTAAGGTCATCCATCGGTTTCCAGATGCTGGCTTCAAAATGATTTCTTGATTCAGGAATAGCTATCAGAATATTTGAATCTCTGAAACTAATTGTGATGTTCTTATTGAATTCTCTGTCTAGTGCAAGAAGTCGTTCCATCATTGAAGGAGAAAGAAGGTAGCGTGCTTCAATCTGGTCTGTAGAGTAAACATCGAATGTTTTCTCGAAATCCGGATTTTCCAGTTTCACCCGCGAACCGCTGGAGCTTAGTTTGAACAGGCTATTCCTTAAAATAGTGGTATGTCCCTGAAAGTCTTTCTGAAAATCGGCAATGAAAAAGAAACCTTTAAAGATATCTACCCAATAATGACTTGTCTGTCCTTTTGAATTGACACGTGTTTTTCGTTCTTCGGCATGAATTTCCGCACAGCAGAAGTCCGTTTTTCCTACACGTCCCTGTATCAGATCTTCTGTGTGATAACGGTCGGGAGAAGTGAACAGGGCACAGTTCCTGAATGTACTTTCCTTGATTCCCTCTTCGGGTGTGAAGACGGCATTTTCACAAAAAGATTGTAATATTTGTGCGATTACTTCCTGTTTATAATAGGTGGATAACTCCTGCGATTTGGCATTTATACAACTGTAGTATGCCAACAAAGCAAGACCTGCCGCAATACCGATTCCAATAAGTGCTACATGGGCATAAAGGGAAAATGCAATACCAATCACGAGAATAATCCCTCCTACCCATATTCCGGTGGAATGTCCTTGCTTTTTTAGTTCTTTGCGTTTCTGTTCAAGACTTTGCAGAGTAGAGGAAAGACTTTGTACCAATGTCTCAAATTGCGGACTTTCTGCCATATTATATATTGTTTTTTACTGATTCAACAAGTTATTCACATTCGGAACAGTACGTTCCTGTTCGGAAATGGAGAATACGCTTTTGCGTGTGAAACCAAACATACCGGCCAACAGATTTGACGGGAAAGTCTGTACTGCATTATTATAGTCAGTGACGCAAGCGTTAAAAGTTCGGCGTGCTGCCGAAAGCTGCTCTTCAGTTTCGTTAAGCGCACGTTGTAACTGTTCGAAGTTTTCAGACGCTTTCAGTTGCGGATAATTTTCTGCAATGGCAAAAAAGTGTGTACAGGCTTGTGAGAAAGCAGAGTCCAGATTTTCTTTATCCTGATTAGAGAAAGATGCGTACGACTTGTTGCGCATTTCCGTAATCTGTGCGAATGTGCTTTTTTCATGTTCTGCATATTCTTTGACTGTAGTTACCAGATTAGGAATCAAGTCGTATCTCTTTTTCAGCATTACGTCGATGGCTGCGAAAGCATTTTCCGTCTCATTTCTTTTTCGCACCAGTGAGTTGTAAATAGCGATGAAAATCACTACTACTACAGCTATAATAATTAGTATAGTCATAACTATATGTCTGGCATCCTCTTGCCGTTTTCTATATTTGTGAATTCGAAGTGGTTTTATTGCGTCAAAGATAAAGAATAAAACTGGAAAATAGAACAGTATTTGGGAGTAAAGAAGAATATATAGCGGAATATTTACTGAATATATCTGACAGAAACCGAATAAAAAAGAATTTCCGATTATCATCATAAAAAGCAGATGTGGAATCGACTTTTACAATGATAACCGAAAATTCAGATAAATCATCAGGACGCTTGTATTTTGTTTGTGTAGTCTTGCCAACCGGCTGCGGTTTTATATTTCTCTACAGATTCGGCGGGAACACGAATGACAGTAATGTCATCCGGAAATCCGTACCATATCTTTTCAAATACTTGTGGGGGTGTTATCCCTTCTACCTTGACTTCTTTGATACCTGTGTTATTGAATGCTGAAAAATTAATCTGTGTCACATTTGCCGGAATGGTCAGTTGAGTGACTTTTCTGTTACCGCCCAATAATCCTTGTCCCAATATCCGGATACTTTGTGGAATTTCGAAACGTGTTAATTGGGGACATCCTTCCAGACAGTAAGGGTGAATCATAGCTTCGGGATCATCATTGAAAACAGTTCCGTAAGTTGTCACTTCCGTTAATTCCGGACAGTAATAAAAGGCTCTTTGCGCTATGTTTGTAACACCATTCGGTAACTTCACGGTTGTAATGCTACTTTCCCGGAATGCTTCCAGCCCGATTGTTCTGACGTTCTCCGGAATCTCAATCGTTTTCAGTTGAGACGTCTTGAGGAATGCCTGTGCATCGATTTCTGTCAACGTAGCAGGTAATAACACTTCTTCAACGCCCGCATATACAAAGGTGCTTGCGGGAAGTTTAGTGAGTTTAGTCCGGCTTAAATCTGCTTTTTTAAGGTGATAGCAATAGTAGAATATGTTTTCCTCAAGCTGTTCCAGAGTCGAGGGAAATATAACTTCCTGAATAGTTGAATTGAAGAAAGCCATATCTCCGATGGATTTCAGTCCCTCATTGAGTGTCACCTTGTTTATTTTACTGCCGTTGAAAGCGTTTTTAGGAATGGATTTCACGCTGTTGGGGAGTATGATTTCATCGTACCCTTTCAGGACTTCTGTCAGAACTCCGTTTTCCACACGGACAGGCGCCACCTGAATAGTAAAGCTTTTCTGCTTTCCTTCTATTGTTATGGTCACTTCCTGTTTGTCGACAGGGACAGATGACGAGAAACCACTGATCTGTTTTGGGGCAACATTCACGGACCGTTGTTTCCCATCATCATATTCACCTGTCACTTTGAGTCCAGTTAAGTCTATACTCTCTCCTAATGCATAAATCGTTTTTGCAGGCAGCTGGTCTATGGAAAAACGTTCAAGTAAGGCTCCTGTGGGTTCAGATGGTTGCTCCGTTGGAGGCAGTTCCTTCTTGAATTCATCGTTTTCAGTGCTGCAACTCAGTAATGTAAGTCCTGTCATCATTTGCAGGCAAAGTACTATTAATATATTAAGTTTAGTTTGTTTCATTGTGATAAAAGCTTAGTTAGGGAATTGGGTTAAACGTATTTCTATTTTCACTACCTTACCTGCTTCTACGGTTCTGCCGGAAGACCATATCTGGTAGTTATCAGGTCCGCCACCTTCTTGTACCACGAACGTAAAGAACCGCTGCGACTGTGCTGCGAACCATTCTTCTTGCGGTAAAATAAAGGTGGCTATCCCGCTTTCATTGGTTCGGGCAACCGCAGTAGGTAAGGTCAGATTATCTTTCTCAAAAACTTTATAATCTTTTTCATTATACATCTTTACGGGAATACCCGTTGCAATTTTTCCATTTTCATCATAAACGACAACCACTACTTTAGCTTCTCTCACTTCTTCGTTTCCTTTTTCGCACGCTATCATAAAAAGTATGATACCTAGCAGAATAACAATCTTTCTCATAATCTTCTCTTTTTTCAATTTTTTCGAATGCAAAAGTAGTAAGATCGTATCATTTTTGAGTTATGGTACGATCTTGTAAATCTAACACTGGTGTTTTAATAGTGTTGATATTCAGATAGTTATTTTGAATGGGTTCTCAGATTTCTAACACTGGCCTAACACCTATCCGAAAAGTGATAAAAACAGGTCCTTGTTAGCAGTCTCTGCTGATTTGATACGTGATTTAAGTCGTGACTTCCGGGCATATACATTGGCTACCGTATCTTTCATGAACAGGCTTATTACTTGTGGTGAAAAACCTACAAAGATATAGCAGAGTAACCGAATGTCAGCTTCTTTCATTGCAGGGAAATCATTCCGGAGTTTTTGCATGGCGTTGTCATGGCAGGTATTTACGATAAGCTCCAGTTCTTGCAGCATTTCATTGTTTTCTGCAAAATCGGTGATTATTTGTTTCACTTCGTGGAACATGGCGGCCTGTTGTGATGCGGTATTCTCGCGTTCGTAGTAAGTTTTTCCCAATTTGTCGATAATGTCAAAACGAGAGGCTATCAATCCTTTTAGATGGTTTTCAGTATTGCGCTGTCCTTCCATGCGTTCGGTCAGAGTTTTATACTCGGAATTAGCTTCTTCTGCCAGTAGCAGATAGCGGTCGGTGCGTTCGCGTTGCAGTCGCAGGCGTTGGCGGGTGATGTAATAAGCCACTCCTATCATCAGAAGGATTACAGTTGCTGCTGCGATTTCCCAGGTAGTACGGTTTTTCATCCGGTATTCGGCAAAGTCAGTCCGTTCTTTAAAATATTCGCGTTCCACCATGCCGGCGGAAAACTGCATGTTTGAGCGTGTCAGCGAATCAGTCAGATAGATATAACGATGTATGTTATCGGTTGCTTTCTCAAAGTTCCTGGTTTGTGCTTCAATACGATATGCGGTATATTGCAGGTCGGCCAAGTCACGGATGTCGGTAGTCTGTGCTTCTGCGAGAGCCAGATAGTAGCGTGCGCTGTCTATACGATTTTTCAGAAGGTTCACATCTACCAGTGTATGGTAGCCGTACAGGGTATCCTGTCGGGCGGAAAGCTCGATGCGTTGCAGCAAGTCATGAGGAATTTGCCGCTTGCCCGATACTACATAAAGAGAGGCAAGGTTCGTGAGGCTGGCTTTTGCCAGGTGATCGTTCTTTTGTTCGTCGGCCAGATCAAGAGCGGCGGCGTAGAGACGCATTGCTTTCTCTATGTCTTTCGAATGAAAAGCTGCGGCTGCCATATCAAGTGTTGACTCCGTTTCTTCACGTACATTATCCGACTGCCGGAAGTTATTGCGGGCTTCACGGAAATAATGATAAGCCCGGCTGTAGTTCATCTGTTCATAATATACTTCACCGATTTGCCCGTATAACAGTCCTGTATAATAAGGTTCATTGGTGTCTTTCAGTTTCTCTTCTATTTTGAGAAAAAGGCGCAATGCTCCCGGTTTGTCTCCTGCCCGTAGTTTGATTCGTCCCCAATAATAGAGAGTCTTACATTGGTGTCGTAAATCTTTGGAATAGTGTTTATAATGGCTCCAAGCCTGGCGAATCAGTGAATCATCCGTTACTTTAATATGGTTTTTATCTAATGCTTCCGAGTAAAGCAAGGCATATCTGGCCTGTTCGGCCTGACTGCCTTCCTGTCTGAGCTGCTTTAATATTGTCAAGGCACTGTCCGGCTTGTTTTGTAACAGAGCTTCCGCCTCGTCAAGCCGGGAAATATGTTCTCTATTATAACATCCTGTAAAAAAGAGAATGGCTGATAGTCCAAGTATAATTCTGCATTTCATGCTGTGAATGTAGTGAAAATCTCTCGGATTTGAAATAAGGAGTAGTGCCTTTTTTTAATGATGACTGCATTGACACATTATTTTTTATCATTGTGATTCCATATGCATCATTGTCATATTCATAGAGGGCAGTTCCCCAATATCATCAAAGCGGTATGTGCTGCTTTTGCCTGTTACAATGAATCCTTTGTCATTATTGGAAAAAGACTCTTCTAGAAAGAAAAAAAATAATTTTAGTCTCACGGTCTCACTGTGGAATATCTAGTATGCTGACAATCATTAATATAATGAATGAGAGATACCTTTCCGAACAGGTATCTCTCATTGTTTTTCCATCAAAACCACTAGTTTTCGGTTATCTCTCATTGCTATCTCTCACATCAAAGTAAGTACATAAGATGTGGTCCGCTATATCTGTTTAAAACCAGCAGTTGTTTGTATGTTAAGTCACTGTATCCTAGATGTTATCCTATATATCTTATTCTGTTATCTAACCGACATCTTCATCGTTCCACCCGGGTGAACAGATCATTGCACAATAATGAACTGGCTTATTCACCTAGGTGATAGAGACTGTTCACCCGGGTGGAACGATGAAGATGTCGGTTAGATAATACACAAACTTTAGTTGATAAACAGGTTAAGCCAGGGTATACTATATGCAAAGAAGCGGTAAACGGGCAAATAACCACCATCTTGATGGGAATTATTCGATGAACCGATTGGGTATCCCGCTATAGGTCAATGTGATTTTATGCATCGCCCTTGTCACCGCCACATAAAGCATACTTTTATCTATGGTGGAATGATAATTCTGATTATCAGCTTGTGGAACGATCACTTCATCAAATTCCAACCCTTTTGCCATGTGTGCGGAAGTGACAACAATGCCTTTTGTATAAGCTGAACTTAGACTTGACAAAAACGATATGTTATCTGTATGGACTTGGAGTTTCTGAGCAAGCGCTTTTGCCTGAGTTTCTGTTTTACAGATTATTCCCAAAGATGTATATCCGGAGTTTCTGAAGTCCGATACCAAATTAACAATGCCTGTCGTTTCTTCTTCTGCATTCTTGAATGGAAAAATTTCAGGTTGTTCTCCATGTCGCATAATGGGTTCCAGTTCATTGTTTGCCTGAATTTTCTGCGCCAGACTGGTAATTTCAAAAGTAGAGCGGTAACTCTTACATAGTTTCATTACTTCTCCGGTGGTAAACGCTTTTTGAATCATGGCAGCAGTTGAAGAACCATAGGGATTGACAGATTGAGAAGCATCTCCAAGAATTGTTTTCCGGCAGGGATAAAGTTTTTGGATCACCTTGTATTGTATGGGAGAATAGTCCTGCATTTCATCTATCAGAAGATGCCTGATATGAGTTTGAGTTCTATTTCCATCCAATGCGAGGTGCAGATAAGCCAGGGGAGCCATATCTGCATATTCCAGCATACGATTCTTTCGCATCTTGAACATTTCAGGTTTTCCGGCCCATTCGAAAAAGTCTTTATAGATCTGGAGGTCGTTATTTCCTGAAAACATATTCTTAATTTCTTTTCTCAGCAGATTTTTCTCAGCGGTAGTCACTGTAAGGTTATACTGGATTTTCATCATTTCCAGAATGTAATCTGTCATGGTTTCAAATCGTTGGCGTATGGGGTAACGATGGAATCGTTTGAACTGTTCCCCTACGAATTCTGCGGGAATAGTGATATACTTGGTGAGTTTTACATCAGTCGCTCTGAAATAGTGATTTTCCATATGGAGGATGAATTTGTCCAGTCGGGAAACAAATTCGAAAGAAGCTTTGTATTGTATCCGTTCGATAAAATCCGGAGCCGGCTTTTCCAGTAGTTCCGAAACTTGTCCGAAGAAATTCTGATACTTATATTTGTTATCGAGGACGGTGGAGAGAATTTGTTCCATGCTGGTTTCCGGTACAGTCGTTTCACCAAGTTCCGGAAGGACATTGGATATGTAATCGGCAAATACTTTATTAGGTGAGATGATCAGAATATCTTTGGATGAAATTTTTCCTTTTTGTGCATAGAGCAGGTAAGCAATACGGTGTAAGGCAATAGACGTTTTTCCCGAGCCGGCGACTCCCTGTATGATGAGTACGGGCGTATCTTCGTTGCGGATAATCCGGTTTTGTTCGCGTTGGATGGTCATAACGATGTTTTTCATCTTGTCGTCTGCATTGGAACAGAGCTCTTTTTGCAGGATATCATCATGAACAGTGACGGAACTTTCAATCATATATTCCATCTTACCTTTGCGAATGCGGTACTGACGCTTGAGTGAAATCTCTCCATGCACTTCACCTGACGGAGAAGAATAAGTGGCCTCACCTGACTCATAGTCATAAAACATACCCGAAATAGGTGACCGCCAATCATATATCAGATTTCTTTTGTTTTTGAAATCGTAGAATGTGTGTATACCTATATATACAGGAAGTTTTTTGCCGCTGCTTCCATTTTCCTTAAAGTCGATTCGTCCGAAGTAAGGAATATCCAATATCTTACTCAGGCGATTGCGTTTGTCTATCACATTTTCGCCTCGTGCAAAATGATTCAGTATACTTTCACGCATGGAACGGATTTCATGAGGATCGATGTCTTTATTGGACCATAGATAATCTTTGTATTCCTGCAGAGTATCTATGTGCTCTTTAACAGACTTGTCTGTGCTGTTTATCGTATCATTGATGATATTGAGCACCTGTTGCAAATATGCTTTTTCCTGCTCTTCTGTTTCGTTGAATATCATATATAAATTCAGTTTGGGTATTAAAAGTTGATTGAAAGGGTGGCAAAGTTAGCTAGATCCGGTGGGGTATTAAATAGTTATTTATAGCTATATATCAAGCCTTTTTCTTATTTTTGCGTGCTCATTTAATCTAGAAGAAAGATGGATATCCTTGATGTTGCAAGACGAAATCAGCAGAAAGCATGGGAAATAATAGAGAAAGTCAATGTTATCCCGATATGGGAAAGTATTGGTGCACAGGTTAATCTGGTTGGTTCTCTTCGTATGGGGTTGCTGATGAAACACCGGGATATTGATTTTCATATATATACGTCTTCTTTAAGTTTAGCCGATAGTTTCAGGGCGATGGCGAAGCTGGCGGAAAACACGTCAGTGAAGAAGATAGAGTGCGTGAATCTGCTGCATACTGTTGAGGCGTGTGTTGAATGGCATGCCTGGTATCAGGATTCGGATAATGCACTCTGGCAAATTGATATGATACATATCCGGAAAGGTTCCCGATACGATGGGTATTTTGAGAAAGTAGCCGAACGTATTTCTTCCGTCTTGACAGATGAGATTAAGCGGACAATTCTTCAATTGAAAAATGAGACACCCGAAAGTGAAAAGATTATGGGGGTAGAATATTATCAGGCTGTCATACGGGATGGAGTGCGGACTTATGCCGGGTTTGAAGAATGGCGAAAAGAGCATCCGGTGGGAGGAGTGCTGGAATGGATGCCTTAATCAGCTTAATATCCCCGTCTCATATCCTATTCGGATGGCTTCAATGGAATTTTGTACTCCTAATTTCCGTAATAGATTCTGTCGGTGAATATTGACGGTATGAATGCTGACACACAGTTTGTCTGCTATTTCTTTACTTAACAGTCCTTTTTGGATCAGGCGTAAAATTTCAGCTTCCCGTTTGGTGAGAGGATTGAAGGTCTGCAGTGACGGAGAAGGAGAGAACATCTCTCCATTTTTCAGATTGAGTACAGTACAGTCTACCGTTTCGGCCTCTTGTTGATCAGGTGAGATATCCATATTCCCAATTACCAGCCATGCTTTTCCATCGATGGTCTGCTCCAGAACCTGATGCCTGCTGACAACACGCACGTATTGTTGCCTCGCATTGAGAACACGAAAACTGTAAATATTAGAATAGTCATTTCGTTGTTCCGGAGGCAAACTGTATATAAACTGACTTAATTTTATTTGTAAGATGAGCAATTGCTCGCGGTCGTCGGGATGGATGCGCGATTCCAGATAATCACCCTGCCTTTCCAATGTTGCTATCTTGTGGGCATCATATCCCAGTAAATCTACAAAGTTCGGAGAAGCATAGGCATATCTGCATTTATATACGTCTACTACAAATGTACAGTTCCGGTTCATCTTCGAGAATTGATGAAGCATGGATTTATTCCGTTCCCACACGGCATAGTCGATGTCGGTAAAGGACAAACGTTGCTTTGCCCACAATTCTTCCCGTGTGATATCTGTTAGCTTGATTTCCCGCATGTATGGAACTGTTTTTTTGATTGAAGTATGACAAAAGTAGATATAATCCGTGATATTATCAAGGAAGGAGTAGAGATTTGCTTATTCTTATTGTTTCCATACAATAATCGTGCTAACAAATGATAATTATTGAACATCTCTTGAAAAATAAATAATAAAAAGATAGTTATCTAATTAATTGTGTTATCTTTGTTCCCAGAGTTTGAGTCACGAATCATTATTGTGTAGTTCTTCTTTATAATATATTATTAGTAAGTAGTCCTCTTCTGTAATTATCCTCCTCACTCCAAATTAGTATTTATTTTTAATAAAATTTTAGATGAACATTTACATTTCAGGTTTAAGTTATGGCACAAATGATGCTGACTTGACAAATTTATTTGCAGAGTATGGAGAAGTTTCTTCAGCCAAAGTTATTTTTGATAGAGAAACCGGCAGATCCAGAGGATTCGCTTTCGTAGAAATGACGAATGATGCAGAAGGACAAAAAGCTATTGACGAATTGAATGGAGTTGAATATGACCAGAAGGTTATTTCAGTGAGCGTTGCACGTCCTCGCGCTGAAAAACCGTCATACGGTGGTAACCGTGGAGGTGGTTATAACAATTCAAGAAGATATTAATATCAGAATAAATAAAAGCAGAAGATAATGTCTTCTGCTTTTATACAGACTATTACCGTTTCATGATTCAACGGAGGAATTTCTGTTATACGGAGAAAACGAAAAATCATTTTACATTTAAGTTCTGCTAATTCTGCCTCTTTTATGCGCAATATCAGGAGTATATAATCCTGCACTTTCCATTCTGACAATAGATTATTAGGCTTTTTTGTAATACAATGCTCTTGGAAGAAACAGGAGTGAGAGTTTAATAAATAATATCCAATCAAGCGAACAGCCAATGATGAAGGCGACTTTGAATACTTGAATAGAGTATGTTCGGAGTGTGTTGATTTTGAAATGGCCAAGCACAGAATAAAATATATGAAATCATTTTTTATAGGAAATATTGAAATTAAAGTACCTGTTATACAAGGTGGAATGGGAGTTGGGATATCATTGTCCGGTCTGGCGTCAGCAGTAGCAAACGAAGGGGGAGTGGGAGTTATATCGTGTGCAGGTCTGGGGTTGCTTTATCCCAAAGAAAAAGGCACTTATACAGAAAAATGCATCAGTGGCCTGAAAGAAGAGATTCGCAAATCACGCATGAAAACAAAAGGTATTATTGGTGTGAATGTCATGGTTGCCTTATCGAATTATGCTGATATGGTGCGTACTGCGATTAATGAAAAGATTGATGTGATATTTTCCGGTGCCGGACTTCCACTTGATTTGCCTTCCTATTTGACTACGGGGAGTATTACGAAATTAGTACCTATTGTATCTTCTTCAAGAGCTGCCAAAATAATCTGTGACAAATGGCAAAAGAATTATAACTATCTGCCGGATGCGATAGTGGTAGAAGGTCCCAAAGCCGGAGGGCATCTGGGTTTTAAGAAAGAACAGCTGCAAGACCAGAATTATGCGTTGGATGTATTGATTCCCGAAGTAGTGGCGATTGCGGCCAGTTATAAAGAACAGAAACATATTCCGGTGATTGCCGCCGGTGGAATTTCGACAGGTGAAGATATTGCGCACTTTATGGAACTGGGAGCTTCGGGAGTGCAGATGGGAAGTATTTTCGTGACAACCCTTGAATGTGATGCTTCGGAAACTTTCAAAGAAGTGTATATTCACTCCAAATCCGAAGATGTTCTTATTATTGAAAGTCCTGTCGGAATGCCGGGACGGGCTATTGACGGAGAATTTATTCATAGTGTGAATAATGGTCTGGAAAAGCCGAGGAAATGCTCATTCCATTGCATTAAGACGTGTGACTATACAAAAAGTCCTTATTGCATTATTAAAGCGCTGTATAATGCGGCCAAAGGAAATATGAAAAAAGGTTATGCTTTTGCCGGTAGCAACGCCTTTCTCGCAGATAAAATAAGCAGTGTGAAAGAAGTGATGAATACACTGGAACGCGAGTTTTTCTTAGCGACTCACAAACTGGTTTAATATCGGAGACTTTGCATATTCAGTATTGAATGTGGCATGCTCTCTTACTATATATAAAATTAACCGCTGTGCTGAAACAGCAAAAATAACATTTATGACATTTAAAGAATTAAATATAACCGAACCTATTTTAAAAGCAATTGAAGAAAAAGGATATACAGTACCTACTCCTATTCAGGAGAAAGCGATTCCTGTAGCATTGGCAAAAAAAGACATTTTAGGCTGTGCGCAGACTGGAACCGGAAAGACTGCTTCATTTGCAATACCTATTATACAACATTTGCATCTCAATAAGGGAGAGGGCAAGCGTTCGGAAATCAAAGCTCTGATTTTGACTCCTACCCGCGAACTCGCATTGCAAATCAGTGAATGTATTGAAGATTATTCAAAGTATACACGTATCCGTCACGGAGTCATCTTCGGAGGCGTGAATCAACGTCCGCAAGTGGATATGCTGCATAAAGGAATTGATATTCTGGTTGCTACTCCGGGGCGTCTGCTCGATTTGATGAATCAAGGACATATACGATTGGATAATATTCAGTATTTTGTTCTGGACGAAGCAGACCGTATGCTTGATATGGGCTTTATTCATGATATTAAACGGATATTGCCGAAGCTTCCGAAAGAAAAGCAAACGTTGTTCTTTTCGGCTACGATGCCTGATACGATTATTGCTCTGACTAATTCCTTGTTGAAGAATCCGGTGAAGATTTATGTTACACCGAAATCATCAACGGTAGATTCTATAAAGCAGTTGGTTTACTTTGTTGAGAAGAAAGAAAAGAGCCTGTTGCTGATTTCAATTTTGCAAAAATCGGAGGACCGGTCGGTACTTATCTTTTCGCGTACCAAGCATAATGCTGATAAGATAGTTAAAATATTGGGTAAAGCCGGCATTGGCAGCCAGGCTATTCATGGAAATAAGAGTCAGGCGGCACGGCAGTCCGCATTGGGTAACTTCAAGTCGGGTAAGACGCGAGTGATGGTTGCTACTGATATCGCTTCCCGGGGAATTGATATTAATGAACTGCCGTTGGTTATCAATTATGATCTTCCTGATGTTCCCGAGACATATGTACACCGAATCGGGCGTACGGGAAGAGCTGGAAATGCAGGTATGGCACTTACATTCTGCTCTCAGGAAGAACGCAAACAGATTAATGATATTCAGAAATTGACAGGCAAAAAACTAAATAGGGCTGATTTTACAATTTAAGGTCATTCCCTTACATTATTCATTAAAATATAGTATAAATTAAATATAAGTTCTATGGCAAAATCCATTACGGTAGGTAAACGTGAAAATGAAAAAAAGAGACTCGCTAAACGAGAAGAAAAACAAAAGAAAAAGGATAGCAAGAAGTTATCCAGTAAAAGCAGCTTCGATGATATGATTGCTTATGTGGACGAGAATGGAATGATAACTTCGACTCCTCCGGCTGAAAACATTAAAAAGGAAGAGATAAACCTGGATGAGATAATCATTGCAACTCCGAAGAAAGAAGACGAGGAACCCGTTATATTGAGAGGGAGAGTTGAATTCTTTAATGAGGCAAGAGGCTTTGGTTTTATAAAGGACCTTGCCGGAGTTGATAAGTACTTTTTCCATGTTAATAATGTCGTTGGTAATATCTCGGAAGGTAATATTGTAACATTCGATCTTGAACGTGGTGTGAAAGGAATGAATGCGGTCAATATCTGTCTCGAAAAGAAACCGGTGGAGAATTAAAACAAAAACAAAAAATGTAAGTATTGAAACTTATTTTTAGATATTCATTTGCTTAAGTGTAATATGATAAAATAAAAATCCCTTGAGTCTCAGAGGTTCAAGGGATTTTTTATGCGTAAAAATAGTATTGCAGGCAGACAGGGGAACAGAGGGTAACCGGAAGAAGAATGCAGTATATCGTACAAAAATGGCAAGAAATAATGATTCATTATCTCTACTATTTCATACCTTTGCCCGCTGAGTCTGAAATATTATTAACTTTTAAACGCAGAAAACATGAAGAACTTATTGATTACGGTATTTTTTCTCAGCTTGACTTTGCAGCTCTCTGCTGAGACAGGAGGAAGCAATGCTGTAATTGTAGAAAAAACTACAGCAAGTCCGGCGGAAAAGACGCCTGTTTATTGGCAGAAAATGGCAGATGGTATGTCGCAAGCCCTTATCAAGCATTTTTGGGGCGCAAACTTCAAAGGGTATGAGAATCGGTTTTATTTTAATTATGGTAGTGATCTTTCCAATATGACTACCAATCATTATTGGCCACAGGCACATGCTATGGATGTCATGGTAGATGCATATATGCGTACCGGAAGCAAACAGTATTTGAATATATACCCGTTATGGTGGGAAGGTGCACCGAAATTCAATTTTGCGGGCAGAGAGGAAGACCCGTGGTGGAATGTGTTTGTAGACGATATGGAATGGATTGCTCTGGCACAGATTCGCATGTTTGAAAGCACTAAGAATACCAAGTATCTGAAAAAGGCGAGACAGACCTACGATGATTGGGTTTGGTCTACTTGGGGACCGGAAGATGAGGCTCCGTGGTTTGGTGGCATTACCTGGAAGACGGATGTGGCAAAATCTAAGAACGCTTGTTCCAATGGTCCTGCTGCCCTTATTGCTGCCCGGTTGTATAATTTTTACGATGCTATGGGTAAAAAGGCCGGAAAACCCAAACAGGCTTATCTGAATGAGGCCATTAAAATATATACATGGGAGAAGAATAACTTGTTCGACCGTCAGACGGGGGCAGTGTATGACAGCATGAATGGAGAAGGCAAGATTACCAAATGGGTATTTTCGTACAACTCGGGTACTTTCCTGGGAGCAGCTCATGAACTGTATAAGATAACCGGTGATAAGCAATATCTGGCAGATGCAGTAAAAGCGGCCAATTTTGTGATTGACCATTTGTCGACCAATGAAGGTGTACTCTCCGATGCAGAAGGTGGTGACGGTGGCTTGTTTCATGGCATCTTCTTCCGTTATTTTGTGAAACTGATTAATGACCCTGCACTGGATAGTGCCAATTATAATAAGTTTCGCGACTACATAACTCATTGTGCTACGGTTATGGCAGAGCAAGGAGTGAATCAGAAGACTATGTTATATAGCGGTCGTTGGAGAAAAGCACCTGCTGATGATGAGAGTGTGGGATTGACATCGCATCTGACCGGTTGTATGCTGATGGAAGCTATGTGTGTACTTAAACACCGATAGAGTGAATAAGAAAAGAGATAAAACAAAAATCCCTTGAACTTCAAAAGTTCAAGGGATTTTTGTTACTGAGTTGATAGTGGTGCCACCAGGAATCGAACATTTAAAGTTCTTTGTTTTTAAAGTCCTGATAAACAACACTAAATCTTATATCGTTAAAATCAAAACCATTGAATTAGCCATATTTCTAATTTCAATTATTTCAATCTTTATCGCTGTCATTTTTTTGACGGTGCAAAGATATGGAAAAGGTTCGATTCCTCCAAATAGTATTGGCATAAAATTACAGAAAACTTTATAATGTATTCATTTATGCTGGAATAAACGGCATATATATGAAGAGAACGTCTTTAGGAAAATTTCCGAAGACGTTCTCTTCTATACTGTCGGCTTTTAAAAAGCTTCCAGCCTGTTTTCATCCAGCAGTTTTATAATATCCTTCTCTTTATAAAGTATCCTGCCTCCCAGCCGGTAATAGGGGATAAGCCCGGTTGTCCTGTGTTCAACCAGTGTCCGGCGTGTTATCTTCAGTGATTCGGACAGTTCAGCTTCGGTGATGTACCTGTCACCGTTCAGGACAGGTCTGTATCTGTCCGGTTCGCTTCTTAAGAGTTCAGTGATGTGTCCAATGTCCTGAAAGAACCGGATGATTTCCGGACTTTCCCTTGTCAGTAAGTCATGTGCCATATTTCTTTGTTTAATTGTTTCCTTTTTGTAACACTCCTTCCATGTATGTGACGATGTCTTTTTTCCGGTAATAGATTTTCCTGTCTATCCTGCTGTACGGGATTTTTCCCGTGCTGCGCAAAGTAAGCAGCTTCCTTGGAGAGATATCCATCATAATGCATGCTTCCTGATTATCCATCCATTCCGTCAGTCTTTCCTCCTGCCGTATTCCTCTTCCTGTCCGGATATCCCGGATGATTGAGCTTAACGCCTGCTTCATTTCTTCAAATGTTGCGGCTTCGATACTGATCACTTCCATAAGCTTTTGATTTTTTGTCCGATGTAAAGGTATACTGCCGGCATGTTTGTCTCCAAGTCTCTGACTACAGGTGTCAGCAGATGTCGTCAGATTTCACGGATAGCTGGTCGAATTGTAAGTCGTATTTACAAATTGTACCCGGACTTTACAACATCCGGGATTACATTTTACAGTGCTTTGTGTAATTTTTTATTTTATATTTCTTTGTGAATTAGAATGTTATGTAAAAAGATGGATTCGTTTTTTTGAATCCGGCATGTAATTTTCATTATAGTGTAATATACTCTTGTAGTGCGCACAGGAAGAGTATTCAGGTAATCACTTTTTAAAACAATGGAGGATATGCCATGATGTATATAGATAATGAGGTACTTGAGAAAATGATCATGACTATGGTGGAAGGTTTTAATCGCCTTGAAAAGAAACTTGACCGTATGAACCGCCTGAAAGACTGCCTGGACGGCGACACCTTGCTGGATAACTGTGACCTTGCGCAACTTCTGGGCGTGACGCAACGGACCATTGCCCGTTACCGTGAAAAGGGGCTTATCCGCTACTACCAGACGGATGAGAACGGGAAGAATTTTTATCGTAGTTCGGAAATACAGGATTTTTTGCGGCAGAGGGGAAAGAAAAAATAGGTTCAATTATTTATATTTGCGGGAATCTGTTATATTTTTGCAGTTTAAGGATTCGGTATGAAAAAAGAAAAAGATTTGTCTGTCGCGGTTTTGATTGACGGCGATAACGCTTCTTTCGAGAAGATGGAAGATGTGATGCGGTTCGTATCCCGTTATGGTACTGCCGTTGTGAGACGTATATATGGTGACTGGACTAAAAAATCCCTTTCCGGTTGGAAGGATGCGGCAAGGGATTATTCGTTCAGGATGGTGCAGGCTTCCTCCTTTGTGTCGGGAAAGAATACGACGGATATCGCGTTGGTTATGGATGCGATGGACATCCTGCATGAGGGGCGGGTCGGTTGTTTTTGTCTGGTTGCCAGTGACGGGGATTATACCCTGCTGGCACAACGTATCAGGGAAAGCGGCCTGACGGTCCTCGGTTACGGTGAGGGAAAGACGCCGGTGGCACTGGTACGTTCCTGTGCAGAGTTTCTGTTGGCTGACCGGAAGGAGGAGAAGCCTTTTCAGGAAAATACGCCTGAATTCTTTATTCAAAGAGATATGGAATATTTTGACAAGGCTTTTGAACAGGCTGCTGACGGTAAGACGGAGGTCAGCCTGTCTTTGATTGGAGGTGTGCTGAAGAAGCTGATGCCCAAATTCAAAGTGAAAAGGTATGGCTGCAGGACGCTCGGCAAATTGTATGAAAGGCTTGAGAAATACGAACTGGTTAAAACGGGGAAGGGTGTCGCCGGATTAGTGCGGATTAAATCCTGAATCCGGCTCCGGTTTTATACGGATTGGAAAAAATTGCAGATGCTTCCCTTGCCGCAGCAACTGTTGGCGGCAGGGGAGGCTGTCTTTTTCACATGGCCTATACCGGTATCGGGTTTACCCGGAGTGTGTCCAGATTGATATATGCCCCCCGGTACAGGGTTCTTCCTTCCTTGAACATCCTCCATAGAATGTCACAGCCGACTTGTGCCAGTATGGAGTTGATGTACAGGTCCTGTCTTTCCAGTGCTTCCGCCAGTGAGCAGCTCGGTCCGGAGTCCTTCTCTTCTATTGTGGAATAGTTCACCTCCTCGGTGATGACATTCATTCCGGGTACCGGCATGAATTCTTTTGATGCCGGCTGCCGTATCTTGTTGCGGACAGTGCCTATGACGATTTGCCCGGTGGTTTGCGCATTCCCGAAATCCATCCAGTAATAAACCGCCCTTTCATTGTTTACGGAGGCCTCCCTGTATTTTTTCAGTAATCTCCACAGTTCCAGTCGTGAGCGGGTATTGTCGGTGCAGGTGATGATGATATTCGCCGGCCTTGTCCTGTCATCCCCGTTTTCCTGTGTTTTCCGTACGGGATAGCGGCAGTTTTCCGCCGTCCATGTTGTTCCGAAAAAACGGTTGACGCGTGTGACGGCCGCCGTGGCCTTGCCTTGTCCCAGCTCCGACTCACTGAAGAGCTGGCGTCCTATGTTGGCTTCCGTGATAATGTCGGGATCGAATACGGTGACGTGCAGTCCCGGATGTCCCAGTGCCCGCAACGCGACGTTCATGCGTGCCAGGTTGGCGATGACCTGTGATCCCGTGCCCCCTGCACCCGCAACATGGATGGTGACGGGATGGTAGGGTTTCAGCAGGTAGCTGTCCGTGTAATGAATCTTTTTCATGCCAGTATGTCTTTAAGTTTCTTTCCGGATTGTTGTAATTCGCTGTAATCAAACGGATTGTTCCGTGCATGTTCCGTTACGGAAACCAGGTTGCTGCGGGTCGGGTTCCTGTCACCTCCCAAATGTGAGAACTCGCTCATCCAGAAACGCTTTTCCCAGTATTCCTGAAATTCCAGAAAATCCATGTCCTGCGGTTTCTTTAGCGATGAGCTGCCCAAGCAGACGTTCGCCCCGGTTACATTGAAGAACGGCGCCAGATACAGTTCTGTCCGCTCTTCGGGGATTGCTCCCTTGAAGGCGTGTATGTCCATGCATTCCCTTTCCACCACGTAGATGACGCCCGGTACGTTGAATGTCCCGTCTGTAATGTGTAGCCCGTCCTGAAAGTACATTTTTCTCTTCTGTGGCGGATTGTACCATATGTACCTTTCGCGCCCTTTTCTGGAGTCGCACAGGAGCATGTTCCCGGGGATGCGTCCGTGCGGGATTCCGCTCATGCTTTCCGTGTATGATTCCACCAGTGAGTTCATGAACTCATAGGTTACCGGAATGCCGGCCCCCATCCGTCCTTTCTCATTGACGGGCCTGAGTTCGAGGTAACTTCGCGGGGTTGAGTAATCTGTCGTTTCGCATTCATAGGCGACAAGTACCGCTCTGGGATGCATGATTTGCTGCATCTGTTTTGTCAGTTCATTCATTTTCCTGTTTTATTAGAAGTTGTTTGTAATGAGTTTTGTGAAGCGTTCGAGCCAATGGGAGAACCGCTCCGGAAAGTCATCCATGGAGAAAGGCTTTTCCGTGTCCGGTGTCAGGTGGAATGTCGTGACGGGTGTGATCACATATGATTCCTGGTAGTCCGAGTTGAAATAGCTTTCCATTTCGTCGTTCATGGCGTCCTTTACCGACCAGGTGACCATTATCTGCGTATCCAGTTCCACCGGCCTGAAATCAGGTGCCTCCTCGTATGCCCAGTCGTAGGAGTATTGCATGATGCTCGGGCTGCCGTATGAAATGTATGCCGTACCTTCCGTGATCAGTTCCAGCAATGCCCGCTCATTGTTCTTCTTCGTATGGTATTTCCGTATTTCCCCCTCCAGATCCGCAAGAAATCTCTTTGGATTGTCCATTCTCTTCAGTATACGGTGCGCCTTCCCTTTTTCATATAGTCTGGCAAGTGCGGCCTTGCGTCTGATCTCTCCTGCCGTCGCCTCTTCGTCGTAGAGCCTGTAGTCTTCCAGGTAATCGTGTGCCATTTCGTAGTAGCTGGTATCCGTGCTTTTGGGTATGCCATGGTGCCGGGCGAGCTGCCGGATAAATTCCAGTGCTATCCTTCCGAGTTTTTCCGGCAGTCTCTCCGTGAATTCCAGCGGTATCCAGAACAGTTTATATTCCGGCCACTCATGGAACCGGTAGAGGCAGAAGTACAGCCTTCCGTTCTCCTCTTCCAGATTGACATGCTCCGGGAGTATGGTGTCCATTGCCCGGTACAGTTTGATGATGTTCATCCTCGGTGATTTCCCGGTCGGGTGGAAAGGAAGCCTGAGCCCGACAAGCCCGCTGTATCTGAGTGCCGAACGGTACAGGAAATCAAAATTCTCCCTTGTCGTAAGGTTGATTTTTTCTCCCGTGCGGCTCTCCATATAGTAATCGGGGGTAACGGGGAGAATTCTCCCCGTTAGAAAATCATTACGGTTCCTGCCGGCGGCAGCCTTCTTTTCTTTCTGCTGCCGGTTCCCCGGCTGATGTCTGTGTATCCGGCCTCGCTGATAATAAGTCGTGCCAGGTCTTCCGTTTGTAGTTCCGATAACTGTCTGCATGTTGTCTTCTCCTTTTTCTTAGGGTTTGTTTTCTTTGCCATGGCTTATCCTTTCGTTCCTATGGTGGTTTTGAACCGGTATACCGCGCGGTCCTCTTCGAGTTCCGGCCCGTGCAGGTTTGCCGTGGTCAGTTCCGGATAGTTCATGGAATAGAAGTCCGTTACTTCGGAAAGGGACATTCTGCTGTCCGGGTCTTCCAGTGTCAGGGTGTCATTTCCTTTTTTCAGGATGAATACTCTTTTGAGTCCTTTGATATCAAGTGCCATATTATTTAAAGTTTTAAGGGTTTAATAACATATAAGCTCCGCCTGTGTCTCGTCCTTCATGCGGCATTCCTGCGGGAAGTCTATGTATTCCGCATACGGGTCTTCACGCAACAGTTCCCTGTCACTTTCATCGTCCTTGTCAAAAGTGAGCGCTTCTGTGGCCGGTTGTGGCGGTGACTGGTATTCCCTGCCCGTATTTTCCCGGGCTGTCTGTATGACGGTTGCCTGCGGATGCAGGGGAACGGGTTGCGGCTGTTGCCATGGTTGTGCCTGGGGGTACTGTCCGCCGGGCTGGCGGAAGTACGTTTGGGGCTGTTCCGCTGTTTGTTGCGGACTGCCGTTTGCGGGATTCCGGCAGTATCCTTCGTACATTGGCTGTGGTTGCGGTGTTCCCGGATAATATTGTGGTACGGGCTGCGGCTGTACTATCTGCGGTCGGGGCATCGGTTGTTGTACCGGTTGCGGTATTGCTTGCTGTACAGGCTGTTGTGGAGGTTGTGACGTGAACATCCGCATTTGTCCGTCAGGCCGGTTTCCGTTCGCCGTACCGTTTGCGGGCGGCTGTTGTGGGAGCGGCAGTGTATCCGTTTCAGGAAACAGGCAGCCCTGTGACGACTCCTTCTGCACTTCCTGTATCCTTGCCTCTATCTGTTTCTGTCTGTCCGTATCTGCGAGTACCTTGGCCTGCCTGAAGCAGGTTGTCGCTTCCGAGTATCTTCCTGCCGTGAACGCCTCCTCCGCACGTTTGAGGAGTTTTTCCATCTTTTCCTGTTTTTCACGTGCCTCTTTTGGCTTCTTGTTGTTGGCGGTTCCGGTCGCTTTGCCTTGTGTTGCTGCGAGCCGTGCCTGCTGTTCGAAGGTTTCAAGGTTGGTTAGGATTCCTTGCGCTTTCTGCAGCGGTGTGGTGATGATTTGCAGGAATTGTCCGTCCAGTTCCATGGGGGTGCCGTTGAGTATGAGCGGCACGATGGCCTGCCCGGCTTCATCCTTGAGTGTTGTACGCCTGGGCATTACCGCTACGGACAGTTTTCCGTCCGTTCTCCTGATGTTGATGTTCAGGTCTGTGCCTGCCGACATCATCTGATAAATTGATTGGAAAAACATAATGTTTTTTTTTTTATTGTTATATATAGGTTTCCTTGAGATATGCCTTCAGAATTTCGTCTCTGTCCGGTCGCTTCGTGATGTCAAGCAGTGGCTTGAGATAATATCCGATGTCTCTGGGCTCATCGACCGTATTGGGAAATCTTCTCTTTGCAGGTCTGATGTTGCGCGTTGTCGGCCACAGTGCGGGTGCGACCGGTGCTGACGGGGTGAATTTTCTTGTTTCCATTTCATTTGTTATTTAAGGGTTTATAATATCATTCCGATGAGGACCAGAATGGTGAGAATTGTCGCCAGTAACGGGAGGAGTTTTGGCAAAATACGGATTATGCCTTCCGCCATTGTCAGTAACAGGATGGTATATACCGGAATTATGCCTTTGCGGCATAGCAGGATTATTGCTGCGGCTGCCAGCAGTGTGACCGCCGGCTTGCAGATGCTTGCGATGGATTTCTGTTTCATGTCCTTGTTGTTTTTAAGAGTGTATGATTATCCCTTCGGAATCTGTTTTCCCGATTTTACAGGCCTTCGTCTCCCGGATTGCCCTTTTGTGTCAAGGCTTGGCGAAAGAAAATACCGGAGCGCAGCGAGGATGATTTTCTTTCAGCCGACCGGCCCGCAGGGCTGCCTTGACACGAATACGGGGTAATCCGGTACCTTTGCCGCCTAAAAGCGGCATAACAGATGTCTGACAAATAAAAAATGCAGACTTTTCAGCCTGCATTCCCGTTACTATATGTAGCTTCTATCTTTCACATTTCCGGAAGATATCTTCCGTTACCTCTCCCGAGAGTTTGAGTATCCCCTTCATGAATTCTTCCTGTGTAAGTTTTCCTCTTTCCATTCGTGCCAGTTGTGCCTCCCACCCCGAAGTCAGTGCGGCTCCCGCTATTTTCATGTTCCGTACCGTCTCATATATGTAAAGCCCCTTTCGTGTGGGGATGATGTATTTGCCTGAATAACGTACATATTTGCGGTCAATCAGGGTCTGCAGGATTCCTGTACGCGTGGCCGCCGTTCCCAGTCCGGCAGTGTCCATGTAGGTGATCAGTTCCGCGTCGGTATATGCGGATACGGGCAGGTCCTTCCTGTGTATCAGGCTGCATCCGGTAACAGCGGCCGTCTCCCCGTTTTCCAGTTGTGGGATGGGGGAGAAGCCGTATTCCCTTCCTGCAATGACGCTTTCCCTTTCGAATATGCCGAACCATCCCTTTTCAATGATGCGGCAGGCATGACACCGGAAATTTCGTGCGGCACATACGGCATCCACAGTGGTGTATTCCGCCCTGCATGCGGGCATGAAGGCTTCCAGCATCCGTCCGATGATCATCATGTAAAGTTGCATCTCCTCCCGGTTTAATCCTTCCGGATATGTATCGGTAATGATGATGGCGTGGTGTTCCGCCGCTTGTCCTTCGTCGACTACCTTGTCCGGCAGGTCGAATATGTTGATCCCCATGCTTCTGACATACGGTCGGAATTCCTTCCTGTTCAGGATTTTCTCCATGATACGGGGCAGTTTGTCGTAAACGTCCCGTGGAAGGAAACGTCCGGCAGTTCGCGGATAGGAAATCAGTTTCTTCTCATAAAGTCTCTGTGCGATTTCAAGCGATTTTCCGGCAGTCATTCCGTAATAGTTGTTGGCGTCTTTCTGGAGTTCGGTCAGGTTGTAGAGGGCTGGAGGCTCTATCTCCCTGACCTGCCTGCTGACAGCGGTGACGCGCGCATGTCCGGCCAGTTTGCAGTCACTGTAAAGCCGTGCAGCCGCCTCCCGGTCTGTGAATTCTTCCGTACAGCGCATTTTGAGCAGGGTGTTACTTTTGCACAGGCTGATAAACACCGGAAAGGTGTCCGTGGCAATGTGGTTCTCGCGTTCACGGTAACGGCTGCTTATGGCTGCCAGTACGGGTGTCTGCACCCGTCCCAGTGAATTGTTTCCCGTTCCGGTCGCCTGGCAGAGGGCATAGCTGGCGTTGAGTCCCAGTACCCAGTCCGCCTTGTTGCGGCTGTCCGCTGCCAGAAACATGCGGTCATACAGACTGCCGGGCCTGAGGTTGTCCATTCCTTCCAGCACGGCTTCGTCCGTAAGCGACGAGATCCATAGACGGCGGTAGGGTTTCCTGCATTCCAGATACCGGTAAAGGTACCTGAACACCATTTCCCCCTCCCGGGAAGCGTCGGTGGCCGCAATGATACTTTCGCAGGCGTCGAATACTTTTTCGATCACTTTCAGCTGGAGGACCGCGTTGATGTCCGGTATCCATCCCGTATCGGTCTTGATGTGTTTTACCATCAGTCTGAAGGGGGCGGGATTTATCGGGAAGTCCCCGCGTTCCGGGCGGTCCATCCCGTAATCTTTCGGCATGGCCAGTGAAAGCATGTTGCCGAAGGTCCATGTCACCATGTACCCGTTCCCGCTCATGTATCCGTCCTCTCTGGTATGTGCTCCCAGAATTCTTGCTATCTCTTTTCCCACATTGGGCTTGTCTGTCAATATCGCAATCATGATCTTTTTCCATTTGATGTTCCCCGTACCTTCGCAATAAAACCGGTACGGGGAAATTGTGTATACTTTTGATTCTGTCTGTATGGGGCAGGGATTATCCGCCGGCTTCGCTTTCCGCTTCGGGACTGATCCCGTTGATTTCCATTACCGGCTTTCCGTCCGTCCCCACCGTGATCCTGAGGGTGGCGTCCATTGTTAAGCGGAGTGTGGAAGTGCGGATTTTCAATGGGACGGTTTCCGTTTCCTCCCCTTGCAGGAGCAGTTCCATGTCCCCGCTTTTTTCCAGTTCTTCTTTGTGGATACCGATGGTCTCCAGTTCTTTCCAGTCAAGGTCTTCCTTTCTGAATATCCGGTTGTCATTCTGATTCATGTCTTTTTTTCTGATGAATGGTTAATGATTCTTTTTTGTATTCTTTTTATACGGCCTGTCTGCTTCCTTTTTTCTGTTCCTGCTGCCGGTTTTGCGTGTCGTCCGCCTGTGCGGCACGCCGGGCTGTATTGCGGCGTATGTCCGGGTTTTCCTGGAAGTATTGCAGCTGTCCGGAATTTGCGTTCACTTTCAGGTAGGAACTGAATGTCTTGTTGTTGGCGCTTTTCAGGTCCGATACGAGTATGGCTTTTCCGTCCTGCAGGTTGGCCCGTTCCTGCGCCGTGAATACATGCCCGTATACTTCCGCCGGAACGACCGACACCTGGCGCTCGCTGAAACCGTCCGGTGTACGCGAGTATTGCGGCCTGCCCGTATTCATGTCCAGTTTGACGAAGGAGGAGAACTCTTCCCCCTTGCGGTTGATCATGTTTTCAAGGAAGACGGGTTGTCCCTTGCGCAGCGCCTCCTTGTCCTCGGGAGTCAGTAGCACGTTGCAGATTTCCTTCGGGATGTATATTTCCCCGTTCTCCGGATTATGTCGTGTATATTGCGGTCGGCCGGTCACCTTGTCCAGCGTGACGAAAGAGGAGAACAGCGCTCCGTCGGTGCGTTTCATATCCTCTACAAGGATGGTATGTCCTTCGCTGAGCATTTTGATCTGGTTGGGTGAAAGTTGTACGCCTCCCAGGCTCTGCTGGTTGAACCCCTTGCTTTCCGGATAGATGAATTCCAGCCCCCTGCGTTCCGCGCTGTATTGGAGTGTGGCGTCGAATGGCTTTCCGTTTTTTGAGGTCATTCCGTCCACATATACCGGCTGTCCTTCCTTCAGCGCGTTTATTTCATCCGCTGTCAGTCTGATGCCTTTCACTTCACTTGGTATGTACACGTTTTCCTGCCGTACGGCAACCAGCTCGTTGGTATTCTTGTCAATGGAGATGAGACAGGGTGTATAGGAACCCCCGTTCAGGTTCAGTTCCGCCACGCGTCCCATGTTTCCTGTCTCACGGAGGTTCTTCTTGTCCTCTTCCGTGAAGATGTGCCCGAAATAGGGCCTTTCCAACTCCGGTTCCTTGCGGATGCCGTGGATACCCAGACCGATCTGCCCGTCCGGCATGGTGATGAATGAGAGGCGTGCGTCCAGTTTGACCCTGGCACCTGTCAGCGTCAGTGTCAGGGGAACCAGTTTGTTGGTTTTGTATCCTTTCAGCATGGAATCCAGCAGTCCCTGTTGTTCGAGGGAAGTTTTGGAGACGCCCATCTTTTCCAGTGCGTCCCAGTTTACCATGTTCTCGTCATAACGGTAGCGTGGTGCCTGCTGTTCCTGGGGCTGTCCTGTTGAAACTGTCGGTTGTGGTACCTGTTCTTGCGGGTTTGGTTTTTGTTTCTTTGCCATTGTTTCTGTTTCTTTTTCGTTCTTACTCTGTTCCTTGTTTTCTCTCGGCCGGATTTCGTAGCGTTTGAGGAACTCTTTTACTGCGTCCGTTTCCTTGCCTTCTGACAAATCCCTGATTGCCTGCTTATTCTGCTTGTAATCATGGACGGTCATTCGTATGAGCCGGAAATGTGTAGGTTCCTTGAACTGGCTCCAGAAGTTCCTGATGAAGTTTTCGAGGATACTGGAGTTTTTCTCGAATTTCAGAAAGGAGTTTTCGTTCTTTTCTTCGGCAGGAACCGTTCTGGCCTTTCCTTTCCCGTCAATTTCGCTGACGGCTTGCACACCGGCTTTGGGGTCCTCCTTGTTGTGGACAAACAGTAGTTCGTTGATTTGTTCCACATAGGGCTTTTCTTTGGCGGATTTCTGCGTTTTGCGTGTCCGCTTCGATTTTTCTTTCACTTCTTTTTCTTGTGCCATGATCCATCATTTTGAGATTAATGTTTTCGTTTGACAGCTCAAAAATAATGGCTGAAATTGAATAAAATGTTGATTCTCAAAATGGTGACATCACGTGTCGTTAGATGTCAGCAGATGTCAATCAAAGGGAAAAGATGATGGTGGAAAAAGGGAATAAGGAAGAAAAGAAATATACAAGCCGGTTAATAAGGTGAGAGAAATTTATGTAGAACAGAGGGAGCCGGAGTCCCTGTCATTATTGGGGACAGTTTTTCTTTAATTATGAATTTACTGTGGGAACTGTGTAGTTTGTGTAATATTGTAGAGATGTTGGTAAAAAGAAAGGGAATGGTGGAAATGTGATCTATGCGTCACGTCGGTCGCAGTTAGTCCCTATAATTTTTCCATTAAATCAAAAACGTGGTCGGAGCGTTTTTTTCAAAGGAATTTTCTCCGACGAAGTCGCGAAGAAAACTTCTTTGAAAAACGTAAGCCGGAACGTGGAGACAAGACGTTTTTGATTTATCTTTATTATAGGGAATAGCTGGCTTTTTAGGAGAGATTATAAGTATAAGATCCGATGTTTAATGGTGGAAAAATTTGAAATAGATAGAATAAAGTATTCACATGTAGTTGGTTATTTTGTCATAGTTTTATGAGGACAGCCTAAAAGAGGGGAGTGTAGTATGTGCCAAACACAGTAGAATAACTTGATTTTATGAAGGTTGTATTTAAACATATATCGGGAACTGAGTTGGTTTTAAAGAAAACTGATTGTTTTAATGGTAATCATATTACTTCCATATTCAAGTTCTGGAGACGTTACATTTGGGTATCCAAGAATTATTTATATACTTTTCTAAATAAATTGGTAGATAGATTCTATTAGGCTATTCAAGGGCACATATTATTGCTTGTTCTATAGAATCTTTATGAGATCATACTTCTTTTGTTTTTGTGTAATCTTTGGGTAATACACCGAATTTCTGTTTAAAACATTTGGCGAAGTAAGAAGAACTGGTAAAACCTAATTGTAAGGCAACTTCATTGATACGCATTCCTTCGGATAGATATTGGGTAGCCATGTTCAGACGATAATTCAACACATAAGTATTGGGTGTCATACCAGTGACGGCCTTGACTTTTCTATGAAAATTGCTACGGCTCATATTGATTTTTTCTGCCAGATTATTTACGGAATAATCAATGTCGTCCAATTGTTCTGCCAATATCTCATCCAGCGTTTTAATGAAGTCCATATCCTTCGAAGAAAATGCATATTTTTCCGGCTCGGACATACTGTCGTTTGTTTTTGGAAAAACGCTTAGTAATTGATGGAAGGCCAGTCGTAATGTCATCAGATTCTCAACTTGTTTATGTAGTTGTTTGATTGAGAATGGTTTTTCCATGTATACGTCTGCTCCGTTTTCCAATCCTTCTATTTTGGCAGACAATGTAGTCTTAGCTGTGAGCAGGATGACCGGTATGTGAGAATATTCAATGTTTGATTTTATCTGATGACATAATTCTATACCGTCCATTTCCGGCATCATAACGTCACTGATAATCATGTCGATATTCTCTTCCGCCAATAATTCCAGGGCTTTCCGACCATTCTCGGCACATCTTACATGGTACCATTGTTGTAAGGATTTACGTGTTATACTCAGCAAATCCGGATTGTCTTCCACTAATAAGAGTGTAATCTTTTCTTTTTCTATATCTACTTCCTTGTTTGTTTCTATTTCGCAAATATCTTCCTTATGTGCTGAGTTTTCATTCGCAGTGTCGGTTATGTTTACTCTTGGAAGAGACAGGATAAAAGATGAACCACCGGAGGGTATATCTCGTAGTGACAATGTTCCTTTATGGGCTTCAGCCAATATTTTGGAGAAAGCCAGCCCGATACCTGTTCCTTGACCGGAAGGAGCATCCGGTACTTGATAGAACAATTGGAAGATTTTCTCCTGCTGCTCTTTGGGTATACCACATCCGTCATCGTTTACCTGAATCGTGATTGTATCCTCCGTAGTCTCCAATTTTAATTCTATGTGTGATTTAGCATATTTTATTGCATTGCCTAACAAATTGACTATGACGGTTCTTATTTTGTCAATATCAATGGAAGTATATATATCTTCTGTCGGGAGAACGATTGACAGCTCGATATCCTTCAATGCTGCAATATTATGGAATTGCTCATAGATGGAAACAAGTTGGAGATTCAGATGGCAAGGTTTGGGATTTAATTGCACTCCATTACTTTCTATTTTTTGAAAGTCGAGGAGCTGGTTGGTGATATTCAACAGATAATTTACATTCTTATCGATCATCGACACATATTCGTCCTCTCTATTGTTTTCTCGTAACTTCTCCAATGGCAGGCAAATCAGACTGAGCGGTGTACGTATTTCATGTACAAGATTGACGAAAAAGTTGACTTTTAGTTTATAAGTCTCCTTTTCTTTGGCAAGGTTGAATTCTTCCATCCGCCGTTTGTACTTGCGTTTGACATATAGATTCCAGCGATATCCTACATAGATAATGATACCTGTCAGGAGTAACGAATAGGCTATGTATGCCCAAGCGCTCCGCCACCATGGTGGTGTGATTATAATCTTCAGCATTGTAGTTTCCCGGTTCCACTCTCCATCGTTATTCGAACCGTTTAGCATAAATGTGTATTCACCGGGAGGTAGATGGTTATAAGATACAGAGTTGGTAGTTGTATTTCGAATCCATGTCGGGTCTATTCCTTTCAGCATATAGTTGTATTGGTTTCTTTGTGACTCTCCGTAACTCAGGGCTGCAAAGTCAAGGGTGAAACTATTCTTTTGGTAGGGCAATCTGATTTCTTTTTTTAAGTAGAGGAGTTCTTCACGGGTATTTGCCGCTTCCTGAGATGTATTTTCGTCATTGGAATAGGGGAAATGGATGCCAGTCACATATACTTGCGGAACATACGTGTTTTTTATTATTTGTTCGGGGACAAAAGCATTGAAACCATTGTTGCCACCAAAATACAACCTGCCGTCTGATGTTAATAAAGAAGCGCCGGCAATGAATTGATTGCTCAGCAGACCGTCATTGATGGTAAATAAGCGTGCGTTGTTTGTTTTTCGGTCGATTTTATACAATCCCTTGTCTGTCGAAATCCAAAAGTTACCGTTCCGGTCTTCCTCGATGGAATAGATGGTCACATTTTGTAATTGCGTATTTTCGGGGCAGTTGTTGACAAAGCGTTTCTGTTCGGGAGAGAAATAACATAGTCCGTTTCCATTGGTTCCCAGCCACATCACCCCTTTGCTGTCTTCAAACAAAGTAGTGATTGTATTATCGGGAATTATCGAAGAGTTACTTCTTTGTCCATAATGTTTCCATTGTCCGTTTGGATAATAGCAGAAAGCACCCAGGTTGGAAGTGGCAATCCATAGATTTCTGTTGGAGTCTTCATATATATCGGTGACGGGAGTCATTGCTCCTACGTATATATTCACAAAGAAATTGTCCTGTTCCTCATTGTAGGTACAAAGTCCCATGCTGGTTCCTATGTAAATGTTCCCTTTATGGTCTTTGCCGATTGACATAACATTGTTGCTTGACAATGTTTTAATCATACGGTCGGAATGGGTGTAATTTTTGCTGACTCCGGTTTTCAGGTCATATCTGAACAGTCCGTTTTCATGTGTGCCAATCCAAAGCTGCTCACCATCCAGATGTAAAGCACTGATGTTGTATTTCCTTTCAGTATGCGGCGATAACACACATTCCGTCATACTTTGTGTTTGCGGCTGGTAGAGCCATAATCCGTGTTGGGTGCCTATATACACTTCTCCATTCTTTTTTTCGCAAAAAGTGTTGACACCTTGGGCGATTTTCTGTCCCATGGGGATGATGTGGTGTTCAAACCTTCGTAATTGCCGCGGCATGTAATTCACTCCCCCGTTTGTTGCCATCCAAAGAGTTCCTTCGGCATCCAGCATCATTGCGTTTACTACCGGATTACTCATGGCATATTCGCCTGTAGTTTCTACTTTCTTCCATGCTTTGCTTTGCCTGCCGAAGAGGAAAAGTCCCGCATTTGTGCCTATCAATAGTTGCTCGCTGTCATATTCTATCATGCAGAGGATAGAGGCGGAGGAAGGAAGCGGATAACTGTTCACCCTTTTTTCTTTTTCGGAATAACATTCCAGTGTATTTTCAGTACTGAACCAGATACCTTCGGAGGTACTTAACAGACCATTTACTTTATTCTTTTCTTCTGCTTCGTCCGTAAGTGTGGAAAGGGTAGATAGAAAATAGCCCATCTGGTCGAATACAAATATTCCTTTGTTGATAGAGGATATATAGATACGTCCGTCCACCCCTTGGCAGATATCTCTGGCAAATGAATTCTGTAGGATGTTTTGCCGTAAAACGCCTGTTTGCGGGTTGTATACAAATATCCCTTGTCCCAAGGTGGCAATCCAAATCAGTCCGTTGTCCGATTTCCATATTTCGGTCACTTCACAACTGACAAATACGTCGTATTGTGTTTTCTTATCAAAAAAAGAAAAATCATCCGTAGAACGGTGGTAGATATATACACCATTATTGGTACCTATCCATATATCCTGATTGTCTTCCATCAGAGAAGATACGAAGTTATTTCCCAATGAACGGGAAACTCCTTCCACATGTCGATACACCCGGTTTGTATATCCGTCATAGCGATTCAGTCCGTTGCTGGTTCCTATCCAAATAAAACCGTAAGAATCCTGAAGAATAGACCATACCGTGTTGTGTGATAGGCCATCGGATACTTGATGTTTTTTGAAAGGAAAAGTGACAGAGGCTGACAGAGGTCCTGCAAAAAGAATGATATAAAAGAAAAAAATAAATATGCTTCTCATGATATTTCCAATTCTACGTTGTTACGGAAATTCTCCGAAACGAAATCGTCATGGAACAAAGATATATATTTTCTGGCAACATGCAATAATGTGGCTTTTGAAAATTGAGACGGTGACAAGATGAACTTGTCATCCGCCTGCTTTTTGTTACCCTTAATCTTGTTTTACCGAAAACTATTTTTCTAACACTGCTGTCGCACTTTCTTTGCCCAAATAAAAAAGTTTGGCTTTAACCGTTTTCGTTCGGCAGTCTACGGGAGTTTCCCATAGTGGAGAATCTTCCGTCGGTTCCGTTCCGTCCGTAGTATACCGTATCTGTCCTTCACGAATGGAAGTGTTGGCATATAGCTTTCCGTCTTTCAGACACAGCCCCGGATATGGCAAACGGAAGTGAATACCGTTTTGAACCCAGTGGGGCATCTCTTTCCGGCTGATTTTCCGATAGAATTGTACCAAATCCTGTTCGTATGCCTGTGCTTCTGTTTTTCCTGATAAGTTTTCCCAAACCGGATGTGCATTCCAGCCACGTTCTGCCAGTCCCATTATTTTAGGAAATGTATAATATTCTACTTGTTGATAATTCCGGATGGTTTCTGCAAATAGTTGTGCTTGTACGCCCTTGATTCGTTTTTTTCCCAATGCAGTCAGGGCGGTTTTGCCGATTTCCATGGAATCGGGCGATACCGGATGTCCTGCCATTGTGGTACGTGAAGAGCGGCATACCCGATACGGCAGCATGGAGAAGGATTTGGATTCGTCTACATATCCAGCCCAGAAGTGTCCCGGTTCGTCAGTATGAGGGTCGTAAGCCAGATCCAGATAGAAGTTGTTCACATTGCAAAGAATCACCGGATAGCCGTTGTTGGCTATTTGATAAGAAATCTCGTCTGTTCCCCATTCGGCAACCGTGCTCCAGCAATAGATGCCACCGACCCGCGGAGTGAGAGTGGCATGCGTTTCCGTACGATGCCCTAATGCAGCTTCCTGCCAACCGCCGAATGAAATGCCCTGTTGTTGCAGGCATTCGGATACACGGGTGATGAAATATTCTGCCAAGTCGTGCGTCCGTGACATTCCTTTCTCCTTCATCAGCTGCATGCATAGGGGGGAACCGGTCCAGGCCCTTTCCGCAACTTCGTCACCGCCGACATGAATCATTGTCAGAGGGACGCCTGCTTCGCGATACATCTCTTTTATTTCCCGTACCACCTTTTCTATAAAACGGTAGGTGGAAGGCATTGCCACGTTCATAACATTGTCCGTATACCATTGTGCGGAGATATATCGGGAACTATCCTGCGGGTCATGTAGCATATATTCGGCAGCCTTTTCCGGGTTCGAACCGATGTATTTTTCATACCGTGCCTTCATGGCTGTGATGGCCGCCCGTGCGTGTCCCGGCGACTCTATTTCCGGAATTACCTGTACATGCCGTTCGGCAGCATAACGCAACAGGTCGATGAATTCGGCACGACTGTAGAAGCCGTTTCCCGATGTAGGGGCATTCGGATCGTATCCGTTTTCATAAGCAGGATACAGGCATTCGGCTTCATCCGTAGTGTGTCCGCGGCGTGCTCCTACCGAAGTAAGTTCTTCCAGCCCGGGTATTTCCAGACGCCAGCCTTCGTCGTCCGAGAAATGAAAATGAAATGTGTTAAGTTTATAAGATGCAGTGATGTCTATCAACTTCTTTAGGTTCTCTGCTGTGGTGAAGTTCCGGACGATATCGAGCATTTGTCCGCGGTACAAGAGGTCGGGATAGTCGCGGACAGAGACTGCTTGCAGTCGCAATGTCTCTCCTTGTCCTTTCAGCATTGCCAGCAGGGTCTGTGTTCCGTTGAAGATGCCATGTGATGTCTTCCCTTTCACGATAGCCTGTCGGTTGTTGATGTCTAATTCGTAGTACTCATCGTTTGGCACTTCTTTGTCTTCGGGAAGATATTCCAATAGGATGCTTTCCTCTGCTTCCGTTACTACTTCCACTTCGTATGTATTTTTCAGTTTTTCTTTCAGCAATTTTCCCTCATTGGCAAAGTCTTTGTGGAATGACAGGGCAATCTTGCTTCCGATAAGCATCTCACCTTCGGCAGGTATTGCTTGTTTCACTGCCGGTAAGATATCAACGGGACGTAATTCCTGTAAAGGGTATTGTTGCAAACGTGCATTTGTTTCATAAAGCCGATGCAGGAAGACGGTTTGTGCCTCGGTTGGAGCCAACGGTATGATACGTAACTCCACCGGTAATGGCCGTCCCTTTCCCGCACCCGACTGGCTTATCCAATAGCTACCTTCGGGAGCATGTGAGGTTTTGGGCACTTCACCGTCACACTGGAATGTTACCCGCATCGAATCACCCGGGGCCAGTGAAGTGAATTCTGCGGTTGGATATATCTTGTGATAGGTGCCGCTAATCCATTCTACTTTTACCTTCGGTGATGTTTCTTGTTGTATATGGTGGGGGAGTTGTGCATAATAAATCACCCAGTCTTTACCGACCGGAGCGTCTGAAAGATTTTTCAATATAAAGGAGTTTTCGTACGTTCCTTCTTCGGGATGGATTTCACCCATTTCCCAAGTCAGCGATAAAGGAGCATCTACTTCCTTGGCGGGTTTGCATCCGCTTGTCCATATTAGCAATAGGAGCAAGAATCCTGCTACATAAAGTTTTTGTTTCTTCATATATCTGTGCATATTTATATACTTCGCGTTTGATTGTTGCAAATAACCGAAGTTTTATGAGAAATTCAGGCTAATATTCTGCATAAAAAAGACAAAATTCTGCCAAACATAGGTTTAGTACAGTATTGCGAAAACAATTTAATATCTTTTTGCTTGGATTATGAGAATGGCAGAATTTTAGCTTTTTATTGTAAAATAATGTTCTGAATTCTTGGTTGGATTGCCTTAATTTGCAAACACTGAAGATCATATTTATTAATCTTTTTAATTTTTTATTTTATGAATAAACACCTAATTGCAGTGTTGATTTGCTGCTTATTTTTTATTGGTTGTAAGGATAATAAGGTTGATATTACTCAGTATGACCCATCTCAACCAATAGTGTTTACGGATTTCACTCCTAAAAGGGGAGGGATGCGAACCCGCTTGTATATTAAAGGTAGTAATTTGGGCAGTGATCCTGCTAAAGTTCACATTACGATTGGCGGAGAAAAAGCCAAAACTATCGGTGTGGATGGAACAAGCATTTACTGTATGGTTCCCCCAAAGGCTTTTGACGGCAAAATTAATGTTCGTGTAGACGGGCCGGACGGGAATGTTGTTACAGACTATACATTTGAAGAGGAATTCAAATATACTCCTGCAACAATTATAGGTACTATGTTGCGTAGGGTAGATGAAGATGGAAATTCTCCCTGGCAGGAAGGCTCGTTTGACGAAGGTGCCTCTCTTCCATCCAACGACTGTTTGGTGTTTGACCCGAAGTATAAAGAAGGAGATGACAGGTTGCTTTTTTCTGCAAACTGGACGAATGGTCTTCATTTGGTAAACCTGACACAACGGACTGTGAAACGTCTCTTTCCACGTACAGGATATAATAAGATGTATTCTTTCACCTTTACAATGGAAGGAGATACATTGTTGTTTACCGATGACCATGGTTATGACGGTACTACTCGGGCAAACATTTATTATGCTCTCCGTCGTGAAAATTTCAGACGGATTCGTCCCTATAATTACGGAAGGACATCTTATAGTGTAATATGTATGAATGACGGAACTGTCTTTTATAGTGTTTGGTGGAATGGAAAAGTCTATAAAATGGTACGTAACGGAGATATTCCTAATGTGGACAGTAATGCAGAAGAACAATTCAGTTTAAGTGCGATATCGAATGTGGAGGGATCGCATTCGATATTGATAAAACACCCGTCCAATAAATTTATATATTTGATTTCCAATGATGTCGGTGCAGTTATCAGATCGAATTATAACGAAGAGACTAAGACATTTGACAAACCGACTATTGTTGCTGGAGTGATTGAGGAAAAAGGTTGTCAGGAAGGAGTTGGAACCAGTGCCCGATTCAATACTTTGTGGAACGGTGTGTTTGTTAAGAACAAAGACTATGGCGAAGGAGTGGGGCCTGACAAGAACCAATACGATTTCTATGTTTGTGACAAAGAGAATCATTGCATATGGAAAATCGATCCATATGGAATAGCCACTATTATAGCCGGGCGGAGTAACAGGAATGCTGATGGTAAAGTCAAGGGCTATGTAGATGGTGCTCCGTTGCACGAAGCACGTTTTGATGGTCCCGCCGGTTTGGCTTACGACCCTATAAACGAAACATTCTACATTGGAGATATAAACAATAAAGCTATTCGTTATATGACAACAGAATAATACTATATTAAGCACAAATGAGTATGAGAAATATAATCTTATTATTTTTATTGATAGTAGGTTGCGCCACTTCAGTCTACTCTCAAAACGAGCAAACTTCGTATGAAGTGACGGGAATTGTTACGGATGTAAATAAAGGGCCTTTGGTCGGTGTAAACGTAACGGCGAAGAACATTCCAGGATTTGGTACGGTAACGGATATAAACGGGCGTTATAGAATAAAAGTCCCTCACTATTCTTTTTTGATATTTTCTTATGTAGGCTTTGAAAAGCAGGAAGTTTTTGTGAAAGAAGACAAAAATATCAATGTGATTATGCAAGAATCGAAAGAAACCGTTTACGATGATGTTGTTATCACAGGAACCGGTGTTCAGAAGAAAGTGACCATGACGGGTGCCGTTACTACGGTTGATGTGTCTCAACTGCGTACCCCTACTGCAAGTATCACGAATGCCCTTGCCGGTAACGTGGCGGGTGTGATGGCGCGCCAGACCTCCGGACAACCGGGAGACAATATTTCCGAGTTTTGGATTCGTGGTATTTCCACTTTTGGTGCCGGAGGAGGTGCATTGGTGCTGGTGGATGGTTTTGAACGTAATATGAATGAAATCAATGTGGAAGATATCCAAGATTTCTCTGTGTTGAAAGATGCTTCAGCGACTGCCATTTACGGTTCACGAGGTGCAAATGGTGTAGTTCTGATTACTACTAAACGTGGTAAAGAAGGAAAACTTCGTGTCAATGCCAAATTGGAAAGCTCTTATAATATGCGTACTATGACTCCTGAATTTGTGGATGGACCCACATATGCACGTTTAACGAATGAAGCTTTGCTTGCCCGCAACCAATCTCCAGCTTATACCGACAGCGATTTGTTGTTGTTTGAGAATGGTTTGGATCAAGACCTGTTCCCCAATGTGAATTGGATGGATATGATATTGAAAAAGGGGGCTCCCACTTATCGTGCCACTATCGACTTGACGGGTGGCGGTACCATAGCACGATACTTCATTTCTGCCAGTTATGTAAATGAAGGCGGTATGTATGAGACCGATCGTGCAATGAAGGACTATAACACCAATGCCAACTATCATCGCTGGAATTACCGTATGAATATAGACATCGATTTGACAAAAACTACGTTGATAAAACTTGGTGTTGCAGGTTCCTTGGACAAACAGAATTTGCCGGGTGCTCAGTATCATGAAATCTGGAAGTCATTAATGGGATACAATCCGGTTGCTTCACCGGTGCAGTATAGTGACGGCAAATGGGCGGCAGTCGGTAATTCGGGAAAAAGAAATCCGTGGGTACTGACTACTCAGCAAGGGTATCAGGAAACATGGAAAAACAAGATACAGACTACAGTGAATCTTGAGCAAGATTTGAAGTTTATCACACCGGGATTGAAGTTTTACGGACGTTTCGGTTTCGATACCTATACGGAGAATGTTGATAACCGTTACAAATGGCCGGAAAGTTGGTTGGCAGAACGTCAGCGCACTTCCGACGGAGAACTCCAGTTCAGAAGAATAGAACAGGAAAAACTGATGGACGGAACGATGTATTCGACCGGAAAACGGTATGAGAATCTGGAAGCAGAACTGCACTACAACCGCACATTCGGCGACCACATGGTAGGAGCTGTTATGAAGTACTCGCAGGATAAGCTTACTAACACATCGCCTAACAATCATACCGCCACGTATGATAAGATTGTGCAGAGTATCCAAAAGCGTCATCAGGGAATTGCAGGACGCTTTACCTACGGATGGAAATATCGCTACTTTTTCGACTTTAATTTTGGTTACAACGGTTCTGAGAACTTCGCCACAGGCCATCAATTCGGATTCTTCCCGGCCTATTCCGTTGCATGGAATATTGCAGAAGAACCCATCGTGAAGAAACACCTCAAATGGTTGAATATGTTTAAACTGCGTTACTCTTACGGTAAGGTGGGTAATGATAAGATAAGTAGTGATGATGTAGAAGATGAGGTAAGGAAGCGTTTCCCGTATATATCGAAATTTAGCGAAGATAATAAAAACTCCTATTTTTATGGTGATATAGGTGCAGGCGGCTATTATTATACCGGATTGACTTATTCGAAAGTAGCAGCAAGAAACATTACCTGGGAGGTGGCGAAGAAGCATGACCTTGGACTCGACTTCTCTATGTTTGACGATAAGTTGAGTGGTACGATTGACTATTTCCACGAACAACGTGATGGTATTTACATGCAGCGTTGGTATATTCCCCGTATCATAGGTTTGGATCATATTGCAGACCAGCCGTATGCGAATGTGGGTGCTGTGTTGTCTGAAGGGTTTGACGGTAATATTGCTTATAACCAGAAATTGGGAGAGGTAGACTTTACCGTACGCGCCAACCTGACCTATAGCAAGAACAAAATCAAGAATTACGATGAAGAGAACAGCCGTTATCCGTATAAAAAGAATTATGGGTTCCGTGTAGATCAGGCACGCGGTTACATAGCCGAAGGGTTGTTTAAGGACTATGAAGAAATTCGTAACAGAGCTTCACAAGGTTCGAATGTCATGCCGGGAGATATCAAATACAAAGACGTCAATGGTGACGGAAAGATAACAACTGATGACCAAGTGCCTATCGGTGCGACTACTCGTCCTAATATGATTTATGGATTCGGTGTATCTGCACAATGGAAAGGGTTTGATGTGAACGTTCATTTCCAGGGAGCCGGCAAGTCTTCATTCTTTATCGACGGATTTACCGTATATCCGTTTAAAGAAGGTTCTTGGGGTAATATTCTGACAGATGTAGTTGGAAACTACTGGTCATTGGGAGTCAACGAGGATCCGAATGCCAGATATCCGCGTTTGAGCTATGGCGGTAATGAAAACAACTATTGTCCTTCTACTTATTGGTTGCGAAACGGATCATATCTTCGTCTGAAAAACGTGGAATTAGGTTATAATATTCCGAAACGTTTGGTGAACAAGATTCGATTGGATCGTGTGCGTTTGTATCTGATGGGGACAAATCTGTTGACTTTCTCCAGCTTTAAACTTTGGGATCCGGAATTGGGCAGTTCTAACGGACAGCAATATCCGTTATCCAGAACAGTAACCGTCGGACTTACAATAGGACTCTAAATCAATCATTAAAATAAAAGACATGAAAATAAGTAAATATATTTTAGGGGGAGTAGTGATGCTCGGCTTGGGGCTTACTTCCTGTTCCGATTATCTGAATGTAGATCGCTTTTTCAGAGACCAACAAACTACGGAACGCATTTTCTCGGACAAAGACTATACACTTCGATGGCTGTCATTCTGCTATAGCCGCTTACATGGAGATAACCTGGATGTGGGACACAGTGAAGTATGTCCTTTTAATTTCTCGGACGACCATGTATTTAGTGAATATGGAGACAGGTTTTCGAAGTTCAAACGTGGCGAATATTTAAATTCCTTAGGTGGGCATAATGCTTGGACATTCTCGTATGAAGGGATTTATCAAGCTTCCATACTGTTGAATGAATTGCATGAGAATAATGATCTTACTCCTGAAGAAGTGACGGACGTAAGAGGGCAAGCTCGTTTTCTACGTGCTTATTTCTACTGGATGCTGTTGAGAAAGTTCGGTCCTGTGCCTATCCTGCCACCGGAAGGAGCCGATTATACCAAATCGTATGACGAACTTTCGTATCCGCGTAACACCTATGAGGAGTGTGTGGAGTTCATTACTTCGGAACTGAAAATTGCAGCTACCGAACTGTTCGAGAAAAGAGATAACATGAATATCGCCCGCCCAACCAAGGGAGCCGCTCTTGCTGTACGTGCTAAAGTTTTCCTTTACGCAGCCAGCCCGTTGGCAAATGGAAACACGGAAATGGCAGACTTTACCAATATGGACGGCAAGAAGTTGATTCCACAAGAATACAAAGAGGAAAAATGGGCGATAGCCGCTGCTGCAGCCAAAGACATGATTGATTATGCGGAAGCGACCGGACTGTATAAATTGTATACTTTTGAAAAACGTTCGGTAAGTATGGATGAGGCTTATCCACCTACTATTGAACCGCCTTACCATAAAGAATACAGCAATCTTCCTTTTCCGAATGGCTGGGCGAATATAGATCCGTTTGAATCATACCGTTCTATTTTTAATGGCGACGTATATGCCGCTGAAAATCCGGAACTGATTTTCTCCCGAATAGCTAATGGTAAAAATAATGGCTTAGGCTCAGACTTCTCAATGGTAAATTTGGTAAAGCACCAGTTACCTAAAACTCTAGGAGGGTACAACTGCCACGGGGTGACCTTGAAACAGTGTGAGGCTTATGACATGGCGGACGGTAGACCGTTTGATAAAAAATATTATGAAGAGTATTATGGCAAGTATACGGATGAATCGAATCACAAGTACGATCATTTAAGGAATGATGTATGGTTGGGATATGCCGACCGCGAACCTCGTTTCTATGCTTCGGTGGCTTTTAATGGAGCTGTATGGCACGCTTTGAGTGCGAGAGACGAAAACGGAGGAAAGGAACATCGAAATAAGCAAGTCTGGTATTATCGCGGAGAGGATAATGGGCGTGTCAACGGAACCGACCAATGGTGCATTACCGGGTTGGGCGTTATGAAATATGTAAATCCGAATGATGCCGACAGATACGGTGGAACTATTTATCAGAAAACGGAACCTGCACTTCGTTATGCAGACATATTATTGATGTATGCTGAGGCACTGAACAATATTTCTGAAGGAACACATTATGTCGTGTCTAAATGGGATGGAAGCGGAACTTACGACATTTATCGTGACAAGGAACAGATGCGCCGCGGGGTGAAACCGATCCGTATGCGTGCCGGTATGCCCGATTATGACGAAGATGTCTATGCGGATCCGAAGAAATTCTTTGAAAGAATCGTTCATGAACGTCAGATTGAATTCTTTGCGGAAACTCAGCGTTACTATGACTTGCGCCGTTGGAAAATAGTAGAGGAACACGAAGGTGAGCAAATCTATGGATGCAACACGCTGATGGACAAAGCAAACAGAGATATGTTTTATGTGCCGGTCAGAGTAAGTGACTTACAGTCTTCTTTCTCTCGCAAACAATACTTCTGGCCTGTGAGCTACGATGAATTGAAACGGAACAAGAATCTGTCGCAAGCTCCGGGATGGCAGTATTATGATTAGTGTTAATGTTGTAAAACTAAAAATTGATATGAGAAAATTATATATTTCAATACTGATGTTAGGTGCTTGTGTAATGTTCGCAGCATGCAATGACGAGTGGAAAGACGAACTTTATGAGAAAATGATTTCTTTCAAGGCACCTGTGGGAGATAATGGCTTGAACGAGATTTATATACGCTATCAGCCGGATGGAAGTGGGATATACCGGTTACCGGTCATTGTCAGCGGTTCGCAGAAAAATAGCCGGGATATCCAAGTGAAGATAAGTGTGGATGAGGATACGCTCCATATATTCAATAAGGAAAGATTCCCCGTAAATCGCGAGGACCTTTGGTATAAGCCTCTTAAGCAACAATATTATTCTTTTGAATCAGACATGTGCAATATTCCGGCAGGAAAGGACATAGAACTTTACCCTATCCACTTCAACCTTACCGGGTTGGAATTGGATGAGAAGTATGTACTCCCGTTGACTGTTGAAGAAGATCCTTCTTATAAGCAGAACACATATAAGGGACGTTATAAGGCGCTTTTAGGCATCAACCTGTTCAATGATTATTCCGGTACCTACAATTCTACGATGATGGATGTCTACATGGAAGGAACGACCGATAATCCTGCTAAAATTGACAAGCGGGTAGCCCGTGTATTTGATGAGAATACCATATTCTTCTATGCCGGTTCAATTTGGGCAGAAGATGAGAATCGTTCTCTTTATAAAGTATTTGTTGAGTTTGAAGAAGGCACAGAGGACACACAAGGTATTCTCAGAGGAAATTTAAAGGTGTATGGTAATTCCGAAGCGGGAACTGACATTCGACCAATAGGAGAGTGCAAGTATGAGAGGCGAGTGGTCCAGCACGAAACTCTCAAGTATTTGGAACGCCATATCACTACATTGGAGTTGAGTTATACTTATACGGATATCACTACAAATCCGACTTTCCCGATAACTTATGAAGTGAGAGGCTCTATGACAATGGAACGGCAGATTAACCCGTTGATTCCGGATGAAGATCAGGCTAATCAATGGTAATTAAGAAAACTTTTTTTAATATGAAGATGAAGAATACATTTATTTGGGCAACATTGTTTGTTGCCCAAATAATGGGCAGCATGGTCTACGGTAAAGTTCTGGATGTACTTTCTCCTGACAAAAACATCAAAGTCAGTATTGAGTTGAAGGATAAAATTTATTATTCCATTTTCTTTCATGATGACGTGTTGTTAAACAATTGCACGTTGGGCATGACACTCCCCAAAGAAGTGTTGGGAGCGAATCCCGTACTGGAGAATGCGCAGGAAGGTACTGTGGATGAGACTAGGAGACGGGAGATTCCTTTGAAAAATGCGCTGGTGCGTAATCATTACAATTACTTGCGCATGGATATGGCAGGAAATTATGCTGTAGAGTTCCGTGTGTTTGACGATGGGGTGGCCTACCGTTTTATTACCGACAGAAAAAAGAGGCTGGAAGTCATTGATGAGGAATTCAACATCAATTTTTCTTCCGATTATCGGGCTTATGTGGGTGAAGCGCATGCTTTCTCCACTTCTTATGAGTCGGTTTATACCCGTTTGCAAACGGAAAGTTACGGCGCGGACGATATCATGACTTACCTGCCTGCGTTGCTTGAGCATCCCGACGGTTATAAAATCCTGATTTCGGAGGCCGACCTGGTAGATTATCCTTGTATGTTCTTGAAGAGTACCGGTAATAATGGAATGCACGCCTTGTTTCCCAAATGCCCCGTTCGGTTCGAGGACGACAATGATTACAAGCTTAAGATTGTGGAAGAAGCCCCGTATATTGCCAAGACGTCGGGAGAGAGAAATTTTCCCTGGCGTTTCTTTGTGATAGCGAAACATGAGAAGACATTGGTTGAAAATGAGATGGTATACAAGCTTTCTGCTCCCTGCGAACTGGAGGATTATAGTTGGGTGACACCCGGAAAATCAAGTTGGGAATGGTGGAATCCAAGTTTGTATAATGTAGGTTTTCGTGTGGGAAGCAATACGCAGACTTATAAGTATTACGTTGATTTTGCAGCGAATATGGGGTTGGAATATATACTGATGGACGGTGCCTGGATGGCAGCCGCCAGCGACCCATGGACGCCTAATCCGGAAATAAACCTGCCGGAAGTCATCCAATATGCCATGCAGCGCAATGTGAAAGTCCTGCTGTGGTTGAGCTGGCTTACTGTAGAGAAGCATTTTGACCAATTGTTTGCCAGATATGCCATGGCAGGCATATCAGGGTTGAAGATAGACTTCATGGAACGCAGCGACCAGTGGATGGTGAATTTTTATGAGCGGGTGGCTAAAGAAGCTGCTAAGTATAAACTTGTAGTCGATTTTCACGGTTCTTTCAAACCTGCCGGTTTGGAGTGCCGGTATCCGAATGTGCTTTCGTATGAGGCGGTAGTGGGCATGGAGATGGGCAAGCGTTGCGATCCTTCCAACAACATCTGGTTGCCTTTCATCCGCAATGCCGTAGGACCGATGGATTTCACTCCGGGAGCGATGTGCAATGTGCATCCGGAGGAGAACAATTTTGATATCTGGACGCATAAGAATGCCGGTGCGTCGGGGACTCGTGCCTATCAGATGGCGCTGTATGTAGTCTTCGAAAGCGGTCTGCAAATGATGTCGGATAGCCCTACGCTGTATTACCGTGAACGCCCTTGTGCGGATTTCATTGCTGATATTCCTGTGGTATGGGATGAGACGAGGGTGCTGGAGGCCAAGTTGGGCGAATACGTTGTCGTAGCCCGTCGGAGTGGGAACAAATGGTTCATAGGCGGCATTACGAATGGCGATCCGCGCACTGTTACGGTGGATCTTGATTTCCTGGCTCCCAACAGGATTTTTCATTTGACTGGTTTTTCCGATGGTATGAATGCCGATCGCTGGGCGATGGATTATGTCAGACAGGAGACGGATATATGTTCTACCACGGTGTTGACATTGAAGCTGGCGCGCAATGGAGGGTATGTCGGAATGATTGAATAAATCAGGCGGATGATTATTTCGCTGATGGATATTGGTTAAGTTTTATTTTTTTATTGTATAATAGCATACATATATATGAGAAAAAGTTTTTTGTTGGCAGTATGGTCCATCGGACTGTTTACTGGCTGCTCACAGACAGATGAATGGTCTGTGGATGATTCGGTGATGGACAACCGGAAGATACAACTTTCTGTTGGAGTAGATAACTTGCAGACACGTGCCGGTTATGATGAGAATAATCTGGATGCATTTCAGTTGATTATTGTCCATCCGAGCAGTGAGATTTTTAGCTACAACCTTTTGATGCAAAAGACAGGGAAGGGATGGAGTAGCGCTGATGACGAATCATTGTTTTGGGACCCTAAGGAATCGGCAATGCCTGTATGTGCTTTTGCTCCTGCCCAAAGCGGAGTAAGCCTGGCAGAAAGTCTTGCAATAAACGTTCCGGAAGACCAAAGTACGGAAGCTAAATTGAAAAGTGCAGACTTTTTATTAACTAAGAAAAAGGTCAATTTCCTGGAAATCGGAGGTAAACTGGATATCACGTTGAAGCATAAATTGTGCAAACTGCTTATCCACGTTGTGGATGGCGGAGCTGAGGTGAAAGATTTGAAAGATTTGAAAGTAGTCGGTGCAATTTTGCAAGGAACCTGCGACCTGACTCAGGAAGCCCCCGTTGTAACGCCTGTTGCTACTGCCGGAGCGGCTTCAGTTACACCATTAAAGAATGCTGATAATACTTATGAATGCATTCTGTTGCCGCAAGATGCCGGAAAGCTGGCTGTTGCTTTTACTATTGGCGATGTATTTTACGAATGGAAATTCAAGCAAGCTCAACTGGCTGAAAGCGCCTGTTATGAACTGATTATCGATGTAGCCACTTCCGAAACGCAGCTAAAAGCCATCAACTAATTGCCAACAATTAATTACTAATCAAGAAGAACATACTAATATGAAATCATTTAGATATTTTTATTTGCTTGCAGCCCTTATGGCATTTTCGGCATGCGGCGATGATGATGAAGCATCGCAAGAACAGGACCTGACAACCACTGGCGGTAAGGTGTTAATAAATGCTGTGGTGGAACCAAACTCTCTCTTTACGCGCAGCAATCCTATGGGAGAAGATGATGCCCAGCAGGGCGCTTTCAACCAGGGCGACAAGCTTGCTATAAGTTGCGGTGACGATGCTCCCGTGATATACACTAAGGGTTCGGATAAGATTTGGACAGCCGGAGAGAATAGCTTGATGTGGGCGGATTCCGGTCAGGAAACGGTAGTCTACAAAGCCTATTATCCTGTGGGGGCGAATGCTTCTTTCGACACTTTTGTTTTGCCTGACGACCAGTCTACAAGCGAGAATATTGCCAATGCGGACTACATGACCACTAAGACGGTGTTATTAGAAAAAGCGGCTGATGGCGTATTGAAACTGAATATGCATCGTCGGACAGCGCGGGTTATCATCAACATACTCGGTGTTGAGGAGAAATTGGGTGCTGTAAAGTCATTGAACATCTATTCGCAGTATTCTTCAATCTCTTCTACTGGGACCGAAGGACTGCCTAAGCCAATCAAGGCGTATAAAGCGGAGGATACATATACTGCTTTGGTACTGCCGGGTGAAGGTGGCGATGCGGAAGGTACATTTGTCAGCATAGAGACAACGGGTGGCACCAAGCAGGAAGTGAAGGAAATCAAACCGGTCATTGCGGGAAAGAGCTATACGTATAACGTCTATGTGGGTGAGAATAGTACTACCATATCCGGAACTACTGTTGAAGATTGGACAACGGGCACCGTCGAAGGGACATTGATTGCGATGAAACCGTTGGACCGTTCAGAATGGTCGGTTACAGGTAAATTTGAGGAAGGACGTTGGGATTACTGGAGTGGTAAATTTACAGATGCAATAGATGGTGATTTGCACAGATTCTGGGCAAGTGACTGGGATGGTCCGAATGCCAAAGATCTTCCGCCTGTTTTGGTTATCGATACGAAGAAGTTGCATCTTTTTGGTAAACTCGGAATTATAGGAAGAGATGAATTTAAGGATCAGCAAAATTATACACTGAAATGCTATGTTAGTTCTGACCCAAAAACTTGGTGGAACTTTGACCATGATGGTTTTTGGAAAAAAGGAGGATATGATTGGTATTCGTTTGTTTGGGAAGAGTTTGGCTGGAAAGAAGCAACCAATTGGGAAAATAGAGAAAATTGGATACCGGTAAGTGAGGAAGTGACATTGAAAAGTCTTCCAAATCCGGCAATAGAATACATTCGTTTGAACGACCTGACAGAGGGACACAGATATTTTATCATCGAGTTTACCGATAGGGGAAAGCGTGGTATTATAGAAGTGGCTGAAGTTTATCTGTATGGAAGAGAGGCTGCTCAATAGCCATATTTCATTTTTACTGTAATTTAAAAAAACTCTTTCTTTGATGATGCTATCTAAAGAAAGAGTTTTTTAGTGTCTATTTTAACGTCTGTTGGATATAACTTTGAGCAACCATTTATCATTGAAAAAGTTGCAGTGAAGCACTTCTAAAGTTATTCTCTAGTGCTTGAAAAGTTATTCTTTCCTATCGGCAAACTATAAATGCAAGCTCTGTTTTTATAAACAAAGCCTTTGATTATAAAAACGGAACTTTCGTTTATATAAATGAAACCTTTGTTTATAGTTTACAAGCAAGCGACTGAAAGTTTGTAAGTAGTAAAAAATAAATTTGGTAGTGGTCGGCAAGAAGTTTTCTATTAAGGGATGATATGCCCGGTAGTATTAAGTTTCCCTATAGAGAAGGGAAAACTTTGTTCGAATAGGTTTCTACGAGCCCATTTGAGAGAATATTATCTTTTAATGGCAGAATTTTATCCTTAATGTAGAACTGTAATCTATACATTTGCAATAGAAAATCTATTAAGTAATTATGTTTGAATTTATGAATATGCAATCTTCTCTAGTAGATACGAGAATTAAAGTTGGAATTATAGGATTTGGTAGGATGGGGAGATTCTATTGGGAAGCGATGACCAAAAGCGACCGGTGGAATATTGCTTATATATGTGATACCGATTCGGCATCACGTCAACTGGCACGAGAACTGTCACCTCACTCTCTCGTAGTAGAGGATGAACAGAAGATTTTTGAAGATGAGACTGTGCAGGTGGTCGGACTTTTCACTTTGGCAGATTCGCGGATGGAGCAGATAGCAAAAGCGATCCGTTACGGTAAGCATATTATTTCTGAAAAACCTGTTGCAGACACGATAGAGAACGAATGGAAAGTGGTTGAAATGACAGAAAACGCGAACCTGCTGTCCACTGTCAACCTGTATTTGCGTAATTCTTGGTATCATCATCAGATGAAGGAATATATCCGGCAAGGGGAAATAGGAGAACTGGCTATTGTCCGTGTCTGCCACATGACTCCCGGGCTTGCGCCGGGCGAGGGGCACGAATACGAAGGACCTGCTTTTCATGATTGCGGAATGCATTACGTAGACATTGCCCGTTGGTATGCTGACAGTGATTACCATACATGGAATGCACAGGGAGTGAAGATGTGGAACTACAAAGACCCCTGGTGGGTGCAATGTCACGGTACTTTTCAGAATGGAGTCGTGTTCGATATTACCCAAGGATTCGTTTACGGGCAATTGTCCAAAGACCAGACACACAATTCGTATGTCGATATTATAGGGACGAAAGGGATTGTCCGCATGACGCACGACTTTAAGACAGCCGTTGTCGAACTGCATGGTGTCAATCAGACCCTTCGTGTGGAGAAACCTTTCGGCGGAAAGAATATAGACGTGTTGTGCGACTTGTTCGCTGATTCGGTAGAAACAGGAGAACGCAGTCCGCGCTTGCCGTTGATGCGTGATTCGGCCATTGCGTCCGAATATGCGTGGAGATTTTTTTATGATACGCGCAAACATGATTTGCCGTCTGTCGGTGATTTGCATACTTTGGAACAAATCCGTGAACGGAGAAAGAATATGAAAAATGGATATGGATTGTTGCATGGCAACCTTCCAAAGATTACTAACTCTTAAATAAATAAAATTATGTCAGACATTTCAAGAAGACAATTTCTGAAAACAGGGGCTGCCGCTTTAGCAGGCATCACGATTGCTCCGAGTTCTATTCTGGGTATGAGCCACGGGCATATCTCGCCTACCGATAAGCTGAATATCGGTGTTGTGGGTATTGGCGGTATGGGACATGCCAACATTAACAATGTGAAGGCTACGGAAAATATTGTAGCTCTTTGTGATGTGGATTGGAAGTATGCAAAAGGCGTGTTCGATGAATTCCCCAAAGCAAAGAGATTTTGGGATTATCGTAAGATGTATGACGAAATGGGAAAATCGCTTGATGCTGTAATTATTGCGACTGCCGACCATACGCATGCCATTATCACCGCCGATGCGATGACAATGGGAAAACATGTATTCTGTCAGAAACCGTTGACTCATTCTGTTTATGAGTCCCGTTTGTTGACAAAGCTTGCCAAATCAACGGGCGTTGTTACTCAGATGGGTAACCAAGGCTCATCCGATGAAGGCACTGATTTGGTATGCGAATGGATTTGGAACGGTGAGATTGGGGAAGTGACGAAAGTGGAATGTATTACCGACCGTCCTATCTGGCCGCAAGGATTGAATGTACCGGAAAAGGCGGACAAGATTCCCAGCACATTGAATTGGGATTTGTTTACAGGTCCTGCCCGGCTGAATCCTTATAGCCGTGTTTATCATCCTTGGAACTGGCGTGGATGGTGGGATTACGGTACGGGTGCGTTGGGCGATATGGCTTGTCACATCCTGCACTCACCGTTCAGAGCCTTGAAGTTGAAATATCCTACTAAAGTGGAAGGTTCTTCAACGTTGCTGCTGAACGCTTGTGCTCCGCAGGCCCAACACGTGAAAATGATTTTCCCGGCTCGTGAAAATATGCCTAAGGTGGCGATGCCTGAAGTGGAAATCCACTGGTATGACGGTGGTCTGTTGCCCGACCGTCCGGAAGGGTTCCCTGCCGGAAAACAATTGATGCCGGGTGCCGGGGTGACTATTTTCCACGGAACCAAGGATACCTTGATTTGCGGATGCTATGGAATTGGCCCATGGTTGCTCTCCGGACGCAAGCCCAATGCACCGAAGGTGTGCCGCCGTGTGCCCAATGCAATGAGTGGCGGTCATGAAATGGACTGGGTACGCGCATGTAAAGAAGATAAATCCAATCGTATCATGACTAAATCCGACTTCTCGGAAGCAGGACCGATGAATGAAATGGTAGTAATGGGGGTACTTGCTGTCCGTCTGCAAGGGTTGCATCGCACGTTGGAATGGGACGGCGAAAATATGTGCTTTACCAATATCGGTGACAATGAAACTATCACCACTTGTGTGAAGGACGGATTTGAGATTCATGACGGGCATCCTACATTCGACAGGACATGGACTGATCCGGTCAATGCAAAACAGTTTGCCGCTGAGCTCGTGAAACATAATTATCGTGAAGGCTGGAGGCTGCCTGATATGCCTAGATAACCGGATAAAAGTAAAAGTATATTAATTAACGTTAGTAGTAAAATAATGAAGAAAGTAGTTTATTTATTGGCTTGTTCCTGCCTGGTAGCAGGAGTGTTTGTTTCTTGCGGTACTCAGAAAAAAGCGAATGCCTCCAAAGGGCAGAGTACGGTCACTTTGTCATATTCCAAATCATTGAAAGCTCCGGAAGACCAAAGCTTGGATTTGGCTGTCGATAAAGATGGTTATATCACCATCTTTGACGGTAAGACATTTAAGGGATGGCGTGGTTATGGAAAAGACCGTGTCCCTTCCAAATGGACAATCGAAGATGGCTGCATAAAATTTAACGGAACCGGTGGTGGTGAAGCACAAGACGGTGACGGTGGTGACTTGCTTTTTGCTCATAAATTTAAGAACTTTGAGTTGGAACTGGAATGGAAGGTTGCTAAAGGAAGTAATTCCGGAATTATGTATTTAGTTCAGGAGGTTACTTCTAAAGACAAGGATGGTAATGACGTGCTTGAACCTCTTTATTATTCTGCACTTGAATATCAGATTCTGGATAATGAGAATCATCCGGATGCAAGATTGGGTAGGAATGGTAATCGCCAGTCGGCTTCTCTGTATGATTTGATTCCGGCTGTTCCTCAAAATTCGAAGCCGTATGGCCAATGGAACAAAGCTAAGATTTTGGTTTATAAAGGCACGGTTGTTCATGGACAAAATGATAAAAACGTACTCGAATTTCATTTGTGGACAAAACAATGGACCGAAATGTTGCAGGCTAGTAAGTTTTCTGAAAGCAGTCTGCCTTTGGCATTTAAATTGCTGAACAATTGCGGCGGCGAAAACCGCGAAGGTTTCATTGCTTTGCAGGACCATGGTGATGATGTATGGTACCGTAACATTCGTGTGAAAGTTTTGGAGTAATTATTGGATTATTATTCGTTAAATAAACTGATGACAAACTTATTATTAGGTTTTATGCCTAGTGGTTCCGAATGGATTATTATAGCTTTGGTTATCCTACTGCTTTTTGGCGGAAAGAAAATTCCCGAGCTGATGCGTGGCTTAGGTAAGGGAGTGAAGAATTTCAAAGATGGAGTGAACGAAGCGAAGGAAGAAATAAACAAGGCAGCAGAAGAGTTGAGATAAGTAAGTAAATCTAAAAATAAAATCCTGCCAATTGATGAGGTTGGCAGGATAAATTGTATTAGGTACTGAATCGTGTGTGTTATTTATCTGTGGAAGTATATCGAGTCAATTTATTACGGTAATATTTCGAAACATCGTGCCAATGATAGAAAGGAGCGCAATCAGTCTTTACAGGCAGTGATGTCTCTTTTTCGTTCAATAGTACACGTACTAAAATATCTTTGTTGGCCGGTTTACGATAAAAAATTAGTTGGATGTTGGACGCCATTGGAAAGTATTGGTAGCACTGCCAATGTTCAGCTAATGTTTCCATATCCTCCGTGACATATCCGCAATCTCCCAATCCCATTAGTACCGCCAATGGCAATAGGCAACTTTCGTGTCCGAAACGCAACGTGGCACTTGGTTCTTCTCGGACAATACAACTATCGGCAGTGTCCAGTATATTCCGAAGCAGGTTGGCTTCTTTATAAGGCATCATCCGTTCGGTCAGAGGTGTATCACCTGAATCCAGATACCAAAGAACATTTAGACAGCTCCAAAGTTCATAACATTCTTTGGGAGTAAACAAATGATAAAGATCCAGTTCCTTTTCATCATGTGACTGCATATTGATGGTTATATAGAATAACTCTTCCATGAAGTGTGATGGATGAATTGTGTTCTGTATGTATACTGTATCGGTAAATAGAACTTTCATCAATCGTTCCGGGTGAATATGCTGTTGTTTGAATGCTTTGAGAAGCTCTGCTTTCGAATCTGCATGCAGAGAAGCAAGATACTTGTCATGATAATTCATGTAATACATATCATGTAAACTGGCATCGTTGTAGATGCGCAGTTGCGGATTTAATGCTTGCAGTTGTAGGCATTCGGCTGTCATGGATAGGATACAACGGACTACATTGGTAGACCGTGCATCAATTACTGTATTTCCGGAAAATATTTCCGGAAAATTATGGTACATACGTTCGGCGATGCCTCGATGCTGCTGTGCACCTAATGGAGTAAGTTCTCCTAAACGTCCATTAGCAAGTTGCCGGATACGATTTATTTTTTCCATTGTTTTCTTTCCCGTAGTGCTTAACACTCCGGCAGAATCTGCTTTCTGCAAGATGGTTAACACATGGACATAGTCATATTCGGACAGATGAAAACGGGAACCGTGACGAGCATATGTGCTGATATAGAAGGGTTGGTATCCTTGCGGTGCCGGTGAATAGCTATTTTGGGATGGTACTTGATAGGCCAGGTAATTGGCTGCGGAAAAACATTTGTTCTGTTGAATTTCTATACGGGAAGTTTGTGCATAGGCAACATACCATGGTAGCACAAACATCCCATAAAATAAAAGTTTCTTTATTATCATGTAAATTGATTTATATGACCTATGAAATTATTCCTTAACTGTAATCATCCAGAAGGTGCGCATGGTGCGTTCGGCGCCATCCGTCGGCTTGTTTTGGAGAGCGAAGTTATCGGTCTTCGGGTCCTTGATTACCATTTGTGCCGAACCGCCACCGTCCATGGTGATGGCATTGGTGCATCCCATGGATTTCATTAAACTTCCGGCTTCTGCGTAAGTCAGTCCCATAGATATTTCCGTACGACCGTCCACTACCATAAAGATGACGGTACCATCTTCGCGATAGCCAATGCACGAAAAAGGATATTGGTCTTCTAATGGGATATAAGTCCCATCCAGATAAATGTCAAAACCTTTGCATATCTTACCATCGCGTAGCGGCTGGTAACCGCCACCTGTACATTCCTGAAGGTTGGATTTCATGCCATGGTATTTGTCGGCATCGGCAATGAGCACTTTACCCGCTTTGTCCACAGCCAGAAAACTAAGAGCCTGATGTACCATGCCATGTTGCGGTACGAAATGGTCTTGTAATATTTTTCCCCGATGATGGACAGGTCCCCGACAACCAAAGTCTAATGGGGTGACTCCGTTCTCATTCGGATCCCATCTGAAAAAATCACCGCTCATTATTGCCATTACACGTTCACCGTTCTTATCGAATTTGTTGGCTATTTCAGAAGGTGTCATCATAGGGAACGGATTGTTTTCGGTCGGCTCGCAACATCCTGTTTTCAATGCGGCGCCTGCTGCATCGGCTTTCATCACAACGATATTAATGGATGCGGGGCGCTCGGATTTTTTGATAACTTGTATTTTAGTGTACGTAATTCCTTCTGTAAGCTCTGTTTCATTCCATTTTTGTACGGTTTTTATTTCCGAACATTTTTTCAGCATATCAATTATATTGCTGTCTTTCAGTTCTTCTTGGGGGATTTCCTGTTCTTCCATTTCGCTTTTGTCACAAGAATAAGCCAAAAAGAAAAAGGCTGATAAACTTAATGTGAAAGTAAGTCTTTTCAAATTCATAATTACTTTTTTTAATGGTGAATAAATCTATTAATAAGTCTTCCTCTGTCGGGAAGAAACCGGACAGAGGAAGATTAAACAACGCATGTTACTTGAAAACTAATCTTTTACCGTGATTGTAATTTTTCTCAAAATATAATTGTCGAGGTCTGTGAAATAGAGAGTGTTTCCGTCAGGACTCATTGCCAGTCCATGAGGCATCTTTAATTGTGCTACGGAGCCATCGCCATCTTGTTTTCCACCGGTACCGGTTCCGGCGACGGTGCTGATAGTGGCATCTTCATACCCTTTTGCACCGGGACGTATTCTTCTCACCTTATGATTGTAAGGGTCGGTGAAATAGATGTCCCCGCGAGTCTTGTCTACAACGATGGCTACCGGTTGGATGAGTTGGGCTGTCAACGGTTGTCCGGCTTCACCGTCTGTGCTACCTTTGCCATTGCCGGCAAACTTGGTTGCCTTACCGTCGGAAGTCACTACATAAAAACCGTCGTTTTCTGCTCCTATTATTAGATTGTCGTTTGCGTCAAAGTCCATGGAGTATAAGCCCCCCAGGGAATTCGAGAGATGTACGAAAGTCTGCTTTGAAGCATTATTGAAGTTACCTTTCGGATATTTATAAACTTTTCTTTCATCTCTGCACAATACATACATATTGCCTTTGGAGTCGAATTTTACATCCATTGCGTTGCTAAGCCCTGAAACTACGACTTCTACTTGCTGGTTATTACCTTGATTCGGATTAATTCTTCCTATTTCGGCGCTTCCTTTGTAAGCTATGTAAAGCATCTTGTCGTCCGGATTTACTTCCAAGTTCCAAGGATGTCCGTTATTGTGAGCTTCGACTAATGTCGTTTTTTCTTTCTTTTGCAGGTCGAATGCATGAATAATATGGGCAGTTCCGCGTTGTCCTACTGCCAGTCGTCCGTCCGGCAAGAATGCCAGCCCATGAATACCACCTAATATTTCTCCGATATGAACGTCACTGCTGACAGTATATGCCAATTCTGGTTTCGTATATTCGAATTCCGGTCCTTCTACAGTGCGGTTGCCTACTTTTACCACTACTTTGTAGCTTCCCGGTTCGTTAGTGGGGGCGATGACAGTCAGTTCCATTGCTGAAGCACTTTTTATTTCGGCTGTCTGTCCGTTGATGGTTACGATATTTTCCTCTGCTACAGTACTGAAATTTTCTCCTGTAATGACGATTTCGGTGCCTTCATGGCCCGATAACGGACTGATGCCATCTACTTTGAGAGTAGGAGTGGCCAGACAACTGAATGTCAGTGATTTGTTCTTTTGCACTCCGGCTTTTACTGTAAGCACATAGTCGCCCGGTTCAAGTTGAGGTACAGTCACGGTCAGCGAGGTGGTGCTGGAAGCGGTAATGGTTGCTGCTTTCTCACCAAAAAAGACTTCGTTTTCTTCGGCTGTTGCACTGAATCCCTTACCGATAATGATTATCTCATCTCCTGCATACCCGGTAGTCTTTTCTAATGCATTAACCTCCAGTTTGACATCATATGAGCCTTCCGTATAGGTGAAAGAAGGACCCTCTACTGCCTGTCCGTTTACGGTTATCATCAATGGGAAGGTTCCTGCTAAATTTGGAGGGACTGTCATCTTCAAAATAGTAACTGAGGTTGCTACGGCAGTGAGCTGTTCACCATTCAATGTAACGATGTTTTCGGATGGTATAATGCTGAATCCTTGTCCGGTAATAGTCACTTCGTCACCGGCAACTCCTTCGTTGGGAGTCATTGAGAAAACTTTTAGTTCTTTGAATGTGGTGCTTTCATCATCGTCTGAGCAGCCTCCTGCTCCTAACAGCGTGCAGGCTAATAAATATAAAAAACTTTTTTTGATATTCATATTCTTTTGGGATTGTTTATGTTAATACTCGATTTTCCGAATGGCATAATTGCTGCGGTCGGATACGTACAAGGTACGGTTCGCTTCGTCTAGCAGAATATCGTACGGATTGCCGAAAACTGCTTCATCGGCACTGCCGTCAACGATTGCTCCACCTGAAGTACCTACTAATGTGATTACTGTGCCATCCGAATAACCATTCTTGCCGCGTGTAATACGTTTTATTTTTTGGGCACTACCTGTATTGCCATCATTTCCATCTACAGTATAGATGGTACCTTCCGAGTCGATGACAAAGCCATATACTTGGTTGAATTTGGCACTTCTCGGATTACCCGGTGTACCGTCTGAATCTCCTTTTTCGGAACCTGCGATACAAGTAATCTCTTTATTGGGAGTCACCATGAAGAATTGTCCACGGTCATTGCTACTGACAATCAGGTTGCCTTCGGGATCAAACTCCATAGCATGTATTTGGTTGCATCCTTCTTCCTCCTGAAAATTCACCCAAAGTTTCGGCGCGCTGAGGTTTCCGGCTTCCGCACGGAAAATGCCGGCTTCGCGGCAAAGGATATACAGATTGTCGGCTTTGTCAAACTTCACGTCTTGTACGTTGTTGGGTCCTTTCCAGAATTCAGTTGTTTCTTTCGTGCTCAGATCATATTTGAATAGCGAACCGGAGGCTTTGCAGGCGATGTATAACATACCGTTATGGACTGTCATTCTCCAAGGATGCTTGCCATCCAACGTTTTACCCGTAATCAAAAAGCAGCTGTTGCCTTTCACATCGACACTGTAGATGGACGAATTTCCCCGGTCTGTCACTGCCATCATCTTGCCTTTCTCAATCCATGCCAGTCCGTGTACATTTATGAATTTCGTATCGAACTTGTCACCCACTGCCGTACCCTGTGTTCCTCCACAGAGAGTGGAGACTTTGATTTTGTTGTTTAAGTCACGATAAGTGAATTTAGATCCGGTATAGGTCTTTCCGTTGATGGTAAGCATTATGGGAAAGGAACCTAACGGATTTTCCGGAGCAATGAATTTGATGTATTCGTTGGGGTTCACTTCAGTCACTTCCGCCGTTTCACCATATAATGTTATTATGTTTTCTGATGCTACGGAATGGAATCCTTCGCCATACAGCGTGATTTCCGTACCTGCCGTTCCTAATGTAGGACGGATGGCTACTAATGTGGTTCGTTTTTGATCCTTGTCGTCTGTACAACCGATAGCACATAATATCAGCAGGCAACCAAGGATACATCTATAAAATATATTCTTTTTCATAATTGTTGTCTTAATCTTTTTTTATGAATCGTTTTCGATTCGTTAGAAGTGAAGTCCGTCTTCCCAGCCCGGGTTCTGCGTCAAGGCACCACCCGTTAAAGTACGTTCATTGGAGGGGATTGGTGAAAGATAATCTCTCTCTTCGTTGAACGAGAACTTTGTGTCCCTATGGGGTTCGATATAGCCATGGTTACGGTCGCTGAGGATAATATCCTTTTCCACTTCCAAATAAGTAATCCCATCCTTATTGCTCGGTTTTGCACCTTCGTATAAGCAGACATCAGGTGCTCCGTCACCATCTAAGTCTACCTCTTTGTTAATGCTCTCAAAGTAGATTCCTAACAAACGTTGTGTCAGTATTTGTCCTTCTTTCCAACGCAGGATGTCACTGGTCCGGAAGTTCTCTTGTAATAATTCGATGCTCCTTTCTCGACGGATTTCCAGAATCACTCCTTTATTCTCACCTGTTACCCCTATATAGCCGGTAGCTTTATTGTCCAAATAAGGGTCAATGTTCTGATTGGCCACCTTCATGGAGAGATGCTTCATCCCCACGCGGTCGCGCAGCCTGTTGATGGTCTTGTCCAAATCTGCCTGCGTCAGGCTGTTCAGTTCGGCACGTGCTTCTGCATAGTTCAGATAGACTTCGCCCAATCGGAAAATAATCAAATCATTATCGCTGGTTCCACCTGCATCTTGTGCTTCCGTACCGAGGAATTTGGTCGGTTGGTATCCAGTAATGCTGGTGGCGAGATCGGGAGCTACTTGTTTGGTTGAGCCGATACGTTTGTACCCCGGTGTACGGATAGATTGCGCCAAGCGTGGGTCGCGGTTTTTACATTCTTCCATAAAGCTCATTTTGTCGTAGCCCGGTTTGTCTGTAAAGCGGGTACCGTCTTTCATTAAATAGCTATTGATGATTTTCTTGGTTACTCCCGGACGACCGTAGGTTTTGTTGGTCAGATACTGTCCGACATCGCAATACACTTTATATTCGGCATTGAGATTGCGTGCCAAAATCACCTCACATTCTTGCGCCCTATGCGAAGAGAACAGATTACGGTAACATACGTCTTTCCCGCCTTCTGTGTAAAGGTAGTATCCGCTGTGTTCTATCAGTTCGGAAGCAGCGGCAGCAGATTGCTCCAGGTAATATTCCCACGAGTGTTCGGGGTAAGAGATGTTGTGATACTTGCGGAATGTACCTTCGAAGAGGCAGAAGCGTGATTTGAGGGCTAATGCCGTCCATTTGGTGACTCGGTAGAGCGAACGTTCTTTCGATAGGTTGGCGATGGCATAATCGATGTCTTCTATCATACGTTGCATGACATATTCGCGCGAGTCTCTCGGCTTTTTGAGCATGGCTTCGTCGTCAGAGTCGATTTGACGGTCATACCAGGGAACATCACCGAAGTTCTTGACCTTTTCGAAATAGAAATAAGCGCGGAAAAAACGTGCCAATGCATCGTATTGTGTTCTCACGTTGGCATCATCGCAATTGACCGAATACTCGAGTAAGGTGTTGAAGTTACGTAAGTTCCCCCAGTCCCATCCGCCGCCGGAACTTGGAACCACCCGTCCGTCTCTCATAATGGCAGCAGCTGAACCATGCGTGATATTATCAAGATCGTCCCTATAGAGTGAGCTGGATGGAAATGAGTTATAGAAGGCATTGGAATAGGCTTGTAACTCTTTCTCGTTGGAGAAAAATGTCTCTGGAGACATCTTGTCCTGTGGCAGTTTGTCCAACCAGTCGCCACATGACATCAGTGTCAGAGAACAACTAAATATCGTTACTAATAATTTCTTATTCATGATAGTTCTTTTTAAAAGTTAACATTTATACCGAATGTGAATGTTTTCTGCCATGGGTATACTTTTAAATCACCTCCCCGACGGGCTTGTTCCGGGTCGATGTAGTCTGTCTTGAGCCCCGACCAGTAAGCAAGATTCTCTCCGGAGAAGTAGACTCTTAGCAAGTCGATGCCTATTTTTTGTGTCCATTGTTTGGGCAGAGAGTAGCCGATGGTCAAGTTTTTCAGACGGCAGTAACCGATGTTTTGCAGGTAACGGTCATTAGCTGCTGTTAACTCACGGTTTTGGTTGCCCAGATTGTCGAAAGCCACGTATGCACGGGGACGAGGGAAATACGCATTCGGATTGTCTTCCGACCAACATTGTTCCAGGAAATTCTTTGGCAAGAACGTAGCATACGGGCGGTTGAAAGGCCCCCAAAAGAGTTCGGCTTCGCTGGCAGGATACCAATCCATACGCCCGATGCCTTGGAAGAAGATGCTAAAGTCGAAGCCGCACCATTGGAATGCCATGTTGGCTCCATATTGGTAACGAGGCTCGGAGTTACCGATGATGCGGCGATCGCCGGGATCGTCCACGGTGTCTTCTCCGGTAGAAATAATGTTGTCGCCATCAAGGTCGGCAAAACGCAAGTCACCTGCATGAAGTCCTTTCAGTGAGCCGGATGAACTATTGATGATGTCGTTGACTCTGCGTTGGTCTACTTGATAGTTGGCTGCTTCCTCGTCTGTGGCAAACATGCCGTCGATGTGGTATCCCCAGATTTCACCGATACGCATTCCTTCGTAATACTTTTTGGCAAATGCTTTTTCAGGATTGTTGAACTTGGTGATTTTGCTGATGTAGTCGTTGAAAGTTAGGTTGATCTGATAAGCGAAGGGCTTTCCTGCCAGCTTGAACATGTCTTGCCAGCCCAATGACAGCTCGTATCCTTTGGTCTGCATGTCGGCACTGTTCATTTTGGGGGAGCTGGTACCGTATACGGCAGGTAGGGAGATGCCCGCTGTCAACATATCTTTGGTGTTACGGATATAGTATTCGCCTGTAAAGTTGAGTCGGTTGTTGAGGAAGCTGGCATCCAGACCGAGGTTGTGATGTTCTACCACTTCCCAAGTCAAATTGCCTGATACCGGTGCCGAGATAGAGGCGGACGATGGTAATTTCCCACCGAACAGATAAGACTGCGTATTGATGTTGACGGTGCGGATGTAGTCGTAATATCCCACTTGTTGGTTGCCGAGGTTACCATAAGAGTATCTGAATTTCAGATTGCTCAGCCATGATTTGACGGGATCCATAAATGATTCTTCCGAGAGTCTCCATCCCACTGAAGCCGATGGAAAGAATCCCCAACGGTCTTTTGAACTGAAACGTGAACTTCCATCGTAGCGTCCGCTAAGTTCCAGCAGGTATTTCCCGGCATAGTCGTAGTTGATACGTCCGAAATAGCCCGCCAAGGCATATTCGTTTTGTCCGCCTTTCACTTCCATGCGGCGTTCTCCTTCGCTGTCTTCTCCTATGAGGTTGAAGTCATTCAGGGTTTCTGACATCAGGTTGTAGCCGTAAGAACTGGTATATTTCATATATTTAGTTTCGTAGTTGAATCCGGCTGTCACTTTGTAATTATGCTTTTGCAGGAAGCTGCCACTGTAAGTAGCATACAAGTTGGTGGCCAGATAATGTTCATAGTCCGTTTCTTCTTTCAAGCGGTTTTCCATATACAACGAAGGTTCATCAAGAATTTCCACTTCACCGGGATATTGTGAATATTCGGTAGGGACATAGCGGTTCATGATACGTCTGTTGTTGACGTTGTAAGTGAAGTTACCTTTCAGCTCCAGTCCTTTGATGGGGGTAACAGTCAATTCGGTGGTGGTGCTGAAGTCGTCCGTGCGGTCGCCGCTTGTGTGCTTGCCTTTGTCGCGTAGAGCAAGCAGACCATTCATGACTCGATAACCGTTGAAGGCATGGGATACGATGCTGGTCCCATCCGGATTTTGTGTCGGGAAGCAGGCAAGGCCGTGTGTTTGGCTGGTATCGAAATACCAGTTGCTTCCTCCACCGTTCGGGAAGGTATATTTGGAATGAAAGAAAGCTGTATTGTTGCTGATATTTACATAATCATTTACATCAAATGATATTTTGGAACGAAAATTCGTCTTATTGAATTTGTCCGTATTCTTTTTAATCATACCTTCTTCCTGATTATAGCCGCCGGACAAGAAGTATTTCATTTTTTTAGTGCCACCGGAGATGGAAATATCGTGGTTCATCAATGGCTTGTTCTCTTGGAAAAGATGATGCCAAAAATCCGTGTTGGCATAGTAATGATAAGTGGGGCGTCCGTTACGGTCTTTCACTACTGTCCATGGGCGGGACGGATCTTCGGTTTTGTCGTTTCTTCTCAACCACAGTTCCAGCATGTCATCTTCGGTGTAGTTCATATAGTTTACCCCTGTGTAAGCATTCCAAAATACATTGGCTGTCAATACGGAGTAGTAACCCCGTGTTTCATAATCAACCGATACGGTGGGCTTGGTCCATCCGAAACGTCCGTTATAGGATACTCTGACCTTGCCTTCATCTCCATTTTTGGTAGTAACCAAAACGACACCGAACGAAGCACGTGCACCGTAGATGGCGGCCGAAGAAGCATCTTTGATGATAGAGATAGATTCGATGTCGGCCGGATTCACACGATACAAGTCTCCTTCCACTCCGTCAATCAGCACCAATGGACTACCGCCATTGATGGAGTTGGTTCCACGAATGTTGATGCTGGCGCCATTGCCCGGATTACCGGCCGAGGTCGTGATATTCAGTCCCGGCACTTTGCCTTGCAGCATGTGTGTGGCGGTGGATGCCGGACGGTCAATCAGATCTTTGCTGGAAACGGTAGATATGGCACCGGTCAGATTGACCCGCTTCTGTGTGCCATATCCTACTACAACCACCTCTTCGAGTGTTTTGTTGTCTTCTGTCAGGGTGATATTCAAGAACGATTTTCCCGTTACAGAAATTGTCTTGGTGAGCATTCCGACGTATGAAACGTTCAGATGAGCACCAGGGTGCACCTTGATGGAGAATTTTCCGTCAATGTCGGAAATCACTCCGTTGTTGGTGCCTTCTTCTTTGACGGTGGCTCCGATGACAGGCTCACCGTTTAGGTCGGTGATTGCCCCTTCTACGGTTTTTAGAGATGATTTCTGCTGAGTGGTTTCTTTTCTTACGGTCAACACGATGTTGTTTCCGTTTAGGCTATAAGAAACCTGTGTGCCTGCAAATAAGGTATTAAGTACTTGCGAAACCGGTTTGTTGTTTACTTTTAACGTAACTTTGCGCTTTACGTCGATTTGCGCTTTGTCATAGACGAACAGGTATTTCGTCTGTTTCTCAATCTTGGAAAGGATTGTTTGAATGGAACTTTGTTCTTCATGAAGCGTAACTGTCTTATTTTGTGCAAAAACAGTCATATTTAATATAAAAAACATTATTCCACACAAAAGAGTTATTTTTTTATTCATAACTTTGTACGTTTAAATAAGTTGTGTAATATAATGAATTCATTCTCCGTTGGGTAACGAGGAAAGTATGCACGACTTCTACGGTCGGATGGTGTTGGAGCACTTCCGGCCGTTTTGAGTTAAATAAACGGGATCTTTGTTTTTCATAATGAATAAGGTTAACATAAAAATTAATGAATTATCTGATGATGACTGTCTGTTCGTCATTGCTCCATTCGTATTCAAATTGGTGTATTCGTTGCAGGATTTCCAAAATATGTTTTAAACCGTCCTCCTGCCGGAATTTGCAGGTACATTTATAGTGTAGTATTTGGGGATTGCGGATGTCAAAGTCTACCTTATAATATTCTTTCATTTGCCGGAAGATGGAACCATAGTCTGTGTCTTCGAAATAATAAATACCTTCAATCCATAACAGCGATTCTGCTTTGTCGAAGGGAACTTTTATCAATCGTCCGTCGTTGGATATCTTCGCTTCTTCATCGGGAGAGAGGCGGAGAGTGGTGCTGTTTTGCCTGTCACTCACGTCGACCGCTCCTTCATACAGTTTGACGGAAAAATCTTTCCGGTCTTTGTAGGCAAATATGCTGAACTTTGTTCCTAACACTTGCACTTCATGAGAACCTGTCTGTACCACAAACGGAAGATGCTTGTCCGGTGCTACTTCAAAATAAGCCTCACCATTCAGACAGACGCGGCGCAGGTCTTTTTCTTTTTGGCTTTCTATTCGCAGGGTTGTATTGGAGTTGAGCCATATTCTTGTTCCATCGTTTAGGGTGATTTCCGTACGTTGTCCTACAGGGACGTGGATATCGCGTGTAGCTAACAATTCTGCCTGGTTTTCGGAAAGATGCTGTGTGTATAGCCATGTTCCGCTTGCAAAAAGACAGATAAACACCACGGCTGCCCCTATTTGCATCCATATTCTCCGGTTGGAGGAGCGTGACGAATGAATAGATAGGGGTATATTCTCTTCGTTGCATAAGGTTGTATCAAAAATCCGGCGCAGATATTTGTATTCTTCCAAATGCGCCGGGTCTTTTTCCAGCCATCGGAGCATTTCGATACGTTCTTTGGGAGAGGTTTCTCCCCGCAAGTATTTAAGAATTGCACTTCGTTTCATTGCATTACTTTTTGCTGTTCTATATAATAGTTGCTTGAAAAAAGCAAAACCCTAGTGGAATAATGAATTTTTTTTAAAAAAAGATTAAGAAGTTTATTGGAGGGATAGAGAGTAAGGAGAAAAAGTAATGAATATACATTCTTTTGCAGGGGAGAGTGGGGCGATATGGACAGAGGCTAAAGCAGTATGTCTAGGAGAGGATAGAAATCTTTGAGGTCTGTCCGTAGTTTTTTCAGGGCTTTCGTAATGTGGTATTCCACTCCTTTTACTCCAATGCCCAGTTCCCGGGCAATCTCTTCATTGGTTTTGTGAGCGAAACGGCTGAGCATGAAGACAGTTTGGGTCTGGCTGTGCATTGTTTTCAATGATTCTTTTAAGATAGTCTGTACATCCATACTGTATAGTTCGTGGGGATTACACTCTTCCAAAGTAGATATGCGCATTTGCAATTCGCGCATGCTGTCTTCTTCAAGGGTGGATCGAATTTTGAGTTTGAAGGCTTCCCTGCGGAAATATTGTAGTATTTTATTGCGGATAGTGCCTATCAGAAAGGGTAATGTCGCACCTATTTCTTCCGCATTGCAGAGTTTTTCCCATAACACAATCATGGCTTCGGTAACGATGTCTTCAGCTTGTACCATGTCATGAGTATAAGACCGGGCGAACAGTAAACACTTTCGGTAATATAGCTTATATGCTTCGTCAAATATTTGTTCTTCGCTCATGTTACAATTTTATGTTTCTCTGTACAAAATAAAGGATTAATGGAATAAATTCCAAAGATATTATCTATAAAATGATGACATGAAGGAATATTTGTCGTATAAATATTGATAGCTGATTCAGTTGTGTTTGGTGGGTTTAAACTGAGATTTTCTATTCATACATCTGTAGTTTCCCATCATGTGGAAACTACAGGTATAAATAATGGAATGGCGAAGAACCGGGGAGCCATTAGAGAACCCTATATATTACTTCTGCTATCTTCTTCATGCCTTTATCATCGGGATGGGCGATGATGAAATCTTTGGTTACAGTATATGGTTTTCCATGTATGTCATAAAGAGTGTCTCCGACTTTCGGACGTGAATCATACAAGCGGTCTATCCAGTCAATCGGAATATAAGTGAGTCCGTGCATATGCGCAGCGTTGATGATGGCACGCTCTTTTTCTTCATCCTTCCAGAAACAGCCGGTGATGATTACTTTGTTTGCTTTCCGCTTGCAATATTTCATCAGTCGGAGGATACCTGATTTGAATGCTTCCTTATCTTGTACGTTTTCTCCTAGGCGGATAACGATCACATCCTTGTCTGTAGTGTGAGCACCAATCAGTGAGTCGATATTGCAATTCAAGTTGCGTTCCCAATAGGCGATGTTCAGCGGGGTAACCACTGTGCCGGGACGGTTTTGCGAGAGCATCTTCTCCAATTGATGGCAATAGTCGTTTTCTTCTTTGGATGCTGCCATGCCCCATTCGGAGAACCATTCGATGTCCGCTTTATATTCGTGGCGGGTGATAGAGTTGCCTAAGCAAAGAACACGTAACGGAGGGCGTTGTTCTATCCGGTTGTCGGAAAATGAGGAAGTTACTTCTTCCAGATAAAGTACGCGGCTGGCATATTCGTTTTGTTTCGAAGGTTCCACTCTGTGGGTAGAGGGAATTTCCAGTCCGTTGTCATTCAGATATGCACCGCTGAAACTTTTACCTTCAAATTTTAAAGGTTCGGTGTCGATGCGGTTCAGCTCATGTACCTTATAATATTTGTCCGGATCAAGTCCTGCCATCTTCACCTGTGGCAAGTGCTGGTTGCAGAAATGTTCCGTTTTCCACCAGTAGAATACGGCTTTGTCCTTTTCCGGCGATACATACATCAGCGAAGCTACGCCCTGTTTGTCATACGGAGAAAGTAAACGGTAAATATCTCCGAACTGTACGAGGGGGCGTATTGTTTTGTATTCGGCAATGGCGTTTCTGCACAATGCCTTTTCCTCTTCCGTCATATTCTTGGGCTGTATTTCCATACCTAAGCGTCCGCTCATCGCTACATCAATACGGAACTTCAACGGAACGGAACGCGATGTCTGATGGTTAGGGCTTGCGCTGATATGTGCCCCCATGCCGATGGCGGGGAAGAAATAGGAAGTGCCCCATTGGATGTAGATACGCTGAAGTGCATCCGTATTGTCGCTTGTCCAGAATTCATCGAAGTAGGGTAGTACGCCGTAGTTGACACGTCCGCCGCCGCTGGCGCATGCCTGCATCGTCAGTTGCGGATGGTTGGTGCGGATGCGTCGGCACACGTTCTCAAAGCCCCGGTGGTATTCGATGTTCAGGTGGCTTTGGTTGTCTTTGGTCAGGTATTGCGAACCTTGGGTGATGATGGACATATTGGCGTCCCACTTGATATAGTCAATGTCGGGATAGGAGTTCATCAACTCGTCCACCGTCTGTACGATAAAATCCTGCACTTGCGGGTTGGAAAGGTCGAGCACGACTTGTGTGCCGCCGCGGGCGCATACCACTTCCCGCTCGGGTGCCTTGATAATCCATTCGGGGTGCTTTTCGTACAGTTCGCTTTTGGTATTAGCCATTTCCGGTTCCAGCCAGATGCCGAACCGTATGCCATGTTTCCGGGCGTTGTCAAGTAATGATTGCAGGCCGCCAGGGAGTTTGGTCTTGTCTACGGTCCAGTCGCCCAAAGCATAAGAGTCGTTTTTGCGTGGATATTTGTCGCCGAACCAACCGTCGTCCATTACAAACAATTCGCCTCCCATGGCAGCGATATCACCCATCATCTGGTCCATGCCCTGTTCGTTGATGTCGAAATAGACGCCTTCCCAACTGTTCAGCAGAATTTTGCGGGGAGTGTTCCCGTTGGCGAGTTTATGCAGGCGTGCCCATTGATGGAATTTCCGGCTGCATCCGCTCATCCCTTCGTCGCTGTAGGTCAGTGCCAATGTGGGGGTGCGGAACACTTCTTCTTTTTTCAGATTGTACCAGGAGTTTTCTTCGTTGATGCCGGCGAGGAAATGGTGCCAGTCGTCTTCTTGCGTGTCAATACGCAGTTTGTAGTTGCCGCTGTAGCAAAGTGCTACACCGATGACGCGTCCCGTGTTCTCCTGCGGTTTGCCGTCGAGCGAGAACATCACTTCTGCATGTGCCGATTGGGAGTTGCGTACTCCGTCCGTGTTTTTGATGACTTTCATACCCTGTTGCAACGCTTCTTGACAGAGTTGTCCTTCGTTTGCCCAGGCACCGGAAAGATGTGCCAGCCAGACATTGCCACGGCGGACAGGCAGGTAGGCGGAAGCAAACTGCTGAAGTTGGACAGGCTTCTTCTCTTCGTGACGGATTTCAGTCCATGTCTCGATGACATCCGCATCCTGCCATGCTTTGTAGCAGATGTCGACAAAGAAAGGATACACTTTATCTTTCAGTTCTATCACCGTCAAAGTGGCGTTTTCTTCTGCAAGGCGTGTTTCTTTTACGCCTATGACTGCCATTTGAAGTGTCAGATTGCCGTCGGCATGGCGGACGGACAATGCCGTTTCGCATGGATACCCCATTCCGTAGACGGGATAAGCATTTCTCCCACGTGCTGTTTCGCAAATGCTTCGGATATCCGCATCGGAGGTGCGTGAGCCGTAATACAGTTGTTCCGGTGTACCGCCGTTTGGTGCCGAGAGGAGCAACTGTGTATGGGGAGTGGATATGGTGACATTCTGCGCTGGCAGAAGTGTAGACAACAGCCAGACGGAAATTAAGAAAAACAGATTTCTTTTGTTCATAATTATTATAATAGCAAATTACGTGTTTTTTAATGTCTACTAACGGGAACTTTTTGTAGAAAGTGGATTATCCAAGCAACGGCAAACTTCACTGTTGACTTTCTGTAATGCATCCGCATTCATTTTCACTACTTTGCGGTCGTAGGTCATCAGTCCGTTGATTTCCGATTCCACATCGGTTGTTTGGGTATATACGGCACCGCATAGTCCCAATGCAGACAGTTCCTTGAGACGGTTGGCATACTTCAGGTACTCTTCCGTTGCTTCTTCTTTGCCTTTCAGGTCGCCGTATCCCCAGTTGCGGTCTTCGTTCCACAGATGTCCTTTCAGCGCCATGCCGATTCCGCCGAACTCACCGATTACATTCACCCGGTCGGCATCGAAGAGGAACATGACGGGTTCCGGATAACTGTGCAGGTCGAGAATATCCCCGCAAGGGAAATAATTGCCGCCACTGGCGGGATTCACCGGGCGCGTCGGGTCATATTTCTTGGTCCAGTCAGCTATTTCTACGGATTTGAATTGTCCCATCGCTTCGTTGAATGGTGTCCATACGCCAATGCAGGGATAAGAATAGAGACAGTCCATCACCTCTTTCCATTCTTTCCGGTAGATAGCTTCCGATTCCGAAGTGCGTACCATCTCTGGGCCATAGTAGAATTGCTTGTATTGCCAGTCCTGATTCTTGTCGCCGTTAGGCATATCCTGCCATACTATCATTCCCAGACGGTCGCAATGTGCATACCAACGTGCCGGTTCCACTTTCAGGTGCTTGCGTATCATGTTAAAACCGAGTTCTTTGGTCTTCTCGATGTCGTAGCACAAGGCTTCGTCCGTCGGTGCGGTATACAGTCCGTCGGGCCACCATCCCTGGTCGAGCGGACCGAAGTGGAAGATGTCTTTGTTGTTCAGTTGCAGGCGCATGTATCCTTTCTCGTCTCTTCGCGTGGAGAATTTCCGCATGGCGGTATAACTTTTCACTTTGTCCTGCAATTTGCCGTCAGCATAGAATGAGATTTCCAAGTCATAAAGCGAAGGGGAGTCTGGAGACCATAGTTTGCAATCTGTCGGCATCGGTATTTCTACGGAAGTATGGTTCAATGCACTGCCGGATGCAATGACTTTGTTGCCGTCGAGTACTTTCACTTCGATCCGGTCGTTGGTTTTTGGGGTGTTCACCGTTGTTTCCACCGTCAGTTTGCCGCCGTCTATGTCGGGAGTCGTCCGGATGTTTTCTATGGCACGTTCGGGGACAGGTTCCAGCCATACGGTCTGCCAGATGCCGCTCACCGACGTATACCAGATATGCCCGGGGGTATTTACCTGCTTGCCGCGTGCCTGTTTGCCTTTGTCTGTTGGGTCCCATACCCGCACCACTACTTCATTCTCTCCTTTTCTCAACGCTTGTGTGATGTCGAATGCAAAAGGAGTGAATCCGCCGCAGTGTTCCCCAACTTTGGTTTCGTTCACCCATACGGTGGTTTTCCAGTCTACCGCTCCGAAATTCAGCAGCACCCGTTGTCCTTTCCAGCGGGAAGGCACGGAAAAGGTGCGCTGATACCATAACTCGTTGTTCTCTCCCAATTCTTTTTCTACACCGGAAAGTGCGGATTCTACGGCGAAGGGTACCAGAATCTCACCGTCATACGTCTTCGGCATTGCTTTGCCCGACGGAAGAATGGCATACTGCCAAAGTCCGTTCAGGTTTATCCACTCCGCACGTTCCATCAAAGGACGCGGGTATTCGGGTAATACGTTACTTACGTCTACTTGTGCTGCCCATTCTGTAACGATTCTGTTACCGGCAGGTTTCCATTGGGCATAAGAGCCGGTGCAACACACCCACATGATTAACACCCCATAGATGTACGAATACTTCGCCATCCCTTTCATTACTGTTTTCATACAGACCAATATTTATGTGTTTCTTAAATTGTTTTTCATGTTCACTTTGCAAAAGTGTTAAATCTCCGGATGAATAAAGGCTAAAATTTTGCCTATTAAGGCTAAAATTCTGCCTGCAAGGAATAAAATCTTGTTAGAATGCGGATATTTGCTTTTTTTATACTTCCTTTGTCGCAGTTTTTAGCCTTAAAGTTCATTTTTTATGATACGTCTTATACATATTGTGGGGATATTGGCTTGTTTGTTCAGTAACTTCTCCTGCCAGTATAAATCAGCAACATCTCACGCATCGGGAACCATAGATTCCGCTTCCTGTTATACGAATCCGCTTTTGTCGATTGGCGGTCCGGCTTTTGGTGCCTTGTTTCATAACGGTATGTATTATTACATTCGCGGAGTGGATGATAAAATCTGTTTGTGGGCATTGAAAGACATTACTGAAATAACGCATGAACCTACTAAAACGATATGGCCAGTGAATGACAGTCAGTCTTATTCTCATATCTGGGACCCGCAGATACATTATATCAATGGAAAATGGTATGTGTATTTTAGCATGGACGACGGCGATTCGGACAACCGCCAGTTGCATGTACTGGAAAATGCTTCACCCGACCCGTTGGAAGGAGAATTTGTGTTGAAAGGCAAGATTTCTACCGATCCTCACAACAATCTTGCTATTTACGGGCATCCGTTTGTACATAAAGGCAAACTGTATCTGCTTTGGAGCGGCTGGAAAAACAAGCGTATCTTTGAGGAAATGCAATGCTTGTATATTGCCGAAATGTCCGACCCGTGGACGTTGGTATCCGAACGTGTCCTGATATCCGAACCCAAGTATGAATGGGAATGCCAGTGGGTAGGCACCGATGGGAATAAAACCGCTTATCCTGTCTACGTCAATGAGATGCCTTGTTTGTTTCATTCCCGCAACAAGGACAAACTTCTTATTTATTATTCCGCCAGTGCCAATTGGACTCCTTATCACTGCATAGGATTATTAGTTGCCAGTGCCGACAGCGACCCGCTTTCTCCGGCTTCATGGACAAAACTGTCCGAACCGGTTTTCAGACAATCACCTGAAAACAATGCATATGCACCCGGCAATATATGTTTTGTCCCTTCGCCGGATTATAAAGAGTGGTATATGCTTTATTTGGTACGCAATTCGCTTCATGATATGCTTGTGGTGGATAATCGTTCTTTACGGATGCAACCTATCGGCTGGGATGAAGAAGGATTGCCTTTGCTGGGCAAACCGGTAAAGGAAGGAGAAGTGTTTCGTAAACCTTCCGGACTTTAATGTATATATACCCCATCGTCTTCTATAGGAACAATCATTGTGTCAATTAATGGGAACGGTTGTGCCAAGTAATGGAAACAGTCGTGCCAAGCAATGAGAACGGTCGTACCAAGCAATGGATAGCAACCGTGGCATGCGGAGCCATTACTTTTAGAATAAAAAAGAAGTTCTGCACGTGTTCGGCGAAAGAATCAGCCGACATACGTGCAAAACTTTTATTGAAAACTGAAAAAGGAGATATTACTTGTATTTCTTCACTCGTTCGTCGTCTATCACACCCTTCCAGTTCAGTCCATATGTATAATCGTACACATGACCGTCGGCATCGTGATAACAACGCATATCATGTGGAGTATCCTCCGCCTGCTCCTCTACCGTGCGCATGTCTGCCGGCATTTGGAAAGGCAGCAAGGCGGAAGGTTCCGCTTTTCCTGCCATCAGGTCGAGAACCGTCTGACGTTGTACGTCGAACAACAGGAACAATGCATCGGCGTAAGGCTCTATCTCACTCAACACAGGAGGATTCAGTACATTGATGGCTACAATCACCGGCCTTTCTCCCATGCTCTTCTTTGTTCGGATGACCAGGTCCATGTCGCCCTTGTTGACTGTCTTCACGCTTTTGCCTCGATAGCTGCGGTTGGTGAAGTCCTCGTACGGGTCGCCTCCGGACAGACTCTGTGCACGGGCATGCGTGGCAGTATAGTCGCTATATTGCAGGCTGATAGGACGATAACCTGTATCTTTTCCTGTGCGTGCAGCTTCTTCGTCGAAACCGTAACCACTGTTGGGAGATTCAATGAATACGATAGCTGCGTCAGCTTCTTGCGGAGTGGAAACCAGTTCGAAGTATCTTTCCACTAGTTCCTTGCTCAGCGGAGTGATGTGCTGTTCCTCAATACGTCCACCCCAGAAGTCAATGTAGGAGGGGACATAACGCTCGGGGATATACACTTTCTTCTTTCCTTCCAACGGCAGTATGCCTGCATGGTTCTTTAGCATGACAACGCTTTTCAGCTGGGCGTCGTACCCTTCCTGCATGAATTCGGGACAGCCTACCACTTCGCTTGTGTGTGCTGGATCGAGATAAGGGTTCTCGAACAAACCGGTGCGGAAGATATTGGTCAATAAACGACGGGCGGAAGTCCGCATACGTTTCTGCATCCATTCTTCCCCTTGTTTTTCCACTCCTATACGGTAAGCATCGAGCACAGGTCCCCGGTCGTTATTTCCACCGAATTGGTCGACTCCTGCCATCAAAACTTTGTAATGGCGTTCCGCCACGCTTTTAGTTTCCATGCCCCATGGCTTTCCTTTGCAGGCGTATACTCCTACTTCGTCATGCGTGATTCCCCAGTCGGAGCAAATCACTCCGTCATAGTTCTGTTGTTCACGTAGCATATCCTGAATAAACTTCCGGCTGAATCCACTACCTACACCGTCCGGTTCGAATCCTACGCAAGCGGAGTAGTCGGGCATCAAGGCAGCCGATACCTTGGTTTTGCCCTCCAACTTGAAAGCACCCTCCGTGAAAGGCAACGTGTGCAGTTCGAAATTGCCGTTGGGGAAAACGGCGTATTTTCCATATCCCTGATGACCGTCTCGTCCACCTTCGTTGCATGCTCCGGTGCCCGGCCAGTGTTTCACCATCGTGTTTACACTGTTCCAACCCCATCCGTCACATATTTCCGCATCGCCTTCCGATGTCTGGAAACCGTCGCAATAGGCACGTGCCATATCGGTAGCAAGTTTGGTACCTTCTCCCATTGTATAGCAAAAGCGCATCCATCGCGGGTCGGTTCCTACGTCCACCATCGGGAAGAGGGAAGTGGCGAACCCCAGTGCCCTGTATTCGATGGAGCCTATTTCCGCAAAACGTTTCATGATTTCGGGCGAGAAAGTGGCGCACATGCCCAAACTGCCCGGCCACATGGAGATTTTGCCACCTCCGCCAGCGTTGAATTCTGCATCTGCCCGCGATGAGTGGCGGGGGTCGGAAGAGTTGTTGCACGGAATGCCGAATCCTAGGCCTTCCACATAACCTTGTGCCGCATTGTTCCAACGGGCAGCCGTTCCCGGGCTTTCCACAGAGGTGATAAGCACGTGGCGTACTCCGTCTTTCTCGAGAAATGTCTTTTGTTCATCAGTCAGTTCCCAGGCAGGCATACCGCTTTCGGTGTGCGTTTTGCCGTTGTAGACGTTTCTGTTCACGGGGATGGTCTGATGGCTGCTGTACAGCATAAGCCCTGCGATGTCTTCCATGCTGAGTTGGGCGGTCAAGTCTGCCACACGCGTATCTATCGGTTGCCGCCAGTCTTCATACACGTCCAGTCGGCCGTTGCGGTTCAAGTCTTTGAATGCGTAGCCATCCTGTTGGATAATGGTGATTCCTGACATCGGGCTGTATCCCAATGTGGCGCCGTCTTTTTGCGTTATCAGATGATATCCGTCTGCTACGGATTCCGTCCATCGCTGTCCGTTGCAACTGCATAGCACGCAGCCGGACAATAAGACAGACAAACATAAATTCTTCTTTTTCATATATTATTTTTTACATTTTAAAATGACTTCAACCAGTCTGAAAGTTGAGACATTAATTCCCAAAATTCTCATACTCACCGTTCATCACCCGTTTTACGGCATTCAGGTAACCGAATCCGTTTTTCATGTCAGGCAGGAGATAGCTGCCTTCCACCCATTCGTTCCAGGAGTTGATTGTAATCAGTTTGGGGCGTTCGGGATGTTGATCTACGTACTCTTTCGTCTTTTGCAGGAAAGCGGCGAAACTTTCGGGCGAATCATTGTAATGCACGATTTCATTGGCTTTTTTGTTCGGGAACCGAGGGGAATCGTCCCAGCCGATAGATGCATTCGGGAAGAAAGGAACTCCAAGCGAGTCTAATGCTTGCGTCCATTGTTCTCTGCGTTGCATAGCTTTTGTTCCCCATGATACATAGTCTTCCTCGAAAGGCCATCCCCAGTTGTATTTTGTTACACTGTTGACGCCTACCGTAGCCACCATTTCCATAAATTCGGGAAAGGGGATGCCATCACCGATAAGTTGGAGATGTAAATCTGGGAATCCGGCTTTTTTTACTTCTTCTCTAAAGTAGTCCATTGCCTTTTTTACCCTTTTGGCATCGCCGAAGTTCTCGCGCAACTCGTAGTAACCGAAGATAGAGAATACCGGACAACCGTCTATCTTGAAATAGTTTGGCTTGTGGAAATATTGGCGTATCACCCGTTCTACGATGATTTTGAAGTTATCCCAGTCTACCGTACCGTTCCATAAACGCGATTTGTCATCCTTGTACCGGTGTACATTCCAATAATTGTGTGCCACGTGGTGATTGGCCCACATCAGGTAGAATTTCATTTTCTCATTGTTCTTGGCTTTCAGGAATCCGTTGTTGACGGTGCTTTCCAAAAAAGGCTGCCCGTCATACCAGTACCAGTCGAAGATAAACATATTGATGCCGTGGGCGGTTGCCACATCAATCCATTTTTCCATCACTTGTGTGTCATCATCCATTTCGTATCCCCACAAAGGTACTTTTGGCTGATAGTGCCCTTCGAAACGGGGAGTGCCTTTTTGGATGACTTCCCATTCGCCGATACCTTCTCCCCATAGAGTGTCTTGTGCCATCGGGTCGTTGTGGCATGACGGCCATATATAGGCTGCCACATAATAGTCCTCTTGTTCTTCCGGCTGTCCGTAAACTTTTTGAGTAGACGGGGCACATGAGCAGATTGTCGTCATGGCTGCCGTTATAAAGAAACTTCTCCATACATTTTTTGTGATTGTCTTCATAGGAAATTTGTAATATTAATAAATATAATAATGTGCAAATGTATGAATTGGCAAGAACTATAAAGGCTAAAATTTTGCCTTTATAGGCTAAAATTCTGTCAAAACGGATTTATATAAGAATGAGGCTTGAGATTCTCCTGAAGGTAGAGGCTTAAGTTATTGTTATAGTAGAATTATTATTGGTAGAAAATTGTCTTTTTTAGACAATATATTCGCTTTCTATTTATTAGTAAATACGTTTATTTGCGGACATGATACATGTTAATATGAAGTTTACACATCATTTATAAGAGATATGAAAAGAACAGTGACAATTTTAGGGATACTTTGTATGAGTATGCCAATTGTAATGGGGCGTCAAAGTTCATTTGACGATCAAGAACGAAGAACATCCGATATTGCTGTTTATTTGGATACGAATAAACCGATTGAAGAGCGGGTGAAAGATGCGTTGAGCCGTATGACCCTTGAAGAGAAGGTGAAGATGATTCATGCACAGTCAGAATTCAGTTCGGCAGGCGTTCCCCGTCTTGGCATCCCCGAAGTATGGTCTACTGATGGTCCTCACGGTATCCGTCCGGAAGTATTATGGGATGAATGGGATCAGGCAGGATGGACAAACGATTCCTGTATTGCCTATCCGGCACTAACGTGCCTTGCTGCTACATGGAGTCTCGAAATGTCTCATCTTTATGGGAAAAGTATCGGTGAAGAGGCGCGTTATCGCAGAAAAGACATTCTGTTGGGCCCTGGTGTGAATATCTACCGTACACCTTTGAACGGACGTAATTTTAGTTTATTATGTGTTTAAAAATTAAAATATTCTCTGGATATATTATCTTGATGTTCCTGCTTGTCTTGACCATTTGTTTCTTCCGTAAGGAACAGATGAAACGAAACTGTTTGCAACAGGATGAACAGGAGCTTCTTCATTTCTGGCATATGACCGGAGAAGCCTATGCCGGTTTGCTGGATCTTGCTACTTATGGAGAGACGGTCAGTGTGTGGGACAAGAACGATCGGAGTACTTACCAGAAAAGGAGAGATGAAGTATGCGGCACATTACAGTCCTTGAAGCAATATGTTCATACATCTGAACAACGGGTGCGTATAGATTCGCTGTGCCTGCTTTTGGAGAGAAAGGGGCAGTTGCTTGACACGGTTATGCATACGTTCAGTCGTTTTCGTTCGGTTGGTGAAATCATAAGCCGGAAAATTCCGATGATTGCATCCCGTGCCCGCGATGACAGAACGCTTGTTGGAGTAAAAGAGGAAATTCCGAAGAAAAGTTTCTGGTCCTTCCTCAAACGCAAGAAGAGAAAATCCGTTTATTCGGAACAGAAGGAAAAACGGGAACGGCTGCAACCTGCGGAAAAAGACCGGAAGGTCTCAACTGCAAGTATACTTCATTCTCTAAACAGGGAACTGACCGGCAGGCAGGAGACTGAGCGTGAAAGGTTGTTGGCACAAATGGAGCGTCTGTACAATAATAATATGGCATTAAACTGCAGATTGTACGGTATCATCAGGGATTTTGAATCGGAAACGGACCGGCGCCTTGAAGAACGTTACATGCAGTTCCTTTGGGCACGAGACCGGTCCTTTTATACGGTTTCCACCCTTGCCGTCTTTATTTCATTGCTGACTATTTTCCTTTATATTATCATACATAGGGAGTTGAATCGACGGAACCGATACCGGTGTCAGTTGGAAGCTTCCAACAGGGAAAACACGGAACTTCTCCAATCCAGAAAGCGTATGATGCTGACTATCGCCCATGACCTGCGTTCTCCCCTTGCCACCATCAGAGCAACGGCGGAACTGTTGCCCGGTGAAAAGGAAAGAGCCGGACAGGCGGAATACGCTGAAAATATCCGGCATGCATCGGACTATATGCTTTTTCTGGTTGACACGCTGATGAATTTCTATCTGCTTGATACAGGACAGGCACGAGAGAATATTTCCGTCTTTTGTCTGGAAACCCTGTTCAGGGAGATTGCAAACAATTACATGCCGCTCGTCCAAAAGAAAGGATTGCAACTGTTTCCCCGGTATTCCGGTCTGAACGTTGTTGTCAGTTGCGACAAGGGACATTTGCAGCAGATTGTGAACAACCTGCTTTCCAACGCCCTGAAATTTACCGGGAAAGGATATGTCCGGCTGGAAGCTACATTCAGTAGCGGAGAACTGTGTATCAAAGTGCAGGATACGGGAGCGGGGATGAATGATGAGGAGCAGAAACGGATATTCGATGCGTTCGAAAGGCTTGACAATGCCCGCGGCATTTCCGGTTTCGGGCTTGGCCTTGCTATCGTTTCTCGGCTTGTTTCACAGCTGGGCGGTTCCATCGGGGTGGAGAGTCACCCGGGGAAAGGCAGCTGTTTTACCGTATCTCTGCCCCTTTACCCTGCCGACAGTAGTTCCTTGAAGGAGGAGTTACAATTTCCGTCTGATTATCAAACGGAAGGACTGCGTATTCTCCTTCTTGACGATGACCCGAGACAACTTTCCGTAACACGGGAGATGTTCAGGCGAAACCGGGTTGAATGTGACTGTTATACCGATTTTCGGCAGGTGGTTGCAAAATTGCGGGATGAGGATTATGACGCGTTGCTGACGGATATTCGCATGCCTGACATGGACGGTTTCGGGTTGCTGGAGTTGTTGCGTTCATCCAATATGGAAAGGGCTGGAACAATTCCGGTCATAGCCGTGACTGCTGATATGGATTCGGAAGAGGAGTACCTTTCCCGGGGATTTGCCGGATGTGTCCGCAAGCCCTTCCGGATGAATGATTTGCTGGAAACCGTTTTCCGAATCATTGGAAGGAGCAGACAGGAGGCATGGCAACCGGATTTCTCCCTGATTCTTTCGGAAGAAGACAATAAGGATGAGATGCTCGGTATCTTCATTTGGGAAAGCCACAAGGACCTTGACAGGTTACATGGGGCGTTGGAAAAGGATGACCGTCAGACAGTCCGTGAGATCTTGCACAAGAACCTTCCCTTGTGGACAAGTGTCCGCCTTGATTATCCGATAGGGAAATTGCAAACTATTGTGCTGTCCGATCCGGAACTCTGGACGGAAGAACAGATAAGGTGTATCTATAAGATAGTGGAAGCAGCAGAGAAACTGATTGCCTGTGCTGAAAATATGAAGAAGAATATAAAATAAGCAAATGAAAAATATACTGATTATAGAGGATGATGTTGTCTTCAGCCGCAGTATCAGTAACTGGCTGAAGAAAAAGGGTATGGCAACCGGGCATGTGGCTACACTCTCGGCAGCCCGTAAGGAACTTCAGGCTAAAGAGTTCGACCTTGTCCTGGCAGACCTGCGCCTGCCGGACGGCAGCAGTATGGAGCTGCTGAAGTGGATGAAGGGAAAACATTATTCCATCCCGTTCCTTATCATGACCAGTTACGGTCAGGTGGAGAATGCAGTGGAAGCCATGCAGCTTGGGGCTTCCAATTACCTTTGCAAGCCGGTACAACCGGACCGGCTTTGGGAAGTCATAGAAAAAGAGCTCAGCCGTTCGCAGCATGGCAGCACAGAATTCTACCGTGGTGAAAGTGAAAAGGCCCGTGAGATGTACCGGCTGATAGGTCCTGTGGCTCGTTCCGACATGTCCGTCTTGCTTCGTGGAGCGTCGGGTACGGGTAAGGAACATATTGCCGCCGAGATTCATGAGCGGAGCCCACGTAGACACAAGCCTTTTGTAGCCGTGGACTGCGGTGCCGTTTCCGATGACCTTGTCAGATCCGAGTTCTTCGGGCACTGCAAAGGGGCGTTCACCGGTGCGGACAGTGACAAGGCGGGACTTTTCCAGGCTGCCGAAGGTGGTACGTTGTTCCTTGATGAAATCGGTAACCTTGCTCCCGTAAATCAGATGAAACTGCTTCGCGCCCTGCAGGAGAAGCGTTACTTGCCGGTTGGGACAGTCAGGGAACGTCCCTTTGACATCCGCCTTATCGCCGCCACCAATGCGGATCTGGAGAAAGCCATTGCGGAAGGGAGTTTCCGTGAAGACCTGTACTACCGGCTGAACGAGTATACTATCCGGGTTCCCCTGCTCTCCGAATGCGGGGAGGATATCCTTCCGTTGGCTGAATTCTTTCTGAAGCAGTTTTCCGCAAGATACGGGAAATCGGTTCAGGGCTTCGACCGGGAAGCGGCTGCCGTGTTACGACAATACGGCTGGCCGGGGAATATTCGTGAGCTGAAGAATACCGTCCGGCGTGCTGTTGTGTTTGCCGGGGAGGGGCGGATATCCGCGCAGGAACTGAATCTGGATCAGGACGTGAAATTGGGAAACATGATTGTCCGTCCGGAAAAGGAGGAGCAGCAGATACTTCGGATACTTGAGCAGACCGGCAACAACCGCACCCTTGCCGCCCGTATACTCGGCATCAGTCGTACTGCCCTGTATTACAAGCTGAAGAAATACGGGATTGTGTGAATAAGGGAACATGATATACAGGACAGGCCCCGTTTTCCGGGGTCTGTTTCATCTTTCAAAATCATGGAGGGGGAATGCGCATTTATTCCTGTTTCCCGTTTTTCTTCTTTTTGTCATCTTCATTCTCCAGTCCCAGTCGTTTGCAGAGTTCCGGGTCATTTTTAATGCGTTCCATTTCCATGTTGATGATTGCCTGCGCATCCGCCTTGATCCTGTCATAGTTCCGCCCAATCTGCTGCGTCATGATGTCGTTTCCCTCCCTGTCCCTGAATTCGTTGATGACGGGTATTTTTCTGTAGTTCTTCTCTTCCCTGCTGACTTTTTCGTGGTTCACGATGATTTCGGCGTGGAATATCTTCTGTTCTATTTTCTCTCCGAAGTTGTCTGATACGGCACCTACGAATGTTCCTTGTGAAAGGTTTGCTATCTTGGAAGCAGGAATAAGAGAGTCGAGTTGCGTGTTGATAGAGGTGGACACATCCTGACGGTTGATGGATACGGACTGCCGCTTCTGGAGTACTTTCCCGAACCGCTCTGAAAGTGTCCTGGCGGTTTCCCCGACCACCTGGCCACTAAAAATATTGCCCACAGTGTTTTGCACCACTTTGGATTCTTTTTCACCATAATCGCGATTTAACTGGCTGAAATCCTGAAAGCCCAGACAGACCGCTACCTTGTTGCTTCGTGCCGTGGCAATCAGATTGTCCAGTCCCCTGAAATATATAGTCGGTAATTCGTCAATGATTACCGTACTTTTCAGTTGTCCTTTTTTATTAATCAGCTTTACAATGCGGGAGTTGTACAATCCCAGAGCCGCCGAATAAATATTCTGCCGGTCGGGATTATTGCCTACGCACAGCAGTTTCGGCTCATTCGGATTGTTGATGTCTAACGAAAAATCATTGCCTGTCATTACCCAGTAAAGCTGTGGCGAAATCATTCTGGTGAGCGGGATTTTTGCACTTGCAATCTGCCCCTGGAGCTGGTCCTGAGCTCCGGATTTCCAGGCGTCCATAAAGGGGGAAAGGTAGTTCTCCAGCTCCGGATAAGAGGTTAATATAGTAAATAAATCTGAATACGGTTTGTTCAGCAGTTCCACTGCATGAGGGAATGTGCAATAGATGCCATTTTTGTAAATCTTTAAATACCAGATAATTGCCGCCAGAAGAATGATGGGGGATTCCACAAAAAAATCTCCCTGTTTTTCAATCCACGTTTTGTTCAAATTCAGCATGATTGTGTAGCTTGCTTCATATGCATCCGAGATGTCCGTCATGAACTCCGGATTGATAGGATTACATCTATGTGATTTACGCGGGTCATCGAAATTAATGACATAGAATTTGGGCTTTACCTTATATTTATCCATATTGTTTAACAACGTGTTATACGCGATTACGGACAGGTCATCGAATTTGTAATCATAGATATAGCAACTATATCCCTTTGAAATCATCTGGCGTATGTAGTTATTTACCACTGCGTATGATTTTCCCGAACCGGGCGTCCCCAAAACTATGGTTGCGCGGAAGGGATTTACCACATTAATCCATCCGTCATTGAGCCTCCCCTGATACTGAAACTTTGTCGGCAGGTTGACTGAGTATTCATTTTCCATCAACCGGGTTTCCTGTTGGAAAGACTCGTTTTCGAGATTGAATACATCTTCCATCAGGTTGTGTCTGTATAAACGGCTCATCCATAATCCTGCCATCAGCAGGCAAAGATAACCGGAAACCAATGTGAAGACATAAAGTGTGGTGACAGCCGTATGGGGCAGGCTCAAATCCAATATCCACCAGTTGAGAAAGAAAAGGATGCATCCTGCGAAGAGTGCTGCATAGATTTTATGCCGGGTGATCTTCTCGCCCTTGACACCTTTTGTTCCCAGACACGAGACAGCCAGCAGCAGGATAGCTGCCAGCTTGCTCCATAGGACGCAATTGAAAATACCGGTTGTATTGTTGAAGTTCATAATTATCTTGTCTATCACTTCCAGATTTAAATTCCAACTGGTAATGCTCGGATAACAATACACATACACGTGTACCACCAGAAGAAAAATGCTCACTGCCCTTCCGAATTCCATTATTTTGGCGAGTGCTCTCAAATCATCTTCTTGTTGCATAGAATTGTGTATAAAATGGGTTAATATAAATGACTGCTTTTTAGACGCCGCGAGACTTTCGTTTCGCTTTCCTCTTTTTCTTCATGCGGCGCGCAAGGGCCTCCTCTTCATAATCTACCGGACTGGTTTCCATGGAGAATATGCCTGCCGCCTGTTCCAATGCGCTTCTCGGTTCCGCTTTGTGCGAATAGCGCTGCCATAGTTCGGTGCCGGTATGTGTAGAACGCTCTGTGACGGGTACACTGTCCCGCCATTTGAAAAGTTCGTAAAATACACCTGCTGAAAATTCCTTGCCCATGCGCGAACCGTTGAATACTTCCCGCCTGTTATGGTCGATGAACGTGACACCGTAGATGCGTCCCTGTTCATTTTCCCGGAATATCACATCAATGCGTGCTTTTTTTAATAGCCCTGTCAGTTCTTCACGGGAACGTGCGTGCCGCATGACATAAGCCACCTGTGCATGAATAGCCGATGCCCATTTACCATCCTTGAAATCCCTGGTGTGTGAAAGCATTTTCTTTTCCAGGCGTTCGTTCCCGAAACGTTTACCGAAGCGTGAACTCTTGAAAGGCGGGCTGACCACTTTCCCGCTATCATCGGTTGCCGAGTAGATAATGCCGGTATAAGGCTGGCCTTTGAATTCTCCCCGTACCTGCCTGGCTTCAATATTAAAGGTAGACAATACTGCATTGTATTCCCCGAATGTCTGGAAGCGGTAGCTCCCTAATACGGCTTTTAGGGTATTGCTTATCTGATGCCGTATGTCGCCCCCAGACGTATTTATCTTCTTTAACTCCGCTTTCGGATTCCGCTCTTCCATGTCCGCGCTGTTGCGCAATCCGAAATCCGTTTCCAGTTCCCGGCAGGCGGTCATGGAACGGCGGCGTTCGAAAGAATCGTTGATTTTCCGTCCCTCTTCATCCACACATACACTTACAATGTGAATATGCTTATTGTACGTATCCCCGTGTTTGTAGGTAATGTATGGCTGATTGCCATATCCCATTTTCTGCATGTATATTTGTGCCAGTTCTGCCAGTTGTTCATCATCCAGTTTGTCCTCCGGTGCCGGACTGAGTGAGATGTGCAGGACAGGTTTCTCCGTGTTCCTGTTTGCCAGCAGGTAATTTTCAAATGAGAGTAATGCAAGGCGCATGTCCCCGCTCGGTAGCCCCGGGCGGTCTGAAATCATCCGGTTGCCGGAGAGTATTTCAGCCGTTCCTCTCTCCACTTTCTCGTGGTTGTAATTCAGTGCCCCGTACAGGCTGGCTCCGTGACTTATTTTTGCAACCATTTCTTTTGGTATTCTTCGGTTAGCGCTATAGTTTTTTTAGTCAGTAGCATCAGTTCAAGTGTCATTTTTTCCAGCTTGTAAAGTAGCGACATCGCACGTTTTTCCCCGAAATTGGTCTTGATGGCACGTACGACCTGATTGTAGTTGTTACCGACAGCCTGGAATTGTTTGTGAAATTCCGTAAGGCGGATGTAGTAATCCATTGTCGCCTTGTCGATTTTAACCACTTTGATTGTACCGCCGAAGATGGCTTTTTTGATAAAATGTGTTTTGTCTTTTGCCTCTGATTCGGTAACCAACTTTTCGAACCTCGTGTTCTCTCCGGCATTCAGGCGGAAGCTGTATTTGTAGTCCGCCGGATCGCTTTTGGGCTTTCTGCCCGTTTTTGCTCTCGATTCTTCCTTCATATTCTTTGGGGTATTGGGTTCATACTCTTTTTCTCATTAGAATTTCCGACTTTGGAGGAAATTCCCCGACTGTCAGGTCGGGCAAGCGGTTTTCGTCGGACAGGACACTTCCTGTCGGGCGAAAACACAACTTGCTATGTTCGTTTGAACATAGAATCCTCCTTCGTCGGATTGCTGCGCGACGTTCACGGCGTGCTGTAGTCCGATGAAGCATGGTTTCCTCCATAGTCTTATTCCGACTTTGCAAAGTTATGACTGATTAAGTACTTGTGAAATAGAAGTTTATGTGACAAGTGATGACATCTGATGACATGTCATGTCAGGTGAAGCGGATTTTAGTTATTGTACCAAAAATCCGTTCTACTTTTGGCGTGACGCAATGCAGCAAGGGACGGAACGATACGGTATAAAAAATGCTTTATCAATGCGCTGCCTATGGTAGTGGGACAATACTGTGTATCCCGGTTGAATGTGACATTGGTCATGTATGGATACGGCACCGTTCCGATGCAATGATACGTAGGCGTATCGATGCCATGAGGCAGCTTTTGTATAGATACAGTCATACATAACGAATATTGGCGTATGGCATCAAAGGTACATTCCGTTTTTAGTGTGACGCAAGGCTGCATGTATCGTATCGGTCCGGCACAAGAGAAGTCGTATTGATGTGGTGCAGAGTGTGATGGGACGGTACTGTGTACCCCGGTTGGATGCGATACCGCCCATGTATGGAAACAGTGATACACAGCCGTATTCATGCTGCCGTACAGTATTGTGCGGCGTCACTTGATGTAAGGATACAGGCGAAAAGAAAATAAGTCATTAACCCTTAATTTCATGAAGTTATGAAGAAGGAACCTTTATTTGTAGCCCTCAGCAATCAGAAGGGCGGAGTCGGTAAATCAACGTTAACCGTGTTGCTTGCCAGCTATTTCCATTACCATAAGGCAAAGAACGTGCTTGTGGTAGATTGTGACTATCCCCAGCACAGTATGATGACTATGCGTGAATGGGACATAAAAAATGTGGAAAAGACCCCTCGTCTGCAAAGTTTGCTGGTGGAGCAGTTCGGGGATACGGGCAGAAAGGCCTACAACATCCTGGCTTCCACGCCCGAACAGGCCAAGGAAACTGCCTATGGTTTTATAGACCGTTCCGATACCGAATATGACCTTGTCCTTTTGGACCTTCCCGGAACGGTCAATACCACAGGCGTTTTCCAGTCCATCATCAATATGGACTATGTTTTTACCCCGATCACCCAGGAGAGGATGGTCATGCAGAGCAGCATGTCATTTGTCCTGTCCATCCGGGAATATCTGCTTCATCACAAGGGAGTCCCCTTGCGTGATATCCATATGTTCTGGAATAAAATGGACAAGCGCGTCTCCAGGGACTTGTATGACGCTTATATGGAAATCATCCGTTCTTTGGGACTACCTGTATTGAATACGGTTCTTCCGGCTGCGGAGCGTTATAAAAAGGATGTCGGTTTGAACGGGCAGATATTCCGCAGCACCCTGTTTCCGCCTTCCGCCGCCGCTCTGAAAGGAAGCAACCTCGATTTGCTTGTCGCTGAAATGGAAACCATACTCGGACTTTAACCGGACATGACTATGGCAAACAAGAACAGATCCGTCTATAATGTGGACGAGGACGCGCTCAAGCGTATGGTAGCCGGAGATACAACGGCCTTGGAAAAGATAAGGAAACAGGATGAACGGCCGGAAGAAGATGCCGGTGCCTCCGGAGTGTCGGAAGAAAAAGAAAAGAAACCGGATGTTTCCATTGAGAAGAAACCGTTCGCGGGGAAGAAAACACCGCGGGCATACGGCTTTGATGATTACCGGGAACAATTCCTGCAACAGAAACTGACGGGAGCCAGAAGACAGACTTATATACATGATTCACTGTATAAGGTCCTGGCCAGGGTGCTTCCGGTCATTGCACCGGAAATGTCTGTCCCCACATTTGTGAACAGTGTACTGTCGGACCATCTGAAAAGGTATCAGGATATAATTAACGGAATGTATAATCGGGAAGCGACCCAAAAACCGGTGGAATGGGAACTATAGCTTATTTGTCGATACGTCTTGCCTGTGCCTGTTATATATTATATAAGGTATGTGGGCAGAAAAAGAAAATACGTGAAATTTGCGACCTGCTGTATGCGAAGTTACCTCCCGTAAAAAAGAAAGAGCCGGAAAACGTCTTGTCGGAACCGGGCGGCGAATCGGGCGTCATGGGCAGCACCCGTTTTGTCTATCTGGATGAGGATGCCGGAAAGAGTGTTGCCCCCTATATGAGCCAGCCGTTGGAAACGGCTGCGGATTTTATAGGTGAGGAGGAAGATGTCGCTGGGGAAGAAGTGGAATGTAAATTACCGTTGGAGGAGATGAGAATGCTGAAAGAGGAACAGGAAGAACTGGACAGAACGTATCCGGCAGTGGATGCCGTTTCACGGGCCGTAACGCCTGATGATCTTGACAATGCCGGCAACGTATTGTTTAAACTGAATGACGCTGACAAGGATGAAGAGAAATCCCTCCGTGCGGCCCTTACCCTGCACACCATCCGGGAAACGGACCTGTTTGAGATTTTTTCCTCCCAGGTCGAGAATAAGAATGTCATCGATAGTCTGATGGGAAAATATCTGGACGGGGACGGGAACCCTCTGCCCGTGCGGAAAACAAAATCTGTCGTACCTGTATCGGACGGTTGGAAGCAATATCTGTGACCTGTCGGGTATACCAAAAGCGCATCCCGGAACAAATGCCGGGATGCGCTTTTATTTTTTTGTTTTTTTTACGGCTGTTTTCTTCTATTCTTTATTTCCGGACAATTCGTTGTTGATTAACTCTTTGATCTGTTTTTGTGGAATCAGGTAACTGTATTCGGAAACTCCGATCGGAGCCGTTGAGCCTTGCAAGGCCACTTCCACTTCCACATTGTTCCTGTCCGCACACAATATAATACCGATGGACGGGTTCTCGTCCGGCATCTTTACTTGTCTGTCCAACAGGTTCAGGTAAAAGTTCATTTTCCCTACATATTCGGGTTGGAATGAACCTATTTTTAATTCCAACGCTATCAGGGACCGGGTACAGCGGTTGAAAAAGAGCATATCCACAAAATACTCCTTATCCTCCAGTACCAGGCGGTACTGGTTTCCGATAAAGCTGAACCCTTTTCCCATTTCGAGCAGGAACGTTTTTATCTTGTCCACGAGCCTTCTTTCCAATTCCAGTTCCAGTATAGGTTTTGTGATTCCCAGGAATTCCAGATTATACCTGCTTTTCAACATTTCTTCCGCCTGTTCCTGTAAACATTCCGGCAGGGTTTCCTTGAAATTATGCAATTTGGGTTGTTCCTCCCTTGTTGAGAAAGCGTCCGCTTTGATATAATTCAGCAGCACATCCCTTGTCCAGCCCAGTTCCGTGCTCCTTGTCGCGTAAAAGTATATTTCTTCCGGGTTCTTGCACTTGCTCATTAACAACAGGTTGTGTCCCCAAGGTAAAACTGCAACGCTCTGTTGCAGTTTCCGGCTTTCCCCGCAATATCGTTCATAAAACCGTTTCATTTCCCAGAGGTTCCTCGAAGAAAAGCCCGTAGTTCCGGGAAATTCTTTCTGCAAATCAGAAGCAAGCATTTCCACCACCTGTGCTCCGTATCCTTTGCTCAAATGTTGTGCGGACAGTTCCTTGCCGATGTTCCAATATAATTCCATTGTTGCACTGGTTATCTTGCGTGCAACCTGGATTCTTGAACTTTTGATTTCTGCAACGATGCGCTGCAGAATCTGTTTGTAATCATATTGAACTGTTTCCATTGTCCTGTCAGTTTATTTGCCACGAAGATAGCAATAATATTCCGGAAAACATGGAATTGTCCTTTCTTCATTATGTTTCATTGGCATTTCTTCGCTTCTGTTCTTTTGATGGAAAACCGGCTGTTGTAAACGTCTTTTTGTTTTACGTTTAAGAAAGAATTTCTTATAAGCTTTGATGCTGTTAATGGAGAACTGACAAGCTCCGGAATTAAATTGCTTTTATCAATATGGTTTTCTGGCAGATATTAACAGACTTGTTTCTCTTTCAACCGGGCTGAAAGACGTCTGTGCTTTGTAAGATATGACATCTGCTGACATTTGCTGCCACCTGATGAAATGTTTGTATCATGGTCTTTTGTCCCCTCCTATATTTGCGTTCGAATTCAATTTTATGTCTCACCTTAAACGATTCTACAATGAGAAAGAGAATCCTTTTTTCAGTGCTTTTCGCGTTTTTCGCGGTCGGCTCTTTTGCGCAGGGGCAGGGGCTTGCTGGCATCAACGAAGCCACGAGCATGCTGACCTCGTATTTCGATCCGGCAACCAAACTGTGCTATGCCATCGGTGCGGTGCTTGGGCTGGTCGGGGGTATCAAGACCTACAGTAAGTTTTCAAGCGGCGATCCCGATACCAGCAAGACGGCAGCCAGCTGGTTTTTCGCCTGTATATTTTTGATTGTGGCCGCCACCATCCTGCGTTCCTTCTTCCTCTAGCGGCTATGGAATACGAGATAAATAAAGGCGCGGGTAATCCTTTGGAGTTCAAGGGTCTGAAATCACAGTACCTTTTTATTTTTGCGGGCGGGCTTGTCGCGGTGCTGCTTGTGGTGGTCATCCTTTATATAGTCGGTGTGCCCCAGTGGATATGCATTCCTTTCGGACTCCTGTCCGGTTCGCTGCTGGTCTGGCTGACCTTCCGCCTGAATGCCCGGTATGGTGAACACGGCCTTATGAAGCTGCTGTCGGGGAAACGCCATCCTCGTTATCTGATCCACCGCAGGAGGTTATTCCGATTACTGACCAAAAGAAGAAAGAAATGAGAAATGTATTGAAAGCTGAAACGCTTGAACGTAAGTTCCCCCTGCTGTCTGTGGAGAACGGCTGCATTGTCAGCAAGGATGCCGACCTGACCGTGGCCTTTGAGGTGGAACTTCCCGAACTGTTTACTATGACTGCGGCCGAATACGAGGCTGTCCACTCTTCCTGGGTAAAGGCTGTCAAAGTGCTGCCGGATTTTTCGGTTGTCTGCAAGCAGGACTGGTTCACGAAGGAGACCTACCGTCCTGATTTCCGGGACGGTGAACAGAGCTTCTTGTCGAAAAGCTATGAGCGCCATTTCAACGAACGCCCGTACCTGAACCACAAATGCTACCTGTATCTGACGAAGACCACGCGTGAGCGCAGCCGGCAGAGGAGTGACTTTAACAGCCTCTGCCGCGGTTCCCTTCTGCCCAAGGAAATGGTTGACAAGGACACGGCGGTCCGGTTTCTGGAAGCTGTGGAACAGTTCGAGCGTATCATAAACGATTCCGGCCATGTCAGCCTGCGCAGGCTGGAGGCGGACGAGATTACCGGCACTGAGGGACGTCCCGGACTGGTGGAGAAATATTTCTCCCTGTCGCTGGAGGATGAAACCGCCGTGCTTCAGGACATCTGTCTTGACCCCGGCGGCATGCGTGTGGGTGACAAGCGGCTGTGTGTACATACCCTTTCTGATACGGAGGACCTTCCCGTCAGGGTGTCCACCGATATGCGTTATGAACGTATGTCCACCGACCGCAGTGACTGCCGCCTCTCGTTCGCCGCTCCCGTCGGCCTGTTGCTTCCCTGTAACCATATCTATTCGCAGTATGTGTTTGTAGACGACGCGCAGGAGATTCTCCGGGAGATGGAAAAAACTTCCCGCAACATGCTCTCCCTCTCGAAGTACAGCCGGAGCAATGCGGTAAACCGGGAGTGGACGGAGATGTATCTGGATGAAGCCCATACGAAGGGCGTATTGCCCGTCCGCTGCCACTGCAACGTGACGGTGTGGGCAGAAGACAGGGAGGAACTCAGACGTGTGAAGAACGATACCGGCAGCCAGCTTGCCATGATGGAATGCACGCCGAGACACAATACGGTGGATGCCCCGGTGCTCTACTGGGCTGGCATTCCCGGCAATGCGGGCGATTTTCCTGCAGAGGAGTCGTTCTACACTTTTCTGGAACAGGCCGTCTGTCTCTTTACGGCTGAAACCAATTACCGGAGTTCTCCCAGCCCGTTCGGCATCCGTATGGCTGACCGCCGGAACGGCATCCCCCTGCATGTGGACATCAGCGACCTGCCGATGAAACGCGGTATCATCACCAACCGCAACAAGTTTGTTCTCGGCCCCAGCGGCAGCGGCAAATCCTTTTTTACCAACCACCTGGTCAGACAATATTATGAACAGGGCACGCATATCCTGCTGGTGGACACGGGCAACAGCTATCAGGGACTGTGCCGTATGATCCATGACCGGACGCACGGTGAGGACGGTATCTATATAACGTATGAGGAGGATAATCCGATAGCTTTTAACCCTTTCTATACGGATTCCGGACAGTTTGACGTTGAAAAACGGGAGAGCATCAAGACGCTGATCCTGACCCTCTGGAAACGGGAGGACGAAGCCCCGAAACGTTCGGAGGAGGTGGCCCTGTCGGGTGCGGTGAATGCCTATATCCGCAGGATTACGGATGACAGGGCGTCCAGGCCGGATTTTAACGGTTTCTATGAATTTGTCCGTGATGACTACCGCCGTATGATCGAGCAAAAGAAGGTGCGTGAAAAGGACTTCGATATTGACGGCTTTCTGAATGTACTGGAACCGTTTTACAAGGGCGGGGACTATGATTTCCTGCTGAACTCCGACAAGGAGCTGGACTTGACGAACAAACGGTTCATAGTCTTTGAACTGGATAATATCTCCTCCAACAAGGTATTGCTTCCGGTGGTTACGCTTATTATCATGGAAACCTTTATTTCCAAGATGAGAAAGCTCAGGGGAATCCGCAAGATGATATTGCTGGAAGAAGCCTGGAAGGCGTTGATGTCCCCCAATATGGCTACCTATATCCAGTATCTGTTCAAGACCGTCAGAAAGTATTTCGGCGAGGCCGTGGTAGTGACGCAGGAGGTGGACGACATCATCTCCTCGGATATTGTCAAGGAGGCGATCATCAACAACTCGGACTGCAAGATACTGCTTGACCAGCGTAAATATATGAACAAGTTCGAACATATCCAGAAACTTCTGGGACTGACGGAGAAGGAGAGGGGACAGATTCTTTCCATCAACCGTGCGAACCGTCCCGGCCCTTTCTACCGTGAAGTCTGGATCGGGCTGGGCGGAACGCACTCCGCCGTTTATGCGACGGAGGTCAGTGCGGAGGAATATACGGTATACACGACCGAGGAATCCGAGAAACTGGAACTCCATGAACTGACGCGGGAACTGGGAGATAATCTGGAGCTTGCCGTCCGGCGGCTGGCTGAAAGGAAAAGAGAGAAACAAAAACAAGTATCAACCCCTAAATGAATGAAGTTATGAGAAACAGACAATTGGTGAGGCTGGCGGTATGCCTGGTCGGCATGGCCGCCATGGTATTGCAAAGTTGTATGGAATCAAGAACGGACTGTGACAAATTCTGCGGTTCGTGGAGCAGCGTGGAGGGCAAACCTGACGTGCTGGTTTATAAGGAAGGCGAAGCCTATAAGGTGACGGTCTTTTCCCGCAGCGGAAAGACACGTGTCCTGAAACCGCGGACTTATCTGCTGGTCGAGGAGAACGGCAACCTTTTCATCAACACCGGATACCGTATTGACGTGTCCTATAATGAAGCGACCGACGTGCTGACTTTTTCTCCTCACGGCGATTATGTACGTAGTGAAAACAGACGATGAGAACGGGAAGCATATGGAAAAAGACAAGCCTTGTCTGTACGGCGCTTCTACTGGCAACCGTACAGTCAAGTGCGCAGTGGGTGGTTACCGATCCCGGAAACCTGGCCCAGGGTATCATCAACATGTCGGACAATATTGCACATACCTCCAAAACGGCAACGAACACCGCGCAGAGTTTTTCCGAAACGGTCAAGATTTATGAGCAGTCCAAAAAATACTATGACGCCCTTAAATCCGTGAACAACCTGGTGAGGGACGCCCGTAAGGTGCGTGAGATCATCCTGATGGTGGGTGACGTGTCGGATATCTACGTCACCGGCTTCGGCAGGATGATGAAGGATGAGAATTTCTCGGCAAGGGAACTGGATGCCATCGCTTCCGGTTATACGAAACTGCTGGAGGAGAGCAACGGCGTATTGCAGGATCTCAAGCAGGTAATCGATGTAAGCACCCTTTCCATGACGGACAAGGACCGTATGGATGTGGTGGATGAATGCTACCGTGACATGCGCCGTTACCGGAACCTTGTCAGTTATTATACGAACAGAAATATCGCCGTGAGCTACCTGCGTGCCAGGAAGAAGAACGAGATGGACCGCGTAATGAGGCTCTATGGTGATGAAACCTCCAGATACTGGTAGCCTATGGTACTGTTGTCGATAGATTTTGCAAACCTCCATACGATACTGGAGAGTCTGTATAATGAGATGATGCCGCTTTGTGAGGACATGCTGGATGTGGCGAAGGGCGTTGCGGGGCTGGGTGCCCTGTTTTATGTCGCCGTCCGTGTCTGGCAGTCGATGGCCCGTGCCGAGCCGGTGGATGTCTATCCGTTGCTGCGTCCTTTTGCGCTGGGTATCTGCATCCTGCTGTTTCCGACACTGGTACTGGGGACGATGAACAGTATTCTAAGCCCTATTGTACAGGGGACTCACAGGATGCTGGAGGGGCAGACACTGGACATGCAGCAATACAGGGCGCAGAAGGATCAGTTGGAAAGAGAGGCCATGATGCGTAATCCCGAAACCGCCTATCTGGTCAGTGACGAGGAGTTTGACCGCCAGCTGGATGAGCTCGGCTGGTCTCCGGGAGATGCCGCCACCCGTCTGGGAATGTATATGGAAGTGGGCATGTATAATCTGGAGAAGAGTATCCGTGACGCTTTCCGCAGCCTGCTGGAACTGCTCTTTGCAGCCGCCTCGTTGCTGATAGACACGGTAAGGACCTTTTTCCTGGTAGTCCTTTCTGTACTGGGTCCGATAGCTTTCGCCATTTCGGTGTGGGACGGCTTCCAGTCCACGCTCGGGCAGTGGTTCACAAGATATATATCGGTCTACCTGTGGCTTCCTGTCAGCGACCTGTTCAGTTGCATGCTTGCCAAGATACAGGTGCTCATGCTCCAGAGTGATATTGCGGAACTGCAGGGAAATCCCGATTATTCGCTGGACAATTCAAATTGTGTGTACATCATTTTTATGCTGATTGGGATTGTCGGCTATTTTACCGTGCCGACCGTTTCCGGCTGGATTGTCCAGGCGGGAGGTGCCGGCAACTATTCCCGCAATCTGAACCGTACGGCGACTAAAGCCGGTGGTTTCACTGCCGGTGCCGGCGGTGCGGCACTGGGCAATATCGGAGGGCGCATACGTGGAAAATAACTATTCAAAAACGATACACTGATGGAATTCAAGTCATTAACCAATATTGAGAGCAGCTTCAGGCGCATCCGCCTGATGCTGGTTGCTTTTGTCTGCTGCTGTACGCTCATCACCGGCTATTCGTTGTGGAGCTCCTACAGTTTTGCCGAGAAGCAGCGTGAGAAGATCTATGTGCTGGACGGTGGCAAGTCACTGATGCTCGCCCTTTCGCAGGATCTTTCCCAGAACCGTCCGGCGGAAGCCAGGGAGCACGTGAGGCGCTTCCATGAACTCTTCTTCAGCCTTTCACCGCAGAAGGACGCCATTGAGCACAATATCCACCGTGCTCTGTTGCTGGCCGACAAGAGTGCTTACCATTATTATGTGGACTTTGCGGAGAAGGGATATTACAACCGTCTGATTTCGGGTAACATCAACCAGGTTGTCCAGGTGGACAGTGTGGCTTGCGACTTCAACAGTTATCCCTATAAGGCGAGGACGTATGCCCGGCAGATGATCATCCGTGAGAGCAACGTGACGGAACGCAGCCTGGTGACGGAGTGCCGGCTTCAGAATGCTGTCAGGTCGGATGACAATCCGAACGGGTTCATTATCGAGCATTTTACCATTATGGAAAACAAGGATTTAAGGAGTGCCGACCGATGAGAAGAAGAAAATACCCGTGGAAACAGGCGGATATCCTGATACACCGATACTGCCGCAGTCTGACGACAGGGCAGCGGTTGGCTGTCATCGCCATTGCATTTGCCCTGTTTACGGCAGGCTGCCTGCATATGCTCCTCTCTTCCCTTTCCGGTTTCGGAGAACCGGGCGGGGGAGTGGAAATTGAGCATATCCATCCTTTGGATATAAAGCCGGAGAAAGATACAACCATTCACTTTAAAGACTATTATGATTATGGACATTCAGAAAATCAGGACACTGTTAGGCTTGTCTGCTGACAGACCTTTGAGTCCGGAGGAAAAACGCAGGCGTATCAGGTATATTGTCTATCCCGCCATGTGTCTGCTCTTTGCAGGTTCGTTATGGCTGATTTATTCGCCGTCGGAGAAGGAGAGGGCGGCGGAGGAGAAAGAGAAGGGATTCAATACGGACATTCCCTCCCCTGGACAGCAAAGGATGGACGGTAACAAGGTGGACGCCTATGAGCGTGAAGAATTGGAGAAAAAGGATAAGTACCGTAAAAATGCCTTTCAGGAGATGGCCTCGCTGTTCGGCAGTTCCGGTAAGGATACGGTACACCTGCCTGAAGGCATGGCGGAATTGCCGGTGGAAGAGACGGATAAACCCTCTACAGGTTCCCATAGCACTGTCCGTTCTTCTGCCGGTGCCTACCGTAACATGAACCGTACGCTGGATAATTTTTATACCCGTGCGGAGAATTCCGAAAGGAATGAACTGCTCCGGCGTATCGAAGAACTGGAGCATGAACGGCAGAATGAAAAGCCGTCGCAGGAGACTACGATGGAAGAGAAAATGGCGCTGATGGAGAAATCCTATGAACTGGCTGCCCGGTACAACGGGAAACAGGCGACGACGACTTCTCCGGCAATGGATAAAAGACAGCGGACGGCTGTCAAACCAGTAAAACAGGTCCGGCATCAGGTGGTGTCTTCCCTGTCACAACCCGCGAGCAACGGGGAATCCGTTTCCGGATTTGCGGGGGAAAGGAATGTAGGGTTCAATACTCCTGTGGGGAAAGTGCTGACTTCTGACAGGAATACCATTCCTGCCAGCGTACACGGTACACAGACCGTTTCGGACGGTCAGGCACTGCGTATCCGCCTGCTGGAACCGATGGTGGTCGATGACCGGTTTATTCCCAAGGGGACGATCCTGACCGGCGGAGTCCGTATGGAAGGTGAACGGCTTGATATCCTAGTTCAGGCGGTTGAATATAAAGGTACGGTTATTCCGGTAGAACTGGAGGTTTACGATGCGGACGGGCAGCGGGGAATACCGGTACCCAATTCGATGGAGTATGATGCGGCACGTGAGATAGCGGCGAATATGGGAACCTCCATGAACGGCAGTATCAATATCTCTACGGATGCCGGGGCGCAGATCGCTTCGGACCTGGGAAAAGGAGTGATACAGGGCGTGTCGGGATATGTCGCCAAAAAGATGCGGACGGTGAAGGTCACTCTGAAAGCCGGACACAGGCTGTTGCTTCATTCTCCCGAACAGTGAGACACAAAAGCAGTAAAAGAAAACCAATCATTAACCAACCAATCAAGATGCAATCGGATATGAAAAAGATTCTGATGATGTTTTTTGCCCTTATGACGGGTGTAACGGCTGCCAGTGCGCAGCAGAGTAGCGGGGATTTTTTTGAGGGGCTGAGCCGCAAGATCGGCTTTAACCGGATGATAGCCCCGCACGGACTGGAAATCACTTATGATAAAACGGTACATGTCATATTTCCTTCCCCGATCAAGTATGTGGACCTGGGGTCCACCAATCTGATAGCCGGAAAGGCGGATGCTGCAGAGAACGTGATCCGTGTGAAAGCGGCTAAAAAGCATTTCCGGGATGAGACGAACATGAGCGTGATCACTGAAGATGGAAATTTTTACACGTTCAATGTCAGGTATGCGGATGAACCGCTCCTGCTGAATGTGGAGATGTGTGATTTCATTCATGACGGGGAAACAGTGAACCGTCCGAACAATGCCATGGAAATCTATTTGCAGGAACTGGGTAATGAATCCCCGCGTCTGGTACGCCTGATTATGAAGTCCGTGCACAGGCAGGACAAGAGACGGGTCAGACATATCGGTTGTAAACGTTTCGGGGTGCAGTTCCTGCTCAAGGGGCTTTATGCTCATAATGACCTGTTGTACTTTCATACACAGCTAAGGAATGAGACGAATGTCCCGTTTGATGTGGATTTCGTGACCTTCAAGATTGTCGACAAAAAGATCGTGAAACGTACCGCCATGCAGGAACAGGTGATCTATCCCTTGCGTGCCTTCAACTATGTGACCCGTGTGGATGGAAAGGCCTCGGAACGTACGGTGTTCGCATTACCCAAATTTACGATACCGGAGGACAAGAAACTGGTGGTGGAGATGTATGAGAAACAGGGAGGACGCCATCAGGTGTTTGAGGTGGATAACGAGGACCTTGTGCATGCAGAACCTGTCAATGAATTGAAGGTACGATGAAAATGACCGGAAAATTTGTGTTGCTGCTTGTAGCTATGCTTGCCCTGTTTCTGGGGCAGGCGCAGGCCCAGCGCTGCCTGCCGGGTATGAAAGGTGTGCAGTTTACGGCGGATATGGTTGACGGCTTTTATTGCGGAAAGGATTGTAATGGTGCGGGACTTACTTTCGGACTTGCTGTTTCTACCTATGCCAAGGGAGGAAACAAATGGGTATCGGGTATTGAAATCATGCGGCGGTATTACCCTTACCGTAATACGCGTATTCCTTTGGAACAGTATACTGTGGAGGGAGGCTATTATTACAATTTCTTTTCCGACCCGGGGAAAAATGTATTTCTGAATATTGGTGCTTCGGGACTGATGGGGTATGAAGCTGTAAACGGCGGAAAGAGACTGCTCTCTGACGGTGCTGCCCTGAAAAGATACGAATCATTTATCTATGGTGGTACAGTGACACTGGAAGTGGAAACATATCTTTCCGATAAGGTGGTTCTGTTACTGCGTCTTCGGGAACGCATCCTCTGGGGGAGTGCAGCAAAGCATTTCCATACCCAGTACGGCTTGGGAATTAAATACATTTTATAATGACTAAATTCATACGAAAAATGAAAAAGATACTTGACTTGATGATGATATTGTGCTGTATGGCAGCTTCCTTTTTGGGTTTTGGCTCTTGTAGTGATGACCTGGATATTCAGCAGGAATATCCGTTCACGGTAAAGGCGATGCCCGTAGCGGACAAGATAGCCGGCGGCCAGACGGTGGAAATCCGTCTGGAAATTACCGAGGAGGGCAATTTTTCCGGAACGCTTTATACTCTCCGTTATTTCCAGCCTGACGGGAACGGATTGTTGAAACTGGAAGACGGTACGCTTCTGAAACCCAATGACCGCTATTTATTGAGTGAGAAGAAGTTCCGGTTGTATTACACTTCAAAAAGTACGAATGAGGCACAAACGATTGATTTGTACTTTGAAAATAACTGGCAGGATGTCCGGCAGCTGAGTTTCAGTTTCAATAACAGGAATGACGGGGCGGAGAGAATGGAAGGAGGAGCCTGTGCCCAGTAAATTGAGCAGGATGTTCTTGAACTGCAGTGACGAGAAATACACTCTGGGGTACGGAGTGGCTCCCATCATCAAGTATCTGCCTGAGGGGAAGATCATATGGTGCCCTTTTGACACGTGCCACAGCGAGTTCGTGCTTCATCTGCAGGAAGCCGGATTTCAGGTAAAATACTCGCATATAAATACCGGACAGGATTTTTTTGCTTACGAGCCGGATTGTTGGGATATTATTGTATCTAATCCGCCTTTCAGCAGAAAAATGGAAGTTTTTGAACGCTGCCTGCAACTGGACAAGCCGTTCGCCCTGCTGATGTCCAATTTCTGGCTGAACAGTGTCGGTCCGTGCCGGCTGTTCAAGGACAGGGAGCTGCAACTGCTGATGTTTGACAAACGCATCCAGTTTGACAAAGGGGGAGGTGTCCCATTTGGCAGCAGCTATTATTGTCACCGTCTTTTGCCTAAACAAATCGTGTTTGAGGAGCTGGCGGTCCGCCGGAATGATTACAGTCGTATGCATCGGGATGTGGATAACTTGAATCGGAATATTGCGGAAGAAGACACCGGACTTTCCTTAGACGTTGTTTGAAAGCACAAACGGAAAAATGGATTATGGGAAAAAACTTTTTTTATTGTTCTTTCGATTTCCGCCTTTTCCGCTCGTGCCGGAAATCCGCCTTCCATGATTGACAAGGTGGAAGAGGGAGTTTGAACTTTTCTATATACCTTAGATTACATGCTATCGGAGCCGTGAATAGTATACCATATTGCTCGCGGCTCTTTTATTATAGGGTTCTGCCCAGCAGTATTGACAGACGGTAGATATATTTGTTGTATTTTTTGAGACACTCCATATCCAGTGTTCCGTTATGGTAGGGACTGGATTTGTCCGTGTAGAAGAATATGTCTACTTTACTGCTGTTTCTTTGAATATCCACCCCTTCAACCGGTATTTCTTCCGGGTTGTCATATTCTTCCAGCGGTAATTCCTCAATTGAGTTCCATTTGTCCATTCCAAGCAGGTTCAGTTTCCGGTTGAACAGGACGAAACCTTTCCTGGAGTAATCAATTCTTATACCGTATGGACGGTCCAGATAGAAACTTTCAACGGCCTTTTGTGCATACAGGCTCGAATTATTATTTTCCATTTTGAGTATTGATATAAGTTTTCTTTTTCAATAAATGTTTGTAAAAGGGAAGCAAAGATACAAAAAATAATTCTGTGTAAATTTATAGACGGATGAATTTGAATTTAATAAAGTAGAGGAACTGGGGAGCAGTTGACTGTTTATGGGGAGATGCAGAGAGAGTATAGGGCAACCTGAATAAATTGGTGAATACGACAATTTTATCCGTTCTTTTTTTTAACTTTGTATTTCGATTAAACTGTGGGGTATGCCACAATAAAAACGATATAAGTAGTATGGCACGTGCTGGATTTATTGATCACCGGAGGATGAAAGTTGAAGCTAAAAATGGCGATGCTAGTATCATCGGCTTTATGGGGGATTTGAACAGCCTGGTTAATGAACGTTTTGACAATGCATTGTCTGAATCTCAGGAAGAGGTATTTAACACACATTACGGTGTCCATATGGACACGGTGTGGGAATTTAACAGATACCTTGTAAAAAACAACTATAGCCATATTATCCGTTTTCAGTTGGCCCGGGAGCAGGAACGAATGCGGACCGGGGTACGTATCGGGCAATTATATGAAGGGAAGAAAATGGATACCAAGACATTGACTACCAGATACGGTATTGATGTGGTCAATCGGTATTGTATTGAACAGGGACGGTATTCGGCGGGTTTTGATATATTGGCTAAGGTTGCCACTGCACTTGACTGTAAGATTGATTTTGTTACTAATAAATAAGTTTTATGTGTACTGTCAGATATCATTTTGCCTATGACGAGAACTATTCCATCATAGATATTGATAATGTATCTTCCGAGTACAGAAAAGAACATGATTTTCATTGTATCTCGTGCGGTGCGTTAATGACGGCCAGGTTAGGCAATGAGAAAGTACATCATTTTGCCCATAAAGGTGGTGAATCATGCGGTTCGGAAACTTATCTTCATAAACTGGCAAAATTGATGTTGAAAAGAAAATTTGATAATTCGCAATCTTTTGGAATCGAATATACTTTGCGGGTCAAATGCTCCCGTAACCTGTCATGCCCGTTCTATCGAAAAGAAAGATGTCATGATATAATAATGGGAAAATATGATTTGAAGGAGTATTATGATACCTGTATGGAAGAACAACAGGTGGGTAACTACCGTGCTGATTTGCTCTTGACAAAGAGTACCCGAAAAGATAGGATGCCAGTTTCTATTGAATTTTATGTGACTCACAGGTGTGCGGAAGCTAAAAGGAGTTCTGCCCTTAAAATAATAGAAATTCACATCCGGTCGGATAATGACATCAGGCGATTGATGGATTGTCCTGTCAGTGAAAATGAACAGGAAATAGTATTCTATGGATTTAAACGGGATTCTGTAAAAAGTGTTCTTTTAGATAAACGGCAACTGTTTCGCTTCCTGCTCTTTCGGAGCGGGAAAGCCTATGTCTCCAATTATGAGGATATGCCTGTATGCAATGAGGGGAGAAGAAACCGTAGTGCAATTCTCGAACTGAATATTGACGGGGATTATTGTAATTACGTCGGTGAACCGTCAATATATGATTATGGATTGATTAGGGCGCTACAGGAAGGTTTTGATATTAAAAATTGTCGCTTGTGCAAATTTCGCCGTTCTGGTTATGGGACAAGCATGAATCCGAATTTCTGTTGCTTGAGTAAAAAGTATGGTACCCCCAGATATCCGGAAGCTACCGAAGCAGGGCAGTGCAAATATTTTGTTTTGGATAATGATAAGATTACCAAACTAATCCCATCCATGCCACCGATGGAAAAACTATAACTTTGCCATGATAGTAGAAACAATGAGCTATGAAGAGATAGCAAGGGAATATGATAAGATTCATGATTCCATTTTCCCCCGTTCCAAGGAACGGATAGACTGCCAGGGTATGCGGCGGTATCTTCTTAAACATAAGAATGAAGAGAATGTATGGTTCAAGCAGTTGGATTATAAGGTAGACCATAACACTACGTTTTGTGTTCTTCCTTTTACACCCGGTTGGAAAGCATTCCAGCGATATGGCTGTCATCCTTATGTAAAAGTCTATTTGATTTATCTGACTAGCAAGGGGTATATGTTACTTGTTCGTGGTGGTGAGAAGGATGACGAATATGCATTCTTCACCTCGCACCTGTTTGACCGCTATCGGGAACGTGAATTGCGGGACCTTTCAATGGACAAGAGGGAGGTTCTCAAGGAGTTTTTTAAACATAATGGAGATATTTGCAGCGTTCCTTTTCCTATTGAAAAATATCCCGACAATCAATTGGGTATTACTGGTAAAGGAGTGATTTTTATCCAAAAGATAACAGACAAAATCTGGCTTAATAAAACTTATATACGTAGGGACCAACTGCAGGAAGGTCAGTTTGAAGCTGCCATGTGTACTGAGGAGGGAATGGCATATGCGCTGGAACAAAGAAAGCGGATACAGGAACTCTTATTAAAGTATCCGTATCAGCATATGCATATTAATTATTTTTGAATAGTCCGGCAATTTGTCCATTGTGAATGATTCTGTTTTACAGTTGCTTGCCGGGCAATGGAAGGTCCGGCAAGTTCTGTTGATTTTTCATTCTATGATTCCATTTTAGTTGTTTTTCACCCGGTTCATCAGTTGCCCGGATATCTCATGCAGCTCCCTGCTGCGTTCCGGCTCCTGTTCCCGTGCAAAGGCGGTGATGCCCTGTGCCAGTTTCCAGAGTGTTGCCCCTCCTGTTATGCCGTCGTCGGGGTTGTTGTTCATCAGGAGCTTTTCGACTTCCCGTCCTTCGTTTTTCAGCAACGCGCCACGCTGTACCAGGGATTTAAGTTCCCTGTCAAAGTCCACGTCTATTTCCGACGCTCCCTGAATTTCGATGGCTTTCTGCATGATCGTATCTTTGCTGTAAAGCCCTTTAGTCAAATCTTTGACAGCCGATACGGTTGTCTTGGTGTCCAGTTCATAAGTTCTTTGCGAGAGCGCAAGCGTATCCGGCAGGCGTCCTCCCAGATGAATCTGTCGCATGACCGATTCACGTACCATGCCGTTCAGACAAGCTCCGTTGAGCAGGAACGAGCGCATGTCCACCGAACCGTTTCCGAAATCGGATGTGCTGAATCTTGCTCCCGCGAATATGATTACCGTCCCGTTTTTACGGGTGGGTATTTCAACCGGTGTAGGAAGAATCGTCTCGCACCATACTTTGGTGTCATTCATATAGGCGTCGGACACGACGGCTCCGTTGTTTGCCGCTTCCCTGATGAATGCGGTTAGTATGTCCACGGAGTTGAGCCGCCGGTACGAGTCTGAGAGTACACCCCTGATTTCCGTTCCTACTGCACGGATGAGCACGCGTGTACGCCCTGTCCATCCCGAATGTTCGTTAAGAATGGTTGCGCACAGCTGTTTCTGCCAGGCGTCTCCTGCGGAAAGCTCCCTGAGATATTTTGCCGGAATGCCCATTTTCTCGGAAATCTGGCTGATGGCATTTCCGTGCAGGTTGAAATTCCCTTCCGGCATGTTCATCTGTACTTGTTCCTCTGCCTGGAATGTAATAACCGGATGGCGGTCCTCATTACGCAGGTTCACTCCTATGGGGGCGATGAAGTCCTGCGCGATTTTTCCCTCTTCGAGCAGGCGGGTGATTGTAGCCATGACACCCTGCTGTTTTCCTTCGATCATTTTTTGAACCTTGTTTATGACTACCTGGTTCAATCCCTGCTGCTTCTGTACCGGTGCAGCGGCCGGCATTACTGTAACTTCCATAATTGCTGTATTTAATGGGTTAATAAATAAATTTGGCATACCGGTGGTATGCTTATAAGATATTGTATATAATCATTTTTCATGCTGATGATCGGGTTTGGTATCATATTTTATGTCGTTATTACATCTTGAAAACGGTCTGTAAAGGCGGAGGGGAGTCCGTCTTACGCTTCCTGCCACCCGCTGGCATCGTTTTTCGTATGATATAAGGGGATGCTGGAAGATTCCTGCCTGCCCGGTATTCCTCCATGCTCATTCTCTTTATCGTGGGAATGCCTGTCCATGCTAGCATGGAATTGACCTTCCAACCGTCCACGAAGTTTCCGGGATTCAGGCTGTCATGGCAGATGACTTCCCCTACGCATCCGTGTATGAGCATGTTGCATACGGTCATCAGGCAGCAGGTCCGGTTGATATCCTCCCCTATGAGGTAGTTTCCCGGATTCCGTGCATGATAGGCCAACAGCAGTCTTCCGCTTCCGCACGTCGGGTCACCCATCCTCTGTCCGGTCTTTTTCTCTTCCGTTTGGGTGCACAGTACCATGAGGTCGCAGATATGTACCGGAGTGAAGAATTGTCCCTGTGACTGCTGGGCACTTTTGGAAACCAGTGCCATATATAAATCCCCGAAAGGGTCATACCAGCTTGTATCATCCTTTATCCGGCTTGCCATGAGCCGTACCCACTCGGTGAGCATTTGCATAAATTTCATGTTCTGCTGCCGTTTGTACTTCCAGCTCTGCAGTGGGTGAGCACCGGGAGAAAACCCGTGGATGATGTAGGTCAGGAAATCGTTGAATACATTGACGGGATCGAGTCCGTTTGTGTAGGAGAAATCCGTTATCAGCTTCTTAAGCGGACGGACCGGGGGAGGGGTTTCGTATTTTGCCATTGTTATTTCTTTTTATAGACGGTTATTGTACGGGTATTATCGCTGGTTATTATTTTCACGGGAGACTTTCCGAGAAAGGATATGTGTATTTCGGCTTTTGTTTCGTTCCATTCCTGTTCCGTGAGTATTTCCCATTTCATGTGGTATCCCCATAGAACGAGTGAGTTGCTGTATATCCCGTCGAAGAGTTTCCCGTGAAGGATTCCGGTCAGTCTGTCCAGTTCCTCGCGTGAGTATAGGGTGAATCCTTCGGTCATGTAGAAGAACTCGCCGTCATGTTCCGGGTCGGGCTGCCTGTTGATGTGGTATTTGCTCCAGTTTCTGGTAGTATATCTGCCATACAGGGGTTCCGGTTCCGTATATTGCCACGCACGGACACAGGCCATGAAGTATACCTCCCCGTTGGCGCATTTTCCGGCATGTCCCCATGTCCTGAACTGCTTTTCCCTGATACCTGCCGGTCTTAAGGCGGCTCTCTTCAGATAAGTCCATATCCCTTCATGGACGTTATAGCCGACACCGTCCCCGCTTTCATAACAGAACGGGATGCTTCCGGAAAGGCAGATCTTGAAATGTCCGTCGCATATCTCTTCGATGTGTGCCGATTGAAACCAGTCACCGTTCCGGCAGGTATACTCGATAATGTCACCTGCTGCCGGTCCGATATTCTTTTCCCGTTCTTGCCGGATTATTGCAATGAGACGGTTTACCTTGTCCGTGTCACTTTGGTTTACCCGATATCTGCGGTAATGGAAACCGTTGAAGCATTGCAGGCTTTCCACTGTATAAAGGTCAGTAAATTCCATAGTGTTTTCGATTTTTACGGTATACTTCAATTTGTCGGGCCACCATGTCACAGAACTTCTGTCCGTTTTCACCCTCCCCTCTGAAATAGATGATCATGTCCCGGAGGTCCCGGTTGAAACAGTTCATCCATTTGTCGTAATAATGACTGCTCTGTGTCTTTCCGAAGGTCTCCTCGAAAAGGTGCAGGTTCAGCCCTTCCTCCCCGTGGTGGTTGTACTGCCACAGGAAGATGAGTAATAGACGGTTATAGCTGAGTTCCATAGAATATGTTTTTTGATATTCCTTCCGGGGTTGCTCTTGCACAAAGGAGCTCTTCCCTTATCCAGGTTCGGGTGTATTCTTCCAGATATCCCTTGTCTATGAGTTTTTGATAGGCTTCCCTGACATATTTGTAAGCGGGGGAGTCCCGGTCGGGCCCTTCCGGATATTTTTGAGTCGGTATGTTGATTTCTGAAGCCATCGTCATGAGATTTTCGGTAACAGTCCACGGTTTCCTTCTGAAAAGGTCAAATATCCGGTAGTATATGCTTGTTTCGTTTTGCTGCCGGTAGAATTCCAGCTCCTCTTCCTGCGTGAAACTGAATATGAAATCAAGCAGGGTGCACTTAATCAGATTGAATCTCCTGCTTTCCCTGAGTAACCGGATAAGCGTTCCGGTCAGGTGTGTGGCCTCACACTGTCCGGTTATCCATTCGTAATGTGAATAAAGCCTTGTATTCCCTTTGGTTATCCGGCATCCTTTTCCTCTTTTCTCCATCTCTGCCGTATATCCGTCCGTGGTGAATATTTCCGCGATTTCCTCATAAAGTTTCCTTTTCTTTCTGTATTCGTTCTTTTTCCCGTACACATATCCCCAGTCAAGCTCGATCTCTGTCCTGTAGATCAGATTTTTTTCATATTCCGGGTTTGTATATCCGAAAGCATGCGTTCTCCCGGTTATCGGTCCCAGTATGAATCCTTCCGGTGCATATAGTTGAAGAACATGCAGCAGTTCCGCTAGAAGGAAGTCCGGTTCCTTGCCCTTCCACCATTCTGCCTGCCGGTCTTCTTCCGCATATGCCGGAAGAAGGGGCGAAAGTTGCACATATTCGGGGGTGTCCCTTATGATTTCCATTATCCGTAATATTGCCCCTGGTTTGTCTTCCAGTGTGAAAAGTGTCGTTTCCGTATCCGCATACAGTCTGTTCCGGGTTCTTTCATCCGTAATCATAGCCGATCATTTTTTAGTTATACATGAGCCTGTCGTGAGACGGGCATTTTTATTTCTTGTTGGATGCGTTGTCCGTTTGTCGGGGATTGCGGCAAGGCTTGACGGAAAAAAATACCGGAGCGTAGCGAGGATGATTTTTTTCCTGTCAACCTGCCCGCAGGGCTGCCTTGCGCATTCAGTCCGGCAAACGGCTATCTTTGCGGCAAGAAATGGGAATGCGGAATTTGTTTTGCTATTTTCGCATTTCCCGTTGGTGTTTTTCGGCTTTCCTTTGCAGCCTTCTTTCTGCCTCCTGTACATTTTCTTTTTTTATTTTGAGCTTGGCGACAGCCTTTTGGAGCATTTCGTCCGTCTGTTCGTCAAAAAAGAGGTTGTTCTGCTTTTGCCATGCGGTGTATTCCCTTATCCTCCGTTCCATCCTGGTGACCTGTGCCTTGGCTGCCGCCAGCGAGGAGAGGCAGGAGCCGAATGAATAGTCTTCACCGCTGTGCCTGTCATACAGGCAGTAAGTGTGTGTAACATTCCCTTTGGGATATCGGCAGGTCAGTCTTGCCCTTCTCCACCGGACGACCCACTCATATTTGTCCGCCACTTTCCGTGGCAGGTCATATCGGAAGAGCAGGACTTTGCCGCCCTGCTCCGTAGTCCTGTAAAAGGAGATGATCACCCACAGCTCGATCTCCAGCTCTTTTTCCGCTTTCGCCATGTCCCTGGCATACTGCATCCATTCTTCCATGTTCCGGAAACTTTAAGTGTGTATCTGCCATCCTTTGAAGGGAGTCAGCTGTACGGCAAACGATTCATCCGGTGAGCCATGATAGAGCAGCCCTCCGACAATTCCTCTGCTGCCGTCCGGGTACCTTTGGGTGAACCCGAACGAATAGGGGGCCCAGTCGTGGTAAAGTTCTATCTCACACGGACGGTCCGGATTCTTTTCCCATGCTTCAAGACGTTCCATGCAGTTCTGCAGTGAAGTGTCCTTGATTGATTCCGCATACTGTACTACCTGGTCGTAATACTCCTGTTTGCACATGATTTTCATGATATTCCGTTTTAATTGGTTAATAATGTTTTTTCTTTCTCTCTGTTCCTGCCTGTATTCCTGACGGTTTTGTATTCAGTTTTCCAGCTGGTGGAGTCGCACCAGTCCCTGCACATTCCGCATACTTCGGTTGCATAGGAATAACGTACCTGTGAGTCTACGAACAGTCTGTCCCTTACGAATGGAAACGTAATGTCCAGGGGCAGGCTGATGTGGTAGCCGGAACCGTTGAAACTGTTGGCGACGGCTACGATGACATCCCCGTGGAAACGGATGGTTCTGAAATCTTTTCCGTTGTCGTTTGTGACAAGTTCATTGAACCCGGCATTGAAATAAATACGTAGTTCACCACCGTATGTGGCATTATCCACCAGTTCTTCAATTAGTGTGTCAAACTGTCCTTTCTTCAGTTTCAGGGCGCGCCTGACCTTGTAACAGGACATGGCTCTGGATTCTTTTCCGATACGTTCCTCTATTTTCGCACCGGGAGAGTAGTACATGTTGACGGCGGCGGAATTTTTTATGAGTTCTTCCGCCGGGTCGGTATCACTCCTGTTCAAGATGAGGTCCGTAATCTCTTCACGGTGTTCCTCGAATTCTTCCTGCCTTTTCTCTTCTGCCATCTTCTCTTTGATTTCCTCAAGTATTTTGAGCAGACTTTCCGCTTCCTGTTCAGCATAACATTCCATGACTGTTTCATATAGCCTCTCCATGTTATTGTTCCGGATGCACTGTTCCTGCAGGTCTTCGCGTTCGTCCAGATTCTCCCGGTAGTCCACATGATACAGGCTGACCGTTTCGGGAACATATTTTTTCCATGACTCCGTATTATTCATAGCGTTTGCATTTAAGGAGGATTGCTTTTGCTTCAGCCGGTGTTTTCTCTCTTTTGACGGCTCTGAGCCTGTGCATAATGTGCAGGAATAGCTCCCGGTCATAAATCCTGTAGAAGAAGTTTTCTCCGGTTTCCTTGACAGTTCCGGTGAATGAGACGGAATCACGGCAGGGAGGAAACTGGAAGAGGCATCCGCTTGCTATTATGGTGTATCTCTTTTCCTCCACTTCATCCAGAAATGTTTCCATGTCGTCATGCCTGCCATATCCGGAGAAATACAGAAAATGATGTTTCCTCAGGCTGAGCAGTATGTTCGCCATGTCTTTTCTGGCCTTGCAGGTGTCCCCACCATCATTTCCTCCGGTTACCATGTTACAGATGAAACGTTCCCTGTTTTTCTTGTCGGTGAATGAATAGGGAATGGTGATAATCTCCTGCTTGTCCTTGCTTGTAATTCTCTCCGCTTTTCCTTTGGTGACTTTTCCCTTGAATGTGATGTTGTGGTAATGCTCGTTCATTTGCCGCTCCAGTTCGGCCTGCGGTGTCATGACCGGACGCAGTCCCCGGAAAAAACGTTTTCCGATGGTGAAACAGAACATGTACAGGCTGCCGTGGTAGGGCTCGCCGAAAAAGAATGAATGGCGCTTCAGACGGACGGGAGGCAGTTCGTTCATACAGTTATAATAGTTCTCCTCTGTAATTTCATGGAAGGGTCGGCACAATGACTTGTCATGAATGCGCGACCTCTTGTGTATGGCGTTTCTTGTTACTGCAACTAGAAAAGGATTGTTTTCCTGTTTCTTGAGTTCCTCCAGTGTGCTGCCGTAGTAGTCACAGTGTATGCCGTCCGACATGGATGTGACGCAGCTTCCTCGGAAACAACGGGAGTCAATGACAAATTTCAGATGTTCTTTTTTCATGGTCAGATATTTTGGAGGTTTAAGATTCTCTTTGCCGCAGACACTGCATTCGGATTGAGTTGCCGCTGCCATGCCTTGTTCTTGGGCGACCAGTGGAAACCAGATGATTTGAGTTCCCAGCGTTTGCTCTCTTCCGGTATTTTGTTGAAGAAGACCTGCAGGCGACTTTCCTGATAGTTCCAAACGAGGATTCCACCTTCAAACGTTACTTCCCTGTTTTCCAGCTCTTTGGTTTCCTTTAACTTGTCCCGCATGCGACTGGCTGTTTCAGCCAGCTGGAAGAACCGGTGGCGTGGTGTGATGACAGGCTTCTTTATGCCGGCATTATATTCGGAGATGAAGTTGATAGCCCTCTGTACGATTTCCACGTCGCCATGGCCGGCAAATGTGCTGACCTTGTTGAAGATGCTGCTTACGAAGAGTGCCCGGTTGTACCCTCTGGCTTTTCCCGTATCAATCTCGTGAATCGTGTTCGCACTGCTTGCTATGTCACGTTTCAGCCTGCGCCATGTTTCCTCCCGTTTTTCTTCTTCGGGTCTGTCTTTTTCCGTGAGCAGTTGCATGGTTTTCAGAAATTTCTCACGCCATTTCAGGAATTCGTCGTATCTGTTCTGATAGGCATTTTGTGCCTTTTCATTCCTTTGGAAATTGAATCCTCCCCGTCCTGTCACCATCGGGTTTGCGCAGCGTGAGAGGCTGTGGAATAAAACGGATATTTTACTTTTGTAAGTATTGATATAATCCTGTTTTTTTGCCTCCGGTATTTTCTTCAGGTCTTCATGGAGCTGCTTTTCATATCCCATGATGTCCGTTTCAGCCCTTGTTTCTGGATCATGGGAATTCCAGCGGTAGGCATTGACGGCGATTTCTTCCAGTTCTTCCAGATAGCCGGGATACTTGAATTTTGTTACTTCCCAGTTTTTGAAGTTAGAAGCACGCAATTCCTTCTCTTCACCGTTTTCCGTGTAGGTATGGATATACATATACATACCTTTGCTTTTCTTGCGGAAATGGAAGGCGACCGCATTTTTGTCCGTTCCGATCCGCTGGATGGATTCTGCACGGTGCGCATTTGTTTTTGTGAGCGGAGTGATTGTCGGGTTACCACTGCTACTTTCTACGAGGTTCATTACTCGTTCTTCGTGAACCTGCATTTCGGTCATTTCAGTCATACTTTAATCATTTAAAATTAGACATAACCGGCTCCGTGGAGCCAGTATTTCGATTTCTTACTTGCCGGGTTGTTCGTGTCCGGGATTGTGCAAGGCTTGGCAGGAAAAAATACCGGAGCGTAGCGAGGATGATTTTTTGCTTGCCAACCAGCCCGCAGGGCCGCCTTGGGCAATCCGCAGGACACGGACTATTTTTGCAGGTAAGAAGTTGAAATATGAGTTTCTGGTGGAAATAACAGGAAAAGACTTGGAAATTACATTGGGTATCTTATATCGGATTACTTTTTGTTCATATGGTTTTATAGTTACGATATTGTGGAGGTTTAATGTCTTTTACAAGTTGTCTGTAAAATTATAAAGATATAAAAAATGTTCCATTTATTATATCTTTATGAAAAGAAACCACTATTGATCTTAACTTTGTCAATGTTGGGCAGCTTACAATTTTCTGATTTTAATCGAACTCACGTTAAAATATGCGCAAAACTATGATTTTAGGCTGCTTTTTCAATAAATAATTGTATTTTTGTAAATTAGTAGACGATGAGTTTTATTGATCAATATAGTAACCAACATAAAAAAATGAAATTAGAAACCCTGATAACAAAATGCACTGTATATAATTTAAAATTAGTGTTTGAAAGAAGAATATCTAATAATTGGTTAAAGAGTGTAAGTGCTTTTGCCAATAGCTTGGATGATTGTCTTTTCTTCGGTATGAATGATGGTGTTGTTGAAGGTGTTGATAATGAATATAATAGGAAAGTGTCTATATAATTCAGACAAGCTTTGAATATGAAAATTGACATTTATAAAATGTGCCATTATTTCAGCAAAGAATATTTGAATACAGGAAAGCCTATTCAAATCAACTTTCGGCGTTTAGTCCCAGAGTTGAATAATAGCGAGCGTTACTCGCACCTGATTCATTCATATCCTGCTAAACTTTTGAGCAACATACCATATTTTTTTCTACAGTCAAATTATTTCTGTCCAGCAGACGGATTAGTACTTGACCCTTTTTGTGGAACTGGTACAGTGATGCTTGAAGCCAACGCATCGGGCAGATCGGCAATAGGTGCGGATGCTAACCCATTAGCAGTTTTGATAGCACAGGTAAAGACTACACACATACCATCTGAAAAGCTACAACGAACATTGTCCTCTGTTTTGGTTAGAGCACAGAGAAGCAAGGCTGAAGCAATAGGAAATACGGAATCTATACAACGCTGGTTTTCATCAAGTACCATTACACAACTTACACGTCTCGAAGAGTCGATAGACAAAATTAGATCTCGTGAACAACGTAGGTTTTTTCTGCTCTGTTTTTCGAATTTGATTAAGAAAGTAAGTTTTGCAGATCCAAGTATCTCCGTCCCAGTAAGGTTGAATCCGGAGCGCTTCATCAAGAATCCAGAGCGTAAAAAAGCGGTTGAGTTTAAGTTGCAGACATTGCAATGCATTGATGTGTATGATAAGTTTGCAGATATCTGCAAGTTGAATATTCGGCGTATAGAATCGCTGCGTCCCATTAAAGAAATAGGAGTTGCAACAGAAATTGTTTCTAATGATGCAAGAAGAATTACTGAAACATATGGTGGCTGTAAAGTGAGAGCAAGCGAAAGTGTGGATTTGATTTTGACATCACCTCCATATGCTGGAGCTCAGAAATATATTCGTTCTTCGTGGCTTAATCTTTATTGGTTGGGAAAAAAACTGCCAGAAGAGATTCGTGTGTTGAACAATAAGAACATTGGTCGTGAAGATTACCGTAAATCAGAAATAGATCAACATATACAAACTGGTATAGCGGCTGCTGATGCAGTTCTTGAATCACTTTATGCAGAAGGCAAGAAAGAACGAGCCTATATAGTGGGTAATTATCTTAACGAAATGAAGCTTGCGTTGGATGAAAGTATAAGAGTTCTTAAGAAAAATGGCTATATGGTTATAGTGATTGGCAATAATACAGTTTGTAACCGCCCATTTGACACGCAGGATTATTTTACCACTTACCTTGAATCAAAAGGTATGAAACTTCAGTTTAAACTGATTGATGACATTAAATCATACGGGCTAATGACCAAACGTAATAAGACTGCCAGCACTATCTCTTGTGAATGGGTATTGGTGTTTAAGAAGCAAAAGTGAAAGTATGAATAATCAAGATTACGACAAAAAAATAGAAGTCCTAAATTCTACTTTATGGGAGCATAGAGCACTCAGGCCGAAGATAGATAATTGGCTCACCAACTTCAAAACAGTTCAAGAACGTGAGTATGCATTGTATCTATTATCAAGATTGATGTATTTCAGTTCTTCGAATATACGTAATTTGCTGAAGGCATTATATCGTGACCTTTATAGATATCCGGTAATTGAGAAAATCAGAAAGGATAATAGCAATACTCTTGACGAATGCCTCATTGAAAGTGAATTTAAAAAGGAATTACATAAAACTCGATTTTTAGGTGTGGGTAACCCTTCTGAAAGTGGAGTTCATTTGTTATACTACTTTCGTCAAGAAAACAAAATTCCTAAGAGTTTATTCGTAAATACTGATGATGTAATAAAACGACACTCTGATGGGTCTATTACTTTACGTAGTGATTTTAATGCTGCTACTCGATTTGTTTTTATAGATGATCTTTGTGGATCTGGGTCTCAAGCTACTACAGATACAAATGTGAGAAGATGCGTAGATGATATCAGAAAGCTAAAGCCTAATGCGCATATCTCATATTTGATGTTATTCGGACTTTCGCAGGGAGTTGAAGTAGTCAAGAATAGTAAACTCTATGATTATGCGCAAGCAGTTGTTGAACTTGATGAGTCTTATAAATGTTTTAGTGATAAATCAAGATTCTTTAGCGATGGTCATCATGATAAGGCTATCGCTCGAGATGTGGCTTATAGATATGGTTACAATTTGATACGTGCATATTCCCAATCGTGTGGTTGCCATCCTCTTGAACAGGATAACATAGCAAAGACTCACGCTTTAGGGTTTGGTGATTGTCAGTTGCTCATAAGTATGCATCATAATACTCCTGATAATACTCTCCCGATCATATGGTTTGACGAGATTGAAGGTTTATGGAATCCTATTTTCAAACGTTACAATAAGGTTTATTAAGTTATGGTAAACAATCCTTTTGATATAACCAAAGCTGTCGATTATACCGATGCTGAAATATATAAATATTGGGTAGATCTTGGTAATGAAAACCAAGGATTTGAAGGGTTAATCAAACCTGACACACTGATGCCTATGATAATTGTAGGTAGCAAGGGAAGCGGTAAAACTCATGTGATGAAATATTTCTCTTATGAATTGCAGAAGATTCGTTGCATGGCCCAATCTGCTTCGATGCAAGAGGAACTTGCAAGAGAGAAGTTTATTGGTATCTATATTCGATGTAGTGGTTTTAATTCTGATAAATTTAGTGGTAAAGGCGTTAGTTCCGAACTGTGGTCTATTCTGCATTCTTACTTTTGGGAGCTATGGGTAGGCGAACGTCTTGTAAATGTACTAATTGACCTTTTGAATAGCGGATCATTGGAAGGCGTAAATGAAACAGAGATAGTACATGATATACTAGGAATGTTCCTTAAGCCCAAAGCTGGCATAGGCACATTTAAAGAATTGAATAGCTACCTTTTAGATTTGCAACGCGATGTAGATTATCAGGTACAAAATTTTATGTTCATGGGGCAAGAATGCCCACAGATAGAAGTCCTACTAAATACGGCAAAATTGACGTATGATATTCCAGCACTGCTCAAAAGAAAAATATCATTCTTTAAGAATAAGTATATTCTTTATCTAATTGATGAATTGGAAAATTTTTCTGCTGATCAGCAACAGCTAATTCAGACTTTGATAAGAGAAAAGCCAGTTGCATGTACATTTAGAGTAGGAACACGGCCTTATGGTATAAGAACTTTTAAGACTTTGCGAGGTGTGGAAGAAAACCATGATGGCTCTGAGTTTGAGGGTGTTATTTTGGATGAATTTTTGAGGAACTATAAATATTATCCTGAATATGTAACAAAAATTTTAGAAAATCGTCTTAGGAATAGTGGTATTTCTCTTCCCCGAGATTTTAGGTTGAAAGATTTGTTTGCTGAGCAGAGTAATGCTGAGATTCTTGAAATGGTAGCAGCAAAAAAGGACAAACAAAGTCGATCGTATATGAATAAGTTGAAGGTAGATTTGAGGAAGCTTCCTCTAAGTGAAGAGGATATTACTTCCATTTTAGAGAACATTGCTTACCCAAATAATATTTTGGTTGAACGTACAAGTGTTATGCTTATGTATAGTGCTATTAAAGAAAATAAAGATAGCCCTACTGAACTTTTAGAAGTATCTCGTGAAATCAGCCGTTCAGCATATGCTTATTCAGGGAGTAAATGCAAAGATACTCTCCACGCTACAAAATTAGACAAATTTAAACAAGATTTAATTGATAACCTTGCGCGTGAAGGTCGTGTAGATATTCCTTATAATGGATTAGAGAAGTTAATTGATTTGTCTTGTGGCACGCCACGTACTATTTTATGTTTGTTAAAGGCGGCATTTAATAATCAGTATTTCAATACGGGGAAAGTGCCTTTTGAGGAGGGTAGAAAACTGTCAGTCAAATCACAGCGAATCGGCATAGAAAGTACACATGATTGGTTCTTTGAGGAAAACCGTATACCGTCAGTAGCTCATGCAAGAGCAACTGACGCGGTGATGAGGATAGGCGATTATCTAAGATCAGTGAGATTTTCAGACCTGCCTCCTCAGTGTAGTATCAATATATTTACTTTGAATGCTAGTGAGTTATCTCCAAAAGCTAGAGATGTTTTTGAATTGTTGTTAAGCTATTCGTATATAGTGCAAACAGATGAAAGGAGGCAAATAAACTCTGATAACAAGACACACGTATATCGTCTGAATACTATCTTTTTCCCTAAATATGAACTTGCTTTAAGTAAAAGAGGGGCTATCAATTTATCTGTTGCTGATGCCGAACTTTTTTTCAATATAGAGAAAAAGGATGAATATGAAAAATTTGTCACCAATAAACTGAGAGGCTATAACTTCCCATTCGGTGGTAAAAAAGAACAATCACAGTTATTATTTGATTTATTTTAATGAATTATACCTATTTATATAAACATAGTTATCAGAAAGTTGATGAAGTTCAGACCTTGTCTCCGTATGATATTTTTATATCCAGTTATGTAAACTCACAGAGAGTCCAAGAACCTGCAGATAATATTCAAGCAGGTCAAAAAGTATGGTTTGCAACGAAAGAGGAAGGTCGAGATCTGTATTTGGCAGGAAAGGATGTTACATTTGTTAAAGCGAATGAAGATTATACTCCAATTGACGAAAAACTACGTACATTGCAATTATCGGGTAAATCAGTTTGTGTGGATGCAACAGGTTTCAGGATTCCTTATTTGATGTTTTTAATGCGCTGTATGGCTATGTATAAAATCAATAATTTTGATATATTGTATACTGAGCCAACTCAATATAGATGTGCTGAAAACACCCAATTTTCAGATTTATTTTATGAAGTGAAACAGATGCACGGCATGTCTGGTGCCCATACTTCAAGGGATGATAATGATTTGCTGATTATAGCGGCAGGTTACGACCATAGTCGTATTGTTGATGTAGCAACCAAAAAGAAAGGATGCAAGAAGAAAGTATTGTTGTTTGGGTTTCCAGCCATTAGTCCTGGTATGTTTCAGGAAAATATTTTAAGAGCACATGAGGCTGAAGGGGCTATAGGTACGGAGTGTTTTAAAGATATGGACTCGAATATATACACACCTGCATATGATCCATTTGTTACAGCACAAGCTATAAGCGAGTACGTTGAAAGGCAGAATAAACGAGAGCCTATTACAAATATTTATCTTGCACCTCTATCAACGAAGCCCCATGCGCTTGGTATGGCTTTGTATTTCTTATGGGAACGTGGATTTCGTAAAAACATGAGTTTGATTTATCCATATTGTCAACAATATATAACAGATAACTCCGATGGAATTGCTCGTATCTGGCGATATGAAATTCAGCTACCCTAAGCATGTAACATTAAGTGTTATATGTTATTGATAGATACTATCTCGTCAGAGTGATGGCTATCAGAGCTAAAGATAAAACTATGTATATAATGAAAACCGGTTGTCTGTGGCGTATGCTTTCCTCCGATTTTGTACCTTAGAGTTGGTTTATTACTATTATCGCAAATGGTCTTTCTTTAGGTGGATTCGATTTATTATTGAATAACTTACGAGAAAAGGTACGTGTAAAGATGGGGGGCAAAAAGCAGAAGCAAGTCTTGGTATTATAAATAGCCAAAGTGTGTGGGGGAGATAACTGTTCACTTAAGGGTATTGACGGGAATAAGACAGTAAAAGGAGTTAAACGTCATGTGGTTGTAGATAAAAATGGTTTTCTACTTGCTGTCATGGTGAAGATTGCTTGTGTACATGATAGCAGAGTTGCTTGTCTACTGGCAAGATGTCTGAGGAAACTTTGTTGTAATATCAAAGTAATATTGGCAGATACTGGATACCGTGGAGAAATAGCCTAAAAGATCAAAGATGTCTTTGGATATATCCTGGAAGTAGTCGTCAGTGGTGATAAGGTAAAAGGTTTTAAATCGGGAGGTAAAAGGTGGGTTGTGGAAAGAACTTTTTCATGGTTTGACAACTATAGAAGACTATGTCGAAATTATGAATTAACATTCGATTCGGCAGAGAAAATGGTAAAACTTGCCTCTATTAGGATGCTATTGAATAAAATTTAAACAGATTCTTATAATAAATGACTATTTTTGTAATGTTGGAACAAGGTAAGTTCCTATCGGAAAAACATGGAAGTTATACAAGTGTAAAACTAGACACTTTTGGGGAATAAGTTTTATGACTTATTGGATATCAAAAGTAATTTCAAAGTTCGTTAGCACCATATGGACTATTATTATAAGAGTTTGAAGAGTATACCCTTTCGAACTCTTATAATAATAGTCGTAGATAATTTATTGTGCTAATCGTTTTTTAACATTGAGCATGGAATTTTTTAGGCTAGCATTCATTACTCGGGCGTAATGTTGTGTCATTCGTGTAGAGGCATGTCCAAGCATAACTGATACATCTTGTAGGGGTACATTATTAGCGAGCGTAATGGTAGTCCCAAATGTATGCCGACCAGCGTGAGTGGTGATATTTTTCTTAATTCCGCAGAAATCTGCTATTTCTTTGAGATAGCTGTTCATTTTTTGGTTGCAGGGAACTGGGAGACAACATCCTTTTTTGATGCAGACAGGATTATTTTCATACTTCTTTAGTATGGCAAGCGGAACGGGAAGTAGAGGTATGTTACAGATGGAAGATGCTTTACGCCGATGCATCAGTTTGATTCTTCCTTTTCTGATCCACCAGTCTCCATTATTATCTTGCATCAGATCTTCTTTTTTGAGCGTGGACACATCGGCAAATGCCAGACCAGTGAAGCAGGCGAAAATGAAAATATCCCGTACCAGTGCTAGTCGGGGTATAGTGAATTCCTTATTCATAACGGTCTGTAATTCGTCATATGTGAGGAATACAGGAGCTGTTTCATCCTGTTCCATTTTGTATCCATAAAACGCATCTTTCTTCATCCAACCTTTTGCCAGTGCCATATTTGTGATTTTCTTGAAACATTTCATATATCGTACAATAGTGTTGCGGCATAAACCGACTTCTGTTTTTAAATGAAGGTCAAAGGCTTTTATGAATTCCGGAGTGAGTTCATGGAAAGTAATATCTTCTTTGTCATAAAATGTAGGAATGGAATTTTCGAGTTTTTTTAGTACATTTTTGTAACGGTTGATGGTCACTGGTGCATAGTCAATATTCACAACTTTCTCCATCTCCTTGATTTCTTGTCGTATTGTTCCAAGCAGGGTACGCATTTCCGTATCCTTGCCGAATACACGTTTTAATATTAAGGAGGGAGTGGATATTGCCTGCTCCAGTATAAGTTCCTTATACTTTTCCAATGCTCGCGTGGCTAATTCAGATAAATAACTGTTGAGTTCATTGGAAGCCCGGTCTTTTCCTTTACTACATCCTTTGGCTGCGTTCCACAGTTTGAGAGGAACGCTTCTTTGGATTCGTGTTTCTTCGTATTGACCGTTAATTGTGATCCTCATTAGAATAGGTGCTTCACCATTTTTTAATAATTTCGTTTTGAGAACGAAAAACAGAATCTTCATTGTTCCTTGTTTCATAACCTTTTTTCTTTAAGTTGGTAAATACAATTAGTTATTCTGTCAACTTGAAAGATGAGTTGGAAGTCGGTGAAAAAGTTAAAATCGGTGGATTTTTGGTAGACATGGTCTGAAAAACCACCGTTTTTTTTAGTTTTAAGATTCTCTTTGTTTTCCTTCATCTTATATTTGTCAGTAAAGGAAGAATCTTTTTTGCTTTTCTTTTTTCGCTATTTCCATTACATTCAAGCAGGTATGCAAAAGTATGTTTTTGCTCCTAAAAATGATTGGCGCAAATTGTTGTAAATGAGTGAAATATAGTGCAATCGGTGGTTTTTTAAAGGGACTCTGAAAAAGCCACCGAATGGGACATTTCCAGATACTCGAATCGGCTAGAATTTGCGTATTGGAGTATAAAAGAAAACCCATTGAAATGACTGAATTTCAATGGGTTCTGAGAAATTACCGAATCGATAGTGGTGCCACCAGGAATCGAACCGGGGACACAAGGATTTTCAGTCCTTTGCTCTACCAACTGAGCTATGGCACCGTAAGGCTAATTCAACTCAGTTGTTTCTCTTTTGCGGTTGCAAAGGTAGTTAAAGTTTTGGATTCTGCAAGGCTTCTATAAATAAAAAACACTGATAAAAAGCTACTTTGCTTATTATCAGTGTTGTATGGAATGAAATATTTTTCAGTATATAACTGAGAAAATCTATTTATCTTCTTTTAGCGGATTCCATCCCTGAGCCTTCAATTCAAATTCTTGTCCGTCACGGGTAATCAATGCGCAACCGAGTTCGGGTTTGGTGATATGCCCGATGAGGCGGATTCCCTCCATCTGTGATACTTTCTCATGATCGGCGATGGGGACAGTGAAAAGCAATTCATAATCTTCACCGCCATTCATGGCACAAGTGGTCAGGTTCATGTTGAATTCTTCTGCCATGACAGCCGTCTGATAGTCAATAGGAATATGTTCCTCATAGACACGGCATCCCGTATTACTTTGTTTGCAGATATGCATTAATTCGGACGACAGACCATCGGAGATGTCCATCATGGATGTGGGGACAATATTGGCAGCCGCCAGTTTTTCGATGATATCTTTACGGGCTTCCGGTTTCAACTGGCGTTCCAGTAAGTATTCTTTGCCGGTGAAGTCCGGTTGGATATCTTTTTCACCCTTCAGTACTGTTTTCTCACGTTCCAGGAGTTGCAGACCCATATAGGCAGCGCCCAAGTCACCGCTGACACAGATTAAGTCAGTGTCTTTGGCTCCGTTGCGGTAGACCACTTTGTCTTTATCGGCATCTCCGATACAGGTGATGCTGATGGCAAGTCCCGTAAGAGAAGAGGATGTATCGCCTCCGATAATGTCAACATGATACTGTTGGCATGCCAGACGAATGCCTGAATAAAGCTCTTCCATGTCCTCTACGCTGAAGCGTTTGGAAAGAGCGAGCGATACGGTGATCTGCCGGGGCGTACCGTTCATTGCATAGATATCGGAGAAATTGACTACGGCCGATTTATATCCCAGATGTTTCAGAGGGACATAAGTCAGGTCGAAATGAACACCTTCCATTAATAAGTCGGTTGTTACTAATAGTTGTTTCTCCGAAGGGTAGGAGAGGACGGCGGCATCATCACCCACTCCGTATTTGGTTGATTCGTTTTCTGGTTTAATTCCCTCGGTGAGGCGGTCGATCAGACCGAACTCGCCGAGAGTTGCTATTTCAGTTCGCATAAATAGAGTTTAGTATTAAGCACGGTTGATAAGTTCACGCATGATAGTGGTCATTTTAGGTTGAGCTGCGTCCGCTGCCTTCTGAACTTCTTCATGCGATACTTCTACAATTTTTCCTTCTACTCCCAAGTCAGTGATGACGGAGATTCCGAATACCTTGATTCCGCAGTGGTTGGCTACGATCACTTCGGGAACGGTAGACATACCGACTGCATCGGCACCCAGAATGTGGAATAGTTTATATTCAGCAGGAGTCTCGAAAGTAGGGCCTTGCGTACCGATATAAATTCCATGTTGTACCTTAATGCCTTTTTCCTGAGCAATCTCGTCAGCTTTACGAATCAGTTCCTTATCATATGCTTCGCTCATATCCGGGAAGCGTGGACCATAAGGAATATTCTTGCCACGAAGCGGATGTTCGGGGAAGTAGTTGATATGATCGGTGATAATCATCAGGTCACCGATTTCAAAAGCTTCGTTTGTACCACCGCTGGCGTTGGATACAAACAATGTTTTGATACCCAGCTCACGCATTACACGTACAGGGAAAGTCACTTCCTTCATGGAATAACCTTCATAAAAATGAAAACGCCCCTGCATTGCCATGATGTCTTTATTGCCCAACTTGCCGAAAATCAGTTTACCGCTATGACCTTCGACAGTAGACACCGGGAAGTTAGGAATATCCGAATACTTTATTTCATACTTCTCGGTGATCTCGTCTGCCAAACTGCCAAGTCCGGTGCCAAGGATGATGGCTGTTTCAGGACTGGTGTGCATTTTCCCTTTCAGAAAAGCTGCTGTTTCTTGTATTTTCTCTAACATAGCCAATAATGTGTTGGTTAAATTTATCTTGTTGATTTTGTAATATCTCAATCTCAATCGGCAAGGCGTAAATAAACGGTTTCAGTTCCTCGCTCAATACCGGATGATGAATCAGGCGGGTTGCATCTTTCTCGGTGGTGACAATCAGTTTATGTTCACCTTTCAGTTTTCCGAATCGTTCCTTGATCTGTTGTATGTCCCGATGACTGAAATGATGATGGTCGTCGAATGAAAGCGAATCAATCTGATCGGTATACATTTTCAACTCTTCGAGAATAGGCGCAGGTGATGCAATGCCCGTTACCAGCAAAATATCCGTATTCGTTAAAGCACTCAGCGGTAACTCATTCACTGTAGAATCAATCTCTGAATTTGCTGATGGAAATACCGGTTGCAGATTTCCATAACGAAACGATGAGAAGTATAACTGCTGATAAGGATAAAGGTTCAGTCGTTTTGTGATAATATTATAGTCAATCGGCTTAATATCCTGCGGACACTTTGTGACAATGACGATTTGTGCCCGGTTTTTACCGTTGACAGACTCGCGCAGACGACCTGCCGGAAGTAAAGTATCGTCGCAGAAGAGGCGGTGATAATCCGTCAGCAGGATGCTTAGTCCCGGCTTGACGTAACGGTGCTGGAAAGCATCATCCAGCAATACAACTTCAATGGACGGTTCTTTGATGGATAGTAATTGTTCTATGCCATGGCAGCGGTTCTCATCGACAGCTAGTGTGACAGACGGGAACTTGGTATGCATCTGGTAAGGCTCGTCACCGATGCTGCGTGCAGTACTTTGGGGAGTGGCAAGCACATATCCTCGGCTATGCCTTTTATATCCCCGGCTTAATACTGCCACATGATAGTTATCACGAAGCAGCTTTATCAGATATTCGGTGTGCGGCGTCTTTCCCGTGCCGCCTACAGACAGGTTGCCGATGCAGATGACAGGAACACCAAAACTCTTTGACCGGAGGAATCCCCAGTCAAAGAGTTTGTTTCTTACTGTTACCACTGCCCCGTAAATCCATGAGACAGGGTAAAGCCACTTATGTATCTTGATAAAGTGTTCGTCCATGCAGTACAGTTTACTTGATATTTAGTTCAAACGGAATGCGTGCCTGAATCATGGAACGCTCTTTTAAATTTTTCAGCATACCGAATTGTTGATAATACTCTCCTAACTTGCTTTTCAATATTTGTGATTCCACATAATTAGTGGGTTTCGTATTGAGCAGTGAAGAAAGGAGGTCTTGTTTTGCCGGATAAGAAACAACTGTATATCCTTCGATTCCTGCTTTCCTGACAGCAATCTCCAAAGCTGTATCAATACCTCCGAGTACGTCTACCAGTCCAAGTTCTTTAGCAGCTTCTCCTGTCCATACACGACCTTCAGCTATTTTCTCAATGGCCTCTTTGCTCATATGGCGCCCCTCAGCGCAGCGATTGACGAATGTATCATAACCTTGGGTAATCATCATCTGCATCAGTGTCTTCTCATCCTGATTGAAAGGACGCATGATATTTCCAAAATCTGAAAATTTATTTGTTTTTACCACATCGTAGGTCAAACCGATCTTTTCTGATAATTCCTTAACATTCGGTACCATACCGAAAATTCCGATGGATCCCGTCAATGTAGTCGGCTCTGCAACGATTGTATCGGCTACACAAGAGATATAATAACCACCTGATGCGGCATAATCACCCATAGAAACAATTACTGGTTTCTCTGTTTTCAGTTCTTTCACGGCATGCCAGATTTGTTCGGATGCAAAAGCACTTCCACCCGGTGAATTAACACGGAGAACGACAGCTTTTACATCCTCGTCATCTTTTAGCTTACGCAAGTCACGAATAACTTTTGTGCCTACAATTCCCTCTTCAGAAGTTGAAGAACCGCTGTAATCTGTGATTTCTCCGGAGGCATAATAGACCGCTACGATGTTACCGCTTTTATCTTTCGGCATGTTTTTTTTCACATTGATCATGTCACTCAACCCTAGCACCGGAAGGCGGTCATCTTCTTTCAAGTCCACCCACTGTTTAAGATAATTGCGAACATCATTGCGGTAAATCAATGTGTCCGCCAAGCCACATTGCACACTTTCCTCTGCCGGATAAAACATCAGCATACGGTCAGCTAAAGCATTCAGTGAATCTACGGGGAGGCTGCGGGAAGCAGATACCCCTTCGGTAACCTGTCCCCAAATCGAGTTGATAAAAGCTGTCACCTGTTCACGATTGGCAGGACTCATTTCTGTAGAAATAAACGGTTCTACGGCGGATTTATAAGTACCTACTTTAAATATCTGCATTTCTACCCCGATCTTTTGCAGTAAGTCTTTATAAAACAGAGGAGCGGAAGCGATGCCTTTCCACTCAATCATTCCTTTCGGATTGAGCAATACCTTGTCCGCTACACTGGAAAGATAATAAAGTCCTTGTGTATAGCTATCTCCGTAGGCTATGATGAACTTTCCGCTTTCTTTAAAGTCGAGCAATGCGTTACGGATTTCCTGCAAAGATGCATACGAAGTTCCGAGCATACTTGCCTGCAGATAAATTCCTTTGATATTTTCATTTTCTTTTGCTTTTTTGATGGAAGAAAGAATATCGTCCAGCCCGTATGTATTGGAGTCGTCGCTGAACAACTGTGATAAGATACCTAACGGACTCTCCTGAGTGCGTTCGACTAATACACCGTTCAGGTCGAGCATCATCACAGAATTCTTTTTCACTATTGTTTCTGTATCCGCGGTTGATACAATGCCGAACAATATTACCATGCCGATAATAAATAATACAATGCTTGACAGGATGATACCGGTCACAGTAGCGAGCGTAAATTTCAAGAAATCTTTCATTATACTATTGTTTTTTTGAGTCAGCTTGTTTTAAAGCTAACAAAGATAAATAATTGAGTTGATATTTATTCAATAAGTCGTGCGAATTTTTGTTTTGTCACAATGAATCAGGTTTATTTGCTTTTAGAATGCTGCCCGGAACAGGGTAGATATAAATTTTGAATGATCGGACTTGGGGACCATTTTTCTATTGTATTTTAGTGTAGCATTGAGAATTATTCTCTAAATTTGTAGCATTAACTTAACATTATGATTATCATGAAAAGAAAATCCCCTGTGATGGCCGTTGCTTTGGCGGGACTGTTTATGTACACTTCCTGTTCTCCGACGGAGCAAGCGGAAACGAAAGATTACACCCAGTATGTGAATACCTTTATTGGTGCTGCTGACAATGGGCATACATTCCCCGGAGCTTGCTATCCTTTCGGAATGATACAGACCAGTCCGGTGACGGGTGCAGTAGGTTGGAGATATTGTTCGGAATATACTTATCAGGACTCTCTGATCTGGGGCTTCACTCAGACTCATCTGAACGGAACCGGATGTATGGATTTGGGGGATATTCTGGTGATGCCAGTTACCGGTACCCGTGCTCGTGCATGGGATGCTTACCGCAGCCATTTCCCGAAAGACAAGGAAGCTGCTACTCCGGGATATTATACAGTCGAATTATCCGATCCGCAGGTAAAGGCGGAACTGACTGCTTCTATCCATGCAGCTCTTCATCGTTATACATATCATAAAGCAGATTCAGCTTCTCTGCTGATTGACTTGCAGCACGGACCTGCCTGGAGAGAAGAACAATATCATTCACAAGTGAATAGTTGCGAGGTGAACTGGGAAGATGCTCAGACGCTGGCCGGACACGTGAATAACACGGTCTGGGTTGATCAGGACTACTTCTTTGTGATGAAGTTTAATCGTCCGGTAATAGATTCGCTTTACCTTCCGATGGGAGAAACTGAGAAAGGAAAGCGAATCATTGCTACTTTCGACTTGAAGCCGGGAGATGAACTGATGATGAAGGTGGCCCTTTCGACTACCAGCGTAGAGGGAGCAAAGAAGAACTTGCAGGCTGAAATACCAGACTGGAACTTTGACGGTGTGAAGCTGGCTGCCCATGACGAATGGAACAGCTATCTGAGTCGCATGGACGTAGAGGGTACGGATGATGAAAAGACGAATTTCTATACTTGTTTCTATCACGCACTGATTCAGCCTAACCAGATTTCAGACGTAGACGGTATGTATCGTAATGCTGCCGATTCGATTGTGAAGGCCGGAACAGGAACATTCTATTCAACCTTCTCTTTATGGGATACTTATCGTGCCGCTCATCCATTCTATACATTAATGGTTCCCGAACGTGTGGATGATTTTGTTAATTCATTGATAGAACAAGGTGAAGTACAAGGCTTCCTGCCTATTTGGGCATTGTGGGGAAAAGAAAACTTCTGTATGATCGGCAATCATGGTGTATCTGTTATTGCTGAAGCCTACCGAAAAGGTTTCCGTGGTTTTGATGCGGAACGTGCTTTCAATATGGTGAAGAAGACACAGACTGTATCTCATCCGTTGAAGTCCGACTGGGAAGTGTATACGAAATACGGATATTTTCCGACCGACCTGACAAAAGCAGAATCCGTCTCTTCAACTCTGGAATCGGTATATGACGATTATGCGGCAGCTGACATGGCCCGTCGTATGGGAAAAGAAGAAGATGCTGCTTACTTTGCGAAACGTGCAGATTATTATAAGAACTTATTCGATTCACAGACGAATTTTATGCGTCCGCGTAAAGCTGACGGAACCTGGAAATCTCCGTTTAATCCTAGTGATGTAGGACATGCGGAAAGTACAGGCGGTGACTATACGGAAGGAAATGCATGGCAATATACCTGGCATGTGCAACACGATGTTCCCGGTTTGATTGCTCTCTTTGGTGGAGAAGAACCTTTCCTGAACAAGCTGGATTCCCTGTTTACAGTGAAACTGGAAACAACCCAGGCTGATGTGACAGGTTTGATCGGACAGTATGCACATGGTAATGAGCCCAGTCATCATGTTACTTATTTATATGCTTTGGCAGGGCGTCCGGAACGTACACAGGAACTAATCCGTGAAATCTTTGATACTCAATATAAGAACAAGCCTGACGGACTTTGTGGTAATGATGACTGTGGTCAGATGTCCGCATGGTATATGTTCAGTGCAATGGGTTTCTATCCGGTAGATCCGGTAAGCGGTGATTATGTATTCGGAGCTCCTCAGTTACCGAAGATTGTGCTACATCTGGCTGATGGAAAGACCTTTACTGTGATCGCTGAAAACTTATCGAAGGAACATAAATATGTGGATAGTATCACGCTGAATGGCGAACCTTATACAAAGAATACGATTTCTCATGAAGATATTCTGAAAGGTGGTACACTCGTATATAAGATGAAATAGACTGTATACAGAGTAGTATAAAGAAGATCCCTCCAAAGTTTTTTTCTTTGGAGGGATTTTTGGCTTTATATGCTTTAAATTCGAATAATTCTCTAAATTTGTGCTATTAATCTGACTGGTACATTCATGGAGAATACTGAAACTTTAATAGTGGAACAACTGAAGATAGGCAATGAAAATGCTTATCGTTACATATATGATCATCACTATGCCCTGCTCTGTTATGTTGCCAATGGTTATCTAAAAGATCAGTTCCTTTCCGAAACCATTGTAGGAGATACTATCTTTCATTTATGGGAGATACGTGAGACTTTGGATATTTCAGTCTCTATCCGTAGTTACCTGCTGAGAGCTGTCCGTAATCGTTGCATTAACTATCTTAATTCGGAACGTGAAAAGAGAGAAATAGCATTTTCTGCTCTTATGCCCGATGAGATAACGGATGATAAAATCATACTGTCCGATTCGCATCCGTTAGGTATTTTACTGGAACGTGAACTTGAAAACGAAATATATAAGGCTATCGATAAATTGCCGGACGAATGCCGTCGGGTTTTTGCTAAAAGTCGCTTTGAAGGAAAATCATACGAAGAAATTTCCGGTGAACTGGGAATATCTATTAATACAGTTAAGTATCATATAAAGAATGCTTTAGCTTCTTTACACGCTCATTTGAGTAAGTACCTGATTTCTCTATTACTATTTTTTTTCAGGTAAAGCGAAAAAAAATCATTTTCTGACTACCCTTAATTAAAAAACAACTGTCTCCTTTATAGAAAGCATAAATATGGAAGAAGAAAATAAACATATTGATGAACTGATTGCCAACTATCTGACTGAAGGTCTGGATAAGAACGCTTTAGATGAACTAAAAACATGGATTGCCGCATCGGCTGAAAATCAGCAATATTTTATCCGTCAGCGGGAGATCTGGTTTTCAGCTGTAAGTCGTGAGGCCGCATCTGTCTATGATAAGGATAAAGCGTTTGAGAATTTTAGAAACCGTGTCGAAAGTCAGAAGGAAATTCAGAGCACTTCCCGTCGAGGTTTTAGCCTGTCAGCGTTGTGGCGTTATGCTGCGGTTGTTGCAATCATAATAGCGGTGGGATGTATTTCTTATTGGCAGGGAGAGGTGAATGTGAAAGATACTTTTGCAGATATTTCGGTAGAAGCCCCTTTAGGATCAAAAACAAAACTTTATTTGCCGGATGGCACATTAGTCTGGCTTAATGCCGGTTCACGCATGACATACTCGCAGGGGTTTGGTGTCGATAACCGAAAAGTAGAACTGGAAGGGGAAGGATATTTTGAGGTAAAGCGGAATGAGAAGATTCCCTTTTTCGTAAAGACTAAAGATCTGCAATTACAGGTGTTGGGAACAAAATTCAATTTCCGTGACTATCCGGAAGATCATGAAGTGGTCGTTTCTTTGCTGGAAGGTAAGGTCGGATTGAACAACTTGTTGAGAGAAGAAAAAGAAGCTGTCCTTTCACCTGATGAAAGGGCCGTATTAAATAAGGCGAACGGGCTTTTGACTGTAGAGTCGGTTACCGCATCCAATGCGTCTCAGTGGACGGACGGTTACTTGTTTTTTGATGAAGAACTCTTGCCGGATATCGCCAAAGAACTGGAACGCAGCTATAATGTGAAGATTCACATAGCCAATGATTCCTTAAAAACATTCCGCTTCTATGGCAACTTCGTTCGTCGTGAACAAAATATCCAGGAAGTACTGGAAGCACTGGCTTCTACGGAAAAAATGCAATATAAGATTGAAGAACGCAATATAACTATCTACTAACCGGTTACCAGAGATTATAATGCTATGATTGTTTAACCTTAAAAAATGAAAAGTATGAATAAAGAGAAAAATACAGAATAATCTTTAGCTGACAAATAAGGAGAGACAAATAAAAAACCGGAAGATTTCGGACATCTCCCGGCTCCTTGAATCTCTTCTTTCAACAATCATCTAGTGTGGATATGTTTTCAAAAGAGAATGTGCAAAGTTAGCAAAATACATCTCTTTTAAAACGAGTTATTCAAGTTTTAATTAATAATTTGTTTATTTTATGAATTACAGGAAGAAGGCCATATTAATGGTCATGGCTCTGTTTTGCCTTAACATAGCAATACTAGCCCAGGCTGTTTCATTGAAAATGGATAACGTTTCAGTGAAAGAAGCAATGACCCAGTTGAAGAATAAAAGCGGATATTCTTTCGTTTATAAAGTCGGAGATCTGGATACAAAGAAGATTATAACTGTAAAGGCGAAAGAGCTGAATGAGGCTATCGATCAGATATTGTACGGACAAGACGTTGTCTATGAAGTGAAAGGGAAGAATGTAATTGTTCAGAAAGGACAAGCCAGGCAGAAAACCTCAAAGGATGGTAAAAAACGTAAGATCACAGGTGTGGTGAACGATGTTAACGGCGAGCCTATTATCGGTGTTACCATCAAGGAGAAAGGGACAACTAACGGAACGGTATCGGATATAAATGCGAAGTTTACGTTGGAAGTATCGCCGGGAGCGGTATTGGAACTATCTTACATCGGTTATCAGCCTCTGGAAGTGAAAGTTGGAAATCAGACAGATTTATCCATCGTTTTGTATGAAAAGCAAGAATTGCTGGATGAAGTTGTGGTAGTGGGATACGGTACAATGAAGAAAAGTGACTTGAATGCTTCGATTGTTTCTGTAAAGTCTGAGAAACTCAATAAAGCAGCTTCACCGAACTTCTCTGAAATGTTGATGGGACGTGCGGCAGGACTTACTGTAAAACAGGGGAGTGCACAGCCCGGTGGTGGTATTGAAGTTCTGATTCGGGGTGCGGCTTCTACCGGTGCGGGGAATGATCCGCTGTATGTGGTCGATGGTTTCCCCATAGTGAATGCCGGTGTCAATCCGGGAAGCGGTAATCAGTGGACGGCAGGAAGCAACAGCCCTTTGAGCAGTATTAACCCTAACGATATCGAATCCATAGAGATTTTGAAGGACGCTTCGGCAACTGCCATTTATGGTGCGCGGGGTGCTAATGGAGTTGTTCTGATTACGACAAAAAGAGGTACTCAGGATACGAAAGTAGAGTATAACATGAATATGTCGTTTCAGACTATAAATAAACGACCGGAATTATTGACGGCCGGAGAGTTAATGACTACTCAGAACAGTTACTATAAAGAACAGTATTTAATGCAGAATCTGGTATATCCTTATGGGAATACAGATCCGGGTGCTGTCAGCCCTTATGTGCCTATGTACACGGATGAAGAAATAGCAAAAGCCGGAAAAGGGACCAACTGGTATGATATGATTACCCGTACAGGTCTTATCCAGCAACATAACCTCACAGTGACTTATGGTAATGAAAAGATGAGATCATTGATTTCGCTGAACTACTTCGATCAGAAAGGAGTGGTGAAAACATCCGGTTATAAACGCTATAGCTTCCGTTATAATCTGGACCATAAAATAACGAAATGGTGGGATTATGGTATTTCTGCCACAGCCTCTTATGTAGTCGATCAGAATGCGACACTGGGGGGAGGATATGACAGTACGGCAGGTATTATTGAATCGGCGTTAAGTTATAGTCCGACAGTGAAGGCGGAACGAGACCCGACGACCGGCAAATGGATGGAAGATCCTAAGCAGGCATTGCTCAATCATCCTTTGTCTTATCTCGACATTGAGGATGAGACAAAGACCAAGCGTTTTCTGGCAACAGCATTCACTAATTTCTATTTTATAAAAGATGTGTTCTGGTTGAAACTGTCTGCCGGTGCGGATATCCGCGACGGGTCCCGCCATAGCTACTATCCGATGACTACGAAATATGGAAGTAGTGTGAATGGAGATGCGAATATCAATTCCGCCAACCGTGAAGACTATGTGGCAGATATGGTTTTCAATTTTCAGAAGACTTTCAAGGAGAGACATAAACTTCTTGCATTGCTGGGATATTCGTATCAGGTGCAGAATGATGACGGAGCGTATGCACGTGCTATGGGATTTATGTCTGATGCGTTGATGTATTATAAACTACAGGCAGGTGAAACGCGCCCGGTGGTCAGTTCTTATAAAAATAAACACGTGTTGGCTTCTTATTTCGGGCGAGCTCAATATTCTTTCAAAGACAAGTATCTGTTTACTTTTACTGCCCGTATCGATGGTAGCGACCGTTTTGGAAAGAACAACCGTTATGCTTTCTTTCCTTCGGGAGCATTTGCGTGGAGAATGAATCAGGAAGATTTTCTGAAAGATGTCAACTGGCTCTCCGATGCCAAGTTGCGTGTCAGCATGGGACAGGTGGGTAATGAAAATCTGCCTAACGATGCTGCTTCCGAGTACTTTGCCTTTGACGGCAGAAATTATTATCTGGGAGATACAGAAAAGAGAGGAGTAAATCTGGGAAAGTTCGGTAATCCTGATTTAAAGTGGGAAACCACTACAGAAGTTAACTTCGGACTGGATTTCGGTTTCTTCCGGAATCGTATCAATGGTAGTGTAGATGTTTTCTTTAAAGAGGTAAAAGACCTGCTGAGCTGGCGTTCGTTGCCGCATACAGCTGTCACTACCGGTATATGGTCCAACATTGGAAAAACAAAAAGTACCGGTTTTGAACTGACGCTGAACACAGTGAACCTGGAAGGACCGTTACATTGGGAATCGACATTGACGTATACTTCCTATCGTGACAGATGGAAAGAACGTGATCCGAAAGTAATCCTGGCTCCTTATGTCAAAGAAGACGATCCGGTAAGTGCTATCTATACGCTGATTCCGGACGGTATAAAGCAGGCCGGTGAAGATACGCCGGCTATGCCGGATTTGTTACCGGGACAGCGCAAATATAAAGATGTGAACGGACTCGACGAGGAAGGGAATCTGACAGGAAAGCCTGATGGGAAAATAGATCAGGCAGATGTCGTATATCTGGGGACACGTGCACCGAAGTTTACTATGGGATTCTCGAATGATTTCCGGTACAAAGGATTTGATCTGAATATTTATCTTTATGCTTCGGTTGGCGGATATTCCTATCCTTACACTCAGGTAGAACACGGGGTGTATGGTGGAAACGGCATCCAGAGGCTGAAAGACAATAATAACTTTTTGGCGGATATAAAAAATCGTTGGACTTCCGACAACATGAGTTCCGCTATGCCTAGTGGCGAAGTGAACAGCTATGATAGCTACGGTGCTCCGAACTGGGAGAAGAATACATATTTACGTCTGAAGAACGTAACGTTGGGATATGATTTGAGCAGACTGTTTAAAGCTGATAAGTTGAAAGTAAGATTTTACTTTTCCGGTCAGAATCTGCTGACGTTTACCGGATATAAAGGACTCGATCCGGAAGTTGAAAACGACCGGGCGTCATATCCTCAACAGAAGACTTTTTCATTTGGACTTGATGTGAAATTTTAAACTGGAATGTCATGAAGAAATTAGCTAAAAAACTATTATTACTATTTATAAGCATTCAGTTTGTAGCCTGTGAGGGGAGCTTGGAACCTCACTTGTATGGAGTTGTAGATACTGGAAATGCGTTTAATACTCCTGCAGACCTTTCGGCTGCAACGGTTGCCCTTTATTATGAATTACGCCAAAAAGGCTGGGGACCTTATTTGTTTTGTGATGGAAGTTCTTTTGTAATGGATGAAGTTTCAACCGAAGAATGGACTACCAAGTGGTCATGGGTTGCTTTTCTGAATGGTTCGTGGACGGATGCTGACCAGATGGTGAAAGGATTCTATAACTGGACTGCCCCTAATATCACCCGTTGCACTTATACGATAGCGAAGATGGAAGAGTCTCCGGTAGCTCAGTCGGTGAAAGACTTGTATATTGCGGAGGTCCGGGCGCTCAGAGCCTTTTTCATGTTCGATTTATATCGGCTTTATGGTCCTATGCCAATGATTCTGGAAGCCGACCAGGCAATCAATCCGGACCCGGATTATAAACCTTACAGACCTACGTCTGAAGAAGTCGGAACTTTCCTGACGACAGAACTACGTGCTGCTGCCGACGCACTTCCGGTAGAACAAGCTGAATACGGACGTATCACAAAGGGAGCTGCCCTGCATTATTTACTGAAATATTATATGCATGAAAAGCAGTGGCAGAATGCTCTCGAAACGGCAAATGAGATTATCGGTCTGAATTACTATGAACTGGAGAAGGATTATGCAAGTATATTTTCAGCTCAGAACGAAGGTAATAAAGAACTGATGTTTGTTGTGAGAGCTGAACCACTGGCAGATTATGGTAATCATACATATGCAAATATTTTGCCGGGTGACTACGCTTCACCTTATGGAAACATCGTAGAAGGATGGTCCGGACACCGGATGCCGTGGGAATTCTATGATACGTTTGATGAAAATGACCGGCGAAGAGCTTTGGCACAGGCCGAATATACATCAAAGTCCGGTGCTACAGTTGATTTGAGAGCCAGTGGTGATGTAGGTGCTTTGCCTTTGAAATATGGGATTGATCCTGAAGCTACAGGCACATGGGCAGGCAATGACAAGGTACTCGACCGATATGCAGAAGTGTTGTTATTTAAGGCGGAAGCATTGAATGAACTGAATGGTCCTAATCAAGGGAGTGTCGATCTGATTAATGATATCCGGAAACGTGCTTTTGGCTTTGGCACCTCGCTGCCTGCAATACCCGTTTTTAAAGAGAGCTTTGACGGAGAGTTTGTTGACAATGTTATAGGGATATTCTCGATGAATAACTACGATCAGGCCGGTGGATCTGCCTGGAAGTATGATGTGGATAAAAACAACACGTTGAATAACGGAAACAGCTTACATGTGGAAGTTGAATCTTCGGGTACAGAATTCTGGACTTTGCAGATGCGAACAGAACCTTTGGTTGCAAAAGGGCGTAAGTATTCAATAAAGATGAAGCTGAAAGCCTCGAAAGACATTCAGTTTGAAATACGCGTTGAAGGACCATTGAGCCACATGGAATCCATCTCTTTGAAAGCAGGCGAAGTAAAGGAATTCTCCACACAGACAGGTAAAGCTACGGAAGATCAAAATTGTGCTCTGTTCCTTGCTTTGGGAAATTCCGGAAGCGGATATGAACTTTGGATTGATGAAATCGAGTTTACAGCAATGGAACAGGCTGCTGATGGTGGAGACGCTATCATAAAGCAATTATCCGATTTCCCGGATAAGGAGTCGTTGAGAGACTGGATTCTGAAAGAAAGAGGCTGGGAGTTCTGGTATGAAGGAAAGCGCAGGGAAGATTTGATCCGGATGGGGAAATATGTAGAAACCGGTAAGAAGTATAGTACTAATTTCTCAGAGAAGAATCTTTTGTTCCCGATTCCTACATCGGTTATTATTGAAAATTCTCATATCGAGCAGAATCCTCATTATTGATCTTGAACAATTTATTTATCAGTTTTCAATAGGTATTTTATTAAATAATCATTGATATATGAAAAAGTTAAAGCATTCTATTCTTTCGCTCTTGTTATTGATGGGAGCGTGTATTGTCAGTTGTAGTAATGATGATGGACAGACTTCCTCCACCGATCCGGATGAAGTAGGGGGAGAAAGTTTCACGATTCCTGTATCGAGTTTGCGTTTGCGGGACCCGTTTATTCTGGTCGACAAGAAAACTTCGATGTATTATCTTCATTTCAATAATAACTTGAAAATCAGAGTTTATAAAAGTAAAGACCTGTCCACGTGGAAAGACGAAGGATATTCTTTTATAGCTAAAACTGATTTCTGGGGGCAACAGGATTTTTGGGCACCGGATGTGTATGAATATGAAGGACGTTATTATTTATTTGCTACTTTCAGTAATGCGGGAGTGAAGCGGGGAACTTCTATTCTAGTTTCCGATAGTCCGAAAGGCCCTTTCACTCCACTTGTAAACAAGGCGATTACTCCTTCCGGCTGGATGTGTCTGGATGGATCTTTGTATATTGACAAAGAAGGAAATCCCTGGCTGTTGTTCTGTCGTGAGTGGCTGGAGACCATCGACGGTGAAATTTATGCCCAACGGCTGGCGAAAGATCTGAAAACGACAGAAGGTGATCCGTATCTGTTGTTCAAGGCTTCGGAAGCTCCCTGGGTAGGCTCTATTACAAGTTCCGGGGTGACGGGCAATGTTACGGATGCTCCTTTTATCTATCGTCTGGATGATGGAAAACTGATTATGCTATGGTCCAGTTTCCGAAAGACAGATGGAAAATATGCCATCGGGCAGGCTGTCTCGGCATCGGGTAATGTTCTTGGTCCTTGGGTGCAGGAGCCCGAAACGTTAAATAGTGACGATGGCGGACACGCGATGGTATTCAAGGATCTTAAAGGCAGGCTGATGATTTCTTATCATGCACCGAATTCGCAGACGGAACATCCGGTGATAACACCTATTTATATTAAGGATGGAAAATTTGTAGCTCTGAATTAATGTGGCTTTTTCTTTCTGAACCGTCTATTGTATATAGATTCAGTTGACAGAAATAAATAATCTATTTTGCGGGTATATGTCTCATTATTTAGAAGGAAGTGTTAACTTTGGCGAAATAGATTCTGTTGACCGATGTTGCCGTTATTGTATAGAAGGTAAAGTCAGAAAAGTAAATAAATAATTTGAAGAGCTTATGAAAATAAGAAATCTGGTGTTTGGTGCCATTTGTGGCATTATATTCTTTTCCTGTTCGGAGTCTGGTGGGGGAAAAGAGGTAGAGATGGATCGCTTTGTCACAGACCTGATGGGTAAAATGACGATCCGTGAGAAGCTGGGACAGTTGAACCTTCCTTCCGGTGGCGACTTGGTGACAGGCTCGGTGATGAATAGTGAGCTTAGTGATATGATTCGCAAAGAAGAGATCGGTGGCTTTTTCAATGTAAAAGGAATCAAAAAAATCTATGATCTGCAACGGCTGGCAGTGGAAGAAAACCGATTGAAAATTCCCTTGATAGTCGGGGCGGACGTCATACATGGTTATGAAACGATTTTCCCGATACCGTTGGCCCTCTCATGCAGTTGGGATACGTTGGCTATTCAGCGGATGGCGCGGATTTCTGCCATTGAAGCCAGTGCGGATGGCATTTGCTGGACATTCAGCCCGATGGTAGATATCTGCCGGGATGCCCGTTGGGGACGTATTGCCGAAGGAAGCGGTGAGGACCCTTATCTGGGTTCACTGTTGGCAAAGGCCTATGTGCACGGTTATCAAGGTGACAGTATGCAGGGAAAAGATGAAATCCTTTCTTGTGTAAAACATTTCGCCCTCTATGGAGCATCAGAAGCCGGTAAGGATTATAATACGGTCGACATGAGCCATCTGCGTATGTATAACGAATATTTTGCTCCTTATCGGGCGGCGGTTGAGGCTGATGTCGGTAGTGTGATGAGTTCTTTTAATATAGTAGACGGCATACCGGCTACGGCAAATAAATGGCTGTTGACAGACGTGCTTCGTGACGAATGGGGATTTCAGGGACTTTTGGTCACAGACTACAATTCCATTGCTGAAATGTCCATTCATGGTGTGGCTCCTTTGAAGGAAGCCTCTGTCCGTGCTTTGCAGGCTGGGACGGATATGGACATGGTTTCCTGCGGCTTTCTCAATACGCTGGAAGAATCGCTGAAAGAGGGGAAAGTCACCGAAGCACAGATTGATGCAGCTTGCCGTCGTGTGCTGGAGGCTAAGTATAAACTGGGCTTGTTTGCCGATCCATATAAATATTGCGATACGTTACGTGCGGAAAAAGAACTTTATACGCCTGAGCATCGTGCAGTTGCACGCGAGGTTGCGGCAGAGACGTTTGTTCTACTGAAAAATGAGAATCACCTGCTTCCGTTGGAGGAAAAAGGGAAAATTGCATTAATAGGTCCGATGGCAGATGCACGCAATAATATGTGCGGAATGTGGAGCATGACCTGTACTCCGTCCAGACATGGTACATTACTCGAAGGAAGCCGGTCGGCAGTAGGAGACAAGGCTGAAATACTTTATGCCAAAGGCAGCAATGTATATTATGATGCGGAAATGGAAAAAGGAGCTGTCGGCATCCGTCCGTTGGAACGTGGTAATGATCAGCAACTGCTGGCCGAGGCATTGCGTACGGCTGCCCGTGCCGATGTGATTGTGGCTGCTGTGGGTGAATGTGCGGAAATGAGTGGTGAATCTCCTTCCCGTACTAATCTGGAAATCCCTGACGCTCAGCAGGACTTATTGAAAGCATTGGTGAAAACAGGTAAGCCTGTGGTACTGCTCCTGTTCACCGGTCGTCCTTTGATCTTGAACTGGGAAAGCGAACACATTCCTTCTATTCTGAATGTATGGTTCGGAGGTAGTGAGACAGGGGATGCCGTTGCCGATGTTCTGTTTGGCAAAGCCGTCCCGTGCGGCAAGCTGACTACTACCTTCCCTCGTTCGGTAGGGCAACTTCCTTTGTTCTACAATCATTTGAACACCGGACGTCCGGACCCGGACAACCGTGTTTTCAACCGGTATGCCAGCAACTATCTGGATGAGAGTAACGAACCTCTTTATCCTTTCGGATACGGTTTGAGTTATACCGACTTTGTATATGGCGACCTGCAGCTCAGTTCGGAAACCTTGCCGAAAAATGGAAACCTGACAGCTTCCGTTACCGTCACCAACAAAGGGAACCATGACGGCTATGAAACGGTACAAATCTATTTGCGTGATATCTATGCGGAAGTAGCGCGTCCGGTGAAAGAGCTGAAAGGCTTCGATCGTATCTTCCTGAAAAAAGGAGAAAGCCGTGAAGTGAAGTTTGTACTTACGGAAGATGACCTGAAATTTTATAATTCCGGGCTGCAATATATCTACGAACCGGGAGAGTTTGATGTGATGATAGGTACGAACAGTCGTGATGTACAGACAAAGCGCTTTATTGCGGAATAATTATTTTGAAATCTAATATATTAGTTACAACCATGAAAAAACTTACATTTTTATTATTATGTGTCTTGTGTACGCTTTCGTTGCAAGCTCAGAAGCAATTTACACTAGCCTCACCTGATGGAAATCTGAAAACGACAATAACCATTGGCGACCGGCTGACTTATGACATTACATGCAACGGCAGGCAGATTCTGACTCCTTCTCCCATATCAATGACGTTGGATAACGGGACTGTCTGGGGAGAAAATGCGAAATTATCCGGAACTTCCAGGAAGAGTGTGGACGAGATGATACCATCTCCTTTCTACCGTGCCAGCGAATTGAGAAATCATTATAATGGACTGACCTTGCGTTTCAAAAAAGACTGGAATGTAGAGTTTCGTGCATACAATGACGGTATCGCCTACCGTTTTGTGAATCAGGGGAAGAAGCCTTTTCATGTGGTGACGGAAGTATCTGATTATTGTTTTCCATCGGATATGACTGCCTCCGTGCCTTATGTAAAAAGCGGTAAAGACGGTGATTATAACTCCCAGTTTTTTAATTCTTTCGAGAATACGTATACAACGGACAAACTGTCGAAGCTGAATAAACAGCGCTTGATGTTCTTGCCGTTGGTAGTAGATGCGGGCGATGGAGTGAAAGTCTGTATCACAGAGTCCGATCTGGAAAATTATCCGGGACTTTATCTTTCTGCTTCGGAAGGCGCGAATCGTCTGAGCAGTATGCATGCTCCTTATCCGAAGCGTACGGTACAGGGTGGTCACAACCAGCTTCAGATGTTGGTGAAGGAGCATGAAGACTACATTGCCAAAGTGGATAAGCCGAGAAACTTCCCCTGGCGTATAGCCGTGGTTACTACCACCGATAAGGACCTTGCCGCTACCAATCTCAGCTACCTGTTAGGTGCGCCTTCACGTATGTCCGATATTTCATGGATTAAACCGGGAAAGGTTGCTTGGGACTGGTGGAATGACTGGAATCTGGATGGCGTTGATTTTGTGACCGGAGTAAATAATCCGACTTATAAGGCATATATAGACTTTGCTTCTGCAAACGGTATCGAGTATGTGATACTTGACGAGGGATGGGCAGTGAACTTACAGGCGGATTTGATGCAGGTTGTCAAGGAGATTGACCTGAAAGAACTGGTAGATTACGCAGCTTCCAAAAATGTAGGTATCATCCTTTGGGCCGGTTATCATGCATTCGAGCGTGATATGGAAAATGTGTGCCGTCATTATGCCGAAATGGGAGTAAAGGGTTTCAAAGTGGACTTTATGGACCGTGACGATCAGGAAATGACTGCATTCAACTATCGTGCCGCTGAAATGTGTGCTAAATACAAGCTGATTCTTGACCTGCACGGCACTCATAAGCCTGCCGGATTGAACCGTACTTATCCGAATGTGTTGAATTTCGAAGGAGTCAATGGGTTGGAGCAGATGAAATGGAGTTCACCGTCAGTAGATCAGGTGAAGTATGATGTGATGATTCCTTTCATCCGTCAGGTTTCCGGTCCGATGGATTATACGCAGGGGGCGATGAGGAATGCTTCCAAGGGTAACTATTATCCTTGTTATTCAGAACCGATGAGTCAGGGAACCCGTTGCCGCCAACTAGCCTTGTACGTGGTGTTTGAATCTCCTTTTAATATGTTGTGCGATACTCCGAGCAACTATATGCGCGAACCGGAATCAACGGCATTTATCGCAGAAATACCAACTGTATGGGATGAAAGTATCGTTCTTGACGGTAAAATGGGAGAGTATATTGTGACAGCACGCCGGAAAGGGGATGTCTGGTATGTAGGTGGAATTACAGATTGGAGTGCACGTGATATTGAAGTCGATTGTTCTTTCCTGGGTGATAAATCTTATCATGCTACTTTGTTTAAAGATGGTGTGAATGCTCATCGGGCAGGTCGTGATTATAAGTGTGAGTCCTTCCCGATAAAGAAGGACGGTAAACTGAAAGTTCATCTGGCACCGGGAGGAGGTTTTGCCCTTAAGATAAAATAATTATTTTAGAGTTGAAACTATGTTTTTTATCGTCACCCGTCACTTTTTAGAATAAAGTATTAATATCTAGACCAATAGCGGTGACGGCAAATGCTGATGGCTAAGTGACGGCAAGAGTTTTACGCTTTTTGCCGTCACTTTTTGTGTTGTAAACTGATTCTTGGTCTAGCATATTATTCTCCTAGAGATAATCAGGCTCCCCACGTAATTTGAATGCGTTTTTGCTCTCATGCTCTAACAATTTGTCTGCATCCCTTTATTCATCGTTGTTTCAAGTATGGCAGCAACTGTGGTAGCAGTTATGATAGCAAGTGTTTGCTCTCACTCTTCCATGTATCATTATCTGTCATTTGT
>PPYF01188067.1_pt1 | contig 164724 bp, 144 predicted proteins | sample 1559871 | NCBI WGS metagenome assembly PPYF01 (sample SAMN08240021, study PRJNA423297) | Human gut metagenome, whole genome shotgun sequencing project.
GGTCGGTGAGAGAGGATTCGAACCTCCGACCCACTGGTCCCAAACCAGTTGCGCTACCGGACTGCGCTACTCACCGAATGCCGCGCATATTAATCACCTGCCCGCCGGTCGTCAATCACTTTCTCGTACTTTTTCCGCTAGCCAGCGCGCGTTCGCTGCATTATTGTTCTTTTTGTGTGATTTACCGGCACCACCCGCCATTTTGGACGCGCACCGGCCATCAACCCGACCGGTACGCTCACGTAAGGAGCTGTCACATGAAACTGTTTTACACCCCGGGCGCCTGCTCGCTCTCTCCACATATCGTGCTTAACGAGTTAGGTTTGGCCCACACCCTAGAAAAAGTGGACCTGAAAACCAAGCAAACCGAACACGGCAGCGATTTTCGCCTCATCAACCCCAAAGGACAGGTGCCGACCCTACAGCTGGATGACGGCAGCATCTTGACCGAAGGGGTAGCCATTGTGCAGTACTTAGCCGATCAATGCCCTGAGGCCGGATTGCAACCCGCGCCCGGCACCCGCGCTCACTACCATCTACTGGAAGTACTGAACTTTATCGCCACCGAGCTGCATAAAGGCTGGGGCGGCCTGTTTAATCCTGCCATGCCGGCAGATTATCGCCAGCAGGTCTTACAACGGATCGCCGGTCAGCTTGAGGGCCTCAATCAGCAACTGACTGACGCGCCGTACGCGTGTGGCGATGCCTTTAGCATTGCCGACGCCTACCTGTTCACCATTTTGGGCTGGGCCAAGTGGCTGCATATCGATCTCGCGCCCTACCCGCAAGTACAGGCGTACTTAAGCCGTATTCAGGCGCGCCCAGCAGTACAAGCCACCTTACAGGCTGAAGGCTTGCTGTAACGCCGAAAATCGGTGTAGCGCTTCCGCCCAACGCCCTGAACGACAGGCAAAAAAAGACCCACCGCAGTGAACGGCTCACTACGGTGGGTTTCCCGATCGCCTGTCTAGCAGCGATAAAATTACCCATTACCCAACAATTTTTGCCGCGCTATTTTTTTATTTACCGCGTCATTACTTACTTTTCCACTTCCACCGAAGCATTTTCATTATTCGCATCGTACAGCGCCGAACGTTACCGGCGCCCGAACTCACGCGAACTTACAGCAGACCTTCGATTTGCTGATGCAGCTCTGGCGCCCACACGCCGCACTGTACCTGACCAATGTGCGGACGTTGCAGCAGCAGCATGGTCAGACGTGATTGCCCAATCCCGCCACCGATGGTCTGTGGCATGTGACCGGCCAGCAGACTCTGGTGCCACGCTTGTTGCAAGCGATCCTCATCCCCGGTCAGTACTACCTGACGACGCAGAGCGTCAGCATCGACACGAATACCCATCGATGACAGCTCCAGCACATCATCCAGCACCGGGTTCCACACCAGAATGTCACCGTTCAAACCGGCCAAGCCATCCACACCCGCCGAGCTCCAATCATCGTAATCAGGGGCGCGGCAATCATGGGCCTGACCGTCAGACAAGGTGCCGCCAATACCCATCAGGAACACGGCGCCCAGCTCTTTAGCAATCGCACGCTCACGCTCTTTGGCGCTCAAAGTTGGGTAGCGCTGCAGCAATTGCTCGCTGTGCATGAAATGAATGTCCGCAGGCAGGAACGGCGTCAGACCATACTCGGCGCACACTGCTTTTTCGGTCAGGCAGATAGCCTGATAAATCTTGCGAACCGTCTGCTGCAGATAGGCGGGAGTGCGCTCACCATCAGCCATCACGCGCTCCCAATCCCACTGATCCACATACACCGAGTGGATAGCCGACAGACGATCTTCGTCCGGACGCAGCGCTTTCATGTGGGTATACAGCCCTTCACCAGCGGCAAAACCGTAACGGCCCAGTGTGTGACGCTTCCACTTGGCCAGCGAGTGCACCACTTCAAACTGCGCCTGTGGCAAAGTTTTAACCTTCACCTGCACCGCTTGTTCGCTACCGGACAGGTTATCCTGAATACCGTCGCCCACCTGACTTAAAATCGGGCCCTGCACTTCCACCAGACCTAACTGATGGGCCAGCTGGCGGGAGAAGAAATCTTTCACAAAACTGATTTGCTGCTGACGTTGGATAAATGACTTGTTCATCGTGCAAGGCCCCGTACATTCTTGTTTAATCTTATCGACGGTAACCCGTCATCTCTGTAGATGATTCTTCAATAAAATGCACAGCAAATTCAATAATCATCAATAAAAATAGCCTTGCCATACAGATATCAACAAAATATGCTGTTGTATATTAATGATTAACCAATATCAGGGATAAAAAATGCACGAGAATTATCGGATCGATAATCTGGATAAATCGATTTTGAGCGCGCTGATGGAAAATGCGCGTACTCCTTACGCCGAATTGGGCAAACGCTTTGCCGTCAGCGCCGGGACGATCCACGTGCGCGTCGAGAAGATGAAACAAGCCGGCATTATCGAGGGCACCCGCGTGCAGGTCAGCGCCAAGCGCCTCGGTTATGACGTATGCTGCTTTATCGGCATCAATTTGAAGAGCGCCAAAGATTACCCCTCCGCGCTGGATAAACTGCGCGAGCTGGAGGAAGTGGTGGAGGCCTACTACACCACCGGTAATTACAGCATCTTCATCAAAGTGATGACCCGCTCGATTGATGAATTGCAGCATGTGCTGGTGAACAAAATTCAGAATATCGATGAAATCCAATCCACCGAAACCCTGATTTCCCTGCAAAACCCGATCTTGCGTGACGTTCGCCCATAAGCGGCAAAGACACGGTCAGAACAAATGGCTGACCGTGACCTGATTTTTGCCATTGCGCTTGGACTCATACAGGCAGTCATCGGCCAGTTTAAAGGCGGTCTCAAACACCTGCGCCCGAGCGATACATACCCCGATCGACACCGTAACCGGCAAGCCGGTCAGCGCCGACTCATCGGCAATAGTGCGCCGGATCAATTCGGCACGATGGCGCACCGTATCTTCGCGATCGGTCATCAGCAGCAGTAAAAACTCCTCGCCGCCCCAACGCGCGACAATATCGTCATCGCGGGTCAGGTTTTGCAGCACCTGCGCAATGGTCTGTAGTACCTGATCGCCAATTGCATGCCCATGTCGATCATTGACCTGCTTGAAGTTGTCCACATCCAGCACCAACACGCTAAAGCCACTGGGTAAGCGGCGCAGGTGATCGTTAACGTAATAACGATTATGCAACCCCGTCAGCTCATCGCGATAAATCTTATTTTTCACCCGCAGCACCCATGCCAGCAGCAGCACCAACGTGCTGGCGCTGGCGAGCGCAATCAGCAAATCACTGGCCGACAATAACGACAGCTTGCTGTAAGCAATATTGATGCGCTGCTGCGAGCACGGGAGCAAAAAACTGTCCGGCGTATTGGCATCATTGAGAAAAAATTGGGTGTTGTGTTGCTGGTTAAAGCTGGCGGTAATATGGCGGAAAATCATCGACCGAATATCAGCAATCGCCACCGCTTGTAGCTTGCCCTCGGTATACAGCGGCATCAGCATGCTGACCAATTTTAATCCCGAGTAATTTTCCCGATAAGGCGTGGTGATATACACCCGACAACCGCGAAAATCACCGGCATCATACGGCCGCTGCTGCCACGTAGGATCGATGCGACTCATCTGCTGCAGCGCTTGATCGGCTTGGCGCGAAAACAGCAAATCATGGTACGGACGATAAGGCGTGACGATCACATAGTCCCGCGCATACTGGATCAACCCCAAGGTGGCCAAATGGTTATGGGTAATAAAATCGAGGTTTTGCTTAATTTGCTGCAAATTGGCAAAAATATCCGGCGCCCGTAATGTTTGTAAGTCAGCATTCGGTAGCGGGATAAATTTGATATGCGCAAACTGCTTATTGCGCATGAGTAGCTCATTGGCCGGTAAGAACGGCACATTGTTATAAGCCACATAGAGGTTACGCAACTGGGCGTAACTGTCGAGAAACACCGCGTTGATTTCATTGAGCAGTAACGTTTTGTACTGCAGATAGCGACTCTGGGCATGCAAAAAAAAGAATAGCGTGACCAGCAGGCTGATCAGTACAAAACTGTAGCTCAACCAGAGCAGGCGTTTTTTATCGTTCATCCTAATATCACACGGTTAGTGTTGGCACGACGGTGAGCGGCAAGCGCCACACCACCGTGAGCAGTCATCATGCACCCGCTGTTTTCGCGGCCATGCATTATCAGCCGGGCTGATGACAGCCTATCGTGTTTTAGTATGACATAAATCCACCGCCCCTTCTGCCCTTGCTCACCCAAACCGCTTTTCCTTGGTCTGACAAAAGTACAGCGCAAATTTTTTTTAGTGTTAATGCGATCACACTCTTGCAAGGCTGTAACGTTTCAGCTAGGATGTTTTTAAGCCGAAACGAGAGGCGAATCACACAAAGGAGCATCATCATGACACTGTCTATTATCCGTCAACGCGCTATCCGTACTCAGAAGCAACAAGCCACTATCGCTCTGGTATCTCGTGCATTTAGCAAAGCACGCGCTTACTGGCACATTCGTAATGCTCAAGCGCTGTAATCTCAGCGTCTGGTCGACATTACACAGCAACACAGCAACACAGCAACACAGCAACACAGCAACACAGCAAAAAATAGCATCAGATGTTATGCCCGATCAGGGCAAGCAAGACGTCATCACGAGCAGGCATCCGCCTGTGCGTAACCGGTTTGCACTATCGCGCCAGAAGTATTGCGCGCCGCAACCGGATTTGACCATCACCGGACAGAAGCCGGTACAGGGATAGGTTTCTCTGAGGTTACATAGGACGTAACAGTAACCTCCTTTTCTTTTTCTGCGTTATTTCTTCTTTATTCTTGGCACACTGCTTTCCTGCCGCATGCCAATACCCGCACGATACTTACACGCGACGTACATGCGCGACATCCGTATCACCACGCGTCCTTGCGTGGCAAGTTTATTGGCTCACCTATTCCGTCAACAGCTGATACAACAACTCGCTATCGAGCTTATCGACTTGTGACTGACCACTGAGCACCTTGTCTGCCAACTCGCGTTTTTCGGCATGCAGCGCAACAATTTTCTCTTCGATCGTATCTTCTGCGACCAAGCGATACACCGTGACTGGCTGGGTTTGCCCCATACGGTGCGCCCGATCGCTGGCCTGATCTTCGACCGCCGGATTCCACCACGGATCCAGATGGATCACCGTATCCGCCTCGGTCAGGTTCAAACCGGTACCGCCGGCTTTTAAGCTGATCAGGAATAACGGGTGCTTCCCTTGTTTGAAATCAGCCACCGCTTGCTGACGGGCGGTGGATGAACTGCGCCCATCCAGATAACTGTACCCCAAGCCGCGCGCCTCTAACTCATGGCGCAGTAACGTCAGCAACCCAACGAACTGGCTGAAAATGAGGACCCGATGCTGGCCGGCCAGTGCTTCCTCCACCAGCAACAGGGTTTCCTCCAGCTTGCTGGCACTGCCTTGGTAATCAGGGAATGACAGTTGCGGATGGCAGCAAATTTGCCGCAAACGCGTCAGCCCAGAAAGCAAGGTCATCCCCGCGCCACGCTCAGGCTCTGCCGCCAGCTCCAGTAAGGTCTGATTACGCGCCTGTTCATACAGCGCCCGCTCTTGCTCACTTAAGCTTACGCTGTGGGTGATTTCGGTTTTCTCCGGCAGTTCGGTCAGCACCTGACGCTTAGTGCGACGTAAAATAAACGGCGAGACCAGCGCGCGCAGACGTTGCAAGCTATCGCTGTCACGCACGGCCGAGGCATATTGGCGCATAAACTGCGCTTTGCTGCCGAGTAGCCCAGGGTTAATAAAAGCGAACAGGCTCCACAGCTCGGTTAAATCGTTTTCCACCGGCGTGCCACTAAGAGCAATCCGTGCCTGCGCGCGTAAACGGAATAGCGAGCGCGCACGCTGGGTGTTAGCATTTTTAATCTGCTGGGCTTCATCCAAAATCACGGTGGCCCAATCACGCGCACTGAGCCAACTGGCGCAGCGTGCCAGCAAGCCATAACTGATGATAATCACTTCCCCAGCGCCCGCGTTGACAATAAGCTGCTGGCGATCTTCGCTTTGCTCCACATCATGCAGCACCAGCTCAGGGGCGAAGCGCTGCAATTCGCAGGCCCAGTTGTGCAAGACCGATTTCGGCACCACCACCAGCGCCGGACCTTGTTGCCGCCGTAAACGCAGCAACGTTAGCGCCTGCACGGTTTTACCAAGGCCCATGTCATCGGCCAGACAAGCACCAAAGCCGTGTTCACTCAGGTGCGCCAACCAGCGTACCCCTTCACATTGATAGGCGCGCAGCGGCGCTAATAAGTCTGGCGCAATCGCCACCGGCTGCTGCCAGCGTTCGGTCAACGCCTGCCAGTGCGGATCGCCCGGCACCGCTTGCTGCTGCAGTAACTGCTGCAACGGGAAGGCCAGTTGTTGGGTAAAGCTTTGATCTGCTGCCACCAAATGGCGCAAGGTTGCTAACTGCTGCTGCAAACGAGCAGTCAGCAACAAAATTTGCCCGTCGTCCAAGGTGATATAGGCTTGCGGCTCATGGCGCAGTAGCTGATCCAGTGAGGCCAGTTTCAGCTCTTCCAGCTGCAGCTCACCGTCGAGGGCAAACCACTGCTCACGGTCATTGACCCGTAACTTAAGATCGTCGGTATCAACCCGATAGGCACGCGGACTTTCCTTGTGCCACAGCAAACGCGCACTGTGCCGCTCTGGGCATGATTGCAAGGTGTGCAGCATGGCAATCGCTTCGGCCCCTTGCCAGCGCCAACGCGTTGGCTGCTCACCACTGCCGCCATGGCTATGCTGACCGATCGCAAACAACTGCTGCCAAACCTGCGCTTGCGCCAGTTCTGCCGCCAGATCACGACGTAGCCAATGCAGATGATCTTGCGGATCCATGATCCACGCTTCACCTTGCCCAGGCGGTAGCGGATGCGGCCACTCTTGCTCTGGCTGGGTGGTCAGCTGGATTTCCAACGTATCGCCGCTCCAGTTCAGCCACAGATACGGGGTCGGCAACCACTCGGAGACCTGCACATTGCCCTGTAATTGCGGATGCTCGCTGTACCACGGTTGCTGCGGCCAGCGGGAAATCAATGTCTGCAAGGATGCCACCGCGCTCGGCGGTAAATCACTCGGGGTGCGCTGCAATGAGCGCAACAACGGCACTAAAGGCGCCGGCAACTGATAAAACTGCCAGACCGTGGCCGCCACTTGGCGCAATGTCCCGGCTTCCACCGCCAAACGCGGATTGAGCAGGCAACGCACACCGTCGCCTTCTTGCGCGGGTAACAAACGTACCAAGGGTTGCAGCGGCAACAAAATCAGGCGCTCGCCCTCCGGCAACAAGACCCGTGGATGTCGACTCAACGCTTGCAGCAGCGGCTCATCCACCAGCACATCACGATAAAAATAGTGCTCTTGCGGGTTAGTGGCGCGATAGACGCGCAGGTCGTCTTCATCCAGCAAACGCTCGGCTTCTAAGCGCAGATTGTAAATGCTGACCTGTCGCCCTTTGGTCCAACCCTTCTTGCCACGTTTTTGAATGCGTGCAGTCAGCTGCTTGGTTTTCGGCGCTAAGATCCACACCACCCGCTCATCGACGCTGCTGTTGGTGGCCATCTCGTCCGCTAATGTCGGTTCAGACAACTCCGGCACCGGCGCCACCGGACGACGTAAACCGTCAGGGAACAGTGAATTGAAGAGTGAATAGGTCGCCGGCTCTCCGGCCAGCGCCCGTAATAAGGCTTGAGTTAATGCAATCAGTGGTGCACGCGGCGGATAACGCATGACATGGGCAAACGCGCTGCGCTGGCGGCGCTGTTCATCAGGGCCTGCGCCTTGCTGCACGGCACGCAGCGCAAACAAGAGCAGATCGCCCCAGCGTGGTGGCTCCTCTCCCTGCATCTCTAACAGACGGTCAGCACTGTCGGCATCGGCGGCCAACAGGCGCGCGCAGTAGTGTGCCCCCGGCCAATTTTCGACCGCTCGCAGCTGTTGCTGGATCTGGGTCAAGGCAGCAGTCCCGCGCTCTGCTGGCAGCAATAGCGCCGCCAGTAGACGGGAAAAGATCGCATCCACCGGCAACTCTTGCTCAGATGGCAGCTGACGCTGGGCTGGCGCACTGCGGGCAATGCGATGCAGCCAATGGTTGGCCGGTAACGTACCGGCTGAACATAAAAACGCACAGCCGGTCCAGCCTTGATACAAGGCCGTTAGCCCCTGCGTATCCAGCACAGCTTGCGCCTGCTGCCAAAAATTCGGCTCACACTGGGTGCGGATCTGGCGCAACAAGGCATAACGAGCAAACGGTGCGATCCACTTAAGCGGAAGATAGCCAATCCCAGCCCACAACCACTCGGCATCTGCCAGCATATCGAGCCAATAGCCGCTATCGGCATCACATAACGGCAATACCGCCGCTGGGGTGAGTGCGGCCTGCAATAGCGCCTGCCACGCTTGCATCAAGGGATCGTTACTGCTGGGTAAACGGGCGAGAGTTAACTCACCGCGTTGCAATAAACACAGCAGCGTCCAGCCCCCGTTCGGGCTTAACAGATAGTGGCGCTCTGACTCGCTACCTTCGCACTCCAACAGCTCGGCTTGCTGTAAGGCAGTCAGCACGTCGTCCAGTAACGATGAGGGCAGCCAGGGAAAATGCGACTCCACCCGTTGGGCCAACGCCGCGACCGGTAAACTGAAACTGGCCGACAGCTGACACAGCACTTCAATATGCAAAGGGTGAAGTAATAAAGACATCCGACATCCTGAGGTTACGCCAAAAACACTCATCAGGATGCCTCAGATAGCCGGTTCGGTTCAAGTGTTGCTATTGGTGCTGTGTCAAAAACCATAATAAAAGAAAGGGAATGACGACCCATGAGGCGGCATCACGTGTACTTGGCTTACTTCACATCCATGATGCGAACCATCAAGCCGAGGCACAGACCGCTTGCAGTTCAGGATCGCTACGCAGTAAGGTGCGTACTACCTCAGGCAGAGACAAACGCCAATCCAATGTCAGTGAGGCAGCGTCCTCTGCCGGTAATTGAGCACACAGCGCCGCCCGCGAGCGCTCGCTACACAATATGCTACTGGACGGCCTCGGCGCTGCTTGAGCAAACACAGCTGATGCAATGGGCTCAATTCGAGGTAAACGCGCAACCGGCCAGCCACATGCCAGTGCACAGCGAAAAATTGCTTCGGCAAATTCAAACCAACTGACCGCGGGTGAACCGGCCAGATGGTAAATTCCCCCTGGCAAAGACGGTGCTGTCAGTGCGGGCAGAAACCGAGCTAACTGCAACGCGCTGGTCGGACAGCCCCGTTGATCATTAACAATGCGCAGAACCGGCTGACGTAGCGCCAGATGCAGCATCGTGCGCACAAAATTACGGCCACATGGGCTGAATAACCACGCGGTGCGAATCACCCTAGCCTGCGGCAGGATATCCAGCACCTGCAGCTCGCCTTGCCATTTACTGTAACCGTAATAATTGATGGGTTGCGGGGTATCAGTTTCGTTAAATACCTCGGCCACGTCATTTGTCAGCGCGCGGTTTACTGCGTTTTGGCCAGCAAACACATAGTCGGTCGAAAAATGCAGTAAAGTCGCGCCAACGTCACGTGCGGCACGCGCCAACTGTGCCGGCCCCACGACATTGGCCTGCCACGCGGCGTGCTGCGCACTTTCGGCCGCATCCACCTGCGTAAAAGCGGCAGTATTGATGATCAGATTCGGTCGCCACTGCCGGACACACTGCTGTACTTGCTCTGGATGGGTAATATCCAACGTTTGCCGATCGCAGGCCAACAGCTCCCATTCGGCAGGAGCGGCAGCGCAAAGTACCTGTCCAAGCTGGCCATTTTTTCCGGTCAGCAACACCCGCATGCGCGTAACGCCTCCAGCGTCAGACCCTGTTGGTCTTTTTCCGATAAGATTGGCGTTTCAACGGGCCACGGGATCTGTAACGCCGGATCATCCCAGCGCAAACAGCGCTCATCGCCAGCGTGATAATAGCCCGTGCATTTGTATTCCACTTCCGCGCCCTGCGGCGAAAGTACGGCAAAGCCATGCGCAAAGCCTGGCGGGATCCAAAGCTGCGCCTGATCATCGGCCGACAGCACCACACTCTCCCACTGGCCAAAGGTTGCCGAATCGGCGCGCAGATCCACCGCCACATCAAACACTGCGCCACTGACCACCCGGATCAATTTTCCTTGCGGATAGTGTTGTTGAAAATGCAGACCACGGATCACACCGGCCGCCGAATAGGAACGATTATCCTGCACAAATTCGTCAGTGATCCCCAGTAACGTCTGATAACGGAGCTTTTCGAACACTTCCAGAAAATAACCACGCTCATCGCGATAGACCTGCGGATAGATATGGAATAGACCGGATAATCGGCCGGGCTTAACTTGCATGCGGTACTCCAAGCATACGAATAACAGTGCATTGGCATCTAACGCTTACCAGTATAAAAGAAAAAGCCATGCAATCGCTCACTGCATGGCTTGTCTTGGATAGCTCGTTTGGGAAAGATACAACCGGATATCACTCTCACCGCACTCCGCGCGGTTATTTCCCGTCAGGCGTTTCCAGTAAGAGCCGGTACAGCACGCCGCCGGCAATCCCACCTACTACTGGGATTAAGCAAAAGACCCATAACTGCTCCAGCGCCCATGTTCCTTGGAACAGCGCGACGCCAATACTGCGCGCAGGGTTAACCGAAGTGTTAGTCACCGGCACGCTAATCAAGTGGATCAAGGTCAGTGCCAAGCCAATCGCCAATGGCGCAAATCCCGCCGGTGCGCGTTTATCGGTAGAGCCGTGGATCACTAACAGGAAAAACAGCGTCAGCACAAACTCTACCGTCATGGCGGCGGCTAAGGTATAGCCACCTGGGGAATGCTCACCATAGCCATTGGCCGCAAAACCACTGGTGGTGGCATCAAAGCCGGCCTTACCGCTGGCAATCACATACAGCACTGCCGCGGCCGCTATGCCGCCTGCGATTTGCACAATGACATACGGCAATACCCGAGAGGCCGGAAAACGTCCTCCGGCACACAGGCCGATCGTCACTGCGGGGTTAAAATGGCCTCCAGAAATATGGCCCACCGCATAAGCCATGGTGACGACGGTCAAACCAAACGCGAATGCCACCCCCAAAAATCCTATTCCTAATTCGGGAAACGTAGCTGCCAAAATTGCGCTCCCACAACCCCCAAAGACCAACCAGAATGTTCCGAAGAACTCTGCCGTTAACGGTTTTTTCATCGCCATCCCTCTTAAATAAGCATTGAGTCAACTCCTCGAGGCCCCATATCCACCAACGCCACTCGTTGACCGGCTCTACTTGCCACGCTCTGCATCCGCTCGCCAACACGCCAGCACAACGAGTAATAGCCCTCACATGTAATAACGGTGGAATATGTGAGACCCCACAGTAAAAGATAGAACATGTATGGGCGCCACGGCGGCTGCGCACTCAAATGCATAAAAATCCGGCAAGCAAGATAAATACAGGCAACGCAATGCTGCCAATCGCTATTTTCACAGCGTTTTATCGCTCAATAGTGCGCCCAGCCTATCCGCAGAAAATTGATATTTAATTTCCTAATGAAAATGCTATTTGTGATATTGATCGCGGAATATTTTATTAAGGCACCGAAAACCAAATTGCCCGACAGCACGCCATTAATAAAATTACGCTGGCACAGTAAATGACATTATCAAATGACGTAAAGTTAACTGTACAAACAGAGCATTCATTGTCATAACCTGAAACAGGAGGCAATAAACATTCAGCCTTCTTTTTCTACCAAGTTACACTTCATTCAGTACGCAGCAATAAACCATCAATAAATGGCATGCATAAATAAACACCACTTATGTACAACGAAATACACAAAATAAAGAGAGGAAAGGATAAATTACGCGCAGTTACAGAAAAGATTATTTCAACACATAAAACAAAGCGCTGGCGGCGCAAGGAAAGAAACATATGGTTGCGTGAAATTACATTTAAAGATAATCACATGCAATAACGACTTTTCGTCAGGATTACTGATTATTCATAAATTCATAAATAATTACGCGACACAAGGCACAATCCGATTTTCTCGACCTTTATTTTCTTCCCTATGCAGCTGTGTTAAAAAATAAACCAACTCATATACGGGATGTATATCGAGCCAGAAATGTTTATTCACGCATCAACATTAATGGCCTTATTCTCAGCAAAAACATAAATGCAATGACGGTATTATTCCTGCGCCGTTATCTCATTTATTAACATCCTTGGTGTGGGTTTTCGCTGCAGCAACAAATAAGGGTTCCTCATCCTCAGTTATGCACATCTTGTGCACCTTTTAGTGACTTTGGATGAATAAATATTAAGTTTATCGAATAAAGAGATAAATTTTATGGCATCTTCAGATGATAACAAAATGGGGCTTATGGGCCTCACTGTACTGGTAACAGTAAACATGATGGGCTCCGGTATTATCATGCTGCCGGCTAACCTCGCCGGTACAGGTGGTATTACCATGCTCTCCTGGCTGGTCACTACCGTGGGCGCGCTGTGTATCGCTTACACTTACGCAAAATGCGGTATGTTCTGTCACCGTGATGGCGGTATGTCTGCCTACTCACAAGAAGCGCACGGTAAGTCCTCCTTCTTCATCGCGTCTTATACCTATTATATTTGCTTGGTCATCAGTGCGGTGGCGATTGCCGTATCTGCGGTTGGCTACATGAAGCCTTTCTTCCCATGGTTATCTGAATCTGCTGTACACGCCTTCTGGGGTGTCGTGGGCGTTCTGGTGTTGACCATGGTAGCTAACTTCTGGGGTCCTAAATACACCGGTGGTATTTCCAGCGTAACTGTATGGGGGATCATCATTCCTGTGGTAGGTCTGTCCATCATCGGTTGGTTCTGGTTCAAACCTGAACTGTTCGCCGCCGGCTGGAACCCACACCACGTTGGCACTATGGACGGGATCTCTTCCGGTATCGCTCTGACTCTGTGGGCCTTCTTGGGGATTGAAACTGCAGGTGCTAACTCCGGCGCCGTTCGTAACCCAGAAAAAACCGTACCACTGGCCGTTATGCTGGCGACCGTTTCCGTGGCTATCGTGTACATCGCTTCGACTACCGTAATTCAGGGTATCGTGCCTAACGCTGAACTGGCGAAATCCAGTGCGCCGTTCGGTCTGGTATTCAGCATGATGTTCACACCGTTTGTGGGCCAAGTAATTTGTGCTCTGGCCATCATCGCCTGTATCGGTTCTCTGCTGGCTTGGCAGTTCACTAACGCGCAAGTATCTTGGGCGGCAGCACAAATGAAGCTGTTCCCAAGCATCTTCGGCAAAATGAACAAATACAACGCTCCTATCGCCGGTATGCTGATCATGCTGGTGCTGGAGTTGCTGCTGGCAACCATGAGTATTTCACCGAACACCGTACAACAGTTCAACACCCTGCTGAACCTGTCAGTGTTCATCAACATGGTGCCATACGTACTGTCTCAAACTGGTCTGTTTGTTATGCTGCGTAAAAACCACGTCAGTGCCAGCCAATGGAAGATTGGTGCAGTGGTGGGTGCTTTCGCTGCCATCTACAGTATCTACGGTGTGTACGCTTGTGGTCAGACTGCCGTGTTCTACGGCTCAATCCTGACTCTGCTGGGTTACATCTTCTACGGCTTCATCGCTGCGAATGACGTACCAAGCGATTACGATGTAAAACAAGAAAAAATGGAACGCGGTTATATTACTTACCCGTTCAAATAAGCTAAAAAAGCCATGCAGTTACCGCCCATTTAAGTGCTGTCTGCATGGCTTCGTAACACACACCGAATTGCCGTTTTTTTGTTGATGCTATTTTATCTTTGTGATCACAGACATCGTTTATACGATATTCTGTAGCCAATTCAGGCGGCATTTATGCCGCCTTTTTTTGTGTCGATGCCTAGGTTGCCGACTGACACATCCATTCTGTATCTGACCAATATCCCCTGACCTATCCCCAAAAAAAGCCATAAAAAAAGAAAGGCGCCGGATCACTCCAACACCTTTCCTCTTTAAATGATTGTCTCAGTTTTATGCTTCAGCCGGACGCGCCAGCAATGCGCGGTAAATCAGACCACCGGCAATTCCGCCTAATGATGGGATCAAGCAAAACATCCACAACTGATCTAACGCCCAAGTACCTTGGAAAACTGCCGCCGCGATACTACGCGCAGGGTTAACCGAGGTATTGGTGACAGGGATGCTCACCAAATGGATGATGGTCAGCGTCAGACCAATCGCCAACGGCGCAAAGCCCGCAGGAGCGCGTTTTTCTGTCGCCCCGTGGATCACGATGACAAAAAACGCACTGAGGACAAACTCGCTCAGCATACAGGCGCTTAACGCATAACCGCCTGGTGAGTGAATGCCATAGCCATTAGCCGCAAAGCCGCTGGTTGTCGCATCAAACCCCGCCTTACCGCTGGCGATACCATACAGCACTGCCGCAGCGGCAATACCGCCGATAACCTGAGCGATGATGTAAGGTAACACGCGCGCCGCAGGGAAGCGTCCACCGGCCCACAGACCCAAGGTCACCGCGGGGTTAAAATGCGCTCCGGAGATATGCCCGACCGCATAAGCCATGGTGACTACTGTCAGACCAAAAGCCAACGCCACGCCCAAAAAGCCAATACCTAACTGAGGGAAAGCAGCAGAGATCAAGGCGCTACCACAGCCACCCAGAACCAGCCAGAAAGTACCGAAAAATTCGGCGCTAAAAGGTTTAAACATACACTGATGTCCTGTTTGTTAAAGAGCTGACATCAGGGTAAAGGCGGTCACGATGAACCGCCTAGCGGGGATTTGTAAGAGAGGTGAAGAATTGGTGTGGAAGGTTAAATCTAAACAATCACAGGCGTATGACATTGCTCGCTTGTGATAACAGCGATTTTTTCTGCTGCCAAACTAGATCGCAAATATCATCAGTTGGATTGAATGCCGCTGGTGCTTGTAACAATAAGCTGCGAATGCGCTCATGATCAAAGTCATGACAGGCTTGATCCAGCTCTTTAAGTAAGAGCGATAGATCCTGCCACGGTAGCATCACTTCGTTGGCCGTCATAATTCGTGGATGAGAGGTACCTTGAACTGAATCACCAATCAGTAATTCTTCATACAGTTTCTCACCTGGACGTAATCCCGTAACTTCAATGGCAATATCGCCATCTGGATTTTTATCATCCCGTACAGTCAAGCCACTTAACCGGATCATGCGTTTGGCTAAGTCATAAATCTTAACCGGATCGCCCATGTCTAAGACAAAGACATCGCCGCCATGCCCCATCGCCCCCGCTTGAATCACCAACTGCGATGCTTCAGGAATTGTCATAAAATAGCGAATAATGTCACGATGAGTCAGGGTAACTGGCCCACCTTGGGCAATCTGCTTTTCAAACAATGGTACAACTGAGCCCGAGGAGCCCAGCACATTACCAAATCGCACCATACAAAAACGGGTTTTGCTTTGCCGTGCAGACAACGCCTGCAATACCAACTCAGCCAGGCGCTTGGTTGTCCCCATAGTGTTGGTCGGCCGCACCGCTTTATCGGTGGAAATCAACACAAAGGTTTCAACGCCACTATCGATCGCCGACTCAGCGCAGTACAAGGTACCAAACACATTATTACGCACCCCTTCCACCACATTATGCTCAACCAGAGGCACATGTTTATAAGCAGCCGCATGATAAACCGTTTGAATACCAAAGGACTTCATCACCATCTGTAAGCGATTCTGACGCTGCACCGAGCCCAACAGAGGGATCACTGAGACATCCAAACCTTCTTTATCACACAGCGTCGATAGCTCTTTCTCAATGGCATACAGGGCATATTCAGACAGTTCAAATAGAACCAATTTGGCTGGCTTATATCGAACAATTTGACGACAAAGCTCAGAGCCGATCGATCCTCCCGCCCCAGTGACCATAACTGCTTTGCCTGTAATGTTCTCCGCCATCAATTTGGCATCAGGAGCAACTGGATCACGGCCTAGCAAGTCATCAATCGATACTTTTTTGAGATTACTGATTTGTGCTCGACCTTCGACTAAATCGACCATGCCCGGAATAGAGAGAACTTCACACGGTAAATGCTCTAAACGAGTAATCACTTTCTGCCTTTGTGACTTACTGACGCTCGGCATCGCCAAAAGAATTTTCTTTATACCATAGAGATCTACTAGGTAACTCAGTTTATCCGAGGGATAAACTGTTACACCATGAATGACAGCCTTATGCAAGCGAGGATTATCATCCACAAATGCCACAGGAAAATATTCTTTTGCCTGCATTAATGCTGGCAATAATTGTCGGCCAGATTCACCAGCGCCATAAATCAAAACAGGCGCACTACCCTTAACTCCATAGTTAAGTATCATTCTAAAAAGCAATCTAGAGCCTGATGTCAGTAAAAGTAAAACCAAAAAATAAATTCCGACAACAGTGCGCGGCAACATTATGGATAGCGAATATGATATAACGACAAGAGATAACGTTGAGGCCAGAATACCAACTGATATTAGCAACATTATCTTTGCACTAACATACCGTAAGACTGCTCGATAAAGCCCAATCCTGATAAATATAAATACGGTAAATATGGTAAGAATAGCTGCAGCAAACCACATCGGTGCACTAAAAAAAGCCGTTTGCTCATCAAGCCTCAACCAATAAGACAACCAAAATGAGAACATCACCATAACTACATCAATGCAGATGATGATGCCTCCCTTAACAATCCTTGGCAGCTCCAATACTCTATCAATCATCCTACACTACCTTATTATCGCGACAAAATCTTAATAATAGTTTTCCAAATTATCACACAATCATACTTTACCGAATTGTTAGTAACATAATCTAAATAATATCTTTGCTTGATTGGAAGAATGATATCTATATAAGCCCTACGTGGGTCATCATAACTAGACAAAATCTCATTTTCATCTACCATTTCTATAGATGCTAAATCAGTTATCCCTGGTCTAACCGATAAAACTTTTTCCCTTATATCATCAGGATACTCATCAATAAACTCCCTCACTTCCGGTCTTGGGCCAACCAAACTCATTGTTCCAGAAAGAACATCTATCAATTGAGGCAGCTCATCGATTTTGTACTTCCGTAAATACCATCCAACTCTGGTTACCCTAGCATCTTGACCAACTGTTATTCGTCCTTTTTTTTCTGAATCGATAAACATCGTTCTAAATTTATGTATTCTAAAATCTTTCCCAAATCTCCCAACTCTATGCTGCCTAAAAAAAACACTTCCTTTAGAATCAGCAACAATTAACATTGACACAATGATAAAAACAGGGAATAGAAAAAGCAGGCCTAAACCTGCCACGATAACATCAAAAACACGCTTCATTTAATATGAAATACCATTAAATAAATAATTGTCTAATCGATTCGATAACGAACAACTGATCTTGATCCGTCATTTTAGTATAAAGAGGAATAGATATTTCATTTAAATAACACTCCTCAGAAACTGGAAAGTCACTGGCGTTCAAATTATATGTATCACGCCAAACCGGTTGCTTATGCAACGGTATAAAATGGACAGAACAACCAATTCCAAGATCTGATAACTTCTTAATAAAATCATCACGATTAATAGCCGAATCAGATTTTAATCGGATAGGATATAGGTGCCAAGCATGAATATCATTAGCATTAGCAGGCCATTCAGGTAATTCAAGTGGCAATTCTTTTAACGCATCATCGTAAATTTTTGCCATTCGTTGACGTTTTTTCTGAAAATCATCGATCTTTCTAAGTTGATGAATACCGATTGCCGCACAGATATCAGGCATATTGTATTTAAACCCTGGAGCTACAACCTCATAAAACCAAGAAGGAGTTTTAGACTGGTACCGGTCAAAAGCGTCACGACTAATTCCATGCAAACGCATTACCTTACAACGCTCAATTATATCTTTATTTTTTGAAACAACCATTCCGCCTTCACCGGTTGTCATAGTTTTATTGGCGTAGAAGCTAAAAACCGTAGCATCTGAATCAAGCGTTCCTATCTTACTTCCTTTATATGTTGTAGGAAATGCATGAGCGGCATCCTCGACAACCTTTAGGTCATATTTTTTAGCAATTGATAAGATTGAATCCATGTCACAAGCTAATCCAGCGAAGTGTACTGGAATAATTGCCTTTGTTTTATTAGTAATAGCCTTCTCAATGGCATCAACTGATATATTAAATGTATTACGATCTACATCAACAATTACAGGATCAGCGCCAAGATACCTGACAATCTCGGCAGTAGCAGTGAATGTATATGATGGGACAATAACTTGGTCTCCAGGTTTTACGCCAACAGCTTCAAGAGCTAAATGCAAGCCCGACGTAGCAGAGTTAACAGCTAATGATTGAACTTTCGCCCCCAGGTAATTAGAAAATTCTTGCTCAAATTGCTTAGTCTTAGGACCTGTCGTAATCCAACCTGAACGTAAAGAGTCAATAACCTCTGCAATTTCATCATCACCAATTTCAGGTAGTGCAAATGGTAAAAATTTCATTTTATTTCATCACCTCAACAAAATCACTTGCTAACTTTGAATATAAATGATGTTCCAAGATATAAGTTCGACCTTTACTCCCCATATCTGAACGCTCACTACAAGTCAAATTTGATAAATATTTAATCCCTTTAACAATATCTTCTACATTAGCAGAACTAACAGTTAAACCACAGCCTGAATCAGATACAGGATCATTTCCTGCATCAATAGCATTTAAGATAGGCCGCTGCGCCATCATATAATCCATCATCTTATTCGGAGCAATTCCAAATCTATATAGCGCATTTGGCTCAGCGCCTATATAAGCGAAATCGATAGCAGATAAAAAAGATGGAATCATTCCTTTTGGTATCGGTTCAAAAAAATGAACATTATCAAGACACATATCATTTTTATATTTTAGTAATGTGTCTTTTTCTAAACCAGATCCAACCAAAATAAAATGTATATTGCTTTCCCTTAATCTATAAGCGGATTCTAACAAATAAATCAATGCATTAGGCTTTCCATGTGAACCAGCATAACCACAAACAACCCCTCCATTAGATCGTATATCTATTATTTTATCATTAATATTATCAATAAGAGGAATATCAGAAGATCCATCCCACTCATGAATAGAGATACCATTAGGAATAATATGTAATTTCGCAAGATCTAATCCATGATCTTGCATATGCGTATGCACTTTAGGCAGCATAGATACTACTGCATCAGCATTTTTATATGCATAGTTCTCTGCATGCTGACATAAATAAATAAATGGATGCTTTGGTGACATTCCACCTATCTCTATTGGCGAAAGAGGCCATAAGTCATGAACTTCAAATACTAACTTAGCTGATACTCTATCTGCGATAAGCTTAGCTATATAAATATCAAGCGGATAAGTACTCGAAGCAATAACTACATCAGGTTTAAAGTCATTGACTATTTTTCTATGTATTAAAAAGAAAGAAAATAAAAAAGTAAATATATTAATCACTCGCATGAAGCCATTAGATACATACGAATTACTTTTTATCCACTGATACTCAATTCCATCAATCAGCTCAATACTTTTATCAACTGGTTGAGTTCTCCTTACATGAGAAAAGCTAGATGCTACAATTCTAACTTTATGGCCTAAGTTTACCCACTCCTTAGCCATATAATATGGGCGGTATTCCATACCATAAGATGGAGATCCTGCATAGTGATTAATATATAAAATATTCATATAAAACAAATCCAATTATCAGTTCTATGTACACCTTTAACTTTATTAATTATTGTCTCTTATTTTTTTCGCTGGATGACCAGCAAAAACACAATTGTCCGGGACATTTTTTGTCACCACAGCACCGATTCCTATAAGTGAATTAGACCCAATACTTACCTTCTGAATAATTGATGCATTCGGTCCAACCCAAACACTCTCGCCTAAAATAACTCCGCCACTGAGCTCTGCACATGCAGTAATAATTGAATTTTTACCTATAATACAATTGTGTGCAATATGAACCAAATTATCAGTTTTAACGCCTAAGCCTATTACTGTATCCGATAAAGTTCCTCTTGCTATTGAATTAAGAGAGCCAATTTCAACATTATCTTGTATTTCAACACCGCCAAGATGAGGAAAACGCAAAAGTTCTCCAGACGCTAGTCGTTCAAAACCAAATCCGTCACCACCAATGCATGAATTAGCTCTAATTCGACAATTCTTTCCTATTTTAGTCCCTGAATGTAAAACTACGTTTGCTTCTATGATTGTATTTTCACCAACGATACATCCTTTTTCTATAATTACATTATCGCCAAGTCTGACTGAGGAATGTATAACTGGTTCCAGTTTATAAAGAGAAAATCCAATCTCTTTATTTAATATATTCATAGCCAGAACAAATAACTTCCTCGGCGAATCCGTGATTAAATATCCATTAACAAAGTCATCAATATGGTAGTTTTCGAATGTGGTTATAACAGCAACGCCATTCAATTGGGAAGACAAAACAGTAGCAAAAGTAAGTGCTCCAGACTCACAACGATCTAAAGAGCTAACTTCCCTAATAGAAATATCTTTACCATGAAACTCAACTCCTAATTCTCTAGCTAACCATGATAAAGATACTGTTTTATTTAACTCATAACCCATCTTATAACCTCAAAACTTTCTGCATATTGGGTATTAATTTGAACACCACGAGTATGTGACAAAGCAAAAATAAAGTCCTCACTCACATAACATCGACCAAACTGTGATTTATAACATTTCAAAGCTGCTATTTTACGTTCTACGTGTTCACGTTTTAGCTTTACAAAAAAACTGTTATTAAAACAAATATTATTCCATATTAACTCATAACCAAGAACTGTAGTTCCTTTAAATGCTCGAATACCTTCTTGAGAAATAACAGCATGATCTTGATGCACATCATTTGATGAAGGAATTAACACCAAATCAAAATCATTTAACTTTCTTAACTTTATTAACTCTTCTAAAATTTCTTGGCGAACAGAATCAAATTTTCTCACCTTAAAATTTAATATAATTAGGTTTTTTGGATTAATTCCAAGTTTAGCTGTCGCAAGTTTAACTTCTGTCTTTAGAATATCCTTAGGAAGACCAGCAGGTACCGAATCCTCAGCAATAGAAAAGGCAACATACGTAACTTCAGATCCTGCATCAATGAGCTTAGCTATAAACCCACCAGCACCTAGCTCTCCGTCATCAGTGTGGGGAGCTAAAACCAATACTTTTTTAAAAAAACTTAAACACATAATATTCTATCTCACTTACGCATAAGCATCTAATTAATGTTATTTTTCATTAAACTTTTCTATGCATCTATTATAAGCATCAATCATGACAGAGACACAATGATCCCAAGCATAATTATGTTCAACATGCTTACGCCCATTAATACCAAGACGATGTCTCAATTCTGCATCTAAAACTAACCTCTCTATAGCACTTGCAGCAAGTTTAGGATTTTCTTTTGGCACTACAAAACCTGTTTTACCATTAATTGTAACTTCAGGTAATCCACCAACATTTGAAACTATTACTGGCTTACCTGCAGCACTAGCTTCTATAATTGCGACACCAAAACTTTCGCTATCTAATCGGCTAAGAGCCACATAAATATCTATTGCTTCTAATTCATAAGGTACTTTTTCATGTGAGACTTGACCAACAAATGTCACGCTGTCGGAAATTCCTAATCTCTCCGCAAGTTCAGTCAATGCGTGGAGTTCATTACCTCCTCCAACCAGCCTCAACTCAAGTTCACAATCATAAGAATCTTTCTTTATTTTATTTTTTAACAAAGCAAAAGCTTCAATTAATGTATCAACCCCATACTTATGGGACATAGTTTTAACTGTGCCGATTATTATCTTGTCCTGCTTATCATAACCATGATTGTCTTTATCTTTATCTTTATCTTTATCTTTATCTTTGGAAAAAGATAACAAATCCACACCAAATGGAGTGATGATAATATCATTTATTTCAGGCACAACTATATTTGTTTGTTTAGCCATACAATGGCTTGTTGAGGCTACTTTATGAGCTGAAAGTAAATTGTATTTTAAGAGTAATTTATGTAGAGATGACTTGTATGGAAAATCATATACATCACTTCCCCAGACAGAGAGTAAAACTGGATATTTCCCGTTCATTCTAGATAGAGATGATAGTGTTCCATAACCAGTTGCATAGTGCACATTGATAATGTCTGGGCATATTTGTGATATAACCCTTCTAAGATGAAAAGAATTTAAAATATATCCTAAGGGCGCCAAATAAATAGACTTAATTATTGTGACAGTATCTTTATAACCAACCAACGGATTATGACATGAGTATAAATAAACATCATGTTTTCGCTCAGCTAATCCATTAGCCCACTTTAACATATGAATTGAATTAGCCGGGCCTATTAAAAAAATTTTCATTTACACACCTTAAACCTAGCACCATTTAACATCCCCAGCCATAACAAAACACCAATAGAAAAATTATTTTGTGTAAGGGATACTTCAAATGATTGATGAATAAAAATCGCAATTAAAAATGCAGAAGAACTTAACGATGCGGCAGTCTTAACTTTTATCAAAAATAAATATAAATTAGACAACGTAAAAATAATTAATCCAACACCCACAAGCCCTGATTGATAAGCAATTTGCAGAAAATAATTATGCGCAGAAAGGCCATCAAAGCGATGGTAAAGATTAGAATAGCTTTCAGGCATATTACCAATGCCATAACCTAAAAATGGATTGACATAAAATCGCTCCATTATATAACCCCATATAATCTGCCTACCAGACTCTAGATTCTTGGATGAAATAACAGAGTTAATATCAAGTAGATAATTATCAAACACTCCTGATATATAAATAAATGGAGTTAACATACAAAGCAAAATAACCATTACCAACAAAATCATAGCGGTATTTTTTCTTTGGGTAAAAAACCATTTTTTTTCAAAAAATAGAAGAATAAGGAAAACACAAGCCGATAGCTGAGCAGCTCTGGCACCAGACACTACTAGCCCAACTGTAAAAAGCATGTAAAGATAGGGCCTAATTTTTTTCCTTAAGTTAACTACAAAAGCTAACGATGAAAACACAAACATTCCATAAAAATTTGGATTTTCAAAAAAATATATATCACATATATAGAGAGCGATAGATAATAACGAAAAAGAACATAGCACAATACTTAAAAAGTGAACATGCCTATTATCAAAACAGTTAATATATAGCCATGAAACAATGAATATTATAAATATTTGGATGACTACTCCAGCACCTGCCATAACTGGATAGTTAAACATCGCGACACCAAAAACAAAATAAAAACTTATAAAAATAAAAAAAACAAACAACAGCAATAATATTTTATTGATTTTTAGCTTAAATAAAAAAATAAATAAAAATATTGATATAAAACATACAAGTAGCGTCGAAAAAACACCCATTTTATTAAATAAAGAAACAGATGATCCGGTAAATATCTGACATGCAATAAAAAAAGCTAGAAAATAGAGAAGAGATTCAATTTTTATATTTATTTGCATAGCATCATTTTTTATCATCGATAACTCTATCCTTTATTTTTTTTGCAGGAACCCCTCCCCAAACCTCCATAGCAGGGATACTTCTAGTCACAACTGCTCCAGCAGCAACCACCGCCCCCGCACCAATTTCAACGCCTCTTAATATAATTGCATTTGCTCCAATCCAAACGTCATTGGATATAATAGGCTCATTAACAATAAATGTTCTATTAGCGCCACCATACTCATGGTAAGGCGACATAGAAATAGCACTTATATCATGTTCAGATGGTCCAATAATAGCACCGTAGCCAATAGAGCAATATGACCCAATAGAGCCACTGAATATATACCCTGAGCTAATATAACTATTATCCCCAATCGCAACACCTCGACCGATAATAGCATTACCAATATATACACCACTACCAATCTTTGCTTTTAGACTTACTTTAGCCCCACTTCCTAATTTAACCCCTTTACATGATAAATATATGAACGAAATAAAGTAATACAAAAAACGAACCACGATAAAGAATAAATTACGCGTAAGCATCTCTTTTTCCAACCATAAAAATTCCAATTAACAATACTACAAACAAAACTATATCACCGAAAAGCCAAGCATAACTAACAGACACAACAGATAATTTTCGAGCAAAAAACAAAAGTAGCAGACATACAACCATTTTTATAATGTAAGATACAGTAACATAAAAAAACATGCCTCTAGCCTGTAAGTAAGCACCTATAATCTTAGCCAAAAATAGAGGGCTTGCAGACAACATCAAAATTGAAGCTGCTTTATAAATTAATCTCACATCATCATGCAAAACCATTACAGCTAATAAGTTTGGCAATAAATATATACTTAAACAACTAAAAACAAAAACTCCTATACCAAACATAAACAATAACAAAAGATCTGTTTTTTTTATTGCTCGATTACTTTTCATCCATGTGTTAAATAATATTGGTGAAATCATGTTTAATGGCATCGAAAACGCCAAATAAAAATAATTAGCAATGCTGAGTGACCCTATTTCTGTGCCACTCAAACCAGATTTATTCAAATAGCTAAATGAAATCATCGGGACTAATGCTATAGCTATAGACTGCATGAAAACATTAAATCCATCTAAAACCATCCCTCTCCATTTCACGCTTTTCACTTTATAACTTGTTTTTATCTTCGATAGATATAATATGGATGAAATTAAAACAAACACCGTCGATATAAGATATACATTTGATAAATCTAACTGACCGGAAAAATTAAATTGGAAACCAATAAACAATGACAATGATGGAATTATAGATAAAATTGCAAACTTATTACTATCATTTATAGTTAAATATATTCCTCTAAATAATCCATGCAACACTAATATTGCAGCCGTTATTGATATATAAAAAACCGCTGTATTTTGAATTGCATTTATACGACACCAAATGATTGTCAATCCTAAAAACAACAAAAAGTTTACAGATGAATAGACAACTGAAAACCCCTTCAAAACATCAATATTGACGCTACTTTTATTTATCGAATACGCAAAGGATTGTGGAAAACCAAAACATCCAATGACAACTAATAGGTCAACCCAAGACTTTATTAATGCAAAATCCCCTTGTGCAGAAACTCCATACTTATATGTAACAAACCATACAGTGGCAAAAGATGCCACTGTACCTAATGATTGAATCAAGATTGAACTGATGATTTTCTTAATCATCAGTTCATCCCTGTGAATAAAATTGTTTTATAGCGTCAATAATTTCCATCTGCTCATCCATTTTCATATATGGATGCATTGGGATGCTTATTACACGATTTGAAATATGATCACCGACCGGCAAACTCACAGAGTCATTTGCTACTGCTGGCTGCTTATTCAATGGTATTGGATAATGTATAGCTGTAGGGATGTTTTTTTCTGAAAGATGTTTCTGCAAACCATTTCGATTATCAACACTTAATGTAAATTGGGCATAGGCACTAACATTATGTTTTTCCACATGCTGAAGTTGAATTGATTGCAAAGAAGAAAACGCTTCCATATAGATATCAGCAATTTTCTGACGCAAAGAAATTTCATCGTTTAAAATATCAAGTTTGGGTAATAGAATCGCCGCCTGTAAAGTATCTAGTCTACTGTTTACACCTACTCTAACATGATGATAACGACGATCTTGCCCATGGCGTGCAATTTGACGCATCACTTTAGCCAACTCATCATCATTAGTGAAAATCGCACCGCCATCACCATAACATCCAAGAGGTTTGCTTGGGAAAAAGCTGGTGCAGGATATTGTTGTCAAATTACACGACTTTTTCCCTTTATAGCTAGCACCAAAACTCTGAGCAGCATCTTCAATTACAGGAATATTATATTTAGCTGCAATAGAGTTAATTTCATCATACTCAGCACACTGACCATATAGGCTCACTGGAATAATCGCCTTCGTATTAGGCGTAATAGCAGCTTCCAATTTAAGCGGATCAAGATTATAGGTTTTTGGACACACATCGACATAAACAGGCTTAGCGCCTAACAGCGCAACTGTTTCAGCTGTAGCAATATACGTAAATCCTGGAGTTATTACCTCATCTCCATGACCAATCCCTAATGCCATTTGGGCTATTTGCAAGGCATCAGTACCATTAGCTACACTGATACAATACTTTGCTCCAGTAAAGTCAGCTAACTTCTGCTCTAACTCCGTAACCTCTGGACCCAAAATGTAAGCACCATGCTGCAAGACCTTTTGAATCGCCGCATCAATTTTAGCCTTTATTCGTTCTTGCTGCGCAGCTAAATCAATAAATTGCATCTTAACACCTTACCACATAAAAATTAAACTTTACGTAACTCATTACCGTTAAGCTGATATACTGAGCCAGTATGAGGACAAATTACTTTCGCTTGTCCTTCAATTGGTAAATCCAACTGTTCACCAAATTCACTCATCCAGCCAATTTGCTTAGCTGGCACACCTACCATAAGAGCATAGGCTGGTACATCTTTATTTATTACTGCACCCGCGCCAATAAAAGCATATTCACCAATAGTAACTCCACACACGATAGTACAGTTAGCACCTAGGGTGGCACCTTTTTTCACCCAGGTATCACGATACTGATCTTTACGCTCAATTAGTGAGCGCGGGTTATACACATTGGTAAATACCATGCTTGGCCCACAAAATACGCCTTCCTCTAAATGCACGTTGTCATACACTGAGACGTTATTTTGAATCTTACAATGATCGCCAATCGTGACTTTGTTGCCCACAAATACATTTTGGCCTAACGATGCACCTCGGCCAATGACTGCTCCGCTACAAATATGCGCAAAATGCCAGATTCGACAACCATCGCCAATGTCCGCTCCATCGTCAATAATAGCTGACTCGTGCCTGTAATAATTCATTATATAATTCCTGACCACTCTAAATACATTAACCTTTCTGCCAATTATAGCTTAGTCAGAAAGGTTAAGTTTAGCTTAAAATCACAGACGAATATCTGACTCACCAAGAGGAAGCACATACTTCACGTCATAAATGACATGCTGCGCTTTACCTAATTTACGAATAGCTGATGCCCCCATATTCTTTGTTGAGCTATGGTCAACAGCAAGAATAATTGCATCGTAAGTATTCTCTTCTAGCGAATCGATCAACTCAATTCCATACTCATGTCTTACTTCATTCTTGCATGCCCACTCATCAAACACATCAACATGCATGTTGAACTCTTTTAGCTCATGAATAATATCAATGATTTTAGTATTTCTTACATCTGGGCAATCACCTTTAAAGGTGAAGCCCATCACTAAAACTCTAGCCTCATCAATATGTATTTTTTTGCTTGATAACTTTTTCACTAATTGAGTGGCTACATACTCGCCCATACCATCATTAATTCTTCTTCCTGCAAGAATCACTTCTGGTCGATAGCCTACCTCTTGTGCTTTATGAGTCAAATAGTATGGGTCAACACTAATACAGTGACCGCCAACTAAACCAGGTTTGAAGTGGAGGAAATTCCATTTAGTGCCAGCAGCTTTAAGCACCTCTTCAGTATCAATGCCTAATTTGTTAAATATTTTTGCAAACTCATTGATGACGGCAATATTTAAGTCTCGCTGAGTATTCTCGATCACTTTTGCTGCTTCAGCTACGCGGATAGATGAAGCCTTGTGCGTACCCGCGGTAATAATTTTTTTGTACACATTATCAACTATCTCAGCAATCTCAGGTGTAGAGCCTGAAGTAATCTTCATGATCGTAGTTAGTCGATTTACCTTATCACCAGGGTTAATGCGCTCAGGACTATAACCAGCAAAAAAGTCTCTGTTATAAATAAGCCCTGATAACTTTTCAATGATAGGTAAGCAAACTTCTTCTGTAGCCCCCGGATAGACGGTTGACTCAAAAACAACAATGTCACCAAGCTTAATAACTTTAGCCAGAGCTTCTGAAGCCTTGCGTAAAGGCATTAAATCAGGTGTTTTTTCATCAGTAATCGGCGTTGGCACTGTGACGATATAGAAATTACATGGTTTAATATCATCAAGATTACAAGTATACTCAAGGAAATTAGCACTAGCCAGCTCTTCACTTGAGCATTCTAAAGTCGAATCTTTACCATCACGCAATTCAGAAACTCGCTCAGCCTTGATGTCAAAACCCACGGTAGAAAAATGTTTTCCAAACTCAACTGCTAATGGTAAGCCCACGTAACCTAGGCCAACAATACCAATTTTCAAATCGGAGATATTCATTTTAAATCCAAGTTTTATTATTAAAGATTAAGTGGCAGACCTATTTCTTTGCCATCGCGCGCAGAACGATATGTTGCGATAAGTAACTCAAGAGATTTCAAACCTTCACGCCCATCAGTTTCTGGTTCAGCTTTTCCTCTTAATACGTCAGCCACATTTTTAAAGTATGGCGGATGACCAAAGCCATATACAGATGTGGTTTCATAATTGGCATCAGTTATCTGGCTGTCATAGTCTTTTTCTTCGTCAAAGATCCAATCTTGAATCTCATTGACAGCAACGCCACCCACTCTTACAGTGCCTTTCTCACCTAAAATAGTGATAGAGCCTTCATAATTTTTTGGGTAAGTGCACATAGTAACGGCCATTGACCCAACCGCACCATTACGCCACTTGATATTTACTACACCAGTATCTTCAACATCAATATCTCGATGCGTTGATGTTATCGCATGCACTTTTTCTACCGGACCAATTAACCAATGCAACAAGTCAACGTAATGAGTGGCTTGATTCATGAATGCTCCGCCATCCATATCCCAAGTACCAGACCATGCAGCACGGTCATAATACTCCTGCGGCCTAGTCCAAAACACATTGACATGAACCATATGGATCTTACCAAAGCGCTTTTCTGTCACGGCTCGCTTTAATAATTGCAAAGTAGAATTTCTGCGGTTCTGTTTTACCACGAACAGTCGAACACTCGCATCATCGCAGGCTTTTAGCATCGCCAACCCATCAGCCCATTTGGTTGCCATTGGTTTTTCTGAGATGACATGCACACCTGATTTAGCTGCGCGAATTGCTTGTCTTGAATGCAATCCACTTGGCGTACATAAGCTAATTACATCAACACTTTCTTTTTCTAATAATTCGTCTAATGATAAATAACCGGGAACTTTGTACTGTTCTTTATGAGCATGAAGAACTGATGGGTTATTATCGCAAACCGCAACCAGTTCAAACTCATTATCTAATTGCTCAATAGAACCAAAATGGTTTTTTGATATTCTGCCACAACCGATGATGGCGATTTTTATCTTTCTATCCTTAATCATAATACACTCACTAATTTATAGATTAACTATGATGTGACTTTTTTGTTGGGAAGCACTGATAAGAAACACACTAATAACACCCAACACTCCACCCATTAACGCACCCAGTACCAAAATCAGTATCTTTTTAGGTTTATCTTTTTTTAATGGTTCAGACGGCATCATTTGATAACGGTATGCTTGCGCTTGAATGTTATCACGTAACATCCCTTCTAACTCACCAATTTGACGCTTCACTTCGTAATATCTAAATGGGTAAATAATTGGTGCATCTTTAGTTGCTTTTAACTCTGCTGACAATAGTTTTTCACCGAGCAAAAACTTATAACTACTTTGCGCATTATCAAAGCCACTTTTGCTAGAACGGTAATCAGTGATACCTGCTTTCTCTGCTGTAGTTAAATCTCGCTGAATATAGGCTATTTGATCCAGTTTTTCTGCTTTTTTCTGGAAATCAATATCATTAACTTCTTTCTTTAAGCTAACTAAAAGAGTATTGATATTTTGGTCAAACTCATCAAGACTTAATGTTACAGCTTGATTATTAACATCCTTTAGGTAACCCTGTAGTAGTTTATATGCCTCTTGCGCTGAATCTGCCGATGCTTGTATTGTGTAGTAACTTATATTTTCCTTTTCCTTTGGTGGCGTAATCACAAGGCCTTTATTCGCTTGCTCAGTTAACCAAATTTTCTTATCTTCCTCAGAGGATAAACTCTGTGTTTCTTTTTTATAATACTCTGTGTTCTCTAGGAATTTAAATTTAGTGTCTGGTGATTCAGCGATCAAAATCAAATCGGAAAACAATCCATTAGCCAGCGCACCTGTATCTAACGGTTGATTTAAAATTCTAGCATACGCTTGACGAAATTTAAGGTAACTCCCTAATTCAGCAATACGTGGTGCTTGAATATAGGTTTTAGCCGTCCACTGTTCTTTTGCTGTAAAGGCATACACTGCTGCTAACCCCGTAGTCAGCAACGTGACACATAAAATAACCCATTTTTTCTTCCACAAGGTGCCTAAAAGCTCGAAAAGATCGATTTCATCCTCTGCTTTTGGCATATAAGTTGGATAGACCCCTTGCGGGATCAGATAAGGGGTCTGTTGTGGTTCAGATGCTTTTGACATGAAATCAATCCATTATTTATCAATGGGTTAAAAATAAAAATGAAGAATAAGCCTGACAAAAAAGCACGCTACCGCCCTTGAGTTTCAGCTCCCAAAGCGCTGCGCAGAAACAGGATATCGCCAACTGCGATACAACAAGTGATATCTGGGATTAGAGGACATGATCGAGAACACTCCATGTGAAGAGGCATATACCGCCTCCCACTTCCCTGTTGCAAACCGGCGGATAGCCCGCAGAATTTGGAGTGCAGATTATAAAGCAATGCCTATGGAAGGCCAAATCTACCGTCAAAAAGGTAACAGTATGTTTGTAAATTATGTGAGGCTGGACTGTACAAGCTGTCGCACGCTGACTGCCTTGCAAAAAAGAATCGCGCGCAATTGCTTCAATTTATTTACGATTACTTTATAATCAAGCAACACAACCGAGTGGTCAATATTCAACCGCTGCGGTTCACAGCCCTGCTCAGACCGATTAAGAATGAAAGCAGGATAAAAGGATGCCGCTGGTTATTTAGGGAGAAAATCTGTGAACACTGTCTTTGTGCGTGCCAAGTCTATCTGCGCTAAGCCTCGCCAGGCGGCGTTAACTCTGCTGACCTCCCTGCTGCTCGGCGTATCCTGTTGGGCTGCCGCAGCGGATATGTCGGATGATGCGATTAGCGAACGCATCAAACCGGTCGGCGGGGTATATCTGGCTGATACTGCGGCCACCGCTAAACCTAGTGGGCCACGTACCGGTGAGCAAGTATATAACGGCGCCTGTATCGCCTGTCATGGCAGTGGTGCCTTAGGCGCACCTAAGTTTCGTGATGCTGCGCAGTGGGCACCGCGTCTGAAGCAAGGTATCGATACCCTGCAAAAACATGCCATTGCCGGTTTAAATCAGATGCCGGCACGCGGAACCTGTACCGATTGTAGTGATGATGAAATCAAAGCTGCGATCGAACACATGACTAGCGGGTTATAAGCTACGCGATACTGCTAATCAGCATATAAAGAAAAATACCGCGCAAATAGGGTAAATAGATAAAGGAGGCCTCAGTGCCTCCTTTATATGTTTCTTCATGATTGTTTGCGCTAAATTACTCTGACTTAACTAGCTAGCTCTAACTGACGATTCACCGACGGTATTTTGCACGAACGGTACCTTGTGCTGCTCACTCGTTAATTAAACTGACTGTTACATCACCCCCAAAGACTGACCGGCTATCCACTCTGTGGCATACTGCAGTCAGTATTTTCATCACAAAACTATCTATGGACGCCTGGTATCTTCTTTATTGTAAACGCGGACAGCAAAGTCGGGCGGCGCAACATCTGGAGTTGCAAAATATCCGCTATTTTTGTCCGATGCTGACGGTAAAAAAACAGCGTCGCGGTAAGACACAAGAGGAAAGCGAGGCGTTGTTTGCCAATTACCTGTTTGTGCACTTTAATCCCGATCAGCTGAGTGTCACGCGAGTGCAAGCTACGCGCGGCGTGGCGCGCTTGGTGCGTTTTGGCGAAACGTTGGCGAGAGTGCCGGATGAGGTGCTGATCGATTTAGCACGACGTTACAACCCGCTGGTCGCACTACCGGAAGAGGGTAAAGTCTGTAGTCAGCCGATGTGTACCGCCTTACAACAGGCCTTGGCGGATATCGAACAAGAAAGCAGCGGGGAAGTTCGTGCGCTACGCTTTTTGCAATTGCTGCAAGATCATCGTCTGTTGGCTTCCCGTCACCGAGTGGAATAATCCAGCGACCCAGCATTCCAATGTCATAGTGCGCACGCCCGTTGCGAGCGTCTTCCGCATTTATAAGCGCCTAAATACTTAGGCACTTATCTCTGTAGTCACTTACATGAGTAGACGCTTATATGCGTAAACACTAAGCGCAAGGCCAGTAAGATCACTCGGGCCGTTTTTTTGCCTGCGCCAACATCTCGCGTAATCCGGCTACCCCTTGGCGGCCACGCTGCTGGCGCTGTTCGGCGCTGACTGGCGCTTTGCGCACTTCCCACTCTAAGTCATCTTGCGGCAGTTCGTGCAAAAAGCGACTCGGCTCTGGGCGCAGCAACTCACCGTACTGGCGGCGCTCTTTACATAACGTAAAGGTCAATGTCTTCTGGGCGCGGGTGATCCCGACATACGCCAAACGGCGTTCTTCTTCCACATTATCTTCATCCAAACTGGTCTGGTGCGGCAAGATCCCCTCTTCCATCCCAATTAAGAAGACATGCGGAAACTCCAGTCCTTTCGAGGCGTGTAGCGTCATTAACTGCACTTGATCGGCTTCGGCGTCATCTTCGCCGCGCTCCAACATGTCGCGCAAGGTGAGGCGCTGCACCACCTGATTGATGGTCATCGGCTCCTCGCCGTCTTTGCCTTCCAGCATCTCGGTTACCCAACCAAACAGGGTCGAGACGTTGCGCATGCGCATCTCGGCCGCTTTTGGGCTGGCGGAGGTCTCGTAGAGCCAGCTTTCATAATGGATGCCATGCACCAAATCACGCAGCGCAGCGACCGGATCGCCACGCTGGGCGCGATCGGTAATCTCGGTGATCCAACGCGTAAACTGCCGCAGAGCCTCCAGCCCACGCCCCTGCAAATGCTGCTCCAATCCCAAGTCAAAGCTAGCGGCAAACAGACTATTGCCACGACTGTGCGCCCACGTTCCGAGCTTTTCCAAAGTCACCGGACCGATTTCACGCCGTGGGGTATTCACTACGCGCAGGAACGCAGTGTCGTCATCCGGATTAATCAGCAGGCGCAAGTAGGCCATGATGTCTTTGATTTCGGCGCGAGCAAAGAAAGAGGTACCACCCGAGATCTTGTACGGAATGCGGTTTTGCATCAGCATCTTTTCCAGCGTGCGCGACTGGTGATTACCGCGGTACAAAATGGCGTAATCTTTATATTGGGTCTTGTTCAAGAAACGGTGCGCGATAATCTCACCCACCACCCGCTCTGCCTCATGTTCTTCATTGTTAGCCTGCAGCACACGCAGCATCTCACCGGGGCCGAGCTCGGAGAACAGTTGCTTTTCAAACTCATGCGGGTTGTTGGCAATCAGGATGTTGGCCGATTTTAATATGCGCTGCGAGGAGCGGTAGTTCTGCTCCAGCTTGATCACTTTCAACGCCGGAAAATCTTGGCGCAACAAGGTTAAATTCTGCGGACGCGCACCGCGCCATGAATAAATCGACTGATCATCATCCCCTACCACGGTGAAACGGGCGCGCGCACCGACCAGCAATTTCACCAGCTCGTACTGGCTGGTATTGGTATCTTGATACTCATCCACCAATAAATAGCGAATACGATTTTGCCAACGCTCTCGCACCTCTTCTTGGGTGCGCAATAATAAGGTTGGCAGCAAAATCAGATCGTCGAAATCCAGCACATTGCAGGCGCGTAGCTGGCGTGCATACTGCTCATAACACAGGGCAAACAGAATATCGCGCTCACCTTTGGCGCGCACTTTGGCCTGCTCGGGCAAGATCATGTCATTTTTCCAGCCGGAGATTTTTTGCACCAGCTGGCTAAGGAGGTCTTTATCGCCTTTGAGGCTGTCTTCGGTCAACTCTTTGAGCAGCGCCATTTGGTCTTGATCGTCAAACAGCGAAAAACCGGCTTTCAGCCCCAGCGCCTTGTATTCGCGCTTTAAGATTTCCAAGCCCAGAGAGTGGAAGGTGGACACCAACAAGCCTTTGGTTTCACCGCGACCGAGTGTCTGCGCTACCCGCTCTTTCATCTCGCGCGCAGCTTTGTTGGTAAAGGTCACCGCCACAATGTGGCGCGCCTGATAACCGCAGCCGCGGATCAAGTGGGCAATTTTGTTGGTAATTACGCGGGTTTTTCCCGAGCCGGCGCCAGCCAGCACCAGACAGGGTCCGCTGACAAATTCAACTGCTTCCTGCTGACGGGGATTTAAACGCATTTTTCCGGCTCTCCGCGTAACTGCTGCAAACGTAGTCCAACTTATTCTTAGTCGGTCGGCGATTCTAACAAAAAACCACAGCGATGGGGATGAAAGGCTATAACTAACGGCCACGTTCGGCAGGCCGCGATCGCACAAATTGCAATATCAGAGCATGCAGTTTTGTTTGGCAGCTCGCAAAATTACGCTTACAATATCGCCACTGAACGATCATTCAGTGATTCCCTTAACTGTAACAAATCATAACGCTGGCGGACGATGCTGGATACTCGACAACAGATTTTGCAAGCCACCGAGGTGGTACTGGCAACCCATGGGTTTCAAGGGTTGTCGATGCACAAAGTAGCCCGTGAAGCGGGAATAGCCACCGGCACCATTTATTGTCACTTTAAAGACAAAGAAGACTTGCTGGTGCAACTGTGCAACACCATCCGGGATCGGATTGCCGAAAAGATCTGCGCCAATGTGGCGACCAGTGGCTCACTGTTCGCCCGTTATCGGCAGTTATGGTTAAATATCTGGAATTTTTGTAACCAATATCCGGACCAAATCAACAATCAGCAGCAGTATGATAACGTACCCGGTTTTTCTCAACCGGCGTGGGAAGAGCAGCTGCAACGCTACGCGGTCTGGTTTGCCTTATTGGAAGAGGGGATAGCCAGCCAGCAAATTCTCGATTTACCGAGGCAGGTGCTGTCGACCTTAAGCCTGGAAACGGCCTATTCCCTCTTCAAGCGGTTACACGCTACAGGCATCGAGCTGGATGATGCGATGCTAGAGCGCACGATTCAGGCCAGCTGGCGGTCTATCTGCCAGACGGCAGCGGATAACGAATAAAACAAACTTGAGCGGTATTTTAATACGGAGCATCAAAAAAGATGAAAAAATGGGTCGCAGGGATGTTACTGCTGGTGATCGTGCTGCTGGGCAGCGTCATTGGCTTTAACATATTCAAACAACACATGATTGCCAATGCTTTGGCCAATCGTCCGGAGCCGGATTATCCGGTGACTGCGGTTGACGTCAAAGCGACCGACTGGACCCCAACCATTGAAGCGATCGGTTTTATCGATCCGAATCAAGGGGTGAACGTCTCCACCCAGACAGCAGGTCTGATCAAGCAGATTAACTTCCAGTCCGGTGACAAGGTGCAAGCCGGTCAGGTTCTGGTGCAGCTGGATGACAGCGTGGAAGTAGCTAACCTGCAGGCGTCACAAGCTAAGCTGCCTGCGGTTCGCGCGACTTATCAGCGTTATTTAGAGCTGTCCAAGACCAAGTTCGTGTCAAAGTCCAACTTGGATGAGGCCAAAGCGAACTATGAGTCTCTGCTGGCTCAGATTGACAGCCTGAAAGCGACCATCGCTCACTACAAAATCCGCGCACCGTTCAGCGGTATCGTCGGGATCCGTAACGTTAACCTCGGTCAATATCTGCAACCAGGCACCAACATTGTGCGTCTGGAAGATGTGTCGGTGATGAAACTGCGTTTCACCGTACCGCAGACCGAAATTTCCCGTATCCATACCGGTCAGCCGATCGATATCTACGTGGACGCCTATCCAAAAGTGCCATTTAGCGGCCAAATCACCGCCATTGAACCGGCAGTTACCGCGCAAAGTGGTCTGATTGAAGTGCAAGCTGACATCCCGAACAACGACGGTCGTCTGCGCTCCGGTATGTTTGCCCAAGCCAAAATCATTCTGCCAACGCTGAAAGATCAGATCGTGATCCCACAGACCGCGGTTGCTTTCACGCTGTACGGGGAAACCGTATACGTGCTGAAGGAAAAGGATGGCGTACTGCGTGCCGCACAGCTGACTGTGAAGGCGGGCGATCGTCGCGGCGACAGCGTCCATATTCTGGACGGGTTGCAAGCCGGTGAACGTCTGGTGACCACCGGTCAGGTTCGTCTGAGTAACGACAGCAAAGTGCATGTTGTGAACGATGATCCGCTGGTTGTTCCAGCGCAGCCGCCGATGCTCTAATCCGGGAGAAAAGGAAGCATGCGTTTTACCGACATATTTATCCGCAGGCCGGTACTGGCAGCGTCGATCAGTTTTCTGATCGCCCTGCTCGGCCTGCAAGCTCTCATTAAAATGCAGGTGCGTCAGTATCCGGAAATGACGAATACCGTGATCACGGTCAGCACCAGCTACTTCGGGGCCAGTTCTGACCTGATCCAAGGTTTTATCACCACCCCGTTGGAACAGGCGATTGCACAAGCGGATAACATCGATTTTATGACCTCCAGCAGTTTGATGGGGTCATCGGTGATTACCGTTTACATGAAGCTGAATACCAATCCGGATGCGGCAATGGCCGATATTCTGGCCAAGGTGAACTCGGTACGATCCCAGATGCCAAAAGAGGCGCAGGATCCGACCATTACCAGTTCCACCGGCTCCAGTACCGGTATTTTGTATATCGGCTTTACCAGTGATGCCATCAACTCCAGTCAGATCACCGACTACCTGAACCGCGTGGTAAAACCTATGCTGTTCACCGTTAACGGGGTAGCCAAGGTTGACCTGTACGGGGGCTCGGATTACGCCATGCGTGTCTGGCCAAACCCAGCCAAGATGGCAGCCTTCGGTATTACCGGTAGTGATTTAGCCCGCGTTCTGTCGGCGAACAACTACCAGTCTGCCGCCGGTCAGTCCAACGGTTACTTCGTGTACTACAACGGCAACGCCGATACTCAGGTCAATGACGTTAAGTCGATGCAAAACCTGGTGATCAGCAACAACGATGGACAAGTGATTCGTCTGTCGGACATTGCGAAAGTCACCATGGATAAGAGCTCTGACTTGTACCGCGCGAGCGCCAACGGTAAAGAAGCGGTAGTACTGGCGATTAACGGTGCACCATCGGCCAACCCGATCACCGTGGCGCAAGATGTGCTGAAGCTGCTGCCGGACATGGAACGTAACATGCCGAGCACCATAAAGATGCGCGTCATGTACGACTCCACCATCGCGATTAACGACTCTATCCACGAAGTGGTGAAAACCATCGTGGAAGCCGGTGTGATCGTTCTGGTGGTGATCACCTTGTTCTTGGGCTCGCTGCGTGCGGTACTGATCCCGGTGGTCACCATCCCGCTGTCCCTGATTGGTGTGGCCATGATGATGCAGCTGTTCGGGTTTACCTTGAACCTGATGACGCTGCTGGCGATGGTACTGGCAATCGGTCTGGTGGTGGATGACGCCATCGTGGTCTTGGAAAACGTCGACCGGCATATTAAGGAAGGCGAATCCCCGTTCCGCGCCGCCATCATCGGTACCCGTGAGATTGCGGTGCCGGTTATTTCGATGACCCTGACGCTGGGTGCGGTATATGCACCAATTGCCCTGATGGGTGGCTTGACCGGTTCTCTGTTCAAAGAGTTTGCCCTGACGTTGGCTGGTGCAGTATTTGTGTCGGGTATCGTTGCGTTGACCTTGTCGCCGATGATGTGTGCGCACGTACTGAAAGCCAATGACAAGCCAAGCAAATTCGAGGAAACCGTTCACCATCTGCTGGAAAACCTGACTGCCCGCTACATGAATGCGCTGCGCGCTATCATGCAGCACCGCAGTGTGGTGATTGCGTTTGCCGTATTGGTGTTTATCTCGCTGCCGGTGCTGTTCAAGTTCATCCCAAGTGAACTGGCACCGAACGAAGATAACGGCGTCGTGATGCTGATGGGTACCGCGCCATCCAATGCCAACCTGGACTTCATCCAGCAAAGCATGGCGCCGGTAAACAAAATCCTGTCTGAGCAGCCTGAGGTGCAATACTCGCAGCTGTTCTCCGGGATCCCAACCAGCAACCAAGCGCTGGGTCTGGCGACCTTGGTGCCGTGGAGTGATCGCTCGGCCAGCCAGCAAGAAATTGCTAACCGGGTGACCAAGTTGGTGAAAGACGTACCGGCAATGTCCATCACCGCGTTCCAGATGCCATCCCTGCCGGGTGCATCCAGCGGTCTGCCATTCCAGTTCGTGATCACCACTCCGAACAGCTTCGAAAGCCTGTTCCAGATTGCGTCGGATATGCTGGGCAAAATTCAGCATAACGGTATGTTCGTGTATTCCTCTATGGATCTGAACTACAACTCCGCCAACCTGAACATCAAGATCGATAAGGATAAAGCCGGTGCCTATGGCGTGACCATGCAGGATATCGGTAATGCCCTGTCCACTATGTTGGCCGGTGGTTATATCAACCGTATCGACCTGTATGGCCGTTCGTATCAGGTGATCCCACAGATGGAGCGTAAGTACCGTCTGAACCCAGATCTGCTGAACCAGCTGTATGTGAAAGCCTCTGACGGTGAGTCGGTACCACTGAGCAACTTGGTGAAAATCACCGTGACCTCAGCGCCACCATCACTGCCACACTTTAACCAGATGAACTCCGCCACTTTGAGTGCGGTTCTGGCTCCGGGTGTGACCATGGGTGACGCCGTAAACTGGATCGAAGCACAAGCCAGCGAAAGCATGCCACAAGGTTATAGCTATAACTTTATGGGTGAATCACGCCAGTTCGTTACCGAAGGTAATGCACTGATGGGCACCTTTGGTCTGGCACTGGCGGTGATCTTCTTGGTGCTGTCCATCCAGTTTGAATCCGTGCGTGACCCGCTGGTCATTCTGGTTTCCGTTCCGTTGGCGGTGTGTGGTGCCTTGGTCGCCTTGGCATGGGGCTTTGCCACCATGAACATCTACTCACAGGTTGGCCTTATCACCTTGATCGGTCTGATTACCAAGCACGGTATTCTGATCTGTGAAGTGGCCAAAGAAGAGCAGTTGATGCATGGCCGCAACCGAATGGATGCGGTGATGGCGGCCGCCGAAGTGCGGATGCGTCCAATCCTGATGACCACTGCGGCGATGATTGCCGGTCTGATCCCACTGCTGTATGCCGCCGGTCCTGGCGCCGCGGCACGTTTCAGTATGGCGATCGTAATCGTCGCCGGTCTGGCGATCGGTACCCTGTTCACCCTGTTCGTTCTGCCGGTGATCTACACCTTCCTGGCAAGCCAGCACAAACCGCTGCCGGTGTTCGTGGAAGATAAAGATCTGGAAAAACTGCAGCGTGTGGATGAGGCGCGTGCCGCCCACCGCGAAAACCGTACGCAGGAATAATCACCCACTGGCCGTCTATGCCGGCGGCCACGGGCGTTGTCGATGATTGACTCATCGCTTCTTGCTACGCATCAGAGATGCACGGTCTGACCGCGCGGCCTGTTAGTTATGCGTTAAAGCCATCTTCATAAGAAGATGGCTTTTTTTTCGGCCGTAGTTTTTCGCTTCTCTCCCGCTGACCTATCCCTCTATACCCACTGCCGCGACACGCCACCGCCCATCTTGCGCGATTGCGCAAAGCAACCTGCGAAAGCGTGCGAATCATCACTGCCATGGTGCGCAGTCATTACCTATCGCGCCTCAGTTACCGTACAATAGAAGTCTATCTCAGGAGGAATGACGATGATTGATCCGAAAAAAATCGAGCAGATTGCCCGTCAGGTGCATGAATCTATGCCCAAGGGGATCCGCGATTTCGGCGAGGAAGCCGAGAAAAAGATCCGCCAAATTCTGCAAGCCCAACTGGCCAAGCTGGATGTGGTTAACCGCGAAGAATTTGATGTGCAGACCCAAGTGTTGCTGCGCACCCGCGAAAAGCTGATGCAACTGGAAGCCCGTCTGACTGAGCTGGAAGCGCGTCAAGCCGGCGAGACCCCAGCCGAGCCACGCGACTAACACAGCCCTAACGTAGCACCCACGCACTGCGTGGCTCTGCGTTACGGTGACAGTGCCGTTGTCATCGCGCGCAGCCATACGGTAAATCAGTTCGATTTGCCGTAGGCTGCTATTCAGCGTCGTCTTATCGACGTGTTATTGACTTGCCATTCCCCCGATTAATCGGTTTTAACCATCAGTTTTATTCTTCACATCGGTTGTCTTTTCAACATTAATCCCGCTACACTGCAATAAATGATAATAAGTATCAATTGCAGCATGAGGCGCGCCGATGACTACACTGACTCTCCCCGCTCTGTTTACCTCCGTCCAGACAGTCCCCTTGGTACTGACACTGCTGGCCGGTGGCGCGACGTTTGTCGGTGCGCTGGCTGGGGTGATTGGTCGCAAACCCTCGAACCGCGTATTAAGCTTCGCCTTGGGTTTTGCCGCAGGGATCATGCTGCTGATTGCGCTGATGGAAATGCTGCCCGCGGCGTTAACCACGCCTGGAGTCTCGGCACTGGCCGGTTACGCAGCCTTTATTGCCGGTCTGCTCGGTTACTTTGCCTTAGACCGTATGTTGCCGCACGACCATGCCCATGACCTGATGCTGTCATCGGCCAAACAAGGCGTGATGTCCGATAAAAAACTGCGCCGCACCGCCATTCTGCTGACGCTCGGCATTAGCTTGCACAACTTCCCAGAAGGCATTGCCACCTACATCACCGCCAGCAGCAACCTAGAGCTCGGGTTAGGGATCGCGCTGGCCGTGGCGATTCACAATATTCCAGAAGGTCTGGCGGTGGCCGCACCGGTCTACGCCGCAACCGGCTCTAAACGCCAAGCAATTTTCTGGGCCGGTTTATCCGGAATTGCCGAAATTGCCGGTGGCTTGCTGGCCGCCTTAGTACTGGGCCCGATCATCTCGCCAGTGTTGATGGCGCTGATTATGGCGGCAGTGGCGGGGATCATGGTGGCATTATCCGTGGATGAGCTGATGCCGCTGGCCAAAGATCTGGCGCCAGAAGCCAACCCGAGCCACGGCGTTCTGTGTGGTATGGCGGTGATGGGATTTAGTTTGGCCCTGCTGTAAGCCGTTAAACCGTCCACAATCTAGCCAAATCCCCTTCCTCATGGCAGCCATTGGGCTGCCATTGACATACTCCTCAGTATTATTCGTTCATAACTTGCTATTATCTGCTCGCCACCCGCAGCGCCAGCTAAAAAAGAAGCGGCGCAAGTGGCCATTTATGACTACATTTCTTTTAATAAGACCGGCATCGCAAGCAACCTTGCCGCAAGCCGACCCGCTATCATGACCACCAGATGCATCATTATCAGGGCGGATAACTATGACCTCGTTCTGGCGTAACCGGCGCTTCCCGCTGCAAATTCAGATTGCGACCCTGTTCAGCTTGCTGATGTTCTTAGTCGGCGCACTGCTGATTGGCTTTAATTACTGGCGCGCTAACCAGCTCAATATCGACAATGCCCGGGCCCAATACGGCTACATTGGGAATAATGCCGCCGCCGAGCTGGATCTGAGTACACAAACCATGGGGATTGCGGTCAATCTGCTGACCACCATGCCGATCACCACCTACCAGACGCTAGAGCAGCGTTTTGACTCGCTGCCACGGCTGCGCGAAATTTTACGCAGTAGCCCCTACGCCAACTCGGTATACGCCGGTTATGCCGATGGCGATATGCTGCTGATGCGCCGCCTAACTCCGCTTAATCGCGCCAACTGGCAAGCTCCGCACAATGCCGATTGGCTAGTGCAAAGCATCGATCACAACGAACAAGACCCGAGCCAAGTTCGGCGTAACTTTCTCTATTTTGATGACCAGCTCAATCTGCTGCGTAACGACGATAAACCCGAGTACCTGTACGATCCGCGTGAGCGAGGTTGGTATCAAGCCAGCGTGAACACGGATCAGCAAATCATGTCGCCGATGTATGTGTTTGCCTCATCACGGGAAATCGGTACCACTCTCAGCCGACGCGCCAAAAATCAGCACGCGGTGATTGGGATTGATATTTCACTGCGCACCTTCAGTGATTTATTGCGCGCCCAAAAGCTGCCCGCGGGCAGTAAAATGGCGCTGATTAGCCCGCAAGACACTATCATCGCCAGCCTTGACCCACGGGAAGTGATCCGCATGAATGCGGAGCGTCAAATCAGCATGGCCTCGGTCGAGACCTTCCCCAATCCACCGCTATCCGAGCTCTTGAGCTTGAGCCAAGATCTCCCGCGTGAGCAAGAGCAGCATCTGACCTTCACCTACCGCGAGCAACCGTGGTTCGGCTCGTTATTGCCAATCAACAACGCGCATGGGGTGTTCCGTTTAGCCATTGCCACCCCCGCCGATGTGATGCTGGCCAGCGCGATCGAAACGCGCAATCAATCCACGCTGATTGCCTGTCTGGTTCTGCTGGCCTCGGTGCCAATCACGTGGTGGATTGCCTACCGCATTGCCAAGCCACTGAATCAGCTGCGACAAAATGCCGAGCAAATTCGCCGCTTTAGCTTCGATACCCAAAAGCCGGTGAACTCCATCGTGCTGGAAATCGATGAGCTGGCACAAACCATGAACAAGATGCGCAGCACCATCCAGCAATTCTTGCGCATTGGTAACTCGTTGGCCGCCGAGCGCGACTTCACTACCTTGCTGGCCGGCTTAATGCAAGAAACCACCCATCTGGTCGGCATGGCCGGCGGAGTGATTTACCTGCCCGACCGTGATTGCACCACCCTGACTCCCGCCCTGTGGCAATGGCGCGAAGAGCGGCTAGATGCCAGCGCCTTGCCGCCAATTCATCTGAACCACACCACCAGCGCCTTGCTGCAACAAGCCTTACAAGGCGCGATGCTGCACCAGCATCAGATTTCAGCCGATAGCACGCCGGAGCTGCTGGCGCTCAGTAAAGCCCTCGGGCCGTTAGAGTCGGTGCTGGTCGCGATGCGCAATCGCAATGATCAACTGATTGGCTTGCTGGTGCTGGTCAACCCATTCAGTGCCGATCAACATATTGAACCGGCTAAACTCAAACTGGTGGAAGCCTTAGCCGGTAACCTGTCGGTGACAGTGGAAACCCAGCGTCTGTTACAAGAGCAAAAAAACCTGTTGGATGCCTTTATCCAGCTGATGGCCGGAGCCATTGATGCCAAGAGCGCCTACACCGGCGGTCACTGCCAGCGCGTCCCAGAGCTAACCGAAATGCTGGCCGAAGCGGCGGTCGAGGCCAAAACCGGCCCATTTGCCGAGTTCAGCTTAAGTGCCGATGAGCGCGAAGAGCTGCACATCGCCAGTTGGCTGCATGACTGCGGCAAAGTCACCACACCGGAATTTGTGGTGGATAAAGCCACGAAGCTGGAGACCATCTACGATCGGCTGCACGAGATCCGAATGCGCATTGAAGTGCTGAAGCGTGATGCCAAAATCCACGCATTGGAGCAGCAATTACAGGGCCTCGACCCATCATCCGTCGAGCAACAGTACCAAAGCGCTATCGTGCAATTGGATGAAGATTTTCGCTTTATCGCTACCTGCAATATTGGTGGTGAGTTTATGTCGGATGAGCATTTACAGCGCCTGCAACAGATAGCGGAGCGGCGCTGGCTGCGCACGCTGGATGACCGAATTGGCGTATCCCACGAAGAGTTGCAACGCAAAAACCGCACCCCAGCGCCAACACTGCCGGTTTGGGAGCCGTTGCTGGCCGACCGCGATGATCATCTGTTCCCACGCGAAGCACGCGATCAGCTACCACAAGGCTATGGCTTTAATATGCAGGCGCCGCATTACCTGTATAACCGTGGCGAGCTGTATAACCTGAGTGTTCGCCGTGGCACGCTGACCGATGAGGAGCGCTACAAGATCAATGAGCACATCGTGCAAACCATCGTGATGCTGAAAACCCTGCCTTTCCCGCGCAACATGTCGCATGTACCGGAAATTGCCGGTGGACACCATGAGCGCATGGATGGTAAAGGCTATCCGTGCCGCCTGACCGGCGAGCAAATGAGCCTGACCGCGCGCATGATGGCGATTGCCGATGTATTTGAAGCCTTAACCGCGGTGGATAGACCGTATAAGAAAGGGAAAACCTTGAGTGAGTCACTCGGTATTATGGCTAACATGGTGCAAGGTCAGCATCTGGATCCGCAGCTGTTTGCCCTGTTCCTCAGTAGCGGGATTTGGTACGAGTACGCACGCCGTTACATGCGCCCAGAACAAATTGATGAGGTGGATATTCAGCGCTTTATGCCGACTGCCAATGATGCGGCCTAATTGCATCTGACTCCGGTGAACCAAACAGCACAAGGCCGGCAACATGCCGGCCTTTATCGAGGCGATGACTCAAAACAGTTAAGCCCAAACCCCAAGCATTACTCCGCAAATGGATACGCTTCGCGGTAAGCCACCAGATCTTCGATGGTCAGTACCGGCATCTGATGCTGGCGGGCAAATTCAATTACCTCAGGCGTGCGCGCCATGCTGCCATCATCGTTGGTCAGCTCACACAAAACGCCATACGGCTTAAAGCCGGCCAGACGCATCAGATCGATAGTCGCCTCGGTATGACCGCGACGCGCCAACACGCCGCCATCTTGGGCGCGCAGTGGGAACACGTGTCCTGGGCGATGAATATCTGACGGACGCGCATCATCGGCAATCGCAGCACGAATTGTGGTCACGCGATCTTGCGCTGAAACGCCAGTGGTGACACCGTGCGCCGCTTCAATGGTCACGGTAAAGGCGGTTTGATTCTGGCTGGAGTTCACTTCCACCATCATCGGCAGCTCCAGCTGACGGCGGCGTGCTTCGGTGATACACAGGCACACAATGCCGCTGCCATGACGAATCGTGAGTGCCATTTGCTCTGGCGTAATGGTTTCGGCGGCAAAAATCAGATCGCCTTCGTTTTCGCGATCTTCATCATCCAGCACCAATACACCGCGGCCAGCACGCAGTGCTGCTAAACCTTGTTCAACGCGTTCAATCGGGGAGCCAAAAGCACTAAGCAGTGACTGATTCATGGTAAAAAACGTCCTTCATGCAAATACTATGGATTACCAGAATCAGGGCACAACAAGAGGGAGTTACAGGTTATCGACCCTGCGCGCACCGCCAAACGGCGCCCGCGATCTACCGCCCGCTCACCACGGTATTTCACCTCTCGCCATCACGATTTGACAGCAAAAGCCAAATACAGACCAGTAAGCGCAGCCGATTGGCCGATCACCAGACAATAACAACCAGCTGCCATTGGCAGTGTAGTTGCGTGTCGTCACTCTCTTCTATCCGGACTATAACCGTCGGCCCCGGCTTCTCACCGGATCTGCTGACCCTGCCAAGGTATGGCAGGCGCTCGCGGGCTGCTGCCGTTATGCCGCTGGCATAAGACAGATACCGCCGGTGGGGACTTACACCCCGCCCTGAGAATTTAACCTCCCGAGCATAACGCCAAGCCTGCGCGGCGGCAATCACTTGACCGCAAGAAGCGGGTTCGATCACGAAAAAAATGGGCTGCAACCGGTAACACACCTCATCAGCGACACAAACCCAAACCACGTGGCATTGCAGGTAAGCAGCGAGTAGGAAGGGTATAAAAAAGCCCGGCCAAAGCCGGGCAACAGTTTGCTTAATGTGATTTAGCGGAAAACGTTATGGCGCAGGGTGCCGTTTAACCGGCCACGCTGATTTTCTTCATGTCGGTCATATAACCGCGCAGAGTCTGACCAATCACCTCAATCGGGTGGTTGCGGATCGCTTCATTGACCGCGCGCAGTGCGGCATTATCCACCCCAGCGGCAGGCACTGGCTGACCCAGATCGCCTTGCTGCAAAGTTGGCATCAACTGATCACGCAGCAATGGCACTGCAGCATTGGCAAACAGGTAGTTACCGTATTCTGCGGTATCGGAGATCACCACATTCATCTCATACAGACGCTTACGGGCAATGGTGTTGGCAATCAGTGGCAACTCGTGCAGTGATTCATAGTATGCCGACTCTGGATAAATACCGGACGCCACCATGGTCTCAAACGCCAATTCCACCCCAGCTTTAACCATCGCCACCATCACCGTGCCTTGATCAAAGTAGGTTTGCTCTTCAATCTTACCGCTATAGACCGGCGCATTTTCAAATGCACTGTCACCGGTTTCAGCGCGCCAGGTCAGCAGTTTGACATCATCTTCAGCCCAATCGGCCATCATGCCGGCAGAGAACTCGCCGCTGATGATGTCATCCATGTGTTTTTCAAACAGCGGACGCAAAATCTGCTTAATCTGCTCGGACAGCGCAAAAGCGCGCAGTTTGGCTGGATTCGACAGACGATCCAGCATCAAGGTGATGCCGCCTTGCTTGAGCGCTTCGGTAATGGTTTCCCAACCGAACTGGACCAACTTACCGGCATAAGCCGGATCGGTACCTTCCGCCACCAGCTGGTCATAGCACAATAACGAACCGGCCTGCAGCATGCCGCACAAAATAGTCTGCTCGCCCATCAGGTCAGATTTCACTTCGGCGACAAAAGAGGACTCCAGCACCCCGGCGCGATCGCCGCCGGTCGCCACCGCCCACGCTTTGGCAATCGCCAAGCCTTCGCGCTGTGGATCGTTTTCTGGGTGCACCGCAATCAGGGTCGGTACACCAAAACCGCGTTTGTACTCTTCGCGCACTTCAGTACCCGGGCACTTCGGCGCCACCATCACCACGGTGATGTCTTTACGGATCTGCTCGCCCACTTCCACGATGTTAAAGCCGTGCGAGTAACCTAAGGCTGCGCCTTGCTTCATCAATGGCATTACCGCTTGCACCACCGCGGAGTGCTGCTTATCTGGGGTCAGGTTCACCACCAGATCGGCTTGTGGGATCAGCTCTGCATAGGTACCGACCACAAAACCGTTGTCGGTGGCTTTTTTCCACGACGCGCGACGCTCCGCAATCGCTTCATCACGCAGCGCATACGCCACCTCTAAACCCGAATCGCGCATGTTGAGGCCCTGATTCAGACCTTGAGCGCCACAGCCAACAATCACCACTTTCTTGCCTTTCAGGTACTCGGCACCGGCCGCAAACTCATCGCGCGCCATAAAGCGGCATTTGCCCAGTTGCGCCAGCTGCTGGCGTAAATTCAAGGTATTAAAATAGTTAGCCATGACAAACTCTCCGTGATTCAGGTCCGTAGCACTGCATGTAGGTCGGCAAGCAGTGCCGCGCTAAGGCTTTCGGGTAAGCATCAATTCCATTCTCCGGCCACTGTGACCGGCGCCGATAGCTGTTGCCGCAGGGTTAACGATGTAAACCGTGCGTAAGCAATCGGTGGCGTTAATCTGATACTAGGCGAAGATTGTCGTTGCTTAAATTGATATATTCCGAATATGGTATTGCATTATTTGCAACGTAATGGATGCGGCCAATACCCGCGCTCCCTGCGCGGCCTACAGCGCTAATCCTATGGAGAGTGGCAGATGGAACTGCGTGATTTGAAACTGTTTTTGCACCTGGCCGACAGCTGCCATTTTGGCCGCAGCGCCCAAGCTTGCCATGTCAGCCCCTCCACCTTATCGCGCCAAATTCAGCGCTTAGAAGAGGAAGCGGGGCAACCGTTGTTTGTGCGCGATAACCGTAGCGTCACCCTGACCGATGCCGGTCGTCAGCTGCGCCACTTTGCCGAGCAAACCTTGCTCAATTGGCAGCAGCTACAACATCAGCTGCGCCCACAAGCCGATGATCTGCAAGGGGAGCTGCGCCTGTTTTGCTCGGTGACCGCCGCCTACAGCCATTTGCCGGCCATTTTGGACCGTTTTCGCCTGCGTTACCCGAAAGTGGAGATCAAACTCAGCACCGGCGATGCGGCCGATGCGGTGGGGCGCGTGCTGCAAGATGCGGCAGATTTGGCGATCGCCGCCCGTCCCGAGCCACTACCGGCCTCGGCGGCGTTTGTCTCTCTGGGCGAAATTCCGCTGGCGCTGGTGATCCCGGCCATGGCCTGTCAGGTGCGCCAACAAGTCTTACAACAACCGGTGCCGTGGGCACAGGTGCCGTTTATCTTGCCGGAGCACGGCCCAGCGCGGCGACGTATCGAACAGTGGCTGCGCCGCCGACATGTCACACATCCGCACATATATGCGACCGTCGCCGGCCATGAAGCCATTGTGTCGATGGTGGCACTCGGTTGTGGGGTGGCCGCCATTCCCACCGTGGTGGTGGAAAACAGTCCGGTACGTGATCGGGTGGCCAAATTAGAAGTGGAATCGCTGGATTTTGTGCCGTTTGATCTGGGGGTCTGCGCGCAGAAAAAACGCTTACATGAGCCGCTATTAGCCGCGTTTTGGGATACGGTCAGCGCGCCATAATCCCCATCCGCCTCGCGTACCACTGCTCATAAGAAAATCCCAACCGCACCACAGCAAAAATACAAGCCATCCCTAATAGGGATGGCTCTGAGTGGCAAGCTTGGTGATTAAGTGCGCAATAACGCCGTTAACGAGCCAGAAAATAACGAAACGCTGGATTATCGGTCTCATCATGAGCCACATAACCGAGCTCTTGCAGATGACGGTCAAACGCTGACTGCTCATCTGGTGGCAAGGCAAAGGCGGCCAGTACCCGACCGTAATCGGCGCCGTGGTTACGGTAGTGGAATAGGGTGATATTCCAGCGCGTACCCAGCATCTGCAAAAAGCGCAGCAACGCCCCCGGACACTCGGGAAACTCCACGCTGTACAGCCGCTCACTCAAGGCCTGCGCCGGACGGCCGCCCACCATGTAACGCACGTGCAGTTTAGCCAGCTCGTCATCGGATAAATCAAGGGTGTCATAGCCCCCCGCGCGCAGCTCGCTGACAATCTCTTGCCGCTCACTGATACCGCGGGTTAAGCGCACCCCAACCAAAATGCTGGCGTTGTCCGGATCGGCATAGCGGTAGTTAAACTCGGTGACCGAACGCCCGCCCAGCAACTGACAAAATTGCAGGAAGCTGCCTTTGCGCTCAGGGATAGTCACCGCCAGCAAGGCTTCGCGTTGCTCGCCCAGCTCACAGCGTTCGGAAACATAACGCAGGCCATGGAAATTGAGGTTGGCGCCAGACAACACATGCGCCAACCGCTCACCTTGAATGCCGTGTAGCTGGACATATTTTTTTAGTCCAGCCAGCGATAAGGCGCCAGAAGGCTCAGAAACCGCGCGCACATCGTCAAACAAATCTTTCATCGCCGCGCAGATGGCATCGTTATCCACCGTCACCACGTCATCCAGATAGTGCTGACACAGGCGGAAGGTCTCGTCGCCGATACGCTTCACCGCCACGCCATCGGCAAACATACCAACTCGCGCCAGCTCCACCGGCGCACCGGCTTCTAATGCCGCCTGCAAACAGGCAGCGTCTTCCGATTCAACGCCGATCACTTTGACTTGCGGCATCAACTGCTTGATCACCACCGCTACGCCCGCCGCCAAACCACCACCGCCGACCGGCACAAACACCCGATCCAAATGTACATCTTGCTGCAATAATTCCAGCGCCAACGTGCCTTGCCCAGCGATCACCGCCGGATGGTCAAACGGGGGGATAAAGGTCAGCCCTTGTTCGTGCGCCAAGGCAATCGCCTTGGCCTTGGCTTCATCGAAGTTATCGCCATGCAACAACACTTGCGCGCCAAAGCCGCGCACCGCCTCTACCTTGATATCAGGGGTGGTCCGCGGCATCACAATCAAGGCTTTCAAGCCTTGGCGACTGGCCGACAGCGCTACCCCTTGGGCATGGTTACCGGCCGAAGCGGCGACCACCCCAGCGGCTTTTTGTGCTGGCGACAACGTAGCAATCATGGCGTGCGCCCCACGCAGCTTAAAGCTGTGCACCGGCTGGCGATCTTCGCGTTTGACCAGCACACAGTTACCGAGGCGCGCCGAGAGCTTATCCATCGTCTGTAACGGGGTGACCTGCGCAACCTCATACACCGGCGCTTGCACCACCGCGCGTAGGTACTCTAACGCTTGTGGCTGCGCGCTGAGAAAATCCGCTTGCGACATGGGTTACTCCTCTAGCTTGCTGCGATCGCGCACCGCACCGCGATCGGCACTGGTGGCCAAACTGGCGTAAGCGCGTAGCGCCAGTGATACTGGCCGCTGGCGATCGACTGGCTTCCACGCCTGCTTGCCGCGCGCTTGCATGGCCGCGGCACGGGCGGCCAACGTTACCTCATCCACCTCCAGCACGATGCTGCGCTGTGGGATATCAATAGCAATCAGATCGCCTTCTTCCACCAGCGCAATCACCCCACCGCTGGCCGCTTCCGGCGACACATGACCAATCGACAACCCGGATGTGCCGCCCGAAAAACGGCCATCGGTGATCAGGGCGCACGCTTTGCCCAATCCCATCGATTTGAGGTAACTGGTTGGGTACAGCATCTCTTGCATCCCCGGTCCGCCTTTTGGCCCTTCGTAGCGGATCAACACCACATCACCGACGTTGATCTGACCGCCCAAAATCGCCTCCACCGCGCTATCTTGGCTTTCAAACACCCGCGCCGGACCACGGAACAGTAAATTCTCCGCCTCTACCCCAGCGGTTTTGACGATGCAGCCGTTTTGCGCCAGATTGCCGGACAACACCGCCAACCCGCCATCTTGGCTGTACGCATGTTCGCGGCGGCGGATACAGCCCTGCTCGCGATCGTCATCCAGTGTTGGCCAGCGGCAGGCTTGGGAAAAGGCGCGCGTGGTGCGAATACCGGCTGGGCCAGCGCGGAACATCTCGCGCACCGCCGGATCGTCCGTTTGCATGATGTCGTAGCGCGCCAGCGTATCGGTTAAATTCAGTTGTAGCACATTGCGCACTTCGCGGTTGAGCAGACCGGCACGGTCAAGCTCACCAAGAATCCCCATCACACCACCCGCGCGGTGGACGTCTTCCATGTGATATTTCTGGGTGCTTGGTGCGACTTTACACAGGTGCGGCACTTGGCGGGATAAGCGGTCGATATCATCCATACCAAAATTGACTTCCGCTTCCTGCGCCGCCGCTAACAGGTGCAATACGGTGTTGGTAGAGCCGCCCATGGCGATATCCAGCACCATGGCGTTTTCAAACGCCGCCTTACTGGCAATGCTGCGTGGCAGCACGCGCGCATCGTCCTGTTCATAATATTGCTTAGTCAAACTCACAATGCGCTGGCCAGCTTGCACGAACAGCTCACGGCGATCGGCGTGCGTCGCCAACAGTGAACCATTACCCGGCAAGCTCAAGCCTAAGGCTTCGGTCAGGCAGTTCATGGAGTTGGCGGTAAACATTCCCGAGCAAGAGCCGCAGGTTGGACAGGCCGAGCGTTCGACCTGTTGGCTTTGTTCATCGGAAACCTTGGGATCGGCGCCTTGGATCATGGCATCGACCAGATCCAGCTTGATGATTTGATCCGAGAGTTTGGTTTTACCGGCTTCCATCGGGCCGCCGGAGACAAAGATCACCGGGATATTGAGGCGCAGCGCAGCCATCAGCATTCCGGGGGTGATTTTGTCGCAGTTGGAGATACACACCATGGCATCGGCGCAGTGGGCGTTCACCATGTACTCGACTGAATCGGCAATTAACTCTCGCGATGGCAGGGAATACAACATGCCGCCGTGGCCCATGGCGATCCCATCATCCACCGCGATGGTGTTGAACTCTTTGGCTACCCCGCCCGCCGCTTCAATTTCACCAGCAACCAACGCGCCTAAATCACGCAGGTGCACATGGCCTGGCACAAACTGGGTAAAGGAGTTCACCACCGCAATAATCGGCTTACCAAAATCACTTTCTTGCATGCCGGTGGCACGCCACAGTGCGCGTGCGCCCGCCATATTACGGCCATGCGTGGTGGTTGCGGAGCGGTACTTCGCCATGAAAATCATCCCTGTGTTGAGACGGCAGCGCTTCGCGCGCGCCGTAGAAAAACGGTATCGACGGCACTGTATCTACTGCACTATATCGAACGCATCGACTGCAGTATCACGACGGCCATCAGGCCGCCGCAAAGCTTATGCTGTTACTCGTGCCGATCTGCGTGTACAAGTAGTCAGACTTACGGATTCACCGGATCCAACCAGCCCCACTTGTCTTCGGTTTCGCCACTGAACAGCCCGAAGAACGCCTGTTGCAAACGCTCGGTCACAGGGCCGCGGCGGCCAATACCGACTTCGATACCATCAATACTGCGCACCGGAGTGATTTCCGCGGCGGTGCCGGTCATAAACACTTCATCGGCCAGATACAGCGCTTCGCGGGCAATCACTTCTTCGCGTACTTCGTAGCCCAGATCGCGCGCCAAGGTGGTGATCGCATCGCGAGTGATCCCCGGCAGTGAGGCGCAAGTCGATGGCGGGGTGTAAATCACGTTGTTTTTAATCACAAACAGGTTCTCACCCGCCCCTTCCGAAACATAGCCGCGCACATCCAGCGCAATGCCTTCGGCGTAACCGTGACGGCGCGCTTCGCTACCCACCAGCAAGGAAGACAGATAGTTACCGCCAGCTTTGGCCGCGGTCGGAATGGTGTTGGGTGCAGCGCGATTCCACGACGACACCATCGCATCCACCCCTTGTTGCAGCGCTTCTTCGCCCAGATAGGCGCCCCACGGGAATGCGGCGATGATCAAGTCACATTGATAGCCCGGTGGTGGATTGACCCCTAATCCCACATCACCGATAAAGGCCAGCGGACGAATGTAGGCACTCTCCAGATGGTTGTCGCGCAAGGTGGCGCGGCATGCCTCCATCAGCTGCTCTAACGAATAAGGGATCGGGAAACGGTAGATTTTGGCAGAGTCCAGCAGGCGCTGCATGTGCTCACGGTGACGGAAGACCACCGGGCCTTTTGGCGTGTTGTAGCAGCGGATCCCCTCAAACACCGACGTGCCATAGTGCATGGCGTGGGACAATACGTGTACTTTGGCCTCAGCCCAAGGCACCATCTCACCGTTAAACCAAATAAAATCTGCTTTCTTGCTCATCATTTCATCCTTGTCGCTTGGCCGTGCTTTAGGCACGGATCATCGGGTGGGGGGCGGCCAACATACCGTTACTGTCAGACTGTACAGCCCGCAGACAGACACTGGCGACATCAATCAATTTACCCAGCTGGGCGGATAACTGCTCCACCGGCCGCTCACTGCAGACCGTGAGCTCAATATTGACACGATCCGCGGCGTCTGCCAGCACCATATTCATGGCCCAGACCTGAAAACCGCGATGCCGTGTTACACGTAATACACGCTCGGCCACTTCCGGACAAAAACGCGCATCGACCACCAAGGTGTGCATCGCACTGTGGCTTGTCGGGGTATGGCTCATTGGGGATGTCATCACAGCGCCTCCAGCATAGTGTCATTTCCGGCGCCCGGTGGAACCAGTGGCCAGACGTTGTCCTGTTCGTTAATCCGTACATGCAGCAGATAAGGGCCTGGGCTTGCCAGCATGGTTTCCAGCGCATCGGCCACTTGATCTTGACGCCAGATTTGCTGACCTGGGATGCCAAACGCCGATGCCAACGTCAGGAAATCGGGGTTATCCGATAAATCGGTTTCACTAAAGCGGCCTGCAAAAAACAGCGATTGCCACTGCCGCACCATGCCCAGACGCTGGTTATCCAGCAGTACGATTTTTACCGGCAGACGCCGGCGCTTAAGGGTGCCGAGCTCTTGCACGTTCATCATGAACGAGCCATCGCCGGAAACGCAGATCACGCAGTCTTGTGGCCGCGCCATCTGCGCGCCCACCGCTGCCGGTAACCCAAAGCCCATAGTGCCCAGACCGGCGGAGGTCAGCAGATCGTGCGGAGAAGTAAACTGCATATGCTGAGCGACCCACATCTGGTGTTGGCCCACATCGGTGGTCACCACGCTGGTGCGTGGACGGCGCTGTGACAGCGTGCGCAGCAGCGCCGGAGCATCAATGCGCTCACCGTGCGCCGCCGCGGCATAATCCCACGCGTGCTCGGCGTTAAGCGCATCAATCTGCGCCAACCACGGCGCGATGCTAAGCGGCGCGGTCAGTGCAGCACTCAAGGCTGGCAGTAACGCTCGCAGATCGCCGTGTAATGCCACATCGGGACGGCGCAATTTACCAAACTCGGCGCTGTCGATATCCAGATGGATCACCTTGGCGTCAGGGGCAAAGGTGTCTAACTTGCCGGTCACCCGGTCATCAAAACGCGCCCCAACCACCAGCAGCAAATCGCACTGCTGCACCGCCAGATTGGCCGCTTTACTGCCGTGCATGCCAAGCATGCCTAAGTAGTACGGATGGTGCGGGTCGACCGCGCCCAAGCCTTTCAGAGTCGCCACCGACGGCATGGCGCTGTGGCGCAGTAAGGCATTCAGCTGCGCGCCGGCCAAGGCTACGCCACCACCGACATACAGCATCGGGCGCTGCGCGGCTTGCAGCAACTGCTGGGCCTGCGCCAGTGCCGATGGCGGGCAACTAGGCTGCGACGCATCGGCCACCGCCAACGGCTGCGGACGAATGGTCATCAGTTGAATATCTTTGGGAATATCCACCAACACCGGCCCCGGACGGCCACTGCTGGCCACGCGGAAGGCTTCGGCCAGTACCGAGGTCAGCTCCTCAGGACGACGCACTAAAAAGCTGTGCTTGGTACAAGCCAAAGAAAGACCGAGCACATCCACTTCCTGAAAGGCATCGGTGCCAATCAGTGGGCTGGCCACTTGACCGGTGATCGCCACCACCGGCACCGAATCCAGCAACGCATCGGCCAAACCGGTGATCAAATTGGTGGCACCCGGGCCAGACGTGGCGATACAGACCCCAACGCGACCGCTCGCCCGGGCATAACCGATCGCCGCCATCGCCGCCCCTTGCTCATGACGGCACAGCAGGTGCTCGACGCCGCCATCATACAGGGCGTCATACACCGGCATAATCGCACCGCCCGGATAACCGAACACTGTCTCCACCCCTTGCGCTCGCAAGGCCTCTACCACCCATTGGGCTCCCGTTCGCTGCGATCCCGTCATGGCTTTACCTCATCTGCTCATGGCGGGTACGGATGCTTGGCGTGTCACTCATGCTCTGTACTCCTTGTGAATATGGCCACCGGTGTTCCTGTACGAAAAAGCCCCCGGACCTTTCGGTGCGGGGGCTTCTCGTTTTCCGGCTTGCCTGTCTGTTAGTCAGTCTGCCGTTTGCCAAGTGCGACCCCGCGCGGTGAGATAATAATCACCACGTTGACGATAATTAGGGTTAGCACGGCACGGATAGACTGCATAAGTCGAATTCTTTCCCGGATTTATTGTGTTTAGTTGTTGTGTTTGTCAGCTGACCACGCCTCCGGCAATGAGAGCCCGGTCATGCTTTGCACAATTAAAGAGGTATCACAGCTGTTCAGTTTTTGACAACTTATTTTTGCGAAAATCTTCGCGCATCTAAAAAGCGCCTGAATAACAAACTGATTTTTAAGGGTAAAAATGAAGCTCTTTTTTTGCCCTCGTAGGCGCTCATCACAAGGAACACTCCACCGCTATGTCACTGGCCATTATTCACTGCCGCGCCAGCATCGGCGTGCAGGCACCGGCAGTTACCATCGAGGTGCATATCAGCGCCGGTTTACCGGGGCTGACACTGGTTGGTCTGGCCGAAACGTCGGTCAAAGAGGCGCGCGATCGGGTGCGCAGTGCGCTACTCAATAGCGGGCTGGAATTTCCCGCTCGGCGCATTACCGTTAACTTGGCACCCGCCGATCTGCCCAAGGAAGGTGGCCGTTTCGACTTGCCGATCGCCCTCGGCATTCTGGCCGCCTCAGGGCAAATTGATGACCGTGCGCTGGCTCGCTATGAATTTACTGGCGAGTTAGCGCTCTCCGGTGAATTGCGCGCCGTTACTGGCGTGATCCCAGCGGTGATGGCCGCCCATAGCGCCGGCCGACAGCTGATTTTACCGGCTGCCAATGCCACTCAAGCGGGATTAGTGGGCAATGCCGCACCGTTGGTAGCGGAAAATCTGGCGCAAGTCTGCGCGCACTTAAACGGCAAACAGCCGCTAGCGCATCAAACGCCACTCGCAGCGCATACGGCGCTAACGCCATCCAGCGCCGATTTGCAGGACATCATAGGCCAACAGCAAGCCAAACGGGCGCTGGAGATTGCCGCCGCCGGCCAACACAATTTGCTGCTACTTGGCCCGCCGGGCACCGGCAAAACCATGCTCGCTAGCCGACTGCGTGACTTGTTACCGCCGCTCAGTGACGCGCAAGCGCTGGAAACTGCCGCCATTGGCTCGTTAGTGCACCAAGACATTCATGCCGGTAACTGGAAACAGCGCCCGTTTCGCGCCCCGCACCACAGCGCCTCGCAAGCGGCCTTGGTCGGTGGCGGTAGCCTGCCGCGCCCGGGTGAGATCTCGCTAGCCCATAACGGGATTTTGTTTTTGGATGAGTTACCGGAGTTTGATCGCAAGGTGCTCGATGCACTGCGCGAGCCGTTGGAATCGGGGGAGATCATTATCTCGCGCGCCCAAGCCAAAGTGCGTTTTCCCGCTCGTTTTCAGCTGATCGCCGCCATGAACCCCAGCCCAAGCGGCCACTATCAAGGCACGCATAACCGCAGCTCACCGCAACAAGTGCTGCGCTATTTAAGCCGTTTATCCGGCCCGTTTTTAGATAGGTTTGATTTATCGATTGAAGTGCCACTGCTGCCACAAGGCAGTTTGAGTGGGACGCCGCAGCGCGGCGAGAGCAGTGCCGAGGTTCGAGAGCGCATCCTGCGCTGTCGCGAGCGGCAACTGGCGCGGCGTGGTAAACTCAATGCCGAACTGGGTAGCCGTGAAGTGGAGCAAGATTGCCATCTAAACAGCCAAGATGCGCTGTTTTTAGAGCAAACCTTGTGTCGACTCGGATTGTCGGTGCGTGCCTATCACCGGATCTTGAAAGTGGCGCGCACACTGGCTGATTTGGCCGCCGAGCCGCATTTGCAGCGCCAGCATCTGGCCGAAGCCCTCGGCTATCGCGCCATGGATCGCGTCTTACAGCACCTTGGCCGCGTCGCCAATGGCCAATCGACGCCAGAGCCGGAGTAAATGTGCCAATGTGCGGCAAAAAAAAACGGCGCCATCAGGCGCCGGTTGTTTTACTCATCGCTGTCGGTGTAGTCTTCCGCTGCATCGGCCTGCGGCTTACCGCCAGACAGGGTATGAAAACGCTTCGGACGCCGCGTATTGTCACGGTACTTGATCCAAACCTTTTCATTTTCCGTTGCTGCTGAACGCTCGCCGTGGCATACCGCCACGAACAGCTGCTCTTCTTCCGTGGCCGGCTGGCGCTTGCCAGAGTCCAGCTCATCGAAAGCGGCACCCAGACGCTCGAGAATCTGTGCTTCCTTGATGGTGAAATCGCCATGACGGGCGAAACCACGCGGATAATGCTTATTATCGAAGAAGCGACGTGTTGTTACAAAGCTTTCCGCCATAATGAGACACGCTCCTAAAGTATCATGGTCGTGTGGTTTATGGCGCGGAGTATTAGTGAGGCTTGACGCCGCTGTAAAACAAAATATTTTTATCGTTATGATGAGTTTTTTTGGAGATGGGACGTGGATACCGAATTACTGAAAACCTTTATTGCCGTGAGTAAAACCCGGCACTTCGGTAAAGCCGCTGAATCCCTGTACCTGACCCAGTCTGCCGTGAGCTTTCGGATCCGCCAACTAGAGAGTCAGTTGGGGGTGGTGTTATTCAATCGTCATCGCCATAACATCCAGCTCACCGCGGCAGGCGAGCGCTTGGTGCCATATGCCCGCACCCTGCTGCAAACCTGGCAACAGGCTCGGCAGGAAGTGACCGAATCGCCGCAGCAAGGCCAGCCGCTGCGCCTCAGTGCGCCGGCCTGCCTATGGGAAGCGGGATTGACCGACTGGCTTGGCCGGCTCAGCGAACAACACCCACAGCAGCCACTGCGTACCCTGATCAGCAGCTCCCGCTCCGTGAGCCGTCAGTTAGCCGAACAAGAGTGTGATTTGGCCTTCAGCCTCGATCTGCCGCGCAGCGAAGAGATTAACGCCCTCGCCTGCGGTGAAATCCGGTTACAATTGGGCACTAACCTGCCGAGCGGGGTACGGCTGCGCCCAGAGCAATATTGCCGCATCGACTGGGGCAACGCGTTCATCCAGCAACAAGCGGTGTGGTTTGCACCGGATCATCCACCACGGCTACAAAGTGAGTCGTTGCTGCAAACCTTGCAGCATCTGCATCATCAGCCGGGCTGTGCCTTTATCCCCGATCAGTTGGCGGCAAGCCAGCTACCGGCGCAGTGGCGCGTGCAAGCCGATTTCCCGCCGCAAGTCTTTACCCTGCATGCCCTGTGGCCAGCCAATAGCCCACACGATGCGCGCCTACGGGAATTGCTGCAAACGCCAGTGTTTCCCTCATTGCTCTGAGGGCTAACATAGACTGCGCACAGCAACGCCGAAAACAGCCCGAGGGTGAGACGCAGACCACGCCTCTCACCCTCCGCGTAAGTCACTGACGAGAGCGCCCTTGCGTTTACATCGCTGTTTTTACATGGCGGTTTTTACATAGCAGAGCTTAGGCGCGCGGCTGTTGCAGCAGGAATTTCACTACGCCATCGTAGCTTTGGATAAACTGCTCGGTAGAATCGGCAGGCAAACCGCCCATGTTAATCTGGTATTTGCCATCAATGATCACGGTCGGCACACCGCGCAGCTCATAGGCTTGCGCCGCTTGCTGTTGCTTGGCGACCAGCGCGTTAACCATGAAACTGTTCAGCGCAGAGTCATACTCTTGTGCACTTACCCCGATTTGCAAAAAGGCATTGCGGATATCGGCCACGCTGTTGATGGTGCGAGTTTTCTGGATCCCGTTAAACAGCACCGGTTGGATCTGCTTTTCTACCCCCAGCGCCATCGCCACCGCCCACGCGCGGGTCAAATCCGGCCCTAACGGCCCTAAAAAATCAACGTGATATTGGATAAATTCACCGTCTTTTGGCAGCGCTGATTCGATCTTGGCCGGCAGGCCATAGTCATACTCAAACGCGTAACAATGCGGACAATAAAACGAGAAAAACTCTAGTGCTTGTGGCTTGGCGGTGGCCGGTTTATCAAAGGTGGTGTACTGCTTACCATCGGTGAATTCCGCAGCCTGCAGTGCTGGGCTGAATGCGGGAGCCGCCAATAATAACGTTGCCACCAGCATCCCTACTTTCATCTTCATTATTTACACTCCCACAACAAAGGATATGAATCACGGAAAGTACTTTACGGGGGCGGACTGGCGCCAGCAAGGGCGAGATAAGAAAAGTTATGTAAAGAAAAACGCGCCCACCACGAATGCTGGACGCGCTTTACGATTGTGCTCGGTTACCGCAGCAACCAGGCGCTCAAACTTACTTTTGTTGCAGCAGGAATTTAACTAACGCACCGTACTGCTGCACAAATTGATCATTGTTTTTCGCGTCAAAACCGCGAGGTTCGATGCGGAATTTGCCGTTAATGTAGATAGATGGCACGCCTTCCACTTGGAAGTCCTGCGCCGCTTTGGCTTGCTGCGCGACAAACGAGCTCACCATGAAGCTGCTCAGCGCGGCATCATACTCATCACCCTTCACACCGATTTTTTCAAACGCGGCGCGGATATCGGCTGGCGTTTTGATGCTACGGGTTTTCTGGATCCCTTCAAACAGCACCGGTGCCACTTTCTGCTCCACACCCAACACATTCGCCACCGCCCACGCTTGGCTCAGGTCTTTACCCAATGGGCCCAGAAAATCAACGTGGTATTGCTTGAACTGGCCATCTGTCGGCATTTCAGAGCGGATCATCTGCGGAATATGGAACGTATTTTCAAACGCAAAACACGCTGGGCAGTAGAAGGAGAAAAACTCAATGGCTTCCGGTCTGGCGGTTGCCGGACGCTCCAAAGCCACATACTGTTTACCCTCAGTAAACTCAGCGGCAGCCACTTGAGTCGCCAGCAACAATCCCGCTAACGTCAGCCAAATCTTCTTCATTTCCACATCCTTTAAAATAAACAATAAAAACACGCTGATGGTGCTAGGCAGACCCACACGGGTTACCACCCACGCCTCTCTCTAAACCCAAACGATGCCGGTTGAAGCGCGCAAGAAACGCGCCTTAATACATTGGCATCAATTGCAATGGCGGTTCGCGCAACGCGGCGATCTGCTCTTTACAGGCCAAGATCTGCTGCTCCCAATAACGCGGCTCAGCAAACCATGGAAAGCTGCGCGGAAATGCTGGGTCTTCCCAGCGCCGAGCCAGCCACGCCATGTAATGCACCATCCTCAGACCACGCAAAGGCTCGATCAGTTGCAATTCCCGCGCAGTAAAATCACAAAATTCGCCATAACTTTCCAGCAGAATATCCAGCTGCATCAAACGCTCATGCCGCTCACCGTTAAGCAGCATCCATAAATCCTGCACCGCTGGGCCATTGCGCGCATCATCCAAATCGACAAACAGCGGTCCATCGCGCCACAAAATATTGCCCGGATGACAATCACCGTGCAGACGCAGCGGCTGCCAATCGCTATACCAGTGCTGCTCGATTTCGTGGATCAGCATATTAAGATCGGCAAAGAACACCGGACGTAATTCGGCCGGAATAAAATCGGATTGTTGTAAAAAAGCGCGCGGCTGATACAGGTATTCATCCAGCCCCAGCGTCGGCCGGGCGCTAAACAGCTGCTTTTGCCCCTGCTGGTGCAGACGGCCCATAAAACGCCCCACCCACTCCAGCTGCTCCAGATTGTCCACTTCATACTGACGTCCACCGACACTCGGGAACACCGCAAACCAGAAGCCTTCGTGCTGATGCAGGGTATCGCCTTGCAGGGTCAGTGGCGCTACCACGGGGATCTCGGCCGCGGCCAGCTCACAGGCAAACGCATGCTCTTCGCGGATCTGCGCCGCACTCCAGCGCTGTGGGCGGTAAAATTTCACCACGTACCGGCGCCGGTCTTCATCCAGTAACTGGTACACGCGGTTTTCATAGCTGTTAAGGGCCAACAAACCGGAATCGACACGGATCCCGACCGCCTCTAGGGCGTCCATAATCAGATCGGGGGAGAGGGTTTGAAAAGCAAATGCGCTGCTGTGCTCAGTCATGGTCGGCCTGTACCATCATCATCAAGTAGAGCACAGCATAGCAGAATCAGCCGGCACAGCGCAGGCGGCAACATTCATTGATCAATTGCCAATTGCACCTATCCCGCGCAGCCCTGCTTTAAGGCGCGGCACTTCACACCACTTAAGCGCCGCTTCGCACCTAGGTTAACGTCAAATTAACGCTCGCTAAAAAAGCGACTCTCCGCACTCACCGCGGCGCCGTTGCCGTTGACGGCAGTAGCACTAAAGCGGATCGGCTGCACGGCAGATAGCGCCGAGCCTTCAGGTACGGCCAAGGTCAGCGGGATGGTATCTACCTCGCCGGGCGCCACTTGCACTTGTTGTGGGCCCAACCACTGCACATCACTCGGTAGCCCTTGTACCGCTAACTGGTACGTCACCGGTTGCTGGGTTTTATTTTGCAGCTTGAGGATAAAGGTATTTTCAATCGCGCCTTCGTTGTTAATGCGATACAGCTGATTACGATCGCGCAGCACCTCTAAATTGGCCGGTTGTAAGCGCAGTAAATTGGCACTAAATAGCCCGATCATCACCACCAGTACCAACCCATAGCCCAACAGTTTCGGTCGCAATAAGCGGGTTTTGTGGCCAGCCAGCTTGTGCTCGGTGGTATAGCTGATTAGCCCCGGTGCATAGCCCATCTGCTGCATGGTTTGATCGCAGGCATCGATACACGCCCCGCAGTTGATGCACTCATACTGCAAGCCTTGGCGAATATCGATGCCAGTTGGGCATACCTGCACGCACAGATCGCAATCGATACAGGCGCCTAGGCCTAAGCTCGCCGGATCAACTTTGCGCCGCCGCGGCCCGCGCGGTTCACCGCGCGCGCTGTCGTAGGCCACGATAAAGGTATCGCGATCGAACATCGCCGATTGAAAACGAGCGTACGGACACATGTGCGTACACATGATAGAACGCATCCAGCCGGCATTGGCGTAAGTGCAGGCGGTAAAAAACAGCACCCAAAAGACCGTCCAGCCGCCAGAGGCAGCGCGGAAAAATTCGCTATACAGCGCTTTCGCCGGCACAAAGTAGCTGACAAACGCCAATGCCGTCAGCAGGGAAAACCCCAGCCAGCACAGATGCGTGGCGGTTTTACGCAGGATTTTATTGGCGCTACGCGGGGCTTTATCCAATGCTCGACGCTGGTTGGCCGAGCCTTCAAAACGCTCTTCAAACCAGATAAAAATGAACGTCCACACCGTTTGCGGACACAAATACCCGCACCAGACGCGGCCTAAAAAGGTGGTAATAAAAAACAGGGCAAAGGCGGCAATGATCAGTAACCAAGCCAGCAAGGTGAGATCTTGCGGAAACAAGGTGGTGGCAAAAAAGTGAAACTGTTGCTGCTCCACATCCAGCAAAATCGCTTGTCGCCCTTGATAAGGTAACCACGGCAGCAAGAAAAACAGCAGCATCAACACCCAACCACCGTAACGGCGTAGACGCTGATAAGTGCCGCTGACGGCGCGGACATACAGGCGCTGACTCGGGTCAAAATACTTCAACCCAGAAGGACTGTCCGAGGTGTTAATATCCGTATTGATATTCTTGACCGGAATGGTCGATTTTTGCTGCGGATCTGGCTGCATTCCCGCTCTCCCTCGCTTGCTCCGCCACCGGCTGGCTAGGCGCAGATGCTTCCCTCGTTCGGCTGGGTTCCACCTGAATCGATACCTGCGCTAATACTCCACAAATTCGCACCCAGTATAACGCAGCCGCGCCCCACATAACGCAACTTTTTATTATCACTTTACTTACATCAAGGCAAAAAGGGCTACCGAGACGCAATCATCACCAGCAAACCATATTTTGGCCATAAAAAAACGCCACGCGCTATACGTGACGTTTTGCATTGATTTGCGTTACGCTAACCCGCAGCCAAGCGGGGCGCTCGCCTGCGATCAGTCTTTGATGATCCCACGTGCACGCAGCAGCGCGGTTTTGAAGTCATCTTCGTAATCTTTGGCTAGACCTGGGATTGGCGCAGCTTTATCGGCCTCACGCATCTTCAGGTGATAAATCAACACATCATCGGTCAGATCGTTGAAATCACCGGTAAAACCCGCCTCCTGCGCCAGTTTTTGTAAAAAGGCAATCAGGTTCAAATCGGGCTCTTTTTGCCAAGCCGGATGCAGCAGTTCAATCAATTCATTTACGCGATGGCATTTCATTGCAGGTTTACCTTCTGTTTTCCCGCACCCTTGGGTGCCGTATGTGCATTATTATCCCTGAAAAATAGCAGGGTTTACCGTCACAGCACAAGATCTGGGGCTAAAATGCAACTTTCTGCAGTGAAACTGCCGCTATATGCAGCTAAAGATAATGCAATTATTATGTATCTGAATATTTCAATTCTGGAAAGCAGCGCTAAAATGAAGCCGGAATTCAGCGAGCAAAGAAGGTGGCAGTGAACACAGTGATTAGCGGTGCCATTCTGGCCGGAGGCCGGGCTACACGCATGGGCGGCGACGATAAGGGATTACGTCAGGTCGCCGGTCATCCTTTATACTGGTATGCCATGCAACGCCTGCAACCGCAGGTCAGCAGCCTACACATTATCGCCAATCGCAATTTGCATAGTTATGCAGAAAGTGGTTTTCCTGTTTATCCCGATAGCACTCCTGATTTTCCTGGCCCCTTGGCCGGTATGCTGACCGCCTTACAACACTGTAGTACTGAGTATGTGGTCTGTGTGCCCTGTGATAGCCCACTTTTGCCACGCGATCTGGTCGCGCGCTTCGCCCAGCAGATAGGGGATGCCAGTTGTGCCATTGCCCACGATGGTGAGCGAGCACATCCGGTGTTTGCACTGTTACACCGGCGCTTGCTGCCGGCTATCAGTGCCAGTTTGCAACAAGGTGAGCGCCGGTTGATGGCCTTCTTCCAGCAGCAACATGCGGTAACAGTTGACTTTTCCGATCAGGCGGCGGCTTTCGTTAACGTAAATACGCCCTATAATTGTATGATGATAGAGTCTGAATTGGAGAAGTTGGAATGACGTTGCCGATCTTGGGAATAGTGGGTTACAGCGGCAGCGGGAAAACCACCTTGCTCAAAGCGCTGCTGCCTCTGCTACGCCAACAGGGGATCCGCCCAGCACTCATCAAACACACCCACCACGATGTGGATGTCGACACTCCGGGTAAAGATAGCTTCGAGCTGCGTAAAGCCGGGGCGGAACAAACCATTGTGGTGTGCGATCAACGCTGGGCTTTGATGACTGAAACGCCGCCCGAGCGCGAGCCCGCGGCCAGTTTGGACTTTCTGTGCCGTCAGTTAGACCCCACGCGCACCGATCTGGTGTTGGTCGAAGGCTTTAAACACGAACCGATCCCCAAAATCGCTCTTTACCGACAGGAGGTAAACCGTCCGCTGGCCAGTTTGCTGGATGCGCAGGTGATTGCGCTCGGCTCTGATGAGCCACAGCCGGTCTCGGTACCGCAATTGGATCTGAATCAGCCACAGCAGTTTGTCGATTTTATCGCCCGTTGGCTGTTACAAAATAAGCACTCCATTTCATAGTATTTCGCACTATTTCATAATGTTTCATCCTACTAATATAGATAAAATTACCGTCGAACAATGGGCCGGCGGCTCTTATAACAACACCACCGCATTCGGTTGGGAGGACAAATGAATCACCACCATCAAAAAGCGGCCCAGCGTAATCTGTCATATCAGTTGGCAGAAAGTATCGGACGTCAGATTTTGGCAGGTCAAATCGCCCCCGGCGCAATTTTGCCGGGCGAAATGGAATTAGGTGAAATGTACGGGGTAAGCCGTACCGCAGTCCGTGAGGCTGTGAAAATGCTGGCCGCAAAAGGCATGTTGTTACCACGCCCGCGGATCGGAACCCGGGTCATGCCTCGTCGTAACTGGAACTTCCTGGATCAGGATCTCCTGACCTGGTGGGCAGAGCAGGACGACAAGCAAAAATTGGTCGACGACTTTCAGCTACTGCGGATTATGCTGGAGCCAAAAGCGGCAGCGATGGCCGCGCAATATGCGTCACCGGAAGACCGTCATCAGCTCTCGTTGCTGATGGGCGAAATGCGCGCGCTGGACGAATGCTTTGATAAAGATCGTTGGATTGAAGTGGATACCCAATTCCACCAGATGATCTATTTTGCCAGTGGCAACCCGTTCCTGACGCCGTTCGGTAACCTGTTCAAAGCGGTATTCCAGGTTTATTTCCGTACCGTGACCCGTGACTCGGTGGTCAAACTGGAGCGTCATCAGGCCATTATCGATGCCATTTTGCGCTCAGATCCCGATGCAGCCTCCGCGGCGGTTACCGCGCTGATCGAGCACGACGAATAAGTAAAACGCTGCCACACGGGTTAGTGTGCACGTTTTGTACCGTGTAATTGATGCGCTACCGAACCAAGTGTCGACTTGGGGGTAGCGCACCAATCTTCGACTTACTTCTGCTTAGCTCGCGCAGTTAAGCCCCTTCGTCAGAATAATCTACCCCCGCGATCCCAAATCCATTCATCGCCAAAAATTCCTGTTTTACGCCCTGATAATCGCCGTACTGCATGAAATTATCGGGATTTAACAAGGCTAAACGCGCATCGACCGCCTGCTGTACAGACTCAGCCAACTCCCAGTCATCGAGGCGAATCAGTTGGTCACTGTCGGTATGTACCTGCTCGGCAAACAGTTGGCTGCGGCATAAGCGCTGCATTTGATCCAAACAATCCTCATGCACGCCTAGCTCTTTCATCACCGCATACAGGGCCATCAAATACGGCGCCATCCCGGGGATAAAGATACTGGCTTTGGTGACCAAGGCTTTCGCTACGACCACCCACGCGCCGCCACCCAGCGTTTGTAATTGGGCATTAATCTGCTGCGCCCGCTGATGCAAATCCGCTTTCGCCTGCCCTAAGGTGCCATCGCGGTATAACGGCCATGTACTGGCTGGGCCTATATAAGAAAAGGCCACGCTACGTGCGCCGGAGGCCAACACGCCAGCCTCTTGCAACGCCGTCATCCACTGCTGCCAATCCTCACCGCCCATCACGGTCACGGTGTCAGCCATCTCTTGGCTGCTGGCCGGCTCAAGGGTCACCGGTTGCAGTTTATCGGTCGCCAGATCCAGCTGATAGCCTTGATAAGGCGCGCCGGCCGGTTTGATGGCCGAGCGCACTTTACGCCCATCTACCGTGCGCTGACCGGCGGCCAAGCTGTACACCACCAGATCCACCTGACCAAAATCACGCCGGATAGTCTCAATCACCGTCTGCCGACTGGCCGGCGCAAATGCATCCAGCATCAACGTCTCACCCGGCAAACCTTGCTCAGCAGCCAACTCGGCAAACGCGGCACTTAAATGCCAACCGGCCGAGCCGCTGTACTGCCCCGATGGCCCACGCTCATAAGCCACGCCTAAGGTGCGCGCGGCATACTCTTGCAGCAACACCGTGCGCAGCGCTAAGCCGTAACCCGATGATGCGCCCAGCACTAACACGCGCGGGCCCGCCGATAAGGCCGAGTTTGATGCCGGAGCCTTACAGCGAGCGGCCCAACTGCGCAAAAATGCGGCACACCCGGCCGGATGGCTGTTACGGGCAATCACGCCCTGAATGCTTGGTTCGATCATGTTGCCTCTCTTTGCCGCGGCGTCACGTCACGCAGGGGCACTCTTGCCCTCGTGCGCAGCACGACGCATCGTTGATGCCAATGGCATTGCTACTGATGACTACGTTGATGTTGCTCCTGATGAACGGTTCACCCAACACCGTATGCCTAGCGTTAGCAATAGCATGTTCTGCTGCTTTTTTCACCTCAAGGGCACACGCTTGGTTAGGCGCAAGCACCTTGGCGTACGCGGCAAAGTGCGCTACAGTCTGCCCCCTTTTTTCCCGCAGTCAGGAGTAGGCTAGATGTATATCGGATTTGACTATGGTACCGCCAACTGTTCCATGGGGTATATGACCGAGCACGGCCCACGGCTACTGACACTGGAAAATGACTCCCCTTATTTGCCGTCGATGCTGTGCGCGCCGAGTCGCGAAGCGGTCAGTGAATATCTGTACCGCCACTGGCAAGTACCGGCGGATGGCGCGGCCAGCACCCAATTGCTGCGCTCGGCCATCAGCAGTAATCGCGAGGAAGATATTCAGGTTACCCCGGGCTGCTTAAGCTTTGGTCAGCAGGCGCTGAGCCAATACATGCGTGAACCTGACGAAGTCTATTTCGTAAAATCCCCCAAATCGTTTCTCGGAGCCAACGGCTTAAAACCGCTACAAGTGGCGCTGTTTGAGGATTTGGTGTGCGCCATGATGTATCACATCCGCCAGCAAGCCGAGCAACAGCTACAGCAATCGCTGACCAAGGTGGTGATTGGCCGACCGGTAAACTTCCAAGGCACCGGCGGCGAGCAAGCCAACCAGCAAGCGGAAGGGATTTTGCTGCGTGCTGCGCGCCGCGCCGGTTGGCAGCGGGTCGAGTTTCAGTTTGAACCGGTCGCCGCCGGACTGGACTTTGAAGCCACCTTACAGCACGAACAGCGCGTGCTGGTAGTGGATATCGGCGGCGGAACCACCGACTGCTCACTGCTGCTGATGGGGCCGCAGTGGCATCCACGCGCCGATCGCCAGCAAAGCCTGCTCGGTCACAGCGGTTGCCGCATTGGCGGTAACGATCTGGATATCGCCTTGGCCTTTCATCGCCTGATGCCGCATCTGGGGCTGGGAGGCAACTTAAGTAACGGTATTGCCTTGCCGACCTTGCCGTTCTGGAACGCCATCGCCATCAACAATGTGCCCGCACAGGCCGATTTTTATGGCAATGCCAACGGTCAGGTACTGCGTAATTTGCTGCATGATGCCGCCGAGCCGGCGGTGTTCGAGCGTCTGCTCAAAGTTTATCGCCAGCGTCTCGGTTACCGTCTGGTGCGCTGCGCCGAAGAGAGCAAAATTGCACTGTCGCAGCAAGCAAGCTGTCAGACTCACTTAGACTTTATCGCGCCGACGCTCGCCTGCGCGCTGCAGGTAAGCGATCTGGAAGAGGCCATCAGCCAACCGCTGCAAAAAATCAGCGAGCTAGTCCATGAAGCGTTAACCTGCGGCGGCGGTATGCCGGATGTGGTCTATTTAACCGGAGGCAGCGCTCGCTCGCCACTGCTGCGCGCGCTGTTGCAACAGCAGTTACCGGGCATTCCGTTGGTCAGCGGCGATGATTTTGGCTCGGTCACCGCAGGTCTTACCCGTTGGGCTAATATTCTGTTTCGCGGCTAAGGTTCGCGTTTCACATGCGCGCTTCGCACAGAACATAATGACTGAGTTATTCGCACGCCGGTTACCGCTTAACGCGGGATAACCGGTGTGCGGATAGGATCGCGTACCAACATTCCTCAAGTGGCAGAAAATGCCAACTTTCCCTGCAAAGCACATTCGCCCTTTCTCTTTTGACCAAAATCCGGTCTAATTCTGCTGTTAAGCAGTGGAAGAATGAGGATTCGGCATGACAGCCCCCAGAAGTATGGCAGGATTACCGTGGATTGCGGCAATGGCGCTTTTCATGCAGACGCTCGACGCCACTATCCTCAACACCGCCCTGCCCGCCATGGCGGCCAGCTTGCAGCGCTCACCGATTGCCATGCAATCCGCCATCATCAGTTATACCCTGACCGTGGCCCTGCTGATCCCACTCAGTGGCTGGATGGCCGATCGCTTCGGCACCAAACGGGTATTCCAAATTGCGGTGGTGCTGTTCACTCTGGGCTCATTAAGCTGCGCCATGTCAGCCAATCTCAGCATGCTGATCGCCTCGCGAATTTTCCAAGGGATCGGCGGCGCCATGATGATGCCAGTCGCGCGTTTAGCACTGATCCGCGCCTACCCGCGCGATCAACTGCTACCGGTGCTCAATTTTGTCACCATGCCGGGGCTCATCGGCCCGGTACTCGGCCCACTGCTCGGCGGCTGGCTGGTCACCTACACCTCGTGGCACTGGATTTTCCTGATTAACCTGCCGATAGGTCTGGTCGGCTTATGGTATGCCAACCGCCACATGCCGAATGTCACCATGCAAACGCATCGTATGGACTGGCGCGGCTTTTTGCTGTTTGGTCTGGGGCTGGTGCTGATCACGTTGGGATTAGAGATGCTGGGTGAGCGTAGCCATGCGCGCTGGCAAGCCTACCTGACCAGCGCCACGGGGCTGCTGCTGCTGCTCGGCTACATTGGCCATGCTAAACGCTACGCTACGCCACTGATTGATTTGAAGCTGTTCCGAATTCGCACCTTTAGTATCGGGATTTGCGGTAACCTGTTTTCCCGTCTCGGCACTGGCGGGATCCCCTTTTTGCTGCCCCTGATGCTGCAGGTCAGCCTCGGTTACAGCGCCGAAGTCTCCGGTTGGATGATGGCGCCGATTGCGCTGGCCGCTATCTTGTCCAAGCCGTTTATCACCCGTTTGCTGCGCCGGTTTAGTTACCGCCGCACGCTGCTGCTCAGCACCTTGCTGATTGCCGCTTGTATCGCCGCACTCTCGTTCTATCATGAACATCATGCGCTGTGGCTATTGATGCCGGTGCTGTTCCTGTTCGGGATGCTGATGTCGGTACAACTGACCTCGATGAATACCTTGGCGCTGAGTAATCTGTCCGATCAGAACGCCAGCAGCGGTAACGCCGTTCTCAGCGTGGCGCAGCAACTGGCCATCAGTTTCGGTATTGCCAGTGGCGCGTCTATCCTCTCGTTATTTAAAGACAGCGGTCTGTCACTGCAATCGGCCTTCCACCACACCTATCTGACGGTGGCGCTGATCACTTTGCTGTCTGGTTTGGTCTTCTTACTGCTGAAAAAAGACGACGGTGCCAATATGCACCGTCGCCAAGAGCCGGTCATTAACGTGATGGAAGAGTAAACGCTTCGTTCAGCACAGGGTTACTCCACCCGAAAAATCTGGCCGTTTTGAATCCCGGCCAAGGCTTTGTAATACGCCTTGGCCACGCGCGCAGCATCCACCGCCTCAAAGCCAGGGAAGAAGGCGCCATATTGCGCCAACGACTCGGTCACCACGCTCGGGCTAACAGCATTAATCCGGATCCGGCGCGGCATTTCACAGGCGGCCGCCCGCACAAAATGCTCCACCGCACCATTGACCACACTCGCGCTGATCCCACCTGCAATCGGCTCCGAGCTTAAAATGCCGCTGATCAGCGTGATTGAGCCCCCCTCATTGAGCCACGGCAGCGCCGCCTGCGTCAGGTGAATTTGGCCAAGTAATTTACTGTTCAAGCCGATCTGCCACTCGGCCGTACTCATGGCGCTTAAGCTATTAAACGCCACCGCGCCACTGGCCACCACCAAGGCATCAAAGTGACCGATCCGCGCAAACAACTGAGCAATACTGTCCGCATCGGTCATATCCACCGTCCACTCGCCGCCTTGATGGCGCACGCCGATCACCTCATGCTGCTGTTGCAGCAATAATTGCTGTACCGCACGGCCGATGGTGCCACTGGCGCCAATAATCACTACCTTCATATTCACTCCCGCCTCCACAATGGGTGTCCTTTCAGTCTAGACCGCCGCCCATAAAGAAAAAGCGACTACAATGAACGCATTGTTTCCCGAGGAGCTCCAATAGATGGATCTGACCCATCTGCAAAGTTTTTATCGCGTGGTACAGGCCGGTGGATTTTCGGCTGCCGCCGAGAGTTATGGCTGCAGTAAAGGGATGCTCAGCCGGCATGTCAGCGCCCTCGAGCGTGCACTGCAGACGCGTTTGCTGCAGCGCACAACACGTCGCCAGCATCTCACCGAGGCCGGACATCAGCTATACCAACAGGCCGAGCAGATTTTTGCCAATTTGCGCGCGGCCGAGCAGGAGATCACGGCACTGACGCAGGAAGAGAGCGGCCATTTACGTTTTACCTGCCCAGCCAGCTTGGGCGATCAGTTGATCGGGCCGGTCATGCAGGCATTTACCGCGCGCTGTCCGCAGGTCACGGTGGCACTGAATTTTACTAACCGACCGTTAGACCTGATCGCCGAGGAGCACGATATCGCGCTACGCGCGACCCCTTCACCGCCAGCGAACCTCAGTGCGCGCTTACTTGGGCATTTACGCGATGTGGTCGTGGTCAGCCCGCGCTGGCTTGCGCGTTATGGTCAACCGAGCAGCCCACAGCAACTGCCGCCCGAGCACTGTTTCTTACAAGGTGATAATCCTGCTTGGGAGCAATGGCATTTTCGCCAAGGCGCACAGGCGGTGAGCCTGACGTTGAACGGCCGTTTACGCGCCAATCAGTACAGCAGTTTGCTGCAATTGGCGATAGCCGATGTCGGGATCGCTAAATGTCCGCTCCTGATTGCCGCGCCAGCTCTACAACGTGGCGAGCTGGTCACTCTACTCGATGATTGGCAGACCAGTGTGCATCCGCTGTATTTACTGCATGTGGCGCAGCCCAATGTGCCGCGCAAAATTCAGATTTTCAGCGAAATTTTGCAGCAGTGGTTTCAAGCTCATCCGCAGTATTTGCTCTAAACACTAGCGCTGCCGAAACGCAGAGGAAAGATAAACAAACGCCCGTGTGTTCTGCCACTTTCTGGTGGAAAAACACACGGGCGTCTTATTCAAACCCGAGTTGAACTCTAACAGAGGCCAGTGAGCTTAACGGCTCGGTTGCTGTGGATAGAGGGTCCAGGTTTTGCGATCCAACGTCAGGTACTCTTTGCCCTGATAACGCAACATCACACTGCCTTCATTCGCAGCCACCACCGGCACCGTCTGCGGCAATGCTTGCACTAAGGCACGCACATCCACGTTGTCCTGACTGAACGCTTGGCCATTGGCTAAATCAGCCACCAGCTGCGAAATGGCCAGATAACTGGAGGGCTGCGTCACGTGCATCGGTGATTGGCTGATGCGCGATTTGGCATTCACTAACTTAACTCCGACAGGAACATGCACAATCGATGGGCTCGGGATTTCCCGCATTCCCGATATCTGCATCAAATCGCCGGTCAAGGCAGCGCCATGCTCAGGCACAATCACCACCATAACCGGTCGACCGGATTGCTCCAGCTTCTGAATAAAGGCTTGCAGATCATCAAACAGACGGGTCAGGTTCTGCTTATAGTCGGCGCGGCTGGTTTGGCCGCGGTTATCGATGGTGCGATTGCCATCGTGCAAGGTGATGGTGTTGTAATACAGCACCTCGCGCGGTTTATCTGACTGCAGACGCTGCTTCCACCAGTTATCCAACACCGTCAAATCGCGATAGATTGGTGACCCATCAAACGAAGTCATCACCGGCGACATATTGGTCAAGGACATAGGCTCCGTCGCCAATCCACCAAATTTCCGCGCTTCGGCAACAAAATCACCAAAATGCCCATCATGGTTCATCGCCCAAGCTTCGCTAAACCCAATTTTCTGCAGATTATCAAACAGGTAACAACGTGGATCAGCCTGCGCGAACAGATCAGCATTGGTCTGCTGACCACAGCTAGCGCGCAGCAAACGGATCATCGCTGGCCCACTGTAGGTCGAGGCGGAGTTGAACTCATCAAACACCACATCCATCGATTGCCATAATGGATGCTCCATCAACCCAACCGCCTGCATATCTGACCAACTCAGCGAGCAGATATTCAAGATCAACACATCAAATGGCGCTTGTAGCGCCTCTGCGGCAGGGAAATTGGTGAACTGCTGGCTTTGCTGCTGGTAAAACTCACTCAGCGTGCGATTGAGCACCTCATCACTCGGCGGCGCACCTGTGGCCGCCAGCGACTGCTCGGCACTGCGGATATCACTATCGGCGCGATTCACCGCTTTATCGACACCGCGGCTAACCAGCTCCACCTGTGCTTGCAGCTGCGGTTTTTCAACGCTCCACCACGGCTGTAGATACGGCCACAGGGTCAGTACCGCCAAAGTGCTAAAGATCAGCAGCGAAAAACGGATGAACTGACTTAAAAACAGGTAGACCACCAGCAGCGTCAAGCCACCGGCCAGCCAGTTCCAGTTAATAAACCGCCCGGCCAGCTCCAGCATATAATCGGCCGAGAACGACTCTACCGCCGATGATTGTGCCAATAAGCGGTTAAAAGGCGGCAACCACGAATCGTAATAGAACAGCGCCACCGCAAACGGTAAGGCCAGTAACTGACGCCCACGATGCAGCCACAGCGGTGCCACTGGGAACAATAACCACGCGGCCAACGCCAAGTTGTACAGCGGATGAAAATTGATCAAGCCCTGCCAGAACAGCACCAGCTTGGTAATAAAGTAGAAATTCCATAATCCAAGCCCACGCCAATGCCGCAGCGCCGGGGGTAACGGAGAGAGAGTCACATCGCTCATGGTCATCCTTTGATAATCACGGTGAGCCTTAGTTGCCCCGACAGGTTACTGATCTGTCGGAGTACGTGAACTAGACGGTCGTAACGTCATCAGGCGCTTGTTATAACGAGGGCGCCGCACCATATGGCGCAATACCCGCTGGGCAACTTGCCAAATCGGGCGCAGATAAAACCCCAGCAGACCGGCAATGATCGCCGTGATCAAAGTGACCTGACTGAACGACACTAAATCCATTACATGGCCTTAATCGGTAAGGTTATGGGCTTCACGGCAGCATGATTGCGCTCCAGCGCGGTCATCTCTACCTTACTGGATTGTAATTGTGGATCGCGCACACCCGCCCGCGCAGTCAGCTCGGCGGTAAAATCGGGCTGCTCCGGCAATTGTTGCAAACGAGCCAGCGCCTCTTGGATCTCTTCGCGCACCGACAACACTTGCGACTCGGTAAATAAGGTATTCACCGGCAGATAAAAGGCATTTTGCAACGCCCGCTCAGCATCATTGGGTCGACAGGCAAAGAAAAAGACATAGATATGATTATCAGCAACGGTCAGCACATCGCCTTGTCGGCGCATTTCACACTGGGCTAAGGCATCGGTCATGCTCAAGCTCATGGCCGGTGTCAGAATTAACATCAGCCCGCGCGTTTCACTGGTCAAACTACGGCGCATTTCATCTTGCAGTAGCCGAATAAATTCCGCCGCAGGCAGGTATCCTTTCAGACGTTGTGGCTGCGATGCCGCCAGCAAACTATCAATCTCTGGCCGGATCATGTGCGGATAAACTTGCCCTTGCACCATCTGCAGCAAACCGATGAAACGTGAAACATGACAAGCAAACGGCATCACCATATTGGCTCCGGCACTCAAAAACAGCCGATCATCCAAATTACGCAGGCAGTTAGCCGCTTCACGCACCACAATCTTCAAGCGCGCGCCGCGCTCAGAGCGTAACTGGTAAATATCGCGGGCCAGTGCTTCGGTTTGACTGCTTTCTGTGATCGCAAAAATCACTGTGGCTTTTACTGCCTGTAGCGCCGCCTCCATCAACCGTGGTCGGTCGGGAAACAGCTTCCAATGTGCTGATGGCGCGATGGTATTGGCTAACACCTCGTGCATCGCCAACACCACATCATCATCGGCCAAAGAGGCACTGCTCAGGCTACCGCGCTCGGTATGCAGCACCAACTGCGTATCCCGCTGCAATAGCATCAGACGCATACCGGACGTAACGCCCATCTCGTTACGCCAATACGCCAGATCGTAATCCACCAGCTCGCCTTGACGACTCAAATGCACACAACCACTGAGCCAGTTATTGCCTCGGTTGAGCCACTGGCGCTGCTGACTGCTGTGAGCACCAGAGCCGATCACCAATACCGCCAGTTCCTGCTGCTCGGCCCAATGCGTAAACTGTTGCAGCGCACGATCCATGCGCAGTAACTCGGCCGCTTGTGTATCTGGGTCTTTTTCCAAGCCGTCACAACGGTAACGTACCACCAACAAGTCCGCCGCTTTACTGATACCAAACCACTCCATCTCAGCCGGTAAACGACGTAGCCACTCACCTTGTGGATCTTGGGTCAACGCAAACAGTTCACCCCGCACCTGCGGGTGGTGCAACGCACTCTGTAAGGCCTCCGTCATCGGCAGTGAAGAGGTGAGAAAATAACGGCTATCCGGCAACAACCCTTGAATAAAGGAAACCAGCAACAGATCGGCGACCGCTTCATCATCCACCGTCAGCCAATAAATGCCACCCTCGCGTAACTGAGTAAAATGCACGGGCAAAGCGTCAATGGCTAACTGAAACTTATTCCTCATTCTATTAGCCCCTCAATGATGGCGTTTAGGCTGTGCTATAATAATAGAACACGTCGTCTTAAAGATGTGCGTTTTATTTTTCACCGTATGATGATAAACATAACAGTAATAACAGGAACATAACGGTAATCTGCTACAAAATTTGATTTTGTTATCGCGTATTTGTTATCTCTGTCTAAAGTATAGAAAGAGGAGTGATTTAATTCTTTTTTCCTAAACCACTCGCGGTTATCCGTTGACGTTAACCACTCCGTGTTATCGAGAAAGTCTGTCAGTGTATAGATTTTCGCGTGCCGGCAGCGTCTGAGGAATGAGTGATGCAAACGAATCTGACGAACAGCACTACCGGCGAGGACGTAACTAACCTGCTTAACTGCTACCATATCAGTCAGTTACAGTACCTCGAAGTCAAAGACTTAGAAGCGATTAAAGGCATTACCGATCGCTGGCCTCTATTGGCGCAAAGTTTGGTTACGCCAAAAGAACCAGACACAGAACATACCGCTGCAGCCTGAAAGTATTAATACCAACGTGATGTAATAAATTATTCTTCAAAGACGAACTCTTATAACCAAAAATTTAGTTTCTACCCCAAAGTCACACACATTTAGAAATAATGCGATTGTAGACGAATAATATTTCACGAGACACAGCGATAAAACGCGACGTAAATAAAAATAAAGAAATAAAAAACCAATATAACCACAACACAGCAGAATAAAAAAACAGTCAGACAATACAATTTAGCAAAAGGAACGGTTAATCATGCCAGTCATTGCTATTCAGGGGATCCGTGGAGGATGCGGGACAACCACCGTCGCCGCAGGGCTGGCTGCCACCCTGCAAGCAATGGACTATCCGGTGTTACTGTGGGATTTAAGCCCGCATAATCTGCTGGGTCAGCATGTCGGATTAGGTTTTCATATCAGTACCGGTTGGGCGCAAGCTATCACCGAGCAACGTCCTTGGTATCAGGCAGCATTTGCCACCGGCTACCCGAATCTGTTGCTACTGCCATTTGGTCGGCCCACAAACTTTGCAGCATTAGATACGCTGCCCTCCACTTGGCTACAACAGGCGGTAAGCAGTCTGGCGCTGGATCGGCGCACTTGGATCATTCTCGATATTCCGCGCTATCCGCTCACCTTTGCCCAGCAAGCGCACGACATCGCCGATTTATGGCTACATGTCACCGAAGCCGATCCCGCCTGCCATGCACTGATGTATAGCACCGCCCATCCAGCCGAGATGCTTACGCAACAGCAGATGACGCCTGACGCCGCGGCGCTGGATCATCACTATTGGCTCGTCAATCGTCACCATACCTATCCCCAGCTGTCGCGCGATATCTGGCAACTGTGGCAGACCACCTTAGGCAATAAGCTGGTACCGGGCGCGATCCACCAAGATGAAGCGATCCGCGAAGCGCTAGCCACCAAACAGCTGATAACCGACTTTGCTCCGCAATCGCTGGCCGCTAAGGATTTTCTGTCGCTAGCGACGTGGTGCAAAAAAAGAGTGGAGCAGGGATCATGAGTGGCCATCTGCTCCTGCAACCCGGCCCTGCGGCCGCTATTCGTGACTATTATCAGCGCACCCACCGCCATTGGCGGGCAATCCCCGCGCTGCTGATCACCGCCGGGTGGTTACTGCTGTGGTGTGTGCTGCGCTTAGAAGCCCCTGCCTGGTGCTGGCTGCGACAAAATCAGCGGCAACTGTATCCGCAACTGCAACGCAGCTACCGCTTTGCCGATCCGTTACGCCTGCTGCTGCAAACCCTGTGGTTACTGCTGCGCGGTGCGCGTAGTGCACGCCCTGCAGCCACTCTGCGCCTGAGCGCAGCATCAGCGCGCCTGTTTGCCCTGCTACGCCGTGGCCGTCAGCGTCTGTATCACGCCCTGAATACCTTTCCATTTCACACCCACCCGTGGGTGCAGCCGATGACGCAAACCGGTCCTTGGCACCAAGCGCGCAGTAAATTGGCCGCACTCTGGCAGTGGGGCATCTTAGCGCTGGCGCTGGTCTTGGCTATTTTGTGTATCACCGAGCCGTTCGGCATGCTGGCTCAGCTGACCTTTGTGGTGATTTTGTGGGTGCTGGCTCTGCTGATCCGCAATGTCCCCGGGCGTTTTCCCAGCATGATGATGATTGTGCTGTCGGTGGTGATCTCCTGTCGCTACCTGTGGTGGCGCTATACCCAAACCCTGAACTGGGACAGCCCACTGGATTTAAGCTTCGGTCTTGGCCTGCTAGCAGCCGAAACCTACTCTTGGCTGGTGCTGATGCTGGGCTATTTCCAGACTATCTGGCCACTGCATCGCAGCCCCTATCCGCTGCCGTCAGATCCGAAACTGTGGCCGAGCGTGGATATCTATATCCCCACCTATAACGAAGATTTGTCGGTGATCCGCCCGACAGTCTACGCCGCACTGGGTCTGGATTGGCCGCAAGAGAAGCTCAACATCTATATTCTGGATGATGGCCGGCGTAGCTATCTAGCTGACTTTGCCAGAGATGTGGGCGTCCACTACCTGATCCGGGATAACAATTTCCACGCCAAAGCCGGTAACCTGAATGCGGCACTGAAGAAAACCCATGGCGAGTTCGTCACCGTGTTTGACTGTGACCACATCCCGACCCGTTCATTCTTGCAGATGACGCTCGGCTGGTTCGTCAAAGACCCGCACATGGCGATGATGCAAACTCCGCATCACTTTTTCTCGCCCGATCCGTTTGAGCGCAACTTGGGCAACTTCCGCAAAACCCCGAACGAGAACACCCTGTTCTACGGCTTGGTGCAAGACGGTAATGACACTTGGGATGCGACCTTCTTCTGTGGCTCCTGTGCCGTGCTGCGTCGCACCGCGTTAGAGGAAATTGGCGGCTTTGCTGTCGAAACCGTGACCGAAGATGCGCACACCTCTTTGCGGTTGCATCGCCACGGTTATCGCTCGGCCTACATTCGCATTCCCCAAGCGGCAGGGCTGGCAACCGAAAGTTTATCGGCGCACGTCGGCCAACGGATCCGCTGGGCGCGTGGTATGGTGCAGATCTTTCGCCTCGATAACCCATTGTTTGGCAAAGGATTATCTTGGGCGCAGCGCTTGTGCTACACCAATGCCATGCTGCACTTTTTGTCCGGAGTCCCGCGGTTGGTGTACCTTACCGCCCCGTTGGCGTTTTTGATTTTCCACTCTTACATCATCTATGCCCCAGCGGTGATGATCATGCTGTACGTGATCCCACACATGACGCACGCCAGCATGACCAACTCGCGGATCCAAGGAAAATACCGCTACTCGTTTTGGAGTGAGATCTACGAAACCGTGCTGTCGTGGTATATCGCTCGCCCAACCACGGTGGCGTTGTTCAACCCCCGCAAAGGCTCCTTTAACGTCACCGCCAAAGGCGGTCTGATCGACGAGCAATATTTTGATTGGGATATCTCCAAGCCATTTTTAGTGCTCGCTATGCTGAATTTCCTCGGCGTACTGTTTGCTGGCTATCGCCTGATTTGGGGCCCCGCCGATGAAGCGATAACCGTGGTGATCAGTTTGCTGTGGACCTTGTATAACCTGCTGTTATTAGGCGGCGCTGTGGCGGTGGCCTCAGAGGTGAAACAGGTACGGAAAACGCACCGCGTGCAGATCCGCTTGCCGGCAGTGCTGTATCGCAAAACCGGGCACGCCTTTCCTTGCATGATGGTGGATTACTCTGATGGCGGGGTGGGACTGGAATTGGATCATCCGCAAGCCTTTGATAGCAATGAGCCGATGACGTTGATGCTCAAACGCGGTACGCAAGAGTTTATGTTCCGCGCCAAGGTATGTAACCAGCGCAATAACTTTGTCGGGATCCAGCTCGAACACATGGATTTGCAGTCACACATTAACTTTGTGCAGTGCACCTTTGCCCGTGCCGATACTTGGGCGATGTGGCAAGAGAGCTATCAGCAAGATCAACCGATGCGCAGTATCCAAGATATCTTCGCGGTAGGGCTGCGCGGGTACAAACAAATGGCCAAGCAAGCACCACGGGCGATCGCTTGGCTGATCCGTCTGACGGTATGGCTGACGGAATGGTTTAGATCATTTATACCCAGAACGCCGGCAATGACACTGGTGGCGGATCCCGTTAACTCTAAGCAAGAAGCTGAATTATGATGGCACTCTCACGTAATACCCTGTTGCTGGCGCTCGCTATGATCGGGGGGCTCCCTGAGCTGTGCGCAGCGCAAGAATACATTGGTGATACGCCGGCGCCGGCCGTATCGACTTCCGGCACCCCGCTGGCCACCACGGCCACGCCAAGTGCGATCAACGCTAATAGCCCAAACAGCAGCGAAAATAGCGAGCAGGCGCCGGTGACGAACCTGAGCCTGAGCTTTAATCAGCTGTTGCCAAGCGGGATCCTTGAGCTGCGTAATGCGCTTAAAACCATTCAAATGGATTTTGGCGTGCGTAGCGATCAGATAGTGACGGATGCCAAGTTGCATCTGATTTTTACCCCGTCACCGGCCATGTTACCGATCATGTCGCAGATTAAGGTGTACATGAACGATGAGCTGATGCAGGTGATCCCCATTCAGCAAGAGCAGATGGGTAAAGAGGTGGATCATGTGGTCAGCCTCAATCCACGCTTTATCAAAGACTTCAACACCGTTCGTTTCGAGCTGATCGGCCATTACAATGCGCCGTGCGAAGACCCACTCAACAATGTGCTGTGGGCGGATTTGAGCCGGAAAAGCCGTTTGGATCTGAACGTGCAAACCGTGGCACTGAGCAATGATTTGTCGCTGTTCCCTGAGCCGTTTTTTGACGCCCGCGATGTCAACCCGCTGCAATTACCGTTTGTGTTTGCCAGCATGCCGTCCACTGTCACCCAACAAGCGGCATCCGCCTTGGCCTCGTGGTTTGGCGCACAGTCTAAATGGCGCAGACAGACCTTCCCCGTCAGCCTGAATCAGTTGCCAGAGCAAAATGCGATTGTGTTTGCCACCAACAGTCAGCGTCCGGATTTCCTGCGCGATTACCCGCCGGTTGAGGCGCCGACCGTGGAAATCATCAGCCATCCACAAAAACCGTATATCAAGCTGCTGCTGGTACTCGGTCGTGATGACGCCGATCTGCTCACTGCAGCGCAGGGCATTTCTCTTGGCACTACCTTACTGCGGGGCCAGTCCACCACCATCACCGAGGTGAAAACCCTGCTGCCACGCCAGCCGTATGATGCCCCGAACTGGGTGCGTACCGACCGCCCCATTCCGTTCAGCGAGCTGATGGATTATCCGCAGCAGTTGCAGGTCTCCGGTCTGACGCCAAACCCCATCACCCTGACCATGAATGTGCCGCCAGATCTGTTTACGTGGCGCAGCCCCGGTATTCCGCTTAACTTACAATACCGCTACACGCCACCGGTCACCATGGATAGCTCACGGCTAAACGTCAGCATCAATGATCAGTTCGTGCAGGCGTTTTTACTGCGTGACTCTGGCCAAGGCGGTAGCTCCGAGCGCCTGCGCTTGCCTATTCTGACGGATATGTTCAGCCGTGATAGCGATGTGCTGATCCCCGCCCTGAAAATTGGTTCACGCAACCAACTGCGCTTTGATTTTGCCTTTGGCTCCTACACCAATGGCGGCCCACAGGGCATGTGCGTCACCAACATCACGCCCAATGTGCATGCGGCGATTGAGCCAAGCTCCACCATCGATTTCAGTGGCTATCACCACTATATCGCCATGCCGGATTTACGCGCCTTTGCCAATGTTGGCTATCCGTTTACGCGCTTGGCCGACTTGTCACAGACGCTGGTGCTGATGCCAGCCCAACCCACCCCATCCGAACTGGGATTACTGCTCAGTGTGATGGGTAAGATGGGCGCTTCGACCGGTTATCCGGCGGTGCAAGTCAGCATCACCGATAACTGGCAGCAAGCCAAAGAAGCCAATAAAGATCTCTTGCTGATTGGTCAGTTGGCGTCCGGCGATCCGTTACTGCAAAAAGATCACAGTGGTCTGATTGAACAAACCCGCGCTTGGCTTAACCAACCACTGCGTCAGGTACGAGAAATCAACCCCACGCCAGCCAAAGAGCCGAACCCGAATGTGAAGGCGGCCAGCCGAGTGGATACTCGCTCAGAAGGTAATATCGCGGCAATGATCGGTTTTGAGTCGCCATTTGGCACCCAGCGCAGCGTGGTGGCGATGCTGGCGTCCAACAGCGAAAATCTGGCGCTGATCACGCAAGGGCTGAATGATTCGGGTAAAGTCAGTGCCATGAGCGGCTCGGTGGTGGTCTTCCGAGATGGGCAAATTAACAGCGAGCGGGTTGGCGAGTTGTACTACGTCGGTCAACTGCCTTGGTGGATGCTGGTGTGGTATCACCTCTCCTCCTACCCGCTATTACTGGCGCTAATCGCGGCCGTCGCGGTGGTGCTGGTGAGTATCGCCCTGTGGAATACCATGCGCTGGGTGACCCGTCGTCGTTTGGATGACCAGCACAAATAAGGAGCAGGCACGGCCATGAGATACCGACGCACTGCGGCACTGCTGCTGATGTTACTGCTCAGCAGTACGAGCGTCCGTGCCAGCTGCACATGGCCGGCATGGGAAGCGTTCAAGCGCAACTTCATTGACCCGCAAGGGCGGGTCATTGATCGCAGTGATACGCGCCTGATCACCACCTCCGAAGGGCAATCGTACGCGCTGTTCTTTGCCTTGGTGGCGGGCGATCAGCCTACCTTTCGCCGTCTGTTGCGCTGGACCGAAACCCATCTGGCGCACGGCGATCTGGCCAGCCATCTACCCGCATGGTTATGGGGCTTAAACAAAACCGGCCAAGGCGAGGTGCTGGACAGCAACTCGGCGGCGGACTCGGATCTGTGGATTGCGTATACCTTAAGCGAAGCCGGACGGCTGTGGAAAATTCGCGACTACCAAAGCCGCAGTGCGCTGCTGTTGCAGCAGATTATCCGCCACGAAGTGGCGACGTTGCCCCAGCTTGGCCCAATGCTACTACCGGGCGCCCATGGTTTTCAGCACGATGACAGCTGGACGCTAAACCCCAGCTATCTACCCCCCTTTATCATCGACCGTTTAGCCGCGCAGTATCCGCATCAAGTGTGGCCAGCAATGCGTACCGCCACCCAGCGTTTACTGCAAGAAAGTGCGCCGCGCGGCTTTGCCCCCAACTGGGTTAATTGGACCACCGCCGGTGCTTGGCAAGAGAAAAGCGGCAGTGGCTGGACTGGCAGCTATGATGCCATTCGGGTCTATCTGTGGGTGGGGATGCTCGACCCGCAAAACCCGCAGGCGCAGGACTTACAACAGCACTTTGCCCCGATGGCGGACTATCTGCAGCAGCATCCCTTGCCGCCAGAAAGCATCAATACCCGCACCTTGCAGGTTAATGGTGACGGTCCGGTCGGCTTTTCCGCGGCATTGCTGCCCCTGCTGAGTCGGCAATCTGATCCAAGCGCCTTACAGCGCCAGCTTCAGCGGGTGGAGCAACAGCCTCCCGCGGCGGATGCCTATTACAATACGGTCTTAACACTGTTCGGACAGGGATGGCTGGACGGACGTTATCGTTTCTCCCCGCAAGGAGAATTGATTTTACAAGGTAGTTCTTCATGTCAGGAATAAAACCGCTGCTTTACTCCCTGCTGGCCGTCTCGCTGACGCCAGCGCTACTGACCAGCCCACCGGCACTGGCAGCGCAGCAAGCTGCCTCGCCGACCCAGTGGCTGCTCAGTCAGGTAGCCTTGGGAGAAGCGACTAACCGCGACGATCTGGTTCAAGACTCTCTCGAACGACTGCGCAAAATTGCGCCCAATAATCCCGAGGTCTTAGCCGCGCAGCTGCGCTTTGAACTGCGCCAAAACCAAACGGAGCAAGCCGCCGCAACGTTAGAGCGTTTGCGCACACTGGCGCCACAATCCGAGGCCTATCAACAATCGCAACGTGCCTATGCGCTGGTGCAGCCGCAAGGCAAAGCGCAGTTACAACAGGCGCGCTTGTTTGCCCGTGCCGGTCGTTATCAGCAAGCCATCGAACTGTACGATAAGCTACTCGGCGGCACATTCCCCACCCCGCAATTGGCGCTCGAATACTGGCAAGTCAAAAACCAGCTTCCCGACAGCCAAGCACAAGCGCGCCAAGCGATTGCCAAGCTCAGCCGCCAAAATCCAGACAACGGCCAACTGGCTCTGGCCTATGCACGCCAGCTGTTTAGCGAGCAAGCCGACTCCGAAGCCGGTTTTGCGCTGCTCACGCGCCTCAGTAATGACGCACAAGAGCGTAACAATGCGGGCCAACTTTGGTACGATCAACTGCAGCGCCTGCCGGTGAGCAACCAAACCGCCGCCTTGTGGCAGCGCTATTTACAGCTCTACCCGAATGCCAGCGCCGAAGCGCACAGCGCTTACCAAACCTTACAAGCTACGCTCAGTAACCCCGCCTTTCAGGCCAAACAGCGCGCCAACCAAAAGATGGCGGCTAACAGCCAAGATTATGCGCAAATAGAGCAAGAGCTGCGCCGTGCGCTGCAAGGCTACCCGAATGATCCGGAATTACTGGGCGAGTTGGGTCGGTTACGTCTACGCCAAAGCCGGCATAACGAGGCGCTGGCCTTGTTTGAACAAGCGCAGAAAAATGACCCCTCCGCCGACGATGCGGCAAAATGGACCGCGCTGATCAATACTGCCCGTTATTGGGGACTGATCCAAACCGGCGATCAGGCGCTGGAAAAAGGCCAATGGGCGCAAGCCGAACAAGCCTATCGTACAGCACTGCCGATTGAGCCGAATGACCCGTATGCTAGCCTTGGCTTGGCCGATCTGGCCGCCAAACGCGGACAAATTACGGAGGCCGATCGCGCCTACCAAGAGATTCAGCGCCGCTTCCCAGATAATGACAGCGCTTTACGTAAGCGCATCAATCTGCAGTTGGAGAAAAATCCACAGCAAGCTAAAGCCTTGATCGCGGGCCTCTCGCCGGCGCAGCGCAAACTGTTTGCCAGTGATTTACAGCAAATTGAAGCCGATCGATTGCAAAAAGAGGCCGAGAAACTGCAACAGCAGGCAGAAACGCTGCAACAAGAAGCCGAAACCTTATCGGGACAAAACCAGCTGGCACAAGCCGAGAGCAAACTGGCGCGGGCACAGAAAATCCGCCCAGATGATATTTGGCTCACTTACCGCTTAGCCAAATTACGCGCCCAACTCGGACAGCCTCAACCGGAGACAACCTTTGCCCCCTTGCTGAAACGCACGCCACGCAACCCGGATCTGATCTACGCATATAGCCTGTTTTTAGCCGGCCAAGGCCAAGAGCAAGCGGCAGTGCGTCAGCTGCGCAGCATCCCAGAAAAACAGTGGGATAACCGCATGCAAGAGCTGGCGGCGCGACTGGAGTTCGGTGCGGTGATGGATAATGCACGGGCGATGAAAAACCGCGGCCAAGACAAAACCGCGATCGCCTATCTACAGATGCAGCAAAAAACCTATCCAACTCAGGCCGCAATCCCACTGACGTTGGGCGATTGGGCGCAGCAAGCCGGTCAATGGGACAGCGCACGCCGCTATTATGCGCAGGCGCTGCTACTGGAGCCGCAAAATGCCGATGCACGCCTGAGCCTGATTGAGCTGGATCTTGCTCAAGGGAAAACCGCCCAAGCGCGAACCGCCCTGACCCAGTTTGAAGCCGAGCCGGCGCGAGGTACCGCCCAAACCCCAGAGTTACAACGCCGCCGCGCGGTATTATGGGCTGAGCTGGGCGAGCCGGAAAAAGCCAAAACGCAACTGCGACCACTGCTGACCGCGCAGGCCAACGATCCCCGCCTATTCCGCGATGCCGCCCGTTTAGAGCGGCAAACCGGCAATCCGCAGCAAGCCAAACAAGATTACCGCCGCGCCATGCAGCTCGCCAAGCTGGGGGACGGGCAGGATGATGTGGCGTACACCCAACAAACGCGCGTCAATGCCAAGGATGATTGGCTGCAACGCAGTATCCGCAGCGATGCCGAAAGCCTGTATCGCCAACAAGACCCCACCGTTACGCTGGAATACGATCGCTGGGGCAGTAACGGCACCGCCGGCACCTCCGATCTGACTGCCGGCAACGTAATGCTGGAAACTGCCATTCCGCTGCAAGACGGCCGCCTGTTTTTCCGCGTCGATCAAGTGCATATGGATGCCGGACGGATTGATTTAAGCAATCTGCGCGATGCCTCCGATTTTGGCAGCGCCTTGCTGTGCGCGCCTACACAGAAAAATCCAGACCAACGCTGTCAATATGGATCTGAACAACAGACCGCCAATGGCACTGCATTAGCGGTCGGCTGGCGCGGTGAGCGCTGGGAAGGCGATCTGGGGGTAACCCCGCTGGGCTTTGAAGTCACGGACTGGGTCGGTGGCGTCCGTACCGAAGGCGATTTGGGCAAATTGGGCTGGTCTGCCGTGCTGTCACGTCGGCCACTGAGTAACTCACTGTTAGCCTATGCCGGCACGATCGATCCAAATACGGGCGAGGTCTGGGGTGGCGTGCGCGCAACCGGGGTCAAACTGGGCTTGAGCGCCGACCAAGGCGGAGCCTATGGCGCGTGGAGCAGCCTGCAATATCATCAACTGACCGGCGAGAATGTCGAGGACAACACGCGGCTGCGCGTGATGGGCGGGGTCTATCATCGTGTGATTGATGAGCCGCATCGGCGCCTGCGGGTCGGCACTAATGCCATGTACTGGACGTTCGACAAAGACTTGAGCGGTTATACCTTCGGCCAAGGTGGTTACTACAGTCCGCAGCGTTATGTGTCACTGTCGCTGCCGGTCAGTTATAGCCAGCGCTGGCAAGATTGGTCATTGCATATGGAAGCCTCGGTCGGCTACTCATGGCCGAAATCCGACGGTGGGCCTTACTACCCGACCCGCCCTGATTTACAGCAAGAGGCGGTCAATCGCAGTGGCGACACGTTTATCAATCCCATTTACGGCCCTGGTGGCGAGCCGGGCTTTGGCTATCGTGCCCGTATGCTGGTGGAGCATCGCCTGACCCCCAACTGGTTTGTCGGTGCGGCGTTTGATCTGGAAAAATCCGATACCTACACGCCAAACCATGCGCTGGTCTATCTGCGTTACAGCTTTGATGGTTGGAGTGGCGATCTGTTATTGCCACCGGAGCCACTGGTGCCGTACGCTGACTTTGACTAATGCACTGATTTAGCGACGAGCGCCAGACACGAAAAAACAAGAAGGCCATCCCAAAGGATGGCCTTCTTGTTGTAAATCATAGTGGTTTAACGCAACCGGAGCGCCATGTGGTTATTCGTTGAGCGCGGCTACCGACTCGCGGATCACCAAACTTGGCTCTAGCAACAATATATCCGCCGGTTTACTGCGATCATCTATGCGCGCCAGCAAGGTATCGACCGCCAATTGCCCCAAATCTTCTTTCGGTTGATGGATAGTCGACAGGGCCGGTGCCAAATAACGAGCCAGCTCAATATCATCGTAACCGAGTACCGACATGTCCTGCGGAATACGTAATCCCGCCTGATGCAGTACCTGATAAGCGCCCACCGCCATCACATCGTTACCGGCAAACACCGCGGTCGGACGTGGCTCACAGGCCAGCAACTGCCGCATGCCCTTGATACCGCCATCGAAATCGAAATCGCCCTCGGCCAAATACTGCGCCGATTCGGTAACACCGGCTTCTTGCAGCGCACGGCGATAACCCTGTAAGCGCCCTTGTGATGGCTGCTTATCCAAAGGCCCAGTGATAATGCCAATCCGGCGATGGCCCTGCGCGAGTAGGTAGCGGGTGGCCAGATAGCCACCGTATTCGGAGTTATCCTGAATCAAATCGGCGGCGATACCGAGCGGACCCCAATCCATCACCACCATTGGAATGGCCGGATGGCGACGAAACACATCCGAGACATCCACCCGCGATTCGCTGCACATCATCAGCAAGCCATCGACCCGCTTTTGTAGCAGCATATCCAGACTGTGGCTCATCCGCTTTGGATCGCCGGCGGTATTGCACAGCACCAGATTGTAGCCGCGCTCGTAGCAAGTCTGCTCGACGCCACGGACTACTTCGGCAAAAAACGGGTTATTACTGGTGGTCACCAGCATCCCGATGGTACGGGTTTGATTGACCTTCAGGCTGCGCGCCAGTGCCGACGGGGAATAATTCAACGTTTCCACCGCCGCCATGATCCGCGCACGGATCTCATCACTCACAAAGCGACTGTTATTAATCACATGCGAGACGGTGGAGGTTGAAACGCCCGCCAGACGGGCAACATCCTTCATGGTCGCCATAATTACAGCGCCGTAGTCGGTTGCTGTTGCAAGAAATAATCAGTCTCATTGCGCCACGGGATCGAAGGCTGGGCACCAAAACGGGTCACCGACAGCGCGGCGGCCGCATGGGCAAAACGGATCGCGGCGGCCAACGGTTTTTGCTCCAGCATGGCAGTCACAAACGCGGCATTGAAGGTATCGCCAGCGGCGGTGGTATCCAGCGCCTGCACGCGGAATCCGGGGATCAGCACGCCCGCATTATCTTGCTCGCTAAACCACACCCCTCGCGCGCCCAAGGTGATCAGCACGGTACGGATCCCTTTGCCGTGCAGCATGGCGGCAGCGCGGGCCGCATCGGCATCCGAATCAATCTTGATGCCGGTCAAGCATTCGGCTTCGGTTTCGTTCGGGGTAATGATATCCACCTGTGCCAGCAGGCTATCTGGCAGCGCATGGGCCGGCGCAGGGTTTAAAATCACGGTGGTGCCCGCGGCGCGCGCGGCGCTGGCTGCCGCCATGATGGTATCCAATGGAGTTTCCAACTGCATCAGCAACGCATCAGCATCCCGGATCAGCTCCAGATGAGGCTGTAAGCGATCAGGAGTCAACGCAGCGTTGGCTTCGGCAGCGATGCCAATGCTGTTCTCGCCGTGGGCGGACACAAAAATCATCGCCACACCGGTATTCATACCCGGCACGCGCATCACGCCTTGGACATCCACCCCATCACGCACAAACTGTTCGCGCATGCGGGCACCGATATCATCTTCGCCAACACAGGCAATGAAGCTGACGTTAGCGCCCAAACGACCGGCCGCCACCGCCTGATTGGCGCCTTTACCGCCGAACACCACTTGATAGGCATGGCCGGTGAGGGTCTCACCCGGACGCGGGAAGTGATTAACAGACAGGATGTGATCAGCGTTCACGCTACCCAACACCACAAGTTTACCGGTGTGCATACAGTCTCCTTTCACCTGCGCGCAGCGCGTTGTACACGGGCGCAGCGGTTTCTCGCCCCGCGGCACAGCGAGGCACCCCGCTGGGTGGCCGCCGCATGGCGATGGCATTGCTGGGAAAACAGACCGGCAGCCTGGGCTGCCGGTCGCCTAACTTATTTGGTTACCACTTTCAGCGGAACAGGGATATTGGCTTCGACCGGTTGGCCTTTGAGCACTTTATCGGCTGTTTCTACGCCGATGCTGCCGATTTGATCCGGCTGCTGGGCAATAGTGGCGGCTAACTTACCACGCTGTACCGCTTTGATCCCGTCTTCGGTGCCATCAAAACCCACCACCAGCACGTTTTCTTTGCCGGCAGCTTGCAGCGCACGCAGGGCGCCAAGCGCCATTTCATCGTTTTGGGCAAACACCGCTTGTACCTGAGGCTGCGCGGCCAACAGGTTTTCCATGACGTTCAGGCCCTTAGTGCGGTCAAAGTCGGCCGGTTGTGCCGCCAGCAGTTGCAGTTGATGCGCTTCGATGGCTTGCTTAAAGCCCGCGCCACGCTCACGGGCCGCCGACGTACCGGCGATCCCTTCTAATTCAATCACTTTGGCCTGCTTGCCCAGCTTCTCTGCGATGAAATCACCGGCCATCTTGCCGCCCGCGACGTTATCAGACGCGATGTGGCTGACCACTTTGCCTTTTTCCGCGCCGCGGTCGAGGGTGATCACCGGCAGGTTACTGCGATTGGCCATCGCTACCGCGTTGGCTACGGCGGCTGAGTCCGTTGGGTTAATCAGCAGTACCTTCACGCCACGCACGGTCAGGTCTTCCACGTTCGCCAGCTCTTTGGCCGGGTCATTTTGCGAGTCGAGCACAATCAGGTTATAGCCCAGCTCATTGGCTTTTTTCTCCGCCCCTTCTTTCATGGTAACGAAGAACGGGTTGTTCAGGGTGGAAACCACCATCGCCAGCGTATCTTTCGCCAGTGCGTTACCGGTCAGAGACGCGCTCAGCAGAGCCGCAGAAACCACAGTAGCCAGTTTTTTGATGTTCATCCGATTTATCCTTGTCATGATGGGTGTTGTTATGGGTTCAGAGGTTTATTTACCGCTTTTGTTATCCACCAGCACCGCCAGCAGGATCACGACCGCTTTGGCAATCATCTGGTAGTAAGACGACACGTCCAACAAGTTCAGGGCGTTGTTCAAAAAGCCGATGATCAGCGCACCAATTAAGGTCCCCATGATGCGCCCCTTACCACCGGCCAAACTGGTTCCGCCCAGCACCACCGCGGCAATCGCATCCAACTCATAGCCAGTACCGGCGGTTGGCTGTGCCGATGACAGACGTGAGGTGACAATCAGACCGGCCAGCGCCGCCAGCAAACCACACAGGGCATACACGGCAATTTTGACCCGATCAACATTGATACCGGACAGACGGGTGGCGGCTTCATTCCCCCCCAGCGCATAGATATAACGGCCCATACGGGTGTGGTTCAGCATGTACCACGCAGCGATGAACACCAGTGCCATCAGCCAGATAGGCACAGGGATCCCAAACAGATAACCGGTACCCAGCCACGCAAAGCTGTCGGCAGCATCAGAAAAACCGGTGCTGACCGGACGGCCATCGGTGTACACCAAGGTCGCCCCGCGCAGCAGTGTCATGGTGACCAAGGTAGCGATAAAGGCCTGCACCTTACCTTTGGCGATGATCACGCCGCTGATGCCACCCAGCGCAGCGCCGAGTGCCAGCGCCGCCGGAATAACCACATACACCGGTAACTCCAGCCCGACCATGGTGGCCGCTACCGCGCCACACAGCGCCAACACTGAGCCGACCGACAAATCAATGCCAGCGGTCAGGATAACCAAGGTCATCCCCACCGCAATAATGGCGTTGACCGAAGTCTGGCGCAGGATATTCAGCAGGTTATCCAGCATGAAAAAGTTAGGGTTTAAGAATGACACCACGGCAATCAGCACCAGCAGTGCAATCAGGGATTTTTGCTCCAGAAGCCATGCTTTACTGAAGTAACGGGAAGAGGATGTCTGGCCTTTCATGGTCTGCACACTCATGCTGCTTGTCCTGTGGGTTTACCGACGGCGGCGGCCATCAGTGCTTCTTGGGTTGCATTTTCAATTGCAAATTCACCGCTGATGCGGCCTTCGTGCATCACCAGCACCCGGTCGCTCATACCGAGCACTTCCGGCATTTCCGAGGAGACTAAAATGATGCTCAGCCCCTCTTGTTTGAACTGGTTGATCAACTGGTAAATCTCTTTCTTGGCGCCAACGTCTACCCCGCGGGTCGGCTCATCGAGGATCAGCACTTTAGGCCGCGTCATCAGCCCGCGCGCAATTGCCACTTTCTGCTGATTACCACCGGATAACAGGCCAATCGGTTGCGTCATGTGCGGGGTTTTGATGTTGAACAGGCGAATAAAATCCCCCACGGCTTGCTTTTCTTCCGCTTGATGCAGCGGAGCCAGCGGGCTAAAGCCACTGAAATACGGCAGCGCCGTCAGGGTCATATTCTCTTGCACCGACATGCCGAGCACTAAGCCATCGCCTTTACGATCTTCAGAGATGTAGACAATACCGTGCTGCAAGCCATCTTGCGGCGAGCGGATATCCAGCGTTTGGCCATCTAATCGCACCTGACCGCTATGGCGCGCCAACGCACCGTACAGCACTTTCATCAGCTCAGTACGCCCCGCGCCCATCAAGCCCGAAATACCTAAGATTTCGCCCTGATGCAGCTGGAAGCTGACATCATGCACCGCCTCGCCACACAGATTGTTAACCTCGAGGCGCAGTGCGCCGCGCGGCTGGTTCAGGCGGGGATATTGTTCATCAAGACGACGACCGACCATCATTTCAATCAGGCGCTCTTCATCCAGCGCCGCCACTGGGCATTCGCCGATAAACTGGCCGTCACGCAATACGGTCACATCATCGCAAATCTCGAAAATCTCTTTTAAGCGGTGCGAGATGTAGACGATGCCGCGCCCTTCGGCTTTCAGCTCGCGGATCACCGCAAACAGCGCCTCGGTTTCGGTATCAGTCAGGGCATCGGTCGGTTCATCCATGATGATGACGCGCGACTCGAAGCTGATCGCTTTGGCAATTTCCACCATCTGCTGCTCGCCAATCGACAGCTCGCCTAACAAGGTGCGGCTGTTATGCCGTACATTGAGGCGCGCCAGCAGACGGTCAGCTTCTTGGTACATACGTGGCCAATCGATACGGCCAAAACGGCCAAGAAATTCACGACCGAGGAAGATATTTTCGGCAATCGTCAGCTGTGGGATCAGGTTCAACTCCTGATGGATGATGCTGATCCCCGCCTCTTGTGACGCTTTCGGGCCATTGAAGCTGGCCGGTTGTCCTAAGTAATACAGCGTACCGGCATCTTTGCTGTAAATGCCGGTCAGCACCTTCATCAGGGTCGACTTGCCCGCGCCGTTTTCGCCCATCAGCGCCATCACGCGGCCGGGATACACCGTCAGGCTGGCGCCCGACAGGGCTTTCACGCCGGGGAAGGCTTTGTCGATACCGCTTAATTGCAGTAAAGGCATATCCGCCATAACGGGCTCCTTAAAACACCACGCCGGAGTAGAAAATCAGGTTGGCGTACGGGGTGCATTCACCACTACGCACCACTGCGCGGCTGCTGCGGGTACGCACCTTGAAGGTGTCATGCGGCACGTACTCGATAAAAATCTCGCGCCCTTGCTCCGCGGCCAGCAGTTCCAGATGCGCCAGTACCGCACGGTGCAGCTCAGGACTCACCGTGGCAAACTCTTCGGCCATCAGTACCGCTTCCACCTGCATCTCCGCAGTGATGCTCTGCACCACCTGCATAAATGACGGCACCCCGTGGGTCAGCGCCAGATCAATACGCGCAGTTTCCGCGGGGATCGGCAGGCCAGCATCGGCAACTGTCACCGCATCGGTATGCCCTAAACAGGCGATCAGGTGAGATAACGCGGCATTCAGCAGCAGACTTTTTTTCATGGCCTTCTCTCGTGGCTGATTCAGAAAAACAGGCATCGAAACGTTTCGATATGCGCTAATTAAAGCATATCGGCGTAAAACGACAACTGCAGCAGCGCAAAAAACTGCGTTAGAACAGGGAAATTGGAAAAAATTTTAGGCTGGATCGGTTAAGCCGACAGGGATAGGAAATAACAGTCTGTCGGCAACATAAAACACTGTGAGCGTAGACACAAAAAAGACATTCCCACGCCCGAAAACCACCAACGTTATGCCCGAGTACCGCAAGCCGGACAGCGCTGCGAGGAAAAATGTTGCCGTTTAACGCTGGCGTGAGCCGCCATTGCCTTGATGATAAGAGGAATAGTGGCCACGGCCACCTTGATGATGCGGTGCCACTTCCTCGCCCGGACAAATCCAGTTGCCCTGCAGATCGCACACCGCGCGATAACCGACACCAATCGCCTGAAAACCGCCGCAATCGCCATAGTGACGATTGACATGGTGATGGCCATGGAACAGGCAGCGCACCCCGAGCGCACGGGCCACATCATTGAGCACCGCAAAGCCACGGGCATGGGGCTGCGGCGCTTCGTGCGTCACCAGAATATCGGCTTGTTGTTGACTTAAGCCTTCCAGATCGGAGGGAAACAAGGTGGTACGGTGGCGCAGCGGTAAACCGCCGTGCCACAGCTGACTTTGTTCCAAATGCTGACAATAGTGGATCGGATCGAAGAACATCGGTTTATACGGCGGCATCCAGATCTGGCCGCGAAATACCCCGCCTAATCCAGCCACACGCACTCCGGCCACTTCCGTGACGCGCCCATGCAAGTTGCGGCCACGAAACGGGCCGCTGAACAGTGCTTCATAGGCCGCCACCGACAAGCTATCGTGGTTGCCTGGAATGAACCAGACTTGGGTCAGCTCTTCCAATGCTTGCAGCTGGGCCGACGAATGCAACGCCAGATCGCCTAAAATAATCAGCGCATCTGGCCGCCCGCTATGCAGCAGCGGCAGCAAATAGTCCAGTGAGCCGTGAGGATCGCCTGCCAACCAAATCACTTTCTCTCACCTCACCGCACGTCCGATCCTGTCTGCTGGAACCGGTATTATATTTCGACCTGCGCCCCCAACTCCACCACCCGATTCGGCGGGATATGGAAAAAGTCCGTGGAGCGCAGCGCATTTTTACTCAACCACATAAATAACAGGCCGCGCACCCGTCCCCACAAGGAGCGATGGCGCATTACCAAGGTTTCACGCGATAAGAAGAACGAGGTATCCATCAAGCTGAACATCATGCCTTTCATGCAGCAGCGGCGGAACACCTCTTCCACATCCGGCGTCTCTTTAAAGCCATAAGTGGCAATCACGCGGATAAAGCTCGGTGACAGCTCTTCGATACCAATATGCTGATCGGCCGCCACATAGGGCACATCTTCAGTGCGGATGGTCATCAGCACCACCCGCTCATGCAGCACCTTATTGTGTTTGAGGTTATGCAGCAAGGCATACGGCACCGCATTCGGGGCGCGCGACAAGAAAATCGCGGTACCCGGTACGCGAGTCGGCGGATTTTTCTCCAGTGCGTTGATCATGGTTTCCAGCGAGCCGTTGTTCTCGGTCATCCGGCGCACCAGATGAAAACGCTCGCTCTTCCACGTCATCATGATCGCGACCATGATGCAGCCAATCAGCACCGGGAACCAACCACCGGACTCCAGTTTCATCAGGTTGGAGCCAAACAGTGGCAGATCGATACTCAACATAACCAGCAGCATGACGATCACCACCGGCAGTGGCCAACGCCAGTTATGCCACGCCACCACCGCCAGCAAAATCGAGGTCAGCACCATAGTACCGGTCACCACAATGCCGTAAGCCGAGGCCAGATTGCTGGAGTGTTTGAAGGTCACCACCACCAGCGCCACCGCAATAAACAGCAGCCAGTTCACCAACGGCACATAAATCTGCCCCGCTTCCTCTTCCGAGGTGTGCAAAATGGTCATCGGTGGCAGATAGCCCAACCGTACCGCTTGGCGCGTCAGGGAAAAGGCCCCCGAAATCACGGCCTGTGAGGCGATCACGGTAGCCAATGTAGCTAAGATCACCATCGGTAACAGCGCCCAATCTGGGGCTAACAGGAAAAACGGGTTACGTACGGCAGCAGGATTACTCAGCAGCAGCGCCCCTTGGCCAAAGTAGTTCAGGATCAGCGCCGGGAACACCAAAATGAACCAAGCCAAACGGATCGGTTTAGTACCAAAGTGGCCCATGTCGGCATACAACGCCTCGGCACCGGTCACTGCCAGCACCACCGAGCCTAAGGCCAGAAAACCAATCAGCTTATGCTGCCAGAAAAAGTCGATCGCCCAGCGCGGGTCGAGCGCCTGCAACACCGCCGGATGCTGAATAATGCCGTGAATACCCAGCACCGCCAGCAGCACAAACCACAGTAGCATCACCGGCCCAAACAGCTTGCCCACCATCCCGGTGCCGTGCTTTTGGATCACGAACAAACCGGTCAGCACCACCATCGCCAATGGCACAATATACGGGTCTAACACCGGCGTGATCAGCTCCAGACCTTCCATGGCGGACAATACGGAAATGGCGGGGGTGATCATGCCATCGCCATAGAAAAAGCCGGCACCAATGAGGCCAATCACCAACAAGATTGCGGTGGTATGTGGCTGAGTTCGCCGTCCTGCCAAGGACATCAAGGTTAAGATCCCTCCTTCGCCAGCGTTATCGGCCCGCATCACAAAGCAGACATACTTGATAGAAACGACCAACATCAACACCCAAAACAGGGTGGACAGGAAACCGAAAATGACGCTTTGCGTCACCCCTAACGAAGAGGCGGCCAGAATACACTCGCGCAAGGTATATAACGGGCTGGTACCGATATCACCGTACACCACACCAATGGCAGCCAAAGTCAGCGCCGGAATATTTCGCTTATGTTCACTTTGCATATCACAATCCAATGACGGGCAGCAGGGCAGTTGTCAGCCTACCATGCCGCGCAGGAGACCCTGTGCAGACCGGGTACTCATCCACATATTTTATCAATTTGTTACGTATTTATCGTGAAAACGGCCCGCTGGCAGTTTGCCAATGATAGTTTCAGCCGTTACTATTTTTGCGAGAAGTATCTTTTGTCCGATTAATTTACTTTGCGTTAGATTAACAGCCTATCATGCCGAAACCCAAACTTCCGATTGAAACCCTGCTCGAGCGTGCCCGCCAGCTAAACGAATCTGACGCGCGTCAGGAAATCGTGCTGAGCCGCTTGCTGCAACACACCACCAATCAACTCTTATGCCGGCACAATGAGGCCCTGAAACGCTATCAGTTGAACGACACCCTATTTACCGCACTGGTGTTGCTGTACACCAGCGAGCATTACTCGTTGCAGCCCTCTGAGCTTAGCGATCTGCTGAATACCTCACGTACCAGTGCCACACGAATTGCCGATGAGCTGGTGGCGCGCGGTTGGATCAGCCGTGAATTACTAGACGGCGACCGCCGCTGCTTTCAACTAACCTTAAATGAAACGGGGCTGGCCTTTATGCAGAGTTTACTGCCGGAACAACGCCAGCGCCTGCGCAATCAGTGGGCTCAGTTTTCCACCGAAGAAAAACAACAGTTTGAATATCTGCTGCACAAGTTGCTGCAGCAATGCTAAGTGGCGAGTATCGCCATCACGCACTATCCCCTATTACCGTGCAAAGGAAGAGTTTTCATGACCGCGCCAAGCGCAAAAAATCAGGTACGTAAACGAGCGCTGCTCGGCTTAACCACCCTATTTCTCGCCGCCGGTGTCGCCTATGGGGCGTATTGGTATCTGGAGCTGCGCCACTACCAAAACACCGATGATGCCTATGTGACCGGCGATATCGTGCCGATTAACCCACGCGTTACCGGCAGTGTCACCGCCATCATGGCCGACAACACCGACAAAGTGATGGCCGGTCAGCCGCTGGTAAAACTGGATGCGACCGACAGCCAACTGGCGCTGGAACAAGCCGAAACCCAACTGGCCGAAACCGTGCGTAACACCCACAAACTGATGGTGGATGTCGGCCAGTTACAGGCCAATGTGCAGGCACGCCAAGTGGCGTTGTCGCAAGCGATGTCGGATTTGACCCGTTTTAGCGCCTTGGGCCGCAGTGATGCTATCTCGCAACAAGAGCTGCAACATGCCCAAGACAGCGTGAAACAAGCGCAAGCGGAATTAAGCGCCGCCCAACAGCAACTGCTGGCCACCCAAGCCTTGGTACTCAATACGCCACTGGCCCAGCAACCGGCCGTGCAACACGCCATGCAAGTGGTCAAGCAGGCGTGGATCAATTTGCAGCGCACCACCTTGGTCAGCCCAAGTAACGGCTATGTCGCCAAGCGCTCAGTACAACTGGGTAGCTATGTCACGCCGGGCACGCCGCTGATGGCCGTGATCCCGCTGCACAGCGTCTGGGTGGATGCCAACTTCAAAGAAACCCAGTTGCAGAACATGCGCATCGGTCAGCCGGTGACACTGGTGTCTGATTTCTACGGGGATGATGTGGTGTATCACGGCACCGTGGAAGGGTTGTCGGCCGGTACCGGTTCAGCGTTCTCACTGCTGCCGCCACAAAATGCCACCGGTAACTGGATCAAAGTGGTGCAACGCCTGCCGGTGCGCATTCGCTTAGAGCCAAAAGAGCTGGATCAGCATCCACTGCGAATTGGGTTGTCGATGACCGTGACCGTCAATACGCTGGATCGCGATGGCAATGAGCTGGCGACCTCCATCAAGCAAGACGCGCACTCGTCTACCGATGCACTGCACGTGGATATGGCGCCGATTGAGCAGCGTATTGCCGCTATCTTGCAGCAAAATCAGGGCTGAGGACGGCGAATATGAATGCGCCGTTAGAAGGGAAGTCATTGATCTGGGCCACCCTTGCCCTATCAATGGCCACCTTTATGCAAGTATTGGACTCCTCGATTGCCAACGTGGCCATTCCGACCATCTCGGGCAGTCTGGGGGCATCCACCACGCAGGGGACGTGGGTGATCACCTCTTTCGGGGTGGCTAACGCCATCTCGTTACCGCTGACCGGCTGGTTCGCCAAGCGCTTTGGCGAGGTGAAGCTGTTTTTGTGGTCGACCGTGCTGTTCACGCTGTTTTCTTGGCTGTGCGGGATCTCCTCATCGCTGGAAATGCTGATTTTCTTTCGCGTGATGCAAGGTCTGGTCTCTGGACCGATGATCCCGCTGTCGCAAAGTTTGCTGCTAGCCAACTACCCGCCGGCCAAGCGCGCCATTGCGCTCTCGCTATGGTCGATGACGGTGATCGTCGCGCCGATTTGCGGACCGGTGCTGGGCGGCTACATCAGTGATAACTACCACTGGGCGTGGATCTTCTTTATCAACGTGCCAGTCGGGATCTTTGTGGTGCTGCTCACCGCGCGGGTACTGGAAGGACGCGAGACGCAAAAAGAGTACAAGCCGATGGATACCATCGGGCTGGGCTTAATGGTGCTCGGGGTCGGCAGTTTGCAGATCATGCTGGACCAAGGGCGCGAGCTCGGCTGGTTTAACTCCAACGAGATCGTGGTCTTGGCGGTACTGGCGGTGGTGTCACTGGCATTCTTTATTGTCTGGGAGTTAACCGATGACAATCCGGTGATTGATTTATCCCTGTTTGGTTATCGTAACTTCAGCATTGCGGTGATCTGTACCAGTTTGGGCTACATGATCTACTTTGGCGTGATCGTGCTGCTGCCGCTGCTGATGCAGACCAACTTGGGCTATACCGCCTCGTGGGCCGGTTGGGCCTCAGCACCGGTGGGGTTAATTCCACTCCTGCTGTCGCCGATCATCGGTCGCTATGCGCACAAGATAGACATGCGGATTTTGGTCAGTATCAGTTTTCTGGTCTATGCCGGCTGCTTCTTGTGGCGTGCCACGCTGTTCTCGCCACAAATCAGCTTCGAGTGGATTGTCTGGCCGCAGTTTGTGCAAGGGATCGCGGTCGCCTGCTTCTTTATGCCGCTGACCACCATTACCTTGTCGGGCCTGCCGCCAAGTCAGCTCGCCAATGCCTCCAGTTTGTCGAACTTTATGCGCACCCTGGCCGGTTCAATTGGCACCTCGATTACCACCACCTTGTGGGATAACGGGGAAGCGGTGAACCAGACTTACCTGACCGAGCATGTGAATCCGTATAACCCCGCCGCTCAGCAGGCGTTGGACAGCATGCATCAGTTGGGGATGAACAGTCAGCAGGCGGCGGGAATGCTCGCGCAGCAAATCACCCAGCAAAGCTATATTCTATCGGCGAACACCATCTTCACGATCTGTGGGGTGATGTTCCTCGGTCTGTTAGTGCTGATCTGGTTTGCCAAGCCGCCGTTCAATGCCGCTGGCGGGAATAGCGGGGCGCATTGATGCACCACGCACCGGTATCGGTATCGGTATCGGTATCGGTATCGGTATCGGTATCGGTATGTTGATATTGGTCTAAAACGCATGCACAAAAAAGCCCGCCATCTTCTGGCGGGCTTTTTTTTACGATTGAGCCATCGGCAGCAACCGAGCAATCATGCTTGATGCTCAGCCGTGTTCAACGCGCACCGGCAGCAGCACTTCTGGCGCTGGCGCTACCGGCGCGGCATGTGGCTTCACCGGCGATGCATTCAGTGGCGCGGCAGGCTCACTGCGCTGTCCGACAGGCTTGGCGTGATCTGGCGTTAAGGTCGCCATCCCCGGCAAAATTGGATCGATACCGATACGCACCAGATTTCCTGATTGATCGGTCAGCAGTGGCGGTAGCCCAGTGTTATTCTTACCGATATGGTTACCGGCGCTCGCCGCAGACCGCGCACGGTTAGCCGCAGGCGGTAATGTGGCCTGCTGCGCCGCGCTAGGTGCAACCGATTTAGCTGGCGCAGAATTAGCGCTTGGCACCATACCGCTGGCGGCAGGAGCCGTCACAGTGCCGATACCATTGACGGCATTGGCCGCAGGCCGAGGCGCCGCATTCGGCTGAGGAGCCATATATGGCGGCATCGGTTTGGCATTCGCGCGGCCAAACAACTGGGCTATTTGCGCAGCCGCTTGCTCAGTCAGTACCGTGATCTCAATGCGGCGGTTTTGGCCGCTCATCGGGTCTTCAATATTCACCGGCATCTGCTCGGCCATCGCCACCAGCTGCAAAATTTGGTCGCGCTTCATACCATTGGCCGTCATCACTCGCCGCGCGGCTAACGCACGCTCCGCCGACAAATCCCAGTTGGTGTAATCCACGTTGTTGGGATAACGGGTGTTATCGGTATGGCCACTGATCATGATCCGGTTTTGAATACTGCCCAACACCGGCGAGATCTGATCCAAAATGCCCTTGAAGAACGGAGTGATACGGATGCTACCGCGCTCGAACATGTAGTGTTCGTTATCATCCTGAATCAGAATACGCAACCCCTGTGGCACCACTTCGACCATCACGTTATTGGTGGCATCTAAACGCACCGCCACCGCATTCAACGCTTCCGCCAGCACTTCCATTTGTTGCTGATTCAGGTACTTACCTTGCAGCTTACCCAAATCCTTGTTTTTGTACTGACCTTGGGATTTATTCTCTTGGAACAGCGCATTACCCAGCTTATCGTTACCATCAAAATCGGATTTGACCGGGTTTTCCAATGGCGAGGCCTGCCCAGCAAAGTCGACTGGGAACGGGCTGTTACTGATGTCGAACACGTTATCCATGTTGTCGAACACGCTGTAGGTCGCCATGTACTGCTGAACTTTTTGCCGCTCATCTTTAGTGGCAACTTCCATCACCCACAGCACCATGAAAAAGGCCATCATGGCGATGGCAAAGTCGGCAAATGCCACTTTCCATGCGCCGCCGTGTCCTTCATCGTGGTCGTCGTGTTGGACTTTCTTGATGATAATGGTGTGGTGTGAATCTTTGGCCATAATCAGTTCTGCTCGGCAGTCAGCCAGCGTTCCATCTCAAAGAAGCTCGGTTTGTATTCGCTGATCAGCAGTTTACGGCCAGCATCCAGCGCCAGCAGGGTCGGACGACCTTGTTGCTGCGCCACTAAAATTGCCATCACCATTTTCAGGCCCATGACTTCTTTTTTCACCAAGTTGCCCATGGCGGCAGACAGCGGATCAAAGACCCCGTAGCTCAGCAATACGCCGATGAAGGTTCCCACCAGTGCGGCAGCCACTTTGGCCCCGATCAGCGCCAAGTTGCCGCCGATGTTCTGCATGGTAACCACGATACCCAGTACCGCGGCCACGATACCAAAACCCGGCATCGCTTCGCCGGTCTTGGCTAAGGCTTTAGAAGGGCGCAACAGGTCATTCTGGATGGTGTGGATTTCGGTTTCCAGCAACGCTTCCAAGTCATGTGGCGACATCTTACCCATCGCCATCAGACGCAGGTTATCGGTGATGAAAGCCAATAACACCGGCGAGGCGGTGATGCTTGGATATTTCGCGAACAGCGCACTGGAGTCGGGATTTTCAATGTGCTCATCCAGCTTTTTAATGCCGTCTTTACGCACGGTTTCTAAAAGCTCAAACATCAGCTCGATAATCGCGCGGTAGTAATCTTGGGTATAGCCTTTGCCCAGCAGGGTTTTCAGCTGGCCACCAATGCCCTTCAGTACCGCGACCGGATGCGCCACCACCATGGCGCCCATCGCCGCACCGACGATGATAATCAGCTCCGCCGGCTGCCACAAAGCACCGAGGTTACCTTTCGCTTCCAGATAGCCCAGAACGACACAGCCAAAAACAATAAAAAAACCAATTATCCGTTGCATATACCCCCCATTAGTCCGGCTGGTTCCAGCCGTCTAACAGTCTGTTGAGCTGTTTCAGCGCTTTCTTATGTAACTGGCAGATCCGCGCTTCGGTAAGATCCAACACCAGAGCTATCTCTTTGAGGTTCATCTCGTGCTCGTAATACAAGCTCAAGATGGTCTGCTCCCGCTCCGGCAGTTGCTGCAGGGCGCAGGATAAATCACGTTTGAAACGGGCGGACTGGGCTTCATCGCTCGGCCAATACAGGCCGAAACTTTCAAAGCCGTCTTCTTGCAGGCTGTCGAGACTATCGACTTGCTCAGCCTGACAGGCCAGCAAACGCTCGTGCAGCTCTTCATCGCTAATTTGCAGTGCCCGCGCCAGCTCCTGTCGGGTGGGCTTACGCCCAAGCTCTCGGCTGAGGCTGCGAATGCGGTCTTTCAGCTCATGGCTCTTTTGCCGCACTCCGCGCGAGCGCCAATCGAGGCGACGCAGCTCATCCAGCATGGCGCCGCGAATACGGGGGCTGGCCATCACTTCCAACGGCACATCGCCATCAGGATCGTAACGGCGGATCTCACCCAACAGTGCCAGCATGCCGATCTGCTCTAAATCATCACGACCCAGTACCGCGCTGACCTGCGGTGCCAGATGATAGGCAATGCGGCGCACCAGCGGCGCATGCTGTAGCAACAGACGCTGTTCGAGCGCCTGTCGTCCCAGTTTTTGGCTGGTCTGATAGGCATTTAAGCCCTGCGCGTTATCCGCCGCTCCGCACATAGTCGGTTACTGCACCACCAGCTTGGTGATCAGGACTTTGTCGATGGCGCTTTCCCCGGTCATGTTTTGCATGGTGGCGCGGATCGCGGTCAACAATTTCGCTTGCAGTGCCGCTACCGCATCCGGCGCGGTCAGCTTGGCAAAATCTTCGTGGCTGAGCTCAGTGACAATGGTGTTACGCACCAGTGGCATAAACTCTTGTGCCTGAGTTTCAAACTGGTTGCTGTAGGTCATCAGCGACAGCTCCAGCATCATGTAATGCAGGCGGTCTTCGCCCTGCACGCTGATCACGAAGCGATCCAGATTGATAAAAATTGGCTTTTTCACTACCGCCGCGTGGGATACAGCCACCGGCTTCACCGGCTCTGCCGGTTTATTCATTACAAAGTGCCAATAACCCCAACCAGCCCCACCAATGAGGATCAGCAGCAATAGGGCAATAATGGCCAGCAAAATGACTTTGGATTTGTTTCCTTGCGACATCGTGTTCTCTCTTAAACCAGACTGTCAAAACCTGCGCGCTGACGCGGCAGACTGAGGGCCGGGATCGTGCTCTGACTGGTAGCGCGGCGGATCACCGGACCTTCATGGCCCGCTGCCTCTTGTTGTCCCTGCCGCCCTTGTTGTGGCTGGCCACCGGAGACCGACACATCAATCAAGTTCATCTGCGTTTGGCTAAAGTCTTGGCGCAGGCGATCGCTGCCCGCCAACAAGGCTTCGCGCAATTGCGGGTGAGCGGCGGTAAATTGCACGCTCAGTTTGTCGCCATCCATGCGCAGGCTGATATCCAGCTTGCCAAGCTCCGGCGGATCCAGACGAATCTGTGCATGTTGTAGCTTGTTGCCGGCCTGCACTTGGATGCGCTGACGCAGCTGTTCAATCAGCGCATCACCCCACTGTGGCTTATTGATATCCAGCGCCAACGTAGGCGATGGGGTGTTCATGGCATCTGCGGCGCTTGGCTGCGCGCTCGCGGCCATCGCCGTAGGACTCTTGGCGGTGATGGCATTCAGCCCCTGTTGGCTCATCGCCACTACCGGTGCGGTGACGTTTTTATCGCTCAGGGCACTGGCCAACGCGCTCAGATCCCCTTCGGTAAGAGGGATAGCGGTCGCCGCAGCCGCAACGGAGGGACGGGTGCTGTCAGCATTGCTGGCACGTTGATCCGCAGGAGCGGGAATATCATGTACCGGCGATTCACTCTTGCCGTTACCGCGCAACAGGTTATTGCCTGCCAATCCCGTCAGAGCCGCGGTCAGTGGCATCTCACTTGCGCCGTTTAGCGCCGCGCCATTGGCAAACCCTTGGCGTAACGTTTGCGGGTCGAGGGCTTGCTGGGTTTGCAGCAAATACGCAATCTGCTGCGCTAAATCAGCTTGTCCGGTAGTCGCCGTGCTCTGCGCAGACTCGGAAGCCGCTTTATCCTCTTTACCGGCATCTTTACTAGGTGTGCCGGCATGGGCGTGCGCGTCAGTATCCGCATGCTGCGCGGACTTAATGTCATCGCGGCTATCGGTCTTTGATTCGGTTTTGTTGTCTGCCGCTCCGGTCGGACGCTGGTCATGTGCGCTATTTGAACCGTTGAGCGACTGACTAAAGCTATGACCATCGGCCTTATTCGCCGCAGGTTGCACGCTGCTACCGGTAGCAGAAGATGCACCGGTACGAGAGGCGGACGATGGCGCGGAGGTCAGTTGGGTCAGTTGCATTGTCACGAGCCTCGTCATGAGTTCTGTATATAAGCCTGCAGGCCTTGTTGCTGTGAGGGTTGCTGGCAGATTTGCGCCCGAACTTGCGCTTGTTCACTGCGCGCAGCGGCAATCCACTGTGGATAACGACTGGCCAGTTGCTTTAATACTGGCTGCGCATCCGCGGGGATTTCGGCACCGTTAAGACGTGACAGTCCGGCAAGCAATTTCTGATCCAGCTCCGCGAGCAGGGTAAAATCACCACTGCGCACCGCCTGCTCCATGGCTTGACTCAAGCGCTGTAATCGCTCACTGAGTCCACTCATTGCCCAGTCACTTTGCTCGGATGCAATGCCAACCAGCCTTCGCGAATTTCGCTGATCAGACCGCTGACTTCATCCACCATCTCAATGCTGTTTTGCGCGTTGGCTTCAAACAGACGACGCCCACAGTAGTCATACAGACGGTACAGCTCAGTAGCCACCTCACCGCCCTTTTCCATATCCAAAATGGCGCTCAGCCCCTGCAAAATATCCAGGCACTTAGTGATCATCTGCCCTTTTTGCTCAACCTGACCGCGCTCCATAAAACCGCGTGCACGTGTCAGGTTATCCAGCAGACCATCTAACAACATCAGGATCAGGCGATGCGGGCTAGCCGCCGCCGCCTGGGCCTGCGTTTTGGCTTGTTGATAAGCGTTAAGTCCGTTATTCATCATCTATTCACTATTATTATTTAGCCCATCAACATGCCGTACAGCATGTTCTGGGTCTGACTCATACTGCTGATCATTTTGTCCATCTTGGCGTAGTAATCGCGCAGCGATTGCTCACGAATTTTCAGCCGTGCATCGAGGTCTTCGCGATCCTGGCCAATTTTCTTCTGTTCTTGCTCCAAGCGATCGATGCGAGTCGAGAAGTTACCACCGGAGGTTTTGAAATCTTGTAAATTAGCGGTAATGCTCTTCATCAACCCGCTTTTACCATCAGCCCCCAAAAAGACGGTGCTGATGCTTTCTGGATCTTCGCTAATCGCTTTGGTCAGTTTTTCATCATTAATTTCTAACTTACCTTGACGATCAGTTTTAATACCAAGCATCGCTAAGGTTTTACCGTCATACACCTGACCTACACTGTTGCGCAGCTGACTCATCATACCGCGCGTCATGCTGTCGCCCCCCAGAGCCCCCGGCTTCTTACGCTTCTTACCGTCAGCATCGGTCACTTCGGTGGCCTTGGAGTGTTTGTCGATAGTGTCGACCAACTCGTTATAGGCGGTGACGAAGCTTTTTACTGCTTCTTTGGTGCCATCATTATCCGGCTTCACACTGACGGTGGTTTTCCCGACTTGTTTGGCTTCAATCGAGATCCCGTCAATGATGTTTTCAAACTTGTTGTTTTTGGAGCTGAAGGTCAGTGAGCCCATTTTCAACAGCGCATCTTGCGCGGTTTGCAAAGAGCTAATTGCAGTTGCCGTCGTGCTTGCTGTAGAACTCACTGAAACATCGTTAGCGGCACCAGTATCTTTACCGCTAATTACCAGTGAATATTGATCGTCCTTTTCGCGCACCACCGCTGCTTTCACGCCCGGATTGTCCGCTGCACCGTTAATTTTTGCGGCAATATCTTCCAGCGAACTGTTCGCATCAACATTCACCTGAAAGTTCTTGCTACCGTAGCCAAGCGTCAGTGTCTGTGCGTCCTTGACTTTATCACTGCCGTCAAACACCACCTTCTGACGGCCAATTTGTGCCATTTTAGTAACTTCAAACTCATAGTTACCACTGGCCGTAGTACCGTTGACGCTGGCCGACAAAATTTTGTCATCACCCGCCACCACGGTGGTTTTGTTCAGCTCGCGCGCAGAGTCCAGCTTTTCTGCCGCGGTACGCAGTTTGTTGACCGCCGATTGGGTGTCACGGTAGGCGGAGATCAGGGCACTGTTTTGATCTTCTTGGCGCTTCCACTGGGTTTCTTTCGGTAAACGCTCGGAATACAGCTGTGCGTAAATCAAATCTTCAATCGGCAGAGTACCGATACCACCAATGGTAATGCCCATAATCTATCCTCTGTCTACCGCGCGACCACCGAGAGCACTTATCTCTCGGACGCAAAATGCTATGCGCTACGCTTTAAATGCAAAAAAAATGATGCAAGAAAAATGCCATTAAACAGTCAATTCACAGCCAATAGAGCAGAATTCTATTGACGCGTAAGAACTGCACTTTGCTCTGCCCCTTCACCATCACATCCGCGAAGAAGAACAACAAAACTCAGTAAAAAGGGGCCAGTCGGCCCCTTTTTGGATTGCGAGTTTTCCTTTGCGTAACCAACATCGGTTATCGCAAGGCAAAACCTATGCGTAATCAGGCGTAATTAACGCAGCAGACCCATGATCATGGATGGAGTCTGGTTGGCCTGAGACAGTACAGAGATGCCAGCTTGCATCATCATGTTCTGCTTGGTCATGTTGGCAGATTCTTTAGCGATATCAGCATCCATGATGCGGCCTTTCGCCACGCTCACGTTCTCTTCGATGTTAGACAGGTTGTTAATGGTAGATTGGAAACGGTTTTGTACCGCACCCAGGTTAGCCATTGCACTGCCCATATCTTTGATTGCGGTAGTCAGGCCACTTACAACGCCAGCGATCGCACCAGCAGAGCCAGTGATTGCAGAGCTAGATTTAAATGCACTTGCAGTATCTACTTTTACAGTGATCTTGTCGGCAGTCTTCATCTCAGCACCCACTTGGAAAGAGATGCCAGACTTCAGACCACCCGCAGAGGCGAACAGAGCTCGGCCGGCGAAAGTAGTGGTAGACTTAATACGCTTCAGTTCATCGTTCAGCGCAGTGAACTCTTCGTTCAGTGCAGTCTTATCAGCAGTGGTGTTAGTACCGTTCGCAGATTGCAGAGCCAGTTCACGCTGACGTTGCAGGATGTTAGAGGCTTCTTTCAGCGCACCTTCCGCAGTTTGAGCCAGAGAGATACCGTCAGCCGCGTTACGCTGAGCAACAGACAGACCACGAGTCTGAGATTCCATACGGTTAGCGATCTGCAGGCCAGCAGCATCGTCTTTGGCGCTGTTGATACGCAGGCCGGTAGACAGGCGCTGCTGGGAAGTGTTCAGGCTCAGTTGAGTGCTAGCCAGGGAACGCTGGGCAGTCAGGGAAGACTGGTTAGTATGAACTGACAGTGACATGTGATCTCTCCTAAAATACAGAAACAGGTCTCGTACCTTGTTACTGGTATTAGGCGGAAGGGTTTTGCAGCGACTTAAATCTTTTTTTCTGCTGATAGGGAATTTTTTTCAATGGGGATGGATCATGCCGTGCTTATAGCCGCCCCCATAAATTCATCATCACGGCCCCTAAAATCACAGCGCCGGCACATGGCCGACGCTGTAGATATTGAATTGCGACAAAATTAGGGTTAGCGCGTCAGTAACGCCACCACCGTCTGGCGTGAGATACCAGCCTGGGCCAACAAGCTGGACAGCGGTTTATTGACGATACGATCTGAAATACCCGCCGTTTCGGTTTCCGGCATCCGAGCATAGCGCCCTTGCAGCTGACGCTCAATCTGCTGCTGATAGCGCGTCAGCTCTTGCAGGGAGCTGCGGATCTGCTGCATCAAGCGTTCGATATCGGCCAAGGATTGGCGTGTATCTTGGGTTTTGCGAAAGCTAAGCTTCTCAGCATCCACCATCTGCGGCTGGCGCTGCTCTGGCTGAACTTTAACCGGATTACCGGCTGGGAAAATCTGCCCGTTACCGGTCAACCAGAAGCCTTCCTCCACCTCTTGCCAGTTGCCTTTTGCGGCGGAAAACTCCAGATCGCCCCATTTATCGACCTCGGCGCGGATCCCGCGCGATGACAGACCACGGCTCAGTTTGCGCGCGACGGTCACCATATCATCTTCCGGCTCAATCTGTACTTTCACCTGACGTGGCTTGCCGCCATCAAAGGCAAACTTCAACACTTCCGGCTGGCTACGCTCGCCTTGCAAGCGCAGACCGCGAATGGAAAAACGTTGCTGTTGATTACGATTTAAATGCCGTACTGAAAAATCGGCATTAAACAGCGGCTTCTCATCATAAGTCTGGTGCACTTGCTGACGCAGTTGCCGTTGCAACGAGGCCAACTCCTGCGTCAAACGCTGACGACGGCCTTCCGTTTGTTTCAGGCTGCGCTGCGCCAGTTGTTTACTTTGCTGCAAAATATCTTCGGCGCTGTGCAAGGCTCGCAAGGCGGTTTGCGTTTTCGCTAACTGGTAGTGCGCCTTGGCGGTTACGCCCAGTAAACTCCCGCGCTGACCATGACGTAGACGTTCGATTTCTTCCGCCGGCGTGCGGGTATCTACCGCAGCGCTGGCCGACGCCGATACCGCCAAGCCAGCTTTTTGCTGGCTCACCACCGGAGAGTGATTCAGATCGGAAGTACGTTGGGTGCCCAGACGGGTACTGTTAACTTGGTTAACCAAGGTGTGTTCTCTTTATTTATCTAATTGCTTCAATCTGCATGCGACTTACAACCCGACGACGCTTTCGCCATCGCAATACGCAGAGGCAATGCTCTGCGCATATTGGATAAGTGCATGGATAACCGGCGCATGTCACGCTTAACTCATGCCACACTTAACTTAAGCGACGATTTTATTTGATGTAGTTAAACAGGGACATATCGTTGATCTTGGAGTAGCTCAACTGCGTGGCCGTTAATGCCAGCTCGTAGCCTTTCAGACGTGATGCTGCCTCTGGAATATCCAAATCCTTGATATCGCCAATCATCTTCTTGTTCATCAAGGTATTGTCTTCGTGCGCGCCTTCCATACGCTCCAGTGATTGCATCTGACTCCCCAAACCACCCCATGCGCTGTTCAGCTGCGCGGAAGTTGAAGCGATATGGCTATCCGCATTTTTCATCTGTGCTTCCAGCTCGTCTTGGGTGGTAGCCGGATCGCGCAGCGCCGCCGTCAAATCATCAATCGCTTTAAACACGGTGTTATTACCGGAGCCAAAAATGGTGTCCGCCGTCATGTTAACAGGCAAGGTGACCCCTTCCGCGGTGCTGGAGGTGCGACGGGCACTATCACCTTGGTAGACATAATCCGGTGCGCTGTACGGCTTATTTTTTAGCTTGTTGCCGGCAAACTGATAATCCCCATCCGGGTTTTGGCTATTCGCTACGCTCAGCAACTCATCACGAATCGATTCCAATTCATTAGCCATCGCTTCTCGGTCATCTTGAGTCATGGCGCCATTACCAAGCCCCAAAACCAGCTCTTTACCGCGCAGCAAAATATCGTTGCCGTTACGCATCAACGCTTCTTGCTGGGTGTATTCGTTCATCAAGTTTTTGATGTTTTTGCTGTACTGATCGGTTGCCGCCTGCTGACGCTGCAACAGCATGATCTGTACCGAGCCAATCGGGTCATCGGACGGCGTCAAAATTTTCGTCTGCCGCTGCATCTGCATTATGGTGGTGTTGTAGTTGCTGTTGGCGGTTTGCATCCCGTCCATCATCATGCTGTTTAGCTGAAACGTACTCATGCGCATGGTGGTGGCTCCTTAGTTAAACATCGCGAGGGTGGTGTCAAACAGCTGCTGAGCAGTGCTAACAATCTTGGCGCTGGACTGGTACATCTGAGTGTATTGCATCAGATTCCCGGCCTCTTCATCTTTGGAAACCCCACACACGGACTCCCGATCGTTAAAGGCTTGCTTGTACAGCGAAGTATTCGATGTCAGCTCCGCTTTGATTTGCGCAGTCTGAATCGCCCAATCACCACAAATCCCGGTATAGGCCTTGCTCAGGGTTTTGCCATTTAAGCCAGCAACCGTCACACCGTATTCGGCTTGATCGGCAGGAGATAAGGTGATCGCCAGCGGCGTATCTTTCAGCGCAATCAGCTTGGTCAGGTTATTACCGTTACCCGGACCAATATCCACATCATCACCCAGCGCCAGATCGGCAGGGTCTTTCAAGGCCAGTGATAAACGGCTGGCCGCGCCTTCTACGCTGTCGGCACCGCTGAACATATCCTTGCCACTGAGGTTACCGTTAAGATCGTAACCTTGCTTATGTACCGTATTGAACTGCTGGGCAAAGCCGTAGGCCATGGTATCCAGCTCTTTTTGCTTTTCGACCAAGTCCTTATCACGAAAAGTCATCAAGCCACCGATATTGCCGCCAATATTACGTGGCATCGCGAACGAGGCATCGCCGCGCTTAATGCTGATCACGCCATCGCGCGCCATATCCAGCTGACTGGCGGTATTACCGCTGACCAGCGGCTGGCCTTGATCCAAGTTGATATCTACGGTGCCATCTGGCTTGTACTGCACGTTAACATTCAACTGCTCAGACAGCTGGCTGATCGCCTGATCGCGCGCATCCAGCACGTCGGTCATGGTTTGCCCGCGCGCACCGGCTTCTTTGATCTGCTTATTCATCTCGGCGATGCTGGCCAGCAGCGAGTTGGTCTGGCTGATACTGGAGTCCAGCTGGCTATCAAGCTGTTTACGCTGGCTCTTTAATTGCGCATCCATGTTGTTGAAACGCTGAACCACCGCATCGGCCTGCGACAAAATCGATTGGCGCAGCGCCATATCTTGCGGATTGACCGCCGCTTCGCTGAGCGCTGAATAAAATCGATCCAGACCCACGTTGATGCTAGAGCTATCCGCAGTCAGGATCTGTTCGGTCTTGCTCATGTAGCGATATTGGGTATTACTCTGCTGCAACGCCGAAGATTGGCGCCACAGGCTGGTATTCAAAAAGCCGTCGGCCAGACGATCAATGCCGGTTACACCGACACCCGCGCCCACGCCACCGGGACCAACCTGACTGGCCAGACCGATACGTTGACGGGTATATCCGGGCGTGTTCATGTTCACCAGATTGTGCGAAGTGGTGCTCAGGCCGGCATTGGCCGCGCCCAGACCGGTTAAACCGATATTAATCAGACTCATGACAACGTCCTTACTCAGTGTAAAAACACCCGACCCTCACGCCGAATGCCGACAGGCAATGGCCTGCACGGTTTTAAAACTCATCTGAAAGTCATTAAGCGACCTGCAGGGCAAAACGATTAAATCGCCCAGCCCTGCCCGATAGTCGGTCACTCCAACATCTGTTGAACTTGCTGCCAGACCCCTTGCAGTTTGCGGGCATACTGCGGATCGGTGGCATAGCCAGCTTGCTGCAGATGATTGAAATAGCGCTCCGGATTATCCGCATGTTGCAGTGCCTTGGCATAACGGCGGTTACTGCGCAGGAAGTTAACGTAATCTTCAAACGACTCCGCAAAGCTCTGGTAGACCCGAAACGGCGACTCTTGATTCACGGTCTGTCCATCAATCACTTCCGGCGCCGCCACGGTCACCTGCTCGCCTTGCCAACCCGGACTGGCTTTGATGTTAAACAGGTTATAACTGCTCTGATCGCCACGACGTAAAATGCCACGGCCCCAACCGGTTTCCAGCGCCGCTTGCGCCAACAATACCGATGGCGAGGTACCCAGCGCGCGCGCAGCGCGGATCGCATACGGGAACAGTTTATTGATAAAGTTTTGTTTCTGCGGATCAGACGTGGTCGCGGTCGCCCCGTCGGCGCTGATTTCTGCTGCGCCACCAAAGATGCGATCCAGTACCGTGGCCGGAAGCCACGGTGCCTGAATTGGTTTGCCTTGCGCCGGTTTGGCGTGCATGGTGACGGCAAAACTCTCCGCCGCACGCGCCGACTCACTTGGCGCCCCCGATACCGGTTTGCCGTTGCCCTTCGGTACGGCCGCTGCGAGCTGTTTCACCAGCATCTCCGCAATCCCCAGATGGCTTTTCTTGCTCATCTCCGAGGCCAATTGGCCATCATAGAAGGATTGGTAAAAGTCTTGCTGGCGACTGCTAAGTGGCGAGTCGGGATCACGCATAGCATTGTTTGCCTGACGCATATGCTTGAGCACGGTCTGCAAGAACACCGCTTCAAATTGCTGCGACACCTGACGTAACGCTTGCTGCTGATCGCGGTTGCCCTTGATGTTTTGCAGCTGATGCACATCGTTATACAGGAACGAGGCTTGCGCCTCGTCCGGAGAAATCTCCATACTCATATGACAATCAGCTCGCCTTCCAGCGCGCCGGCCTGTTTGAGTGCCTGCAAAATCGACATCAGATCGCTCGGGGTCGCGCCCAAGCTGTTGATGGCATCGACGATCGTTTTCAGTGAGGTGCCGGCCGGCCAGACAAACGCCTTGCCACGCTCTTCGTTCACGCTGACATTCGATTGCGGGGTGACCACCGTCTGCCCGTTCGACAGCGGGTTAGGCTGACTGACCCGTGAATTTTCGACAATGTTCACCGTCAGCGAACCGTGGCTGACCACCGCTGGACGCACGCGCACGTTCTGTCCCATCACGATAGTACCGGTACGGGCATTGAAGATAATGCGTGCTGGTGTTGGCCCTTCCGCCACCTTCAAGTTCTCCAGCGCCGCCATAAAACTCACGCGCTGGCTCGGATCTAACGGCGCCCGCATCACCACTTTGGCATTACTCTGCGCATTGGCAACCCCTGGCCCCAACACGCGGTTAATCGCCATCTCGATATTACGTGCCGTGTTAAAACCGGGCTGTTTCAAATTCAGAACGATGTCAGGATTGGTCAGGAATGAAGACGGAATTTCGCGCTCAATCAGGGCGCCGTTCGGAATCAAACCGGCGGTTGGGATATTGACCGTGATCCCGCTACCACTGGCACCTTCGGCATTCAAACCACCCACCACCAGATTACCTTGCGCCATGGCATACACTTGGCCATCGACCCCACGCAGTGGCGTCAGCAGCAAGGTACCGCCGCGCAGGCTCTTGGCATCTCCCATCGAAGAGACCGTAATGTCCAGCGCCTGACCTTTCGCCGCCAGTGGTGGCAAGGTCGCGCTGACCGCAACCGCGGCCACGTTTTTCAGTTTCGGATCGGCATTGGCCGGCAATTGCACCCCGAACTGGCTTAGCATGTTTTTGATCGACTGTGAGGTGAACTTGGTTTGGCTCTTATCACCCGTACCACTAAGACCGACCACCAAGCCGTAACCGACCAGCTGGTTTTCCCGGATCCCCTGTACGTCCACCATATCCAGCAGTGGCGCCGCCACAGCTGACATGCTGCCAAGCCACAGAGCCAGCAGCCAATAACATCTCTTCATTATCATCCTCAGATCGGGAAGAACGGGCTGTTAAAGAAGCGGGTCAACCAACCTGCCGAGTTGGAATCAGCCAGTGCGCCGCGACCGGAGTAGGTGATCCGCGCATCCGCCAGACGCTGCGACGACACGCGGTTCGTCCCGTCGATATCATCCACCCGCACCAAACCGTTGAGACGGATATACTCGTCACCTTGGTTCAGACGCAGCCACTTCTCGCCGCGCACGCGCAAAATGCCGTTCGGCATCACTTCATACACCAGTACGGTGATGCTGCCGGAGAGCGAGTTTTGCTGCGAACTGGTGGAGTTGCCTTTAAAGTCGCGATCGGCGCCCAATGACGACGCCGCTTTCGGGTACTCACTGCCAAACAAGGTGGCGGCACCGATGCTGGTGTTGCTCTCTTTGCCAAAGCTGGTACCAGCCTTCTTGCTGGAGCTGGTCTGCTCTTGCAGTACTACCGTCAGCACATCGCCAACCCGGAACGCGCGCCGGTCCTGAAACAGTGCCATGTTGTAATCGGTACTGAACAGGCCACCGTCCTTGTCCCTTTCCATCGCTGGCAATTTCATCGGCGGGGGGGTGAACTCATCTTCCCCCGGATACGGGCCGATTGGCGGGTGCGCACACCCGGCCAGCAATAGGGTTAACAGAACCAGAACGCGTCTCATCTTAGGTTTACTCTCTCTTTATTCGCCACGTGCGCCGCTCGTCACGCTAATTACAGTGACTGACTCACAAACTTCAGCATCTGATCGGCACTGGAAACCACTTTGGCGTTCATTTCATAAGCGCGCTGAGTGGTGATCATGTTCACCATCTCTTCCACTACGCTCACGTTGGAGCCTTCCAGTGAGAACTGCTTAAGCTGACCCAGCCCATTTTCACCGGCCACCCCTTCATTCGGCGCGCCACTGGCACCGGTTTCTTTGAACAGGTTGCTACCGGCTGCTTCCAGACCGGCTGGGTTGGTGAAGTTCACCAGAGTGATTTGGCCTAACTCTTGCGGCTGCGGATCATCGGCGCTGGTATAGGTCACGGTACCATCAGTACCCACCGAGAAGCTGGTCGCATTTTCTGGGATTTCGATATTCGGGCTCAGCGGCAAACCACTGGAGTTCACCAGCATGCCTTCGGCATTGCGGTGGAACTGGCCGTTACGGGTATAGGCCATGGTGCCATCCGGCATTTCAATCTGGAAAAAGCCCTGACCTTGAATCGACATATCGGTCGGTACGTCAGTTTGCTGATAGGCACCAGTCTTCATCAGCTTTTCGGTGCCCACGACACGCACACCGTTACCCAGCATCAGACCGCCTGGGGTCTCATTTTGCTGATCGGCCATACCACCAGGCTGCTTTTTGATCTGATAGAACAGATCTTCAAACGCGGCGCGGTCTTGCTTAAAGCCGATGGTGTTAACGTTCGCTAAGTTGTTGGAAATCACCTGCATCTGGACATCTTGTGCCGCCAGACCGGTTTTACTTACCCATAATGCTGCATTCATTCTGTTATGCCTTACTCACGGATCAGACGGTTACCGGCAGTGGTTAAATCCTCTGCGGTTTTCATCATCTTGACCTGAAGTTCAAAGTTACGCGCCAAAGTCATGTTGCGGATCATCGCGTCAACCGCGTTGACGTTGCTGGACTCTAAATAGCCGCTGGCCACCTGTACGCCGTCATCGGCAGGAGCACTGCTGTTATCCAGCATGCGAAACAGGCCATCAGGGCTTTTCGCGATTTGATCGGGTTTCGGATTGACCAATTTGAGCTGACCGGCTTCTTGCATCAGGCCGCCATTCGGCGCCACGATCGACAGTGTGCCGTCTTTCCCCACGGTCAATTGGCTGTATTCTGGCAACACGATCGGGCCGTCGGTGCCCATGAGCGGATGGCCATTGACGCTCAGCTCTCCGGCGTCGTTGGTGGTGAAGTTACCGGCGCGGGTATAGGCTTCGCCTTGTGGGGTCTCCACGGCAAAAAAACCGTCGCCCTGAATGGCCACGTCTAACGGACGATCGGTTCGCTGCAGCGCGCCACCGGAAAAGTCCGAGCCCAGCGCTTGCTCACCGACCAGTGCCCGCGTTTGGTAACCGGCGCCACGCAACAGCTCAGTGGACGCCTGCTCCAAGTCAGCGCGAAAACCGGTGGTGTTCACGTTGGCCAAGTTGTTAGCCTGCACCTGCTGTGACATCAGGGTTCGACGCGCACCCGACAGCGCAGTAAACAGCAATTTATCCATGACTTAAGCTGCGCCTTACAGAGAGTTGAACAGGATCTTGGTCATCTCATTGGCGACCTGAATCGACTTGGCGTTGGCCTGATAGCTGCTCTGCGCGCCCATCAAACCGACCATTTCATCGGTGATATTCACGTTGGAGTTCTCATAACGACCGGTCAAAATGCCGCCCAACTGACCTTCCCCTGCCACGCCCGTCATCGCCTGACCAGACGCAAACGTTTCGGTCCAGCGGTTACCCCCGGCCGGTTGCAGGCCTTCGTTATTGGTAAAACGTGCCAGTTGCAGCTGACCTTGGCTGACTTTTTCGCCGTTGGTATAACGGGCCACCACGGTGCCGTCTGACTCAAAGGACCAGTTAGCAAACTTACCCGCCGCATAGCCATCGGAACTCACAGACGTAATACTAAAACCACCGCCGTACTGGGTCATCTTGCCTAAATCCAAACGCAAGGGTTGTGCCCCAGCCCCAGCCCTAGTAGCCAATGGCAAACTCAAGTCCAATGTAGACTCTTTCTTACCATTGATAGTATCCAGAGCCCCCTCATCAGTGAATGTCAATTTATTTGCAATAGGCTTTGGTGGTGTAGCGCCGTCATCCAGCGGTTTGTTATCCACTGAGACATACATATCCCACTCACCTTCTGCCGTTTTACGGTAGTACTGGGTCACCTGATGCTCATTACCTAGCGTGTCATACACTTTCACGGTACTGGTGGAGTTGTAGGAGGCCGGATCATTGGGATCAAACGGTTTCGCTTTCGCATCAATCACCGGTGCACCCGAATCCAGATTCAACCCCAGCGAGCCTTTGGCGGTGGCCTTTGGCGCCTGATCGGCTTGGTCGATGGTGATTGGCTGACCGCCTTTACCCAGCAGTAATGAGCCATCTGGGCTTACCAGATTCAGCATGCTTGGGTTGTTCTTGTCCTGACGGGTATCGAAAATCCCGGCGCGGGTGTAAAACTTCTGACCGTTGTTCTCGACCACAAAAAAACCATCGCCGTTGATTGCTAAGTCAGCATTACGGCCAGTGGTGGTCATGCTGCCAGTGGCAAAGCTTTGACGGATGTTGGACACCGCCACACCGTTAGCTTGGCCGCCGCCGAAAGTCGCGGCATAGACATCCTGAAACTCGGTACGGGATGATTTAAAACCGGCGGTTGAACCGTTGGCAATGTTGTGGCTGATGGTGTTCATCTGCTCACTGGTCGCTTGCAGACCGCTCAGGCCAATATTAAAAGACATACAAACTCCTGAAAAATCTTACGGGATCAGATGAGAGAAAACGGGAAAGGTTTACGTGACTGGGCCATCACCGGCACCGTGTCAGAGTCCGCAATTTCACGCATGTTGTAGATAGGCATCTTGCCTACACCAGCTAACTCCAGCTGATTCGGAACGTTTGGATCGCTGCTAATATGAAACGCCTGCACTTTGGCGGCCAACAGCATATTTTGGCTCCACGCATCGCTGCCGCTCTCGCCCAATACTTCGAATTTGTATTTACCGGAACCCAGCTTGTCGCCATCAATCTCAAACTTCACCAAACCAGCAGGCTGTGGACCTAAATGCAGGGTATCCACCAATTTGCCTTTTTCGTCGTACACCGCGACTTTGACGTTATCCGCCGCTTTATCCAGACGAACGCGACCATCGAGTTTCTGGCCTTCTTTGACATCCAGCGCATCTTTGACTTCCATCAAGACACTCTTGCCAATCAGGTTGGTGCTCTGCAGCATCTCCACATTGCTCATGCCAATGTTGAGATTCACCATCCCGGTCTTCACATCTTCCAAACTCGATACCGCCGACATCATGCCAAGCTGGGTCAGGTACTGGGTACCGTCCATCGGGTTAAGCGGGTTCTGGTTGCGAATTTGCGCCACCATCATGGTCATAAAATCGTTTTTGTTCGGGTTCATCCCGTTTTTGCTTACCGCACCCTGCGGCATAGCATCATCAGCCGAAGGCTGGTTGGAAGACTGTACTCGGGCCAGACTCATGAGACGTCCTTAAAATCAGATAATCGAAAACGTAAGCCGAACCCACTTAGGCCGGATTGCCCAGACGTAAGATCCCTTGCTGCATGCTGCGCACGCGGGATAGCACATCCACGTTGGTTTCAAAGCTGCGTGACGCTGCCATCATGTCCGCCATCTCTTCCACGATGTTGACGTTCGAGACGAACACATAGCCGTCTTTGTCGGCTTGCGGGTTTTTCGGCTCATAACGGCGCGTTAATGGCGCTTGGCTCTCTTCGATCCCGCGAATGTTCACTTTGGCGGTCGCCAGACCACCGTGCGCGGTATTCCCCATAATGGTAGAGAACACCGGCCGACGCGCTCGGTATGCCTCTGCTGCGCTACCGGCCGTAACATCCACGTTCGCCATGTTACTGGCCACGGTGTTGAGTCGTACGGTTTGCGCGGTCATCGCCGAACCGGCGATGTCATAAATATCTCCGAATGACATCGGTTACCTCATTACTGTCCGGTAATTGCTTGCTTTAACCCGCTGAAGGTCATGTTCATGAAGGTCAAGCTGGTCTGAAAGTCCATCGCGTTACGCGCAAACTGCGCCTGCTCAACACCCTGATCAACGGTGTTGCCATCTTTCGATGGCTGATACGGATTGCGGTACATGGCCACATAATTCGGTTCGGCCGCCGCACGGCTGCCAAACTCGGCGCTCATTGACGAGCGATTAATCTGCCGCATCACATCTTTAAAACTGATGTCGCGCGCCTTGTAATCCGGGGTATCCACGTTGGCGAGGTTACCGGCCAGAACCTTGGCCCGTTCAGTGCGAAAATCTAGCGTGTGCGGAAAAACACCCAGCGCTTTATCAAAACTCAGTGACATGTTCTGTCCCCCTGCAAACAACGTGAATAAGCCCTGTCTCTTAGCAATTAACACGCCAATTTTTTAACCATCTGGATTACAATGCGCAAAACCGCGCACAGATTCCCCGGGCAACCGCGCCCTGTCAGTAGCGGAAACTGTGCTTCCTGCGCATTAAAGGAGACGCCATGTCCATGCTTGCTCGATACTTCGGCTTGCTGCCGGCCCTGCTGCTCGGTAGTGCCCCCCTGTGGGCGGCCGTGACCCCCGCCGAACAAGTGACGCAATTTATCCAACAGGACGTGACATCGTTCGCAAAAGCACAAAAGAGTCAGCAGTTTGACGTTAAGCTGCGCAACATGCCGGACTTCCCAGAGTGCGCTACGCCGCCGCAAATTCAGCGCCTGAGCGAGGACCCTCCGGCCGGTCGCGTCAGTTACGAAGTGCGCTGTAGCGCCCCCAAAACCTGGCGTTTGCATGTCAAAGCCGATGTTTCCATCTTGCTGCCATTGATTTTTGCCAGCCGTAACCTTGAGCGCGGCCAAGTGCTGAGCGCCGGCGATCTGAGTGTTAAAGCCACCGATATCGCGTTTTTACGCCAAGCCTATTTCACCGATCCACAGGCGCTGATTGGCCAGACATTGCGCCGCAATCTGCCGGCTGGTCGCTTGATTAACCGCAATATGCTGACCGCACCGGATCTGATTAAGCGTGGCGATGAAGTGGTGATCTTGGCGCAAAAGGATGGGGTCAGTGCCTCAATGAAAGGGATTGCGCTGGAGGATGGCAGTCAGGGCAAAAAAATTCGGATTCAAAACAGCATCAGCGGCAAGGAAATTCGGGCGCGAGTGAGCGGCCCGGGTCAAGTTATGACCGACTTTTAACCGTCAGTGCCGGATTTTTGCCGCTGCCGCCGGCAATTATGTGCCACAAATAAAAAACGGCCGAAAAAAGTGCGCTCTGATTTAAGTTAGGCCAGTAGCCGGTCGCCGTATATAATCAAGCGGTCAGATGCCACAGCCAAACTCACGGCGACGCACTGACTTCACCGATGACGTTAAGGTAAGCACCACCATGATGCCTACACTGCCTAATGCAAAAGGAGCAACCATGATTGGTAAAGTACAGCGTGACGTGGCCGTCAGCACCGTACTGACTCCGGCCAGCGGCACCGCCCAGAAAACTCCCGCAGCCAACAGCAAGCCGGTTGAGTCCGTGGCCCTGAGCCGCGATCTGAAAATGCTGGAACAAGCGCAGCAAACGCCACGTCCGGCGGAAGTGGATTTAGAGAAAGTCGCGAAGATGCGCACTCTGCTGGCGCAAGGTGGCTTGAGTATCAACACCGATCGTCTGGCTGACAGCCTGTATCAACATTACAAAGGCTAAACCACGCTATGGATCGTAAGTCTCGCGTTAAAGCGCTGCTGCAAACACTGGCGCACGATGTGCGTGATTATCAGCAACTGCAACCGCTGTTACAGCAGCAGTATACGTTGATGCAACAGCGCGATAGCCGTGGCTTAACTGACAGCAACCACCAGTTGCAACCGCTGCTGCACACCTTGCAGCAACGCGCCACCGAACGTTGCCAACACTTGCAAGCGCTCGGCCTGCCCGCCGATGACCACGGGATGCAAGCGTTGTTTCGTGCCTTGCCAGAACAGCTCAGCGCCACTGCTCAGCAGCAATGGCAACAGCTGCATCAGCTGATCCAAGCATGCCAGCAGCAAAATAGCCGTAACGGCAAACTGCTGGCGCAGCAAAAACAGCTGGTCACCCAATTACTGAAACCGGATGCGGGACTGACCTACGCACCGCGCTAAGCCTGTGTCATCCGCAATCACCTACGACGCTTGGTGTTAACGGCACGCCTGCTGACGACGTAAAAAACGCTGTCCCGACAGCTCATCTAACACCCGCTGCTCACGCTTCGCTTCGCGCTGTAACTGCTGTTGCTGCAACTTTTGCAGCAAGGTATCGCCTTTTTTCAAATTCAGATGCTGATGCAACACCCGCTCACGGGCGGCACGCAACTCGGCTTCCGCCAGCGCCAGCTCTTGCTGCTGTAATTGGGTGATCAGGGAAAGTTGGTTACGAAAGCGGCCAATGCCTTTTACCAGCAGCGCACTGGAGCCATTGCCACTACCGAGCGCATATTGGGTCGAGACCTGCTGCAACAATTCCAAGCGCTCGGCGTGCGCCTGCTGCTGGCGCTGCCAACTGCCCTGCTCGGACTGTAACTGTTCAAATCGTTGCTGCTGCTGCTGATACCAAGCGTGCAACACGCCGTGCTGACGAGACATAACGCAAGACCGCTCCTCGAAAACTCCACCTCAGGCCCACAGATTCACCGTGTGGCCACTGACGGCTGGCTGACGCTCACAGGTCGGCCAGCTGCCGGTTAGCGCAGTTGCAATAACTGTTCCGTACTGTCGGCGAGGGTGACTTTTTCTTGCATGCCTTGCTGCAGATAGGCACAGATCGCCGGATAACTGGCAATCGCCGCATCCAACTGTGGATCTTGCCCCGGTTGATAGCCGCCCAAGGCCAGTAAGTCTTGCACTTGGCGGTAACGGGAATAGCGTTGTTTGACCAACTGCGCCTGCCGCAGGTGCTCAGGAGATACAATTTGTGGCATGGCACGGCTGATCGACTGCTCAATATCGATCGCCGGATAATGGCCACTTTCGGCCAAGGTGCGATTGAGAACGATGTGACCGTCTAAAATCGCGCGCGCCGCATCGGCAATCGGATCTTGCTGGTCATCACCCTCAGACAGTACGGTATAAAAGGCAGTGATCGAGCCTTTGCCGTGCGCGCCGTTACCCGCGCGCTCCACCAATTGTGGCAACAGGCTAAACACCGATGGCGGATAGCCTTTGGTGGCTGGCGGCTCACCGACGGCCAGCGCAATTTCCCGCTGCGCTTGCGCGTAACGGGTTAGAGAGTCCATCAACAGCAGCACATCATGGCCGCGATCGCGGAAAAACTCGGCAATTCGGTGGCATAATACTGACGCCCGCAGACGCAGCAGTGGCGGATCATCGGCTGGCGAGGCGATCACAACGGCATTTTTCAGCCCTTCACTGCCCAGCGAATGCTCAATAAACTCACGCACCTCACGGCCACGCTCGCCAATTAAGCCCACCACGGTAATTTCGGCGGTGGTGTTGCGAGTCATCATCCCCAGCAGCACACTTTTACCCACCCCACTACCGGCAAACAGCCCCAGACGCTGGCCCTTACCGACACTCAGCATGCCGTTGATGGCGCGCACGCCCACATCCAACTGCTCACTGATCGGCTGACGGATCAACGGGTTAATGCTCTCACCTTGCAGGTGAATACGCTGATCGGTTTGCAGCGGCCCGCGGTTATCCAGCGGCTCACCGACACCGTTCAAAATGCGGCCCAGCAAGCCATAACCGACGGCAATTTTGCTGTCGCCTTGCAGCGGCAGCACGCGACAACCCGGGCGCAGCCCCGAGGTGTGCCGGATCGGCATCAGGAACGAAGATTCACGGTCAAACCCGACCACCTCCGCTTCCACCAGCGCGCCACTGTCGGTTTCTATCATGCAGCGCTGACCGCTACTGAGACGGCAACCGACCGCCTCCAGCGTCAAGCCGGTCATGCGGGTTAAGCGGCCATAGGTGCGCGCCACCGGCAGCTCTGGCAATTGCCGACCAGCCAGCGCCAAGCGACGCGCTAAGGTTTGCTGCAAATTACTCATTCGGCGTGTTCAGCCACCGGTTCAACCAGCAACGTATCGCGCACCGCATCCATACAAGCTTGCAGGCGCTCCTCACTGTCAGCTACCGCCTCCGAATCACGGGTCACCACGCGGCAACTGCCACTTTCCAGCGCAGAATCCGGCTCCAACTGCCACTTGTTCACCACATCCGGCAGCAATTGCTGCAGACGCTGGCAATCTTGCGGATTGAGATGCACCGCAATCTGACCTTCTTGCTCAGGCACTTGCGCTAAGGTCTCTTCAATCAAGGTCACTAGCTGCTGTGGCTGTAACGTCAACTCACAGCGGATCACCTGACGCGCCACCTTCTGCACCAGATCGCAGATCATCTCGCTCTGCTCACGCACATGCTGATGGAACACTTGCTGAATTTGCTGCAACAGCGCATCGGCGGCAGTCACCGAATGGGTCAGCTGCTGACGGCCCTCTTGCAAACCTTGCTGTTGGCCATCTTGGTAACCGGCTTGATAGCCTTGCTGACGACCACCTTCCAAGCCTTGCTGCTGGCCTTGCATAAAGCCTTCGTCGTAGCCTTTTTGCATGCCTTCCTGAAAGCCGTTATTGAACTCTTCCTGATAGTGGGCGGCACTGCTGCCATGACGGCTGTGGCTGTCATCGGCAAAGTCATCAAAATCAAACTCGTCATCCCGGGACCGCTCTTCCACCAGCGGCGGAAAACGGTATGGCCGGAATTGACCGGGTTGCGGACGAAAAATGGTGCCGGGTTTGTCACACATGGCTCAGATCCCCTTACTCGACCACATTTTCCGCGAACAGCGATAGCTCGACTTCGCCGTCGTTGGCCAACTGACGCAGGGTCTGCATGATTTCGGTACGGGCTTCTTCCACCGCACTCATGCGTACTGCACCCTTGGTCTCCATCTCTTCGCGCAGATACTGAGCGGCCCGCTTCGGCAGGCAAGCAAAGATCTTCTCTTGCAAGGTGGTGGACGAGCCTTTGAGTGCCAGCGCCAAACGCTCTTGCGGCACTTCTTCGATCATGCGGCTCAAGGTGGCCTCGCTCTGACGCTCCAGAATGTCGAACTGGTACATGCTCTCTTCCAGTTTCACCATCAGGCTCGGATCCATATCGCGCAGCGACAGCATGATCTCAGACGTACGGCTGCCCATGCGGTTGAGGATATCCACCGCCTTTTTGGTGCCGTCCACTTGCGAGCTGGTACGATGGCCGACTTGCTGCAAGAATTTCTCCAGCAATACATGCACTTCATCAATCATATCCGGATGGATCTCATCCAGATTGGCCAGACGATACAGCAGGTCATCGTGGGTTTCTGGTGGCAGACGGCTCAGCAATTGGCTGGCCATGTCTGGCTCTAAGTAGGCCAAAAATACCGCTTGTAACTGCGGGTGCTCACCGGCAATCAGCTCGACCAGCTTAGACGGCTCCAGCCACTGCAAACGCTGTAGGCTGCTACGCAGGGTATCGCCATAAATGCTGTCAATCAGTGGACGCGCCAAAGAGCGACCCAGTGCTTTATCCAGCGTGCGCTCCAGATAGCCACGCGACGCACCCGTGATCCCCGACTCCGAACGAAAGTCGGTGAAAAAGCGCAGAAAAACGGACTGCGCCTGATCTTTTTTCACTCCCGGCAGGCTGGCCATAGCAACGGTCAGGCGGCTCACTTCCTCACGGCTGAGCTGTTTGAGGATGTTGGCGGCGGCCTCTTCCCCCATGCTCAGCAGCAAAATCGCCGCCTGTTGCAAGCCGTCTTCCGGCTGCATTACTTCAGTTTCCGTCATGTTGCTCAACCTTTATCCACTGTTTAACCACCTGCGCCACACGCTCCGGCTCCTGATTAGCCAGGAACTGGATACGCTCCAGCTGCACTTCCAAACCGGTTTCCGGTGATGGCAGCTCCAGCAGGTTTTCGTTCAATGTCAGACCCGGACGTGATACCGGCAACGCCGCGCTCACTTCGCCCTTCTCGCTCGTGCCATCTGGCTGCAGCTCACCGCTGCTGGCAGTAGCGTCATCCTCGGCTTGCGCTGGCAGTGCCGGATCGTTAACCGGCAACGGCTTAGCCAGCTGACGCAGTACCGGACGAACGACGCCAAACAGCACCGCCAACGCCACGACTGCGGCCAACACATAACGCAGGACATCCATCCAGAACGGATCTTTCCACCATGGCGCATCGGCGCTCAGCGGATTATCACCGGCCACAAACGGGAACACGTGCAAGCTAATCTGATCGCCATTAGCACTGCGCAGGCCCAAGGCGTCTTGCAGCATGGTGGTCATCTGATCCAACTCGGCTTTCGAATATTGCTCTGGCTTGCCGTTAATCAGCACCGACACACTCAGATGCTGCAGCTCGCCTTGCTGATAACGGATATGACGTTGGGTACGATCTAACTGGAAGTCGCGGTTCAGCTCGGTGGTGCGGTTGACCAGATCTTTACTGTCCGACTGATTTTCTTGGGTCGTAGAGGTGGTCTTGTTGTTGGCGTTTTTGGTATTGGTCGATTTGTCCGCCGGTTGGTTACTCAGCGCGCCCGGAACCCCAGCACTTTGCTCTTCATTGCTACGATCTTCACGGCTGTACTCACGGGTGAGCGCCCCTTGCGGGTTGTACACTTCCTCAGTGGCTTCCTTGCGGTCAAAATTGACCTTGGCGGCCACTTGCACCTCAAAGTTGCCCATGCCGAGCATCGGATCGAGCATCCGGGTGGCGCGGTCAATGTAGCTGCGCTCCAAACGGTTAACGTATTCCAGATATTGGGTGTTGGTTTCACCGGCCTGCGCATCAGCATCATTGGCGCTTAGCAAGCGACCAGCCTGATCCACCACCGTGACGTTTTCCGGCTTCAGATCGGTGACACTGCCCGACACCAGATTCACAATCGCGCGTACCTGACCCGGCTTGAGGCTCACGCCCGGCTGCAAAGACACCGCAATCGAGGCCGATGGCAGCTCAGGATTACCGCGGATAAACAAGGTACGTTTAGGAATGGCCAAATGCACGCGAGCATTGGTAATGCCATCAAGGGACATGATGGTACGCGCCAGTTCGCCTTCTAAACCGTGGCGGTAGCGCGCATCTTCAATAAACTGACTGGTGCCGAGGCTGTTGTCTTTATCCAAGATCTCAAGGCCGGTCGGCAACTGCACTTTAACGCCCGCCGCGGCCAGCGCCATGCGCGCTTTGCCCAGTTGATCACGGGCCACCATAAGTTGGCCACTGTTACCATCAACATAAAAATTAAAGCCCTGCTTATCCAACACAGACATCACTTGGCTTTGATCAAAGGCTTCATTGCGGCCATACAGCGGGCGGTATTCACTGTTACCGAGCCACAACGCCAACACCACAATGCCGGTCACCACCAGCGCAATCACCCCGAGCAGCGCGCTCAGGCGACGGCCTTTTACCTTGGCCAGCATCGCCGACGGCGCCGGCAATTGGGCCCATTTTTTCTGTAATAATTCGGTCACGTCAGACTCTCACTTATACCGGCATTTTCATGACATCGTCATAGGCTGTCATCAGTTTCTGACGCACCTGCACTAACGCGGTGAACGACAAACTGGCTTTCTGGCTCGCCACCATGGCGCCGACCAGATCTTGACTGGCCCCGGTATCGACCGCGGTCATCATGTCTTTGGCGGTTTTGCTTAGGGTATCGACCCGATCGACCGCTTGGGTCAGCGCCGCGCGGAAACTCGGCACCTGCGCACCGGATGCGGTCAACGGGTTGGCGGCAACCATTTCGGTGCTACTGCCGACGCCGATTTGTGACTTTACCGCCTCCATCTGGGCCAAGGTGTACTGCATTCCCGGGGCTGTGTGATACATGACGCTGACTCTCCGAAATCCTCTGATGAACAAGGCTCTGATAAACAAGGAAACCGCCACAATGACGCGGACGGTTTTACGCGCAGTTCAAAAGCAAGTAACGTGCCATTAATTGAGCAACACTGGCCAGGCGCGCTGACTGTTCTTTGTCACTTGTCAATCAATCCGCGCGTCAATATATGTCCAATCGTCACCTTTGCGACTTAAGTCAAAAAAATGACACGCCAATTACCGTCCTTTACAGCCCCTGCTCACGCCCTCACCGCCTTAACACTGACGCGGTTTTGCTCAAAAACTGGCAGAGAATTTGCATTACGCAGACCTTACTTATTACAGACACAGAATTTTGCGGTCGAGAAGACCCGGTAAGACGTTGCCGAGTGAGCCGGAATGAAAACAATCAAACGAAAAATTATCTCCCCCAGCGAACAGGCGCATATCAAGACTTTTGATCTGGCAAACCCGGAGCATCGCATTGGTGCGCTGCAGGCGACCCTCGATACCATCTGCCAGCGTTTCGAGCGCTCCGCCAAGCAGTTCTTCTTCGGTCTGCTGCGCAAGCCGGTGAATTTTCACTTCGAGCAGCAAGATACCCTGAAGCTGCGCGAATATTTGGCCTCGATCCCGAAGCCGAACAGCCAGCGCGAATTTCTGGTTGAGCCGCACGATATGCGCGGCCTGATTGCGATGGATGGCGATCTGCTGTTTTTCATGGCCGATCTGTTTTTCGGCGGTAAAGGCACCAGTACCCGTCGTCGCAGTGAGATGAGCGATACCGAGCTGCGTTTAGTCGAACGGATTTTCCGTCAGTTGCTGGAGCAATTTGATGACTGCTGGCGCAACCAGACCAGCTGGTACAGCCAAATGACCCAGCAGCAATCGCTGCACTTGAACAACAGCATGGCCAATCAGCCACTGTTCCAGATCTGTCGCTTCTCGATTCAAATTGGCGAACATCTGGGCTGGCTGGAAATCGCGCTGCCATTTAACGGTCTGGAGTTTTTACGTACCCCAGCGGCGGAAGAGGCCAACGTCGAGCTCGACCCGACGTTGCAAGCTAAGGTGGAAGAGCGGCTACAACAAGTGCCGCTGCGCCTGCAAACCACCCTGTGCGAAAAATCGCTGACCTTGGGTGACGTGATGGATTTGCAAGTGGGCGATGTGATCCCCGTGGACATGCCTTCACAGCTCACCGTTCGCGCGGGTAACAGCCCACTGTATAAAGCGCGCATTGCCGAGCGTAACGGCAATCTGGTGCTGCAGGTTGATGACGTGCTGGACACGCCGGCCTAACGCCATTTTACGGCCCGGTACTGACCGGGAAATATTGATGATGTACCGTTTTTTGTAACCGCAAGGAACCCCCGATGTCCGAAACCCTGAATGATTTAAATCTGGATCTGAACGATCTCGATATGGGCGATTTGGCCGCCGAAACCCCGGCCAGCGCGCCGGAGGCAGCCAGCTTCCCAACGGACATGAAATTTATCCGCAATATTCCGGTGAAACTGACGCTGGAAGTGGGCAGCACCGAACTGATGATCGGCGATCTGATGAGTATCGGTCGCGGCACCGTGATTGAGCTGGACAAACTCAACGGCGAGCCGATGGATGTTAAAGTCAACGGCACCCTGCTCGGCCACGCCGAAGTGGTGATCGTGAATAACAAATATGGCCTGCGCCTGACCAACGTGGTGGACAGCGACGACATGCTCAAAGGGTTATCTCGCTAATGCGCAAGCTCGGGTTACTGGTGCTGCTGTGCCTGCTGGCTCATCCAGCCTTAGCGGCGAACGGGGATATCGGCCTGCTGACGGTTACGCCGCAGGCCGGTGGCGCACAGGAGTACAGCGTCAAGCTGCAGATCTTACTGCTGATGACGGCGCTGTCGTTCCTGCCGACCATGCTGCTGATGACCACCAGCTTTACCCGCATCATTATTGTGCTGGCGATTTTGCGCCAAGCCTTAGGTCTGCAGCAAAGTCCGCCCAACCGGATTTTAATTGGCATCGCCCTGACCCTGACCTTGTTCATCATGCGTCCGGTGTTCAATGACATCTATGTCAACGCCTTCGAGCCGTATCAGAACGATAGCCTGACCTTGAAGCAGGCCTTTGCCCAAGCAGAAAAGCCGCTACGGAAATTCATGCTGGCGCAGACGCGCGAAAGTGACCTGCAACAGCTGCTGGATATCGCCGGTGAGCCGCGCGCCACCCCGCCAGAGAAAGTGGATTTTCTGATCCTGATGCCGGCCTTTGTGCTCAGCGAGCTGAAAACCTCGTTCCAGATTGGCTTTATGATTTTTATCCCGTTTCTGATCATCGACATGGTGGTATCCAGCGTGTTGATGGCGATGGGGATGATGATGCTGTCACCACTGATTATCTCGCTGCCATTCAAGCTGATGATTTTCGTGCTGGTCGATGGCTGGGCGATGACCGTCGGCACCTTAAGTGCCAGTTTCGGCTGACCGGACAGACTCTATGGATACCACTGCCATCTCCGTCATTTTTGGTCAGGCTCTGACCGTGATCGCCACTATGGTGTGCATTTTAGTGCTGCCCAGTTTAGTGGTCGGTCTGCTGGTCAGTATCTTTCAGGCGGCGACCCAGATTAACGAACAGACCCTGTCGTTCCTGCCGCGCTTTTTGGTGATGCTGGCGATGCTGGGGTTTGCCGGTTCGTGGATGTTGACCACCTTACACGATCTGTTTACCCAGATTTTCCACGAAATTCCGACCCTGATCGGCTGATGGGACACCGCTGATGTTAACCCTGAGCGCAGCCGATATTACCGCCTGGATAGGCATGCTGTGGTGGCCGTTTTTCCGCCTCACCGCCGCCTTTATGGTGATGCCACTGTTTGGCAACCCGCAGATCCCGATTCAAGTGCGCATCGGGCTGGCGTTGCTGATTAGCGTGGTGGCGGCGCCCTTGATGCCGCCGATGCCCGCGGTTGATCCGTTCTCGCCGCTGGCCATTTTTTACGCCATCCAGCAATTGATCATCGGCGCACTGCTGGGCTTAGTGATCGATATCCTGTTTGCGGTGTTCACCACCTTAGGCCAACTGGTGTCGATGCAGATGGGCCTTGGCATGGCGATGATGAATGACCCGGTTAACGGCGTTAGCTCCGCCGTGCTCGGCGTGATGTACCAGATGTATGTGTCGCTGCTGTTTTTAGCGCTCAATGGCCATTTAGTGGTGCTGGATATTTTGGTGCGCAGCTTCACCGCCATCCCGGTCGGTAGCATGCTGTCGGATACGGCCTTACAGCAGATCATCAACATGTTCGGTTGGATGATTGGTGCTGCTCTGCTGCTGGCGTTACCGGCCATCGCCGCCATGCTGCTGGTCAATATGACCTTCGGCATCATGACCCGCGCCGCGCCGCAGCTGAATATCTACTCGCTCGGTTTTCCGATGACCTTGCTGTGCGGGGTGCTGAGCGTCGGCTTAACGCTCTCCAGCGTGCCGGAAAACTTTACCCAGTTCAGCCGCGAAGTGCTGAACCTGCTGGCGGCCATTTACGCCCCGCCTGCGTCCGTGACCCCGTGAGAGCCAAGCCATGAGCGAGAAAAGATAAGCAATGAGCGGGGATAAGAGCGAAAAACCCACCGGCCAACGGCTGGATAAGGCGCGTAAAGAGGGTAACTTGCCGCGCTCGCGCGAGCTGGTCACCGCCTTATTGGTGCTGGGCGGCACTATCACGCTGTCGGCATTTAGCGAAAGCTTAGGCCGTCTGCTGACCGGCAGCATGCGCTACAACCTGGCCTTAAGTAAACAAGAGGTGTTCGACCCACAACTGGCGTTCAAACATCTGGGCGAAAGCCTGTCCGCCATGGGCTGGACGCTGCTGGCACCGCTGGGTTTGCTGATGCTCATCGCCTTGGTCGGCAACCTGCTGCGCGGCGGTTGGAACGTCAGTATCGATTCCTTGCAGCCGAAGTTTTCCAAGCTCAATCCGATCAGTGGGATGGGACGGATGTTCTCCTCGCAATCGATCGCCGAGCTGGTCAAAAGCGTACTGAAAACCGCGCTGATCTCGCTGACCTTGTGGAGCGTGGTTGGCGACAAAATCCAGATGCTGCTGAGCTTGCAGCATCGCGATATCGGCACCGCCATTACCCTGACCCTCGATCTGATTTGGTCGACGGTGTTGCTGTATGGCTTGGCTCTGCTGTTTATCGCCCTGCTCGACCTGCCCTACACCCAGTGGCAGTACATCAAAAAACTCAAGATGAGCAAACAGGAAGTAAAAGAAGAGCATAAAAACAGCGAAGGGAACCCGCAGATTAAATCGCGCATTCGCAACTTACAGCGCCAGATGGCGATGCGCCGAATGCATAAGGTGATCCCGCAAGCGGACGTGATTATCACCAACCCGACCCACTATGCGGTGGCCCTGAAATATGACCAGAACAAGGCGGAAGCGCCGTTTGTGCTGGCCAAAGCGGTAGACGCCATGGCGCTGCAGATGCAGCAACTGGCACGGCAACATAACCGCCCGATCGTCAACGTCCCGCCGCTCACGCGTGCGGTGTACTACTCCACCAAGGAATGGCAGGAGATCCCGGCGGGGCTGTATACCGCCGTGGCCCATATTTTGACTTATGTCTTCCATCTGGAAGAGTACCGGCTCGGCCGTGGCCTACCGCCACCACCGTTGCCTGAATTAACCATCCCGCCAGAACTGCGCCATTAAGCGGAGAGATGATGCCCAGTAAATTATCCAACTTCACCCGTTACCTGAGTCAGGGCCAGATCGGCATCCCATTGATGCTGCTGGTTCTGCTCGCCATGGTGATCTTGCCTATCCCGCCATTGCTGCTGGATATGTTCTTCACCTTCAACATCGTACTGGCGCTGCTGGTACTGCTGGTGAGCGTGTACAGCAAACGGCCACTGGACTTCTCGGCCTTCCCGACCGTGTTGCTGATTGCCACCTTGTTACGTCTGGGTCTGAACGTGGCCTCGACGCGCGTGGTATTGCTCAACGGTCACGAAGGTGGCGACGCCGCCGGTAAGGTGATCCAAGCCTTCGGTGAAGTGGTGATCGGCGGCAACTATGTGGTCGGTATTGTGGTGTTCGTCATCTTGATGATCATCAACTTCGTGGTGGTCACCAAAGGGGGCGAGCGGATCTCCGAAGTGGGTGCGCGCTTTACCCTCGACGCCATGCCGGGCAAACAGATGGCCATCGACGCCGATCTGAACGCCGGCCTGATTGACCATGAACAAGCGCGGCGACGCCGAGAAGATGTGGCCAACGAAGCCGACTTCTACGGTGCAATGGACGGTACCTCCAAGTTTGTGCGCGGCGACGCCGTGGCCGGTATGTTGATCCTGTTTATCAACATCATCGGCGGGGTCAGCATCGGGGTATTCCAGTACGGCATGCCATTTGGTAGCGCCTTCCAGACCTACGCCCTGCTGACCATCGGTGATGGCTTGGTGGCCCAGATCCCATCATTGCTGCTCTCCACCGCGGCGGCGATTATCGTGACCCGCGTCACCGATCAGGACACCTTCTCCAAGCAAATCAGCCGTCAGATGCTGGCCTCGCCAGTGGTGCTGTTTGTGGTGGCGGCCATCATGCTGATCTTGGGCTTGGTCCCTGGCATGCCACACTTCGCATTTTTCGCCTTTGCCGGTGTGGTTGCGCTGGCCGGCTGGAAGATGCGCCATTACCATGAAGACGACACCGAGTCAGAGGATGATCTGCGCCGCGCCGAAGCGCTAGTGCAATCGCCAGAGTTTGGCCCCGCACCGGAAGTCAGCAACGGCGATATCCCTGCGGTCTACGCACTCAGTATCGCGGTCGGCTACCGTCTGGTGCACCTGATCGATCAGCGCCAAGGCGCTGAATTGCTCAATCGTCTGACCGGGATCCGCAAAACCTTGTCTGAACAGCGCGGTTTTCTGATCCCGCAAATTCGGGTGCATGACGACCTGACGCTGGCGCCCGATGAGTACCGGATCAGCCTGCGCGAAGCGGTGCTGGTGAATGCCGAGTTGGAAGATAACCACCTGCTGGCCATCAACCCCGGCGAAGTGTACGGCAATATCGACGGCATTTTGACCACCGATCCGGCCTATCAGATGGAAGCGGTGTGGATCCACCCGGATAACAAAGACCGCGCGGTCAACTACGGCTATACCGTGGTCGATCACGCCACCATCTTGTCGACCCACGTCAGCAAAATCATCAACGACTACATTGATGAAGTGATGGGGCCACAAGAAGTGCGCCAGATCATCGAGCGCCTGCAAGCCAGCGACGCCAAAATGGCCGATGAGCTGCAGCAACGGCTTAATCCACAACAGCTGCTGCGCGTATTTCGCCAGCTGGCGGCTGAGAATGTGTCACTGCGCGATATCGTCACCATCACCAACTCCTTGCTGGAGTCGGCGGAGCTGACCAAAGACCCTATTTTACTGTGCGCTGACGTGCGCTGCGCCCTGCGCCGCCCACTGCTGTACCAACTGGTCGGCAACCGCAGCGACATTCCGGTGATCACCTTGGCCGCCGAACTGGAAAATATCCTGCTCGGCGCCCTGAGCCAGGCGCAGCAAGCCGGCCACGTCCAACTCGATGGCTTTGCTCTCGAACCGGGCGTGATTGAAAAACTGCAGTACAGCCTGCCGCAAGTGGTCGACAACATGCGTATGGCTGGGCACGCACCACTGCTGATGGTTATGCCACAGCTGCGCCCATTACTGTCACGCTACGCCCGCGTCTGCGCCCCGGGTCTGAGCGTACTTTCGTTTAATGAAATTCCTGATGACAAGAATGTGTCAGTGGTAGGGAATTTGGGGTAACGCCCGCGTAATTCGCAGGCTGCGTCTGCGGATTACCTCAGTAAATAACGGATAACATCATGATCAGCACGTTACAAACCTCCAGTGCGCTGGCCAAAAAAGGTCGGCTGTTTTTGCTCACCAATAAAATGGCCCAAGCGCAAGAGGCCCTTCAACAGCTCGAAGCACTCGGCCCTCTCGATCTCAATGGCGCGCTACTAAAACTAAAATTCGCCCAAAAAACCGAGCAGCTCGCCAACCTAGATCCCGCATTTATACGCGAAATTAATCAGCGTTTTGAGCTCAACACTGAAATTAATGCGCAGCTCGCCGCTTACTATGCGGCCGTCGGAGACACGACCGAAGCCTATCGGCTGGCGTTACATGCCCATGATCAAGAGGCCGCTCTGAAACTTATCAGCCATCTAGATGACTTGTTGCCTGAAGAACAGCGCCAACAGATCAAAATGCGCACTCTCGGCGAACTTAATGGCTACCAACGCGTATTCCCACTGGATGTCACCGGCCAATGTGTGTTTGGACAAGGTATCTCTATCAATAACAAAGAGTACGCCGTCGGTATGTATGACCGCAGCCGAGAAGAGCGCACAAACTCCGGGATCTTAAGTTTATCCGGTGAGCAACAGCGTATGCTGGTGGGCTGTGAATTATTGCCAGGTCAAGCGCATACCCAGTATCAATATCAGGCCGATGAAAAATGCCTGTTACCAATCATGCCTACTCATGCGCAACAGCCCATCAATATTACCGTGAATGATGAGCACTACTTGCTGCATACGCTGCCAGAAAAACGCTTTCATTATTTGCCGTTCAATGCCGGTGATAATCTCAGCCTCAGCGCTCAGCATCCGGTTATGATTGGCGATCCAATCACTTTACGGCGTGAATCTGCTGGCCCAGCTCTGGTGTTAACTATTTTTGTTGATGGATTGTCACAAAAATTCATCGAACAAGAGGGCGGATTGTCCGCTTTAATGCCAAACACGGCAGCCTTCTTTGCCGAAGGAACCCAGTTTGAAAACTGCTACAGCAGTGGTGAATGGACATATGTTTCTCTCGCCAGCATTTTTAGCGGTTTGTATACCTATAACCACCGCATGTTCCATCCCGCCAAAGACAGCCAAACACTGTTACGCACGCCAACCTATACCGAGGTGTTCCAGCAAGCGGGTTACTTCTGTAGCCAAATTTCGGGAGATTGGCGCAGTACGCCGGTCACGGGTTATGGCAAAGGTATGGATCGCTTCTTGTATCAGCCCGCTATGTTGGCCATGGATAGCCGACACGTCATTCAAGAGACGCTCGAGCATTTAGATACCTTTGGTGAAAAGAATAACTGGATGTGGATCTGTCTACCGGATCTGCATGACATTGCCGATGAGTTTACTACCAGCATCAGTCATCAAGCGAAAACCCCATTAGCTCACCGTGTGAGTGAAAAAACCGGTGAGACTAGCGTGCGCAAAAAACGCAGCGCTGCCAAAGTGTTCCAATATCGAGAGCAAGTGGCCTATGTTGACCGCCAACTGAAAGTGCTGTTCGACTATATCCGCAGCCACTATGAGCAGAACGATATTATCGTGTCACTGGTGTCCGATCATGGTCAGTCCTACCTGATCGAATCAGATTTCTTTATGGATGAAGAGCGCACCAAAGTGCCACTGTATATGACTGGCCGCAATATTCCAGCCATACACAGCCAGGAGTTGGTACAGCATTTTGATCTGTTCCGTAGCGTTCTGCACTGTGCCGGAATCCCCGATCCACTGCACAACGATGCCAACTTGCCACAAACACTGGGCGGCTCCAGCGCGCGCTCACAAATCTTTACCGAAAGTCTGTTCCCGGATGCCCCTTACTATGCGTGCATCATCGATGAAAGGCATAAATATTGCTTAACTTCGCAGGGAAAAACATCCGATGACGGAATGATCGATCTGGGGCAAATTGAAACGCAACTGTTCTGCCAGCAAGAAAATGCTGATAGCGAAGAAGAGCGACAAGCAGTGGCAACTCAAATGCTGAACCAGATTATCCGCAATACTATGCCATTTATTAACAAGTAGTGGAGTCTATGGAAAAGAGAATTCTGGTGGATATGTCAGCCACCTTAATCCATCACGGACATATTCGGCTGCTGAAAAAAGCCAGCGAATTAGGGCGCGTTATTGTCGCCCTCACTACCGATGACGAAATTCAAACCAAAAAAGGCTATACCGCCGAGCTCAATTACGCCGAGCGTAAGGAGATCTTGGAAAGCATCCGCTACGTAGATGAAGTCATTCCTTGTAACTGGCTAATCGATAACGATTTTTTAATCGAGCATAACATCGATTATCTGGTACATGGTTGCGATAACGCCAATCACATTCCGGAGCATAAACTGGTCATATTTCCACGAACTGACGGGATCAGTAGCTCCGATTTGCGCGAACGCGTTTTAGACAGTCTGGTTTCCATGAATCTCAGCGGTAAAAAAGGGCCATCCGATAAGATCGCCCATATGCTGATCACCGCGATTAAAAATGAATTTAAGCTGGATTAAATGAACAAACTTTGCAGATTACTGGCTTGGATGCTGTGCTGTGCAACATACACCAGCGCCGTACACGCCGCACAACCGACCACATTACTGGTATACACCGCAATTGAAAATGAATTGCTGGATACCTATAAAACACAATTTGAGCAGCGTCACCCAGATATCAAAATCAATTGGGTACGTGACTCAACCGGGGTGATCACAGCCAAATTACTGGCGGAAAAGGACGCGCCCAAGGCAGACGCCGTAATTGGTGTAGCCGCCACCAGTTTGATGCTATTGAAGCAGCAAAACCTGCTACAACCTTACCAACCGGTAGGCTTCGCTCAGCTATTGCCAAGCATGCGCGATCAAGATACCCCGCCACAATGGATTGGCATGAACGCATGGGCCACGTCGCTGTGTATCAACACGCGGTTAATGAAAAAATATAACCTGCCCTATCCAAAAACTTGGCAGGATTTAACCAACCCGATTTACCACGATCAAATTGCGGCGCCCAATCCCCTCTCCTCCGGCTCCGGTTTTATGAATTTATCGGCGTGGATCCAGATGTGGGGTGAAGAAAAGGCATGGCAATACAACGATGCGCTGAATAAAAACGTAAAAATGTACGTTCACTCTGGTAGCAAACCTTGCAGCTTAGCCGCACAAGGGGAAGTGGCCATAGGCCTTTCCTCCTCGGCGTTTGCCCAGAAGCTGCTCAAGCGTCGCGCACCAATCGAACTCGTGACCTTCAGTGAGGGAACCGGCTGGGAAATGGAGGCGGGTGGCATTATCCGTGGCACTGCGCACCAAAAAGCCGCGCAGACACTGCTCGATTGGCTCGCCTCTGAAGATGTCGCCAAAATTGGGGCCGATTTCTCAGGCATAACCGCTCGCCAAGCCTTCATGACCGAAGAAGGTAAAGCTATTTATAAGGCGATGATCCCAAACAATTTGCCGTGGGCCGCCGAACAACGGGATGCGATTTTGGCGACTTGGCGCCAACACTACGAGCAACGGTAAGCATACTATGTCTGAGTTTTTGGCATTGCAGCATATCGTCAAAGAATACGGCAGCTTCCGCGCTCTACACGGCGTATCGCTGACGGTCAAACAAGGTGAGTTTGTCTGTTTTCTTGGGCCTTCCGGCTGCGGAAAAACCACCTTACTGAATATCATTGCCGGCTTACAGCCGGCAGATCAAGGTCAGCTGTTTTTCCAAGGCCATGACATTAGCCATCTGCCCGCGAGTCAGCGCGGTTTTGGCATGGTATTTCAAAACTACGCACTATTTCCTAATCTGAAAGTAAGCGACAACATCACCTACGGCCTACGCGGCCGACAGTGGCCTCGCACGCGTCGCCAAACGCGCGCAGATGAATTGTTATCGCTCATTGGTTTGTCCCATACCGCCCAGCATTACCCACAACAACTGTCTGGTGGCCAACAACAACGGGTAGCACTAGCACGTGCGCTAGCCAATCATCCCCCGCTACTCTTGTTAGATGAACCCTTATCCGCTCTGGATGCGCGCGTACGTTTAACCCTGCGTTGTGAGTTAAAGCGGCTACAAACTCAACTCGGCCTCACCGTGATCATGGTGACCCATGACCAAGAAGAGGCTATGGCTCTGGCCGACCGCATCGTGGTCATGAATCAAGGGATGATCGAACAAATCGGTACGCCAGAAGCGCTGTATTTCCACCCAACAAATCGGTTCGTGGCTGAATTCATCGGCAACATGAATATTATTGAGCCATCCGCCGCAAGCAATGAAGGCACATGGGGGATCCGCTATGAGCAAATCGCGGTACATCCCGCAGATGAGCTCACACTACGTCAGCCCGATACGCAAGTGATGCGTCTGGAATGTGCGCAATTGATTGGGCCGTTTTATCGTTTGTGCTTATTAATGAGCGATCAAAAAACACGAATATTTGCAGATCTGCCCCCCGAGCAAGCGCGCCCACTGCTGCAACATTCGCTGGTAGCAGTCAGCCTACCGCAGGACAAGCGATGCCAGCTATAACCTCACGCTCTCGTTTATCGGTTACCGCTCGCCACCACCTCACTGCATTGGCGGCATTCGGGTGTCTATTGGTACTCGCGGGTGGTATTTTACTGCCGATCGTGACGTTACTGCGTTACAGTCTACAAGACAGTAACGGGCAATTTAATGGCATCACCAACCTGCTGCAGCTATTGCGTACCCCCGGCTTGGTATCGGCACTAGAACACTCCTTAGCAATCAGTGCATTGGTCACGCTACTCAGCGTCACCCTTGCGTACTTGATTGCCTATGGGCTAACGAAAACGCGTCTCGCTGGTCGCGCTTTGCTGCAGTTGAGTTTACAGCTACCGCTGTGTGTCCCATCGATTTTGCCGTGCTTAGGGTTAATGTACCTGTTTGGCGGTCAGGGTGTATTCAGTGACTACATCGATATTCCGCTTTATGGGCCACTCGGCGTAACGCTGGGTGGGGTCTTATTTACCCTTCCTCACGCGGTATTACTGCTGTGCACCACTCTGCGAGCCATTGATCCTCGGCTGTATCAAGCCGCAGAAATGCTCGGCGCTAGTAACGGACGTCAATTTTTTACCATCACCCTGCCTAACAGCTTGTATGGGATCATCAGTGCCAGTTTTGTTATTTTCACGCTAACGATGACCGACTTCGGGATTGCTAAAGTCCTGGCGGGCCAATACAACCTGCTGGCGACCGAAATTTATCAACAAATCATCGGGCTACACAATTTCCCCATGGGTGCTGCGCTGAGTTTATTGCTGCTGCTTCCTATGTTACTGGCCTTCATCGTCGACAACTGGGCGCGGAAAAAACAAGCACGTCTCTCTGGCGTTTTTGATTCAGCCCTACCGGAAAAATCGTTGCTGCGCGATAGCCTATTTACCTTGCTGTGCTGGCTGCCGACACTGGTCATTGTTAGTGTGATTGGCGTGGTAGTTTGGGGCTCATTCATTAACTATTGGCCCTATGATTTTACGTTAACCTTAGACAACTATCGCTTCGCCGCCTTAGGCTATAGCTGGCAGCCGTATCTTAACTCGCTACAATTTGCCTTCAGTGTTGCTCTTTGCGGTAGTCTCTTTTGCTTTATCGTTGCCTATCTGGCACAGCGCGCTGCGATTTGGCCACCACTCAAAACGGGATTGCGCCTATTAAGTTTACTGCCACTGAGTGTGCCTGGCACCGTGCTTGGCTTAGCTTATCTACTAACATTTAGCAGTGTCTCGGTATGGACCAACGGCATGCTGATATTGGTTATCAATACCGTGATCCATCTTTTTTCCGTGCCGTTTTTATCCAGCAGTACCACTCTGCTGCAAATCAACCCATGCTACGAAGCTGCAGGCACCGTGTCTGGCGTCAATCGCGGTATCACTTTTTACAAGGTGATCGTACCGCTCAGCCAATCAACGCTGGTTGACACTTTTTTCTACTTGTTTACCAACGCATTAACCACGGTTTCCGCTGTGATCTTCCTCTATGGCCCCAACACGATGTTAGCGTCAATCGCGGTATTGAATATGGATGATGCCGGAGATTTAGCCGCCGCCTCCGCCATGGGAAGTGTATTACTCCTCACGGCATTAAGTGCTCGCGCCGTTTATAGACTGTTGGTTCGCCTGCAACAGCCTCGAGGTATCACGATGAGTACACCATCTCAAGTCACCGCGGACATCAATACCTCACCGCTTAAGATAGCGTCGCCATTACATTGAAGCGAAATGATGAGTTTTTATATTCGCGCACTGCATGCGGGAAAATAGTCACCGAATGGCACCCTCGGGCAGTCAGCATCTCCGTAATCAAGCCTTGCTGATAAAACTGATGCGGGTGATGTTGATAACGCTGCTGATATTCATGCGGAGTTTTATAACCCGACATCCGTTCAGCATGATAATCCGACTCTTTTCTTTGATCGTTCAAATCCAGCAAAAACAGGGTTCCTCCGGATTTTAGACAGGTCAACATCGCGTCGATCACCTGTTCGGCATATTGCATCGACGGGAAATACTGAAAAACCGAATGGGATAAAACCATATCATATTGATTCGCTGGAAATAACCTGTCACGAGCCTCACCAGCAACAAACTCTCCCGACAGATGCATGCGCGCAATATCCACTAATGCCGAGCTGTAATCACTTCCCGCTATCGTACAGCCACTGAGCTGCTGTAAAGCCAGTAACAATGCACCACTACCACAACCAAACTCTAAAACAGACGATGCAGAGTCAAGCTGAGCACGAGTCACTAAATCTTCGGCCATATGTAGCCACTGCGACTCCGAGTAATCGCCACAACCAGTATCAAAACCATTAGCCTGAATTAATGCCGATAACAACGAGTGGCTATCGCTGAGAGTTTTACTCTCCCAGACATTACGCCAATTATTAAAGCCACCATTTATCATCTTGTCTTATTTCCGTCCGATTCATCTCTCCTATTTTAGAAACGACACTTTCACCGCAGACCTAACAACCAAGATCACACAATCTAGTCACACAATTAAAACAAACAGGGTGACACAAATAAAAATCCCCACCTCTAATTAGAGTATGGGGATTTTTAGAATTAAATTAACCGTATCATTGTAGAAAGATAGCTACGCTATATTCTTACTCTACCGTCACCGACTTCGCCAAGTTACGCGGCTGATCCACATCTGTTCCCTTGTTCACGGCCACGTGATAAGAGAGCAGCTGCAGTGGGATGGTGTAGAAAATCGGCGCGACATCTTCTTCTACCGGTGGCAGCGGGATGATCTTCATGCCCTCTTCATCACGGAAACCGGCGTCTTGAGCAGCAAACACATACAGCTGACCGCCACGGGCGCGCACTTCCTCGATGTTAGATTTGAGTTTCTCCAACAGCTCGTTGTTTGGTGCCACCACAATCACCGGCATATCGGCATCAATCAGCGCCAGTGGGCCGTGCTTCAGCTCACCAGCGGCATAGGCTTCCGCGTGGATGTAGGAGATCTCTTTGAGCTTGAGCGCCCCTTCCATAGCAATTGGATATTGATCGCCACGGCCTAAGAACAGCGCGTGGTTCTTCTCGTTGAAATCCACCGCCAGCTTTTCAATGGTCTTATCCAGCGCCAGCATCTGGTCAATACGATTTGGCAGCGCTTGCAGCGCATGCACCAATGCCTGTTCACGCTCAGCGCTCATCCCGTGCAGACGGCCAATGCGCGCCACCAGCAGCAACAGCGCCGTCAACTGAGTGGTAAAGGCTTTGGTAGAGGCAACCCCAATCTCTGCGCCAGCTTTGGTCATCAGTGCCAGATCGGATTCTCGCACCAGAGAGGAGCCCGGCACGTTACAGACGGTCAGTGAGCCCAGATAGCCTAAGGTCTTGGACAGACGCAGCGCGGCCAGCGTATCGGCAGTTTCACCGGACTGTGACAAGGTGATCAGCAAGCTACCCGGACGACGTACCGACTTACGGTAACGAAACTCCGAGGCAATCTCGACGTTACAAGCCACGCCAGCGATGCTCTCAAACCAATAACGCGCTACCGCACCGGCGTGGTAAGAGGTACCGCACGCCACGATCTGTACATGCTGCACTTGCTCTAACAGCTGATCGGCGGCTTCCCCCAGCTCACTGAGCTGGACACTGCCGTGCGCAATCCGCCCTTCGAGAGTGTTCTTGATCGCAACCGGCTGCTCATAAATCTCTTTTTGCATGTAGTGACGGAACTGCCCCTTGTCACCGGCATCATGCTGCAAGTTAGACTCGATCTCCGCACGCTGTACCGGCTGGCCATCGACATCAAAAATCGCCACCGACCGACGGGTGATCTCCGCTACATCGCCCTCTTCCAAGAAGATAAAGCGACGGGTCACCGGCAGCAGCGCCAGCTGATCGGAGGCCAAGAAGTTCTCACCCAGACCGCGGCCAATCACCAACGGACTGCCGGAGCGCGCAGCAATCATGCGCTCTGGATCGCGCGCATCAATCACCACCGTGCCGTAGGCGCCGTCCAGTTGACGTAAGGTGCGCTGCACCGCCGCCAGCAATGAACCGCCGTTTTGGGTCAGCTCCCAATGCACCAAGTGCGCAATCACCTCGGTATCGGTCTGTGAACGAAACTCGTAGCCGCGCTCACGCAGCACGTTACGCAGTGGCTCGTGGTTCTCGATGATGCCGTTATGCACCACCGCAATAAAATCAGACACATGCGGGTGGGCGTTAGCTTCAGACGGCTCACCGTGGGTCGCCCAACGGGTATGCGCAATGCCAGTACCGCCTTGCAGTGGATGCTGCTCGACAGTCTCGGCCAATACTTGCACCTTACCTAAACGGCGCAGGCGCTGCATCTGGCCTTCGGCATTCACCACCGCAATCCCGGCGGAGTCATACCCGCGATACTCCAAACGGCGCAAGCCTTCGAGTAAAATCTCTGCCACATCCCGCTGCGCTACTGCGCCGACAATTCCACACATAGATCCAGTCCTTGTTACTTGCCGGAGCCACGTCCGGCGCTATTTTGCACTTATCCCAGCGAAGGGATCAGAGTGAAGCGCAGAGTACCTGCACTCCCCGTTGTTCGATTTGCGCTTTAACCTGCGGGTCAATGCCCTGATCGGTCACCAGTACCGTGATGCTCTCCCACGGCAGCTCTAAGTTGGGAATTTTGCGCCCCACCTTGTGTGACTCAGCCAAAACAATCACTTCCCGCGACACCTCAGCCATTACCCGCGATAGCCCCACCAGCTCATTGAAGGTGGTGGTACCGCGCGCCGCATCAATACCGGCAGCGCCGACAAATAGCTGATCAAAATCATAAGAGCGTAAGACCTGCTCGGCCACTTGGCCTTGGAAAGACTCCGAATGCGGATCCCAAGTGCCACCGGTCATCAAAATGGTTGGCTCGACTTCTAGCTCACGCAGTGCCGATGCCACTTGCATCGAATTGGTCATCACCACCAAGCCGCGAAAACGCCCTAATTGAGGGATCAATCCCGCCGTGGTGCTGCCGGCATCGATAATCAGCCGGTTATGATCGCGGATCAGGCTGGCGGCCAACGCCGCAATTGCCTGCTTACGCACAGAAAGCTGCTCTTCTTCGCCGCTCTCTTCCACCAACTCACTGGGAATCAACACCGCCCCGCCATAACGGCGTAGCAGCAGCCCATTGCGCTCCAACTCGGCCAAATCCTTTCGAATCGTAACTTCTGAAGTTTCAAATCGCTTAGCCAGCATATCGACACTGACTTCGCCTTGCTCGCTGAGCAAAGCCATGATGGTATGTCGCCGTTGCTGGGTATTGCGCTTACTCATGGAAGTTTCGTTTCATCCCGTAATAGGTTAATTCGCTCATTATAAACTTACGAACCGAAACATCAATATTTGGTCAGTAAAATCGTCAGTAAAACAAAGCGGATTTTCTATCCCCATTTACTGAACCGATCGCGTGGCCTCAACCTATTCATGATCCGTACAGCACTTACGCCTACAGCATCAATGCGCGAAGAACTATTCCCAAACGACTTGGCGTTGCAGTTAGGCGGCAAGTGAGTGAATCCCCATGAGCATAGGCAAGGCTATGTGATTGGGGTGAACAAGCGTAGCCAACACCACTGCAACTTCAAGTAGGAAGGGTATAACTCTTAAGTATTAATTAATGAGTACTGTTTACAGCATAGTCCAGCTCAACCAGAGACGACGGGAAAAGCACGGTCAGCTATCAACAAGACACAAGAAAGGGCATAAAAGGGATAAAAAAAGGGCTGAGAAGACTCAGCCCAGAAAGGTAATACACGCTATTTATTATGTTTGTTACCGGAATTGAAACTTATCAGCAGAGCTGAGGATTATTTTTTAACCGGACGCTGCCAGTTGCGAATATGGCGCTGCGCGACACGGCTGATCACCAGTTCACCTTCCGCCACATCTTTAGTAATGGTGCTACCGGCACCAATGGTCGCACCATCCGCAATAGCTACCGGCGCAATCAGCTGGGTATCCGAGCCCACAAACACATCGTTACCGATGGTGGTCTGGAATTTGTTCACGCCATCATAATTACAAGTAATGGTACCGGCACCGATATTCACGCGCTCGCCGATCACCGCGTCACCCAAATAGGTCAGGTGATTGGCTTTTGAGCCTTGGCCCAGTACCGCTTTTTTCATTTCCACGAAGTTACCAACGTGGGAATGATCGTGCATCACCGCTCCCGGACGCAGACGCCCAAACGGACCTACGCTACACGCATGACCGACGCTGGCATCTTCAATCAGGGTATACGGCTTGATTTCAGTGTCGTCAGCCACTGTGCAGTTTTTCAGCACACAGCCCGTTCCCACGCGCACGCGGTTACCCAACACAACCTGACCTTCTAAAATCACGTTGGTATCAATCACCACATCGCGGCCACACTGCACGCTACCGCGCAGATCAAAACGGGCCGGATCCAGCAGCATTACCCCAGCTTCCAGCAAGCGATCGGCTTGCTCGCCTTGGTAAATACGCTCCAAACGCGCCAATTGCTGACGATTATTCACCCCTTCCACTTCGTAGAAGTGGTTCGGATGCACCGCCACAATCTCATGCTGCTCTTCGTACGCCATGGCGATGACATCAGTCATGTAGTACTCGCCTTTGGCATTGTTGTTGGTCAGCTTCGCCAACCAACGCTTCAGGTTCTTGCCATCAGCCACCAGAATACCGGTGTTCACTTCACGGATCGCCAACTGTTCAGCGCTGGCATCTTTGTGCTCGATAATGCCCGCCACCTTGCCGTTTTCACGCAGGATACGGCCATAACCGGCAGGGTTATCCAGCTTCGCCGTCAACAAACCAATGCCATTCACTGGCTTGGCTTGCAGCAGACGCTTCAGTGTATTGGCGGAAATCAGCGGCACATCCCCGTACAGCATCAGCACCACTTCATCGTCAGCAAAATGCGGCGCGGCTTGTTGCATCGCATGACCGGTACCCAGCTGTTCCGCTTGGATCACCCAATTCAGATCATCACCGCTCAGACGCGCCTGCAGCTGATCGCCGCCGTGACCGTAGATCAGATGGATATTTTCGGCACCGATACTACGTGCCGTATCAATCACGTGAGATACCATCGGTTTACCGGCAATTGGATGCAGCACTTTTGGCAGATCGGAATGCATCCGAGTGCCTTTACCGGCTGCCAGAATAACCACGCTGAAATGTTGATTTGGCATGCTAAAAACCTGAATTGAATAAGGATACTGGTTCAATCGGTGCACTCTGTATTTCGCACGGACTGACTTATTTATGCGCTAAGTGTAACGGAACCACAGATAAAGAAAACCTGTCGCCGATCACCGACACCAATCGTAATTACTTGATTTTTAATAATATAAATAGAAGAAATGAGATCCTGTCGATCCGACAGATATGAAAAAAGAGGGGCAAGCCCCTCTTTTTTGCGTATTTTTTCGCCATCATCTGACGTTAACTAGGATTACACGTCCAGGTTAGCGTTGAGCGCATTTTGCTCGATAAAGGCACGACGTGGCTCAACCTCATCCCCCATCAGGGTAGTGAACAGCTGATCAGCTGCAATCGCATCTTTGATGGTGACCTGCAGCATACGGCGGCTGTTTGGATCCATGGTGGTTTCCCACAGCTGATCTGGGTTCATTTCGCCCAGACCTTTGTAACGCTGCAGTGAGAAGCCTCGACGCGACTCTTTCACCAGCCACTCCAGCGCCTGCTCAAAGCTGGCCACCGGCTGACGACGCTCACCACGCTCCACAAACGCGCCCGCATCCAGCAGGTCACGCAGCTGGCTACCCAGCGCGCAGATCCGGTGATATTCACCGCCGTGGATGAAATCGAAGTCCAGCAGATACTGGGTGTCGATACCGTGGGTACGCACCGTAACCACCGCTTCAAACAGGTGACGCTCGTGGTTTTCACGAATTTCACAGCTGTAGGTGCTACCGGAGGTCTCTTTCTCGGTCAGCTTAGCCACCAGCGCGGAGGCCCACTCGGTCAGCGCCGCTTGGTTGTTCAGCGCCTGCTCGTTCAGGGTCGGATGGTAAATCAGCTCTTTGAGCAGCGCCTCAGGATAACGACGGGTCATACGCGCAATCAGCTTGTGTACGGAATTGTACTCTTTAACCAGTGTTTCCAGCGCCATACCAGACATCGCTGGGGCATGCTCGTTGACATACAAGCTCGCGCCATCCAGTGCCAGCGCAATCTGGTACTGATCCATCGCCTCATCATCTTTGATGTACTGCTCTTGCTTGCCTTTTTTCACCTTATACAGCGGCGGCTGGGCGATATACACATAGCCACGCTCGATGATTTCTGGCATCTGACGATAGAAGAAGGTCAGCAGCAGGGTGCGGATGTGAGAACCATCCACGTCGGCATCGGTCATGATGATGATGCTGTGATAACGCAGCTTGTCTGGGTTGTACTCATCGCGGCCAATCCCGCAGCCCAGCGCAGTGATCAGGGTTGCCACCTCTTGTGAGGAGAGCATCTTGTCAAAGCGCGCCTTTTCCACGTTCAGGATCTTACCCTTAAGTGGCAAAATAGCTTGGTTTTTACGGTTGCGGCCCTGCTTGGCGGAACCGCCCGCAGAGTCACCCTCGACAATGTACAGTTCAGACAGCGCCGGATCGCGCTCTTGGCAATCAGCCAACTTACCAGGCAAACCGCCTAAGTCGAGCGCCCCTTTACGACGGGTCATTTCACGCGCTTTACGTGCCGCTTCACGCGCACGCGCCGCATCGATGATCTTGCCGACCACAATTTTGGCGTCGTTCGGGTTTTCCAGCAGGTACTCTTGCAGACGCTCGCCCATCAGCGATTCCACCGCTGGCTTCACTTCTGACGACACCAGCTTGTCTTTGGTCTGGGAAGAGAACTTCGGATCAGGCACTTTCACCGAGATCACCGCGGTCAGACCCTCACGGGAGTCATCACCGGTCATGTTGATCTTGGCTTTCTTGGCAAAGCCTTCTTTTTCGATATAAGCGTTCAGGGTACGGGTCATCGCGGCACGGAAACCGGCCAAATGGGTACCACCATCGCGCTGTGGAATGTTGTTGGTAAAGCAGTACAGGTTTTCTTGGAAACCGTCATTCCACTGCAACGCCACTTCCACGCCAATGCCATCTTTCTCGCTGGAGAAGTAGCACACTTTGTCGTGAATTGGGTTTTTATTGCGGTTGAGGTATTCCACAAACGCTTGAATACCACCTTCGTACTTAAAGTGATCCTGCTTGTCGTTACGCTTGTCGAGCAGATGAATCGACACGCCAGAGTTCAGGAACGACAGCTCACGCAGACGCTTAGCTAGGATCTCGTACTGGAATTCGATATTGGTGAAGATGGTTGGGCTTGGCCAAAAACGCACTTGGGTACCGGTGGCATTGGTATCACCGACCACCGCCAGCGGCGCTACCGGCTCACCCAGATGGTATTCTTGGGTGTGCACTTTGCCTTCACGGCGGATCATCAGCTCCAGCTTATCCGACAGGGCGTTAACCACCGATACTCCTACCCCGTGCAGACCACCGGATACTTTATAGGAGTTATCGTCAAACTTACCACCGGCGTGCAGTACGGTCATGATCACTTCGGCCGCTGACACCCCTTCTTCTGGGTGAATGCCGGTAGGAATACCGCGACCATCATCCTGTACGGAAACCGAGTTATCGGCATGGATGGTCACCACGATATCTTTACAGTGACCGGCCAGCGCTTCGTCGATCGCGTTATCAACCACTTCGAACACCATGTGGTGCAAACCGGTGCCGTCATCGGTGTCACCGATATACATGCCGGGACGCTTACGGACTGCGTCCAGCCCTTTCAGAACCTTGATACTTGAAGAGTCATAGGTGTTCGACATTAGAATATCTCGCCTTCTATCCTGCACACTCATTGTGCACTTATTTTGCCATGTTCCACGCGGAACATCCTGCCCTTTTCGCCGGTCATGTCGCTGACCTGATCTGGGCTAATCGCGCTGACAAATACCTGCGCGCCGGTCTGTTTTAGCTTTTCCGCCAGCAGCTGACGCCGCCCACGATCCAGCTCAGAGGCAAAATCATCAATCAAATAAATACACTGACGTGCACTGCGCTGGGTCAAATACTGTCCCTGCGCCAGACGCAATGCACACATTAACAGTTTCAGCTGCCCACGGGAGAGCACATCCTCCACCGGAGTACCGGCGGCGCGGAATCGAAAGTCCGCCTTATGTGGCCCTACCGCGGTATAAGTCAGTGCCCGATCGCGTTCAAAATCACGCTCCAGCACCTGCGCATAATCCGCGCCTTTTTCCCAGCCGCGATGAAAACTGACGCTTACTGGGATCTCGGGTAAAAACAGCGCACAGGTCTGCTGGATTTCTTGGGCAATAGCAGCGGCATATTGCGCCCGCCACTCACTCACCTGAAGGGCTAATTGTACCAGCTCCCGGTCCCAAGGGCGTAACTCTGCGTAACGGCGAACCTGTTTCAGGGCCGCATTTCGTTGTTTTAGCAAACGCCGCAGGTTACTCCAGGCGGCATAAAAGCCCGGTTCATCGTGAAACAGGCCCCAGTCGAGAAAGGCACGCCGGTATTTCGGCCCACCACTGAGCAGGGTAAAGCCTTCCGGCGTGATCAACTGCATCGGCAGCAGTTGCGCCAAGGCCGCCACTTTCTGCCCATCTTGACCATCGATCCGCACGCGGGTGTCGCCTTGCCGCGTTTTCTGTAAGCCCAGCGACACCGGATGGCCCCCCTCATCGAGGCGGCCATGCAAAATAAAATGCGGCTTATCTTGCTGGATCACGCGCCCGGCCAATTGGCTTTTGAACGAGCGCCCGTGGCCAAGATAGTAGATGGCCTCCAGCAAACTGGTTTTCCCGCTGCCATTAGCGCCGACCAAAAAATTAAAGCCAGGGTCGAACGCCAAATCAGCCTGCGCGATATTACGAAAATCCTGCACCAGCAGGCGTGACAAGGCCATGAGAGGTTATGTCAAACGACTACAGACGCATCGGCATCACGACGTACACCGCCGCATCGCTGGCACAATCTTCAATTTGCGCACTGGAAACTGAATCCGACAGTAACAGGCGCACGCGCTCGCACTTGAGGGTATTCAGTACATCCAGCACATAGCTGACGTTAAAGCCGATCTCCAGCTCTTGCCCTTGATAGGCCACATCAACAATCTCTTCCGCTTCTTCCTGCTCAGGGTTATTGGCGGTGATCTTCAGCTGTCCTGGCACAATGTGCAGACGCACGCCGCGGAATTTCTCGTTCGACAAAATTGCCGCACGGGAAAATGCTTGTTTGAGCTCATCGCAACCGGCTTCCAGCTGCTTGTCCGGATTTTTCGGCAATACCCGACGGTAATCGGGGAAGCGGCCATCCACCAGCTTGGAGGTAAAGGTGAAATCGCCAACAATCGCCCGCAGGTTACCGCGGCCAATTTGCAGCAGCAGCGGCGTATCACCACCATCGAGCAGACGCACCAGCTCCAGTACCCCTTTACGCGGCACGATCACCGAATGTGGCGGTAAGGTCTGGCCCACCGGCATACTGCACACCGCGAGGCGGTGGCCATCGGTGGCCACGGTACGCAAGCTGTCGCCTTCGGTTTCAAACAGCATACCGTTTAAGTAATAACGCACATCTTGGTGCGCCATCGAAAACTGGGTGGCATCAATCAGGCGGCGCAAGGTCGCTTGCGGCAGCGCAAATTCCACTTCACTTTGCCAATCATCCAAATTCGGGAAATCCGCCGCCGGCAAGGTCGACAGCGAGAAACGGCTACGCCCCGAGCGCAGCAGCGCACGCTCGCCCTCGAGCAAGACGGTAATTTCCGCCCCGTCAGGCAAACCGCGGCAGATATCCAGAAACTTACGTGCCGGCACAGTCACCGCGCCCGGCTGCAATTCACCTTGCAGCGGCAAACGCACCACCATCTCGACTTCCAGATCGGTGCCGGTGATCGACAAACTGCCGTCAGCCACCTGCAGCAACAGGTTACCCAGAATCGGCAGCGAAGGACGGCCACCCAAGGCGCCGCAGACTTGCTGCAACGGTTTTAGCAGACGTTCACGTTCAACGATAAATTTCATGGCGTTATGCTGACCATTATGATGAGAGTGTTCGGATTAAATTAGAAAAATCTTCTTTAATATCATGGCTTTCTTCACGCAGCTGCTCAATCTTACGACAAGCATGCAGCACGGTCGTATGATCGCGCCCACCAAAAGCATCGCCGATTTCCGGCAAGCTATGGTTGGTCAGCTCTTTGGCCAACGCCATCGCCATCTGGCGTGGACGCGCCACCGAGCGTGAACGGCGCTTCGACAGCAGATCCGCCACTTTAATCTTGTAGTACTCAGCCACGGTCTTTTGAATATTGTCGATAGTGACCAGCTTTTCCTGCAGCGCCAGCAGATCGCGCAGCGCTTCGCGCACAAAATCAATGGTGATCGCACGGCCAGTAAAGTTGGCATTGGCAATCACACGGTTCAATGCGCCTTCCAGTTCACGCACATTGGAGCGCAGACGTTTGGCGATAAAGAACGCCACTTCATCCGGCAGACGAATATTGTTCTCGTCGGCCTTTTTCATCAAGATGGCGACCCGCGTCTCCAACTCTGGCGGCTCAATCGCCACCGTCAAGCCCCAACCAAAGCGCGACTTAAGACGATCTTCCACCCCGTTGATCTCTTTTGGATAACGATCCGAGGTCAAAATGATCTGCTGATTACCTTCCAGCAGGGCATTAAAGGTGTGGAAAAACTCTTCTTGCGAACGCTCTTTGTTGGCAAAAAACTGAATATCATCGATTAACAGCGCATCGACACTGCGGTAATAACGCTTGAACTCTTCAATGGCGTTATTTTGCAGCGCTTTCACCATATCTTGCACAAACCGCTCGGAGTGCATGTACACCACTTTGGCGTTCGGCTTACGGGCAATAATGCCATTCCCCACCGCGTGCAGCAGGTGCGTTTTACCCAGACCCGTACCGCCGTATAAAAACAGTGGGTTATAGGCACCACCCGGGTTATCCGCCACCTGACGGGCGGCCGCACGCGCCAGCTGGTTAGATTTACCTTCGACAAAGTTATCGAAGCAGTGCTTCGGATTCACATTGGAGCGATGATTGATATCCGGACGCACCGCTGGTGCGCTATCCCAGCTACGCTGCGGCGCTGCGCTCGGCGCACTAATCGGCTGCCGACTGACACTGGCGGTCGGCTCGGGCAGTACCACACTGACCGGCTTGCTGCCTATTTCAAAGCGCAACTCCGGCGTATCGGTACCACAATAATCATTCAGCAGGCGGTTGATGCTGTTGAGATACTTATCTCGTACCCAATCCAGCACAAAACGGTTTGGCGCATACAACGTCAGTGTATTGTCGCGCAGCTCCGCCTGAAGGGGACGGATCCACATGCTGAATTCGGTGGCTTGTAGTTCGTCCTGCAAACGGGCAAGACACTGCTGCCAAAGCGAAGATGACACGGCGGACTCCACTCGAACAATACCTATAAGAAAAGGGGAAACATTCTATTCCACATGCCATCCTGATCGCTAGTCAGATCAGGATCGTGAACCGGGGATCATAGCCTAAAGCCGCGGTAAGATCTTCTGTTATCCACAGAAAAATCACATGTTGGATCCACAGAGTGCTGCACAGCTTCCAGAGTCTGGCGGCCATTTTTGTGCGTCAAGCACGCCAGAGATGTGGATAACCGCGCGGTTTTCCCCGCTTGAGGCCCATTCACTCGCAGGGTGGATCACGCCGGCGCTCATCCACACGACTATCCACATCGCTATCCACAAAGTGTCGATCTGCCTTATAAAGAAGAATCCGCACAGGAGGATCATCACGATCCTTGTACTTATACTGCGCATGCGTATAATTCACGCTTCGAGCGAAACTTACGTAGATTGACGTGTATTGAACAGATGCTGATTGACTCAGGATTGTACAATCACTACAATTCTGCCTCTTTTGAGGCGCCATTTTATTCAAATCTGTCTGCCGCCTGTAGTCTCTACAGGAAAAAGCAGGGCTGAATAAGCGCTCGCCGTTTTACGTATTTACGTAATGCGTATACTGATCAGTAATACAGCTTTAGGTAGAAATCGCCATGAAACGCACTTTCCAACCATCAGTTCTGAAGCGTTCCCGCACCCACGGCTTCCGTGCTCGTATGGCCACCAAAAATGGTCGTCAAGTACTGGCTCGTCGTCGTGCAAAAGGCCGCTCCACTCTGTCAGCTTAATTCTGAACACTGAACATAGTGTGATTAAGCTAGCTTTTCCTCGGGAGTTACGTTTGTTAACTCCCGCTCAATTTAGCTTCGTTTTCCAGCAGCCCCAACGGGCCGGCTCTCCCCAGCTTACTATTCTTGCGCGATCCAACGATCTGGGCCATGCTCGTTTAGGCCTCACTGTGGCCAAAAAACATGTCAAGCGTGCTCACGAGCGTAACCGCATCAAACGTTTGGTACGGGAAAGCTTCCGTCTCAATCAACATGAACTGCCTGCGGTAGACTTCGTGGTGATTGCGAAAAAGGGCATTGCCGATCTCAGTAACCCTGAGTTGACGGAGCTTCTGAGTAAATTATGGCGTCGCCATTCTCGCCTCTCGCGTGGTTGATGATACTATTCATCAAAGTCTATCAGTGGGTCATCAGCCCTCTGATAGGCCCCCGTTGTCGCTTTCAACCTACCTGTTCACATTACGGAATTGAGGCATTGCGCCGGTTTGGAGCATTAAAAGGTAGTTGGTTGACAATCAAACGCATATTAAAATGCCACCCTTTGAACCCCGGTGGGTACGATCCCGTGCCAGCCAAATCTGACGATAACAGAGAACACTGAAGATGGATTCCCAACGTAACCTCCTTCTCATTGCTCTGCTTTTCGTGTCGTTCCTGGTGTATCAGCAGTGGAATACTGACTTCGGTCCTAAGCCTGCTACTGAAATCACACAACAGGCCAACGCGAAAACAGCAGCCGACGTCCCAGCCCAGGCTAACAGTGCGCAAGCACTCGACAGCAGCACACAGGGTCGTCTCATTACTGTGCAAAGCAATGTCCTGCGTCTGACCATCGACACCTTAGGTGGTGACGTGGTGAAGGCCGAATTGCTGCAATACCCAGAATCTCTGGACTCCAAGCAGCCTCTGGTATTGCTCAATGACAACGCCAAGCATGTGTACGTGGCGCAAAGTGGCCTGATTGGCAGCAACGGAATTGACACCGTCGCCGGTCGTGCTCAATACCAGATTGAAGGCGATCACTTTACGTTGGGCGAAGGCCAGAAGGAACTGAAGATCCCGCTGACTCTGGTTAAAGACGGTGTGACTTACACCAAAACCTTCGTTATCAAGCCAGACAGCTACGCTATCGACGTGGATTACAGCATTGCTAACCAAACCGATAAGCCGGTTCAGGTGCAGCTGTACGGTCAAATCAAGCAGACCATCACCGAGAAAAGCAGCAGCCTGACCATGCCAACCTACCAAGGTGGCGCTTACTCTTCTGCCGATACCCGTTATAAGAAGTACAGCTTCAAGGATATGCAGGAGAAGAATCTGGCTATCAGCACCAACGGTGGCTGGGTTGCGATGATGCAACACTACTTCGTGAGTGCTTGGGTGCCGCCAAGTGCTGAAACTAACCAACTGTACAGCCGTGACAGCGATGGCGTTGCCTTTATCGGCTTCCGAGGTCCAGAAACCACCGTTGAAGCAGGCAAAACCGCTGAGCTGAACAGCATTTTGTGGGTCGGTCCAAAACTGCAAGACGCCATGGAAAAAGTGGCACCGAACTTGGATCTGACCATCGACTACGGTTGGCTGTGGTTCATTGCTAAGCCAATGTTCCAGCTGCTGCAATTCCTGCACGGTATTGTCGGTAACTGGGGTGTAGCGATTATCCTGATCACCTTTATCGTGAAAGGTCTGCTGTATCCGCTGACCAAAGCACAGTACACCTCCATGGCCAAAATGCGCATGCTGCAGCCAAAACTGCAAGCGATGCGTGAGCGTCTGGGCGACGACCGCCAGCGCATGAGCCAAGAAATGATGGAGCTGTACAAGAAAGAGAAGGTTAACCCACTGGGTGGCTGTCTGCCGCTGCTGCTGCAGATGCCAATCTTCATCGCCCTGTACTGGACGCTGATGGAATCGGTGGAACTGCGTCATGCGCCGTTCATGCTGTGGATCCATGACTTGTCTGCACCGGACCCATACTACATCCTGCCAATTCTGATGGGTGTATCGATGTTCTTCCTGCAGAAGCTGTCACCAAGTGCGGTTACCGATCCTATCCAGCAGAAAGTGATGAACTTTATGCCGGTGATGTTTACAGTCTTCTTCTTGTGGTTCCCATCGGGTCTGGTGCTGTACTGGCTGGTCTCCAACTGCGTAACCATTATTCAGCAGCAAGTGATCTACCGCAGTCTAGAGAAAAAAGGGCTGCATTCACGCGATAAGAAATAACCCGCGCTGATGACATTTTTTACCACAGGCGACCCGCGGGTCGCCTTTTTTTCAGGAGGAGTTCCCTCATGAATGACACTATCGTGGCTCAAGCTACACCGCCTGGTCGTGGCGGGGTCGGTATTTTACGTATCTCTGGCCCGCAAGCGGTCAGCATTGCCGAAACGGTGCTCGGTCGCTGTCCTAAACCGCGTTACGCCGATTACCTGCCGTTTCGTGATAGCGATGGCAGCGTGTTGGACCAAGGTCTGGCGCTGTACTTTAAAGGCCCACACTCCTTCACCGGTGAAGACGTGCTGGAGCTGCAAGGCCACGGCGGACCGGTAATTTTGGATCTGCTGCTCAAGCGGATTTTGCAATTTCCAGGAGTGCGAGTCGCGCGTCCAGGTGAGTTTTCCGAGCGTGCGTTTCTCAACGACAAGCTGGATTTAGCCCAAGCCGAAGCGATTGCCGATCTGATTGATGCCAGCTCAGAACAAGCGGCACGCTCGGCGGTGAACTCACTGCAAGGTGCGTTCTCACGGCGTATCGAAGCACTGGTGGAATCGTTGATCCATCTGCGCATGTACGTGGAAGCGGCGATCGATTTTCCGGACGAAGAGATCGATTTCCTCTCCGACGGCAAAGTCAGCCACGATCTGCGTGGGATCATGCAGCAACTGCAACAGGTCCGTAGCGAAGCGCGCCAAGGCTCGTTACTGCGCGAAGGGATGAAAGTGGTGATAGCCGGTCGTCCGAATGCCGGCAAATCCAGCCTGCTGAACGCCTTAGCCGGCCGTGAAGCGGCGATCGTCACCGACATCGCCGGTACCACTCGCGACGTGCTGCGCGAGCATATCCACATCGACGGTATGCCGCTGCACATCATCGATACCGCCGGTCTGCGCGAAGCCACCGACGAAGTGGAGCGGATCGGTATTGAACGTGCATGGGACGAAATCGCCAAAGCCGATCGCGTACTGTTCATGGTCGATGGCACCACCACCACCGACAGCGATCCGCAAGCCATCTGGCCAGAGTTCATGCAGCGTCTGCCACACGGCATTCCGGTGACCGTGATCCGCAACAAAGCCGACTTAACCGGCGAAACGCTGGGCCTGAGCGACGAGCATGGCCATACCTTGCTGCGCCTGTCGGCGCGCAGTGGCGACGGTGTAGAGTTGCTGCGTCAGCACCTGAAAGAGAGTATGGGCTTTGAAAGCAGTCTGGAAGGGGGCTTTTTGGCGCGTCGTCGTCACCTGCAAGCACTGGAGCAAGCCGATCAGCACCTGCAACAGGGCGAAGCACAGCTGCTCGGCTACAACGCCGGAGAGCTGCTGGCCGAAGAGCTGCGTTTAGCGCAACAAGCGTTAGGCGAGATCACCGGCGAGTTTAGCTCCGATGATCTGCTCGGTCGCATCTTCACCAGCTTCTGCATCGGCAAGTAAGCGCGTCGTGCTGCCGAAAAATAATCTCAGCAGCACCTCGTGTTGCCCCAAAGCGGTCTGATTCAGGCCGCTTTGGCATTATCTAAGGGTGGCAAACACACGCCACTACGTCTTACGGTCTTACGGCAAGTCACTCTCTGCAGCACGTAAAAACGCACTCACCGCCTCCAGCGGTTGCGGACGGGCAATCAAAAACCCTTGCACCCGATCCACGCCACATTCGCTGACAAACGCCAGCTCCTGCTCAGTTTCAACCCCTTCGGCAACCACCTGACAATGCGCCAACTGACCGATTTGCACCAGCAAGCGGTACAACTCACGCCCTTTCGGTGCCGTGCAGTCCAGCAGTAATGAGCGATCCAGTTTCACTTTATCGAACGGGTATTTCATCAAATGAGGGAAAGAGGCAAAACCGGCGCCAAAATCATCCATCGCCACCTGACAACCCATCGCCTGCAACGCTTGCATGGTGTCTAACAGCTGTGAACGGTTATCCAACGCCGCCTCTTCGGTGATCTCAATCTCCAGCCGCGTTGGCGCAATGCCAAAATGCGCCAAGCGCCCCGCCAAATAAGGTACAAACTCCGCTTGGCTGATGGTACGCGCCGAAATATTCACACTCACGCGCACGTTGGGCGCCGCAGGCAGGCGTTGTAGGTCAGCCAACACCAGATCCACCACCCGCCGATCCAGCGCTGGCATCGCATCCAACAGCTGAAAATCGGCCACAAAGGCCGGCCCATGCAACAGCCCATTGGCATCACGGTAGCGCAGCAATGCCTCAAAACAGTGCCCAGCCTCACCTTGCACGGCGTGCTGACGCTGATAGTGCATCACCAGCGCGCCCGTGCGCAAAATTCGCGTCACCCGCCGCTGGGCATTGGCGCGCTGTAAACTGGCCTGCGCCGATGCGCGCATCTCTGCGAGCAATGCACTAAAGGTCACGCGCTCCACACCACTGGCGACCGCAGACCCCATCCGTTGCCCTTGACCCGCAAAGGCCAGATAAAACGGCCGATACAGCGCCGTCCCCACCACAATCAGCAGTAGCTGCAACAGCGCCCCGCTCACCTGCTCGCCCATCGCCAGATAGCCACTTAACAGCGGCGGCGTCATCCAATCGACAATGGTCACCACAGGGCTGACCCATCCATAACTGATCGCCAAATAAGCCAGCACAAAACTGACCAACGGCACCCCAATAAAAGGAATGATCAGCAAGGGGTTAAAAATAATCGGTAAGCCAAACAGCAATACTTCATTGATGTTAAACAGCACCATCGGCAAGGCAGCAAAAGCCAGCATCAAGTGTTTACGATCGCGAGAAAACAGCAAAATACACAGCAGTAGGGAAATGCTGTTACCCGAGCCACCCATCGACAAAAATGCATCATAAAAGCCTTGGCTAATGGTGTGCAGCGGCGCTTGCCCGGCCTGCCACGCGACTAAATTCTCTTGAGTCACCGCAAACAGCATCTGTTTCACGGACAATAGAAAGTTATGCCCGTTAATGCCCACCGAACCGAGGACGCCCAGAATAAATTGATACATCAAACCGCCGCTCAAGGTCAGCGGATCGGGGCGATAATGGCTAAGCAGCCCAGTAAACAGTGCAATCCCGGCTCTTGTCAGCGCCGCCATCCACAGCGCCAGCAGGCAAAACAGTAAAAATTGACCGACTTGGCGTAGCAATAACAGGGCAAAATCCGCCGATTGTGGCTGCAGCTCCCGAAACCGAAAGCAGCGACAAAACAGCAGCGTGATGACCGCACTGAGCATGGCCAACAACGGATTATTCGGCAGATGCAAGGTGCCAGCAAACAGACCGTTCACGCCCGACACCACATAGAGCAAGGTCAAGGCATACAAAATAAACGCGGCGCTGTTAAACGAGGTCTTATGCGATAGGTAGTAGCTGATCACCACGCACAGGGCCAGCGGGTATAAGTTGATCAGAATATCGGACAGGTGAAATAACTGCGCGGCGGCAGCCGGCCAATGGGCATACGACAGGGCTTGCCCCGACAGCACCGTCAGCGCATTGGCGAGCGTTAACGGTAGCAACAATAAGGCAATAGCAGAGATATCATAAAGATAGGTGCTATACCCCGTACGCAGGGGGGAAAATGGCAACGAACGCCAACGCGATAGCAAAGACAGGAAACACCTCATGGCCAAGCTCGGTATCACTTCAGGTTACGCATGTGCTGTCGTCCCTGTCGGCCAACATGCTCTTTAAGGCCGCCTTCCGTTGCCATACCAGCAACGAACCATAAACGCTCTCGGGACTTGTCCTTAGGACACCGGAAAAGCAGGCGGCAAACGGATCTCCGTAGTCAACATGACGCACCGATCATACTCTGTGCCACGTCATAACCTGTTAGCGATAAATGCGTGCAACAGACGCGCTAAGCCATTAAAGGGCCGAAAACCGAGTGGATCCCCACTTTACGGATGATCCACACACCAACGACGCCCACACCGTTCAGTGGATGCAAATCACCGGATCAGAAAAGTTATCCACACGATCTTCCCAACTCTAGGCAAGGGTGCGCTCCCGGCATACAATGACCGCCATCTCAACGCAAGATCGTGTTGATACCGTGTCCTAGGTAAATACGCGCTAGGCAAATACGAGTTAGTACAGGTAAGTATTGTTATGACATCCATCAGCTTGATCACCGGCAGCACCCTCGGCGGCGCCGAATATGTGGCGGAACATCTGGAAAGCTTGTTACAGCAGCAAGGCTATGCCACTGAGGTTTTACACGGTCCACAGCTGAGCGACATCCCCTCCGATAGCCTGTGGCTGCTGATCAGCTCAACCCACGGTGCTGGTGAGGTTCCCGATAACCTGCAACCGCTGCTGCAGCAACTGCAACAAAGTACCGATCTGCACGGCCTGCGCTATGGCCTGATTGGTTTGGGTAGCCAAGCTTACGATACCTTTTGTCAGGCTGTGAAAACCTTGGATCAGGTTCTGCAAGCCAAAGGCGCGCAGCGGATCGGTGAACGCTTAGAAATTGATGTCAGCACCGGAGTTATCCCCGAAGATCCGGCCGAGGTCTGGCTTGAGCAGTGGATAACTTTACTGGATAAACAGTAAAAAATATTTTTCGGTTATCACTGTGGATCTCTGTGGATAAGCACTGATCATACACAGGGATAACCGGTATTTATTCAAAGAACAACTCACTATGCCTCAGGCCTCTGTGGATAAACCTCACTTTTGATCCCAGCTTGTCCGCCCTAGGATCACGGATCTTCCACAGTAAATGATCCTTGGTAACTGAATGATCTCGTTGATCAATTCATCCTTATCCACAAGATCGTGCGATCCTAATAGAAGATCCAGCAAAAGATCTCTATATAAAAAGATCTTTATTTTCTTTTAAGCCAGATCAATTCCGGTTTCCCTTACGACCTAAACTTAAGTAGAATCCGTGATCCTTAGCGAATAATTCCCCCAAGAAGATCTTGTTAACGCACAAACCGAGGTGTGGTGATCATGTTTTACCCGGATCCCTTTGACATCATCGTGATCGGTGGCGGACACGCCGGTACCGAAGCCGCGATGGCATCTGCCCGCATGGGACTGCGGACACTCCTGTTGACCCATAATGTCGATACATTAGGGCACATGTCTTGCAACCCTGCGATCGGTGGGATCGGCAAGGGGCACTTGGTCAAAGAGCTCGATGCCTTGGGCGGTCTGATGGCCCGTGTCACCGATCGTGCCGGTATCCAATTTCGCATTCTCAATGCCAGCAAAGGCCCGGCCGTTCGGGCAACCCGCGCTCAAGCCGACCGTGTGCTGTATCGCCAAGCGGTGCGCACCGCACTGGAAAATCAACCTAACCTGCAGATCTTCCAGCAAGCAGTCGACGATCTGATCGTAGAAAATGATCAGGTGGTAGGCGCCGTCACCCAGATGGGCTTGAAGTTCCGCGCCAAAGCGGTGGTGTTAACCGTGGGTACTTTCCTCGACGGCAAGATCCATATCGGGTTGGAAAACTACAGCGGCGGCCGTGCGGGCGATCCACCAGCAGTCGCGCTATCGCACCGTCTGCGCGAGCTTCCACTGCGTGTTAAGCGCCTCAAAACCGGTACGCCACCGCGTTTAGATGCGCGTACTATCGATTTTTCTGCCCTGCAGCAGCAGTGGGGTGATAATCCTGCGCCAGTCTTCTCATTCTTGGGCGATGCCAGCGAGCATCCAGAGCAGATGCCGTGCTACATCACCCACACCAATGAGCGTACTCACGATGTGATCCGTGCTAACTTGGATCGCAGTCCAATGTATGCCGGGATCATCGAAGGGATCGGCCCGCGTTATTGCCCATCGATCGAAGACAAAGTGATGCGCTTTGGTGACCGTAACGGACACCAAGTCTTCTTAGAGCCAGAAGGGCTGACCAGCCACGAAATTTACCCGAACGGGATCTCCACCAGCTTGCCTTTTGACGTGCAGATGGCGATCGTGCGTTCGATCCGTGGCTTGGAAAATGTCAATATCGTCCGTCCAGGCTATGCGATCGAGTATGATTTCTTCGATCCACGCGATCTGAAACAGACGCTGGAAAGCAAAGTGATCCGTGGTCTGTTCTTTGCCGGTCAGATCAACGGTACTACCGGTTACGAAGAAGCGGCGGCGCAAGGTTTACTGGCGGGTTTGAACGCCGGTTTGTTCGCCCAAGAAAAAGAGGGCTGGTTCCCACGCCGCGACCAAGCGTATTTGGGCGTGCTGGTGGACGACTTGTGTACTTTAGGGACCCAAGAGCCATACCGCATGTTTACCTCTCGGGCGGAATACCGACTGTTGTTGCGTGAAGATAACGCCGATCTGCGCTTAACCGAAACCGGTCGTCAGTTAGGTCTGGTGGATGATGAGCGTTGGGCGCGCTTTAGCGAGAAGTTGGAAAACATCGAGTTGGAGCGTCAGCGTCTGCGTTCAACCTGGGTCAATCCGACCAGCGTGGGTGTCGATGCGGTGAACGCCGTGATTTCCGCGCCACTGTCACGGGAAGCCAGCGGTGAAGATCTGCTGCGTCGCCCTGAGATGGATTACGCCACTTTGACCGCTCTGGACGCCTTTGCGCCGGCGCTGGCTGATGCGCAAGCCGCCGAGCAAGTTGAAATTCAGGTGAAATACGCCGGTTACATCGCGCGCCAGCAAGATGAAATTGAAAAGCAATTGCGACACGAAAACACCCCGTTGCCAGCGGATCTGGATTATCGCCAAGTGAACGGGCTGTCTAACGAAGTGATTGCTAAACTCAACGATCACAAACCAACTAGTATTGGCCAAGCTTCGCGGATCTCGGGGATTACCCCGGCTGCAGTGTCTATCTTACTGGTGTGGTTGAAAAAACAAGGTCTGTTGCGTCGCACCGCATAACGGCGCGTAGCCTTCAAGGAAACTGTAACGCATGTTAGCGCAAACTTTAGACCGTCTGCTGGCGCAGACGGCACTTTCCGTGTCCGATCAGCAAAAACAGCAACTGCTGGCCTTTGTCGGTCTGCTGGATAAATGGAACAAAGCGTATAACCTGACCTCGGTGCGCGATCCGCAAGAAATGCTGATTAAGCATATACTGGATAGCATCGTGGTAAGTCCTTACTTACAAGGCGAGCGCTTTATTGATGTCGGTACTGGTCCGGGTTTACCAGGGATCCCACTGGCTATCATGAATCCAGATAAATCCTTTACGCTGCTGGATAGCTTAGGTAAGCGCATTCGTTTTATCCGTCAGGTACAACACGAATTAGGCTTAACCAATATCATCCCTGTGCAAAGTCGGGTGGAAGAGTTCCAGCCGGAGCAGGGGTTTGATGGCGTACTGAGCCGTGCCTTTGCATCACTGCAGGATATGGTGGATTGGTGCCATCATTTGCCGGCGGCTGACCAAGGGCTGTTTTATGCTCTCAAAGGCGTCGCGCCTGATACGGCCAGTGACCCATTGCCGGCTTGGTGCCAAATCCAGCAAATTATTCCGCTGCAGGTGCCGGAGCTGGATGCCGAGCGACATCTGGTGCTGCTCCGCAAAGTACAATAAGCCCGACTATCGATAACCGCCGCTGTGGGTAACCACCAGCGGCGGTGTTACATCTGTCGGCGCAAAATACCGCCTTATTTTGCTATGAATGAAGTGGCATAACTAAGAGCTGGTTTTGCATCTGGTTGCGTGCTATTTACAGGATGCTGGCGTGATCCGCGTTGAATGGCGCGACATGTATAGTTACCAAACGGACGTATTTTTTTGTGATGTTTTCCTCAAAACATAATGCAATTACCGGTTATGTTGAGGCTGAATCGATTTTCTTGGATGTGATAAGAATATCTTGTTGCAACAGAATGAAATCGTAGCATCATTATGTAATATTATTCTCCGGTCAAACGCCGGGAGAATAGGCTGCGCGGCAGTTAGGGTGTTTATATTTAGCATCACTGCATCGTCGGCATAAGAAAGAACAGGCTGTTTATATTTATCTAGTTGATTAAGTTAGGTTAAATATTACTGACATCCTTTTTCTTTTGCATTACAAGCATTCTTATTTATTGTACAAAATAAGCGGTTTGTGTTTACCAAATGTAAACAATTTAGCGTGTTTTTGCTGCTAACAGATTGCATTGATATACCGACTCCGTATAATTTCGTTTTATTCGGCACCGCTTGGCTGAGTAATAAAAAAATACCGCCTGCAAGTGCAGGGAAGAATTAAAGACAGCCGCGGAGTACCTGTTGGCTGGCACTTATCAATCAGAAGGGCGAGATGTCTGTATTAACCCTTGCCGGACGCCGTTTTGCGCGCCGGATCTGGTGGATCCAAGCCAGTGTGGTGCTGTTGTGTAGTCTGTTGTTTAGTGTGTACCGCCTACAATGGGGTTGGTCCGCATTAGCGTGTGGCGTGGTGGTTCTGATCCCCAATGCTCTGTTTGCTTGGTTCGCGTTTCGCTACGGCGGCGCACTGCACTCTGAGCAAGTCATGCGTTCGTTTATGGTGGGAGAACTCACCAAAATTTTTGTAACAGTTGCGCTTTTTGCATTGGTTTACAGGTACATGGATGTGTTACTCCTTCCTTTGTGCTTGACCTATTTGGCTGTGTTGGCAGTGAACCTGTTGGCACCGGTAATTTTTAACAACAACGAGTAGGAAGCATCATGTCTGCATCGGGTGAAGCTCTCACGCCGTCCGGATATATCCAGCACCACCTGACAAACCTGTCGGTGGGGCAGGGGTTTTGGACATTCCATCTGGATACGCTCTTTTTTGGTGCCGTCATTGGCTGTCTGTTTTTGTGGTTATTTTATCGTGTTGCGGTGAAAGCCACCTCCGGAGTCCCGGGGAAACTGCAGTGTGCCGTCGAAATGCTGGTCGAATTCGTAGACCAAACGGTACGTGATACCTTCCAAAGTCGTAACAACACTATCGCGCCACTTGCGCTGACCATTTTTGTCTGGGTGTTCCTGATGAACGCCATGGACTTGATCCCGGTCGATTTCCTGCCGCAAGCGGCCAGCCTGATGGGCATTCCTTATCTGCGTGTGGTTCCTACCACTGACCTGAATACAACCTTTGCGTTGTCACTGGGTGTGTTCTGCTTAATCATCTTCTATAGCGTGAAAGTAAAAGGACCGAAGGGCTTTATCAAAGAGCTGACTCTGCATCCTTTTAACCACCCGCTCATGATCCCCTTTAACTTCGTTCTGGAACTCGTGACCTTACTGGCCAAGCCAATCTCATTGTCTTTGCGTCTGTTCGGTAACATGTATGCCGGCGAGTTAATTTTTATCCTGATTGCTGTGATGTACACCGCCGGTTTGGGTTCGGGCTTTATCGCTACGTTCTTGCAACTCGGTTGGGCCATCTTCCACATTCTGGTTATCACCCTGCAGGCATTCATTTTCATGATGCTGACCGTGGTGTACCTGAGTATGGCGCATACGGATTCAGATCATTAATTGTGACCCCCATAACCTTAATAACTGGCTGTTTATAAACATAAATTGGAGATAACCATGGAAACTGTAATTAGCATTACTATCATCGGTGTTGCTATCATGATCGGTCTGGCCGCACTGGGTACTGCTATCGGCTTTGCGATTTTGGGTGGCAAATTCCTGGAAGCTTCTGCTCGTCAACCTGAAATGGCCCCTGCTCTGCAAGTTAAAATGTTTATCGTCGCAGGTCTGCTGGATGCGATTTCCATGATCGCCGTAGGTATCGCGCTGTTCTTCGTATTCGCTAACCCGTTTGTGGGTCTGTTGCAGGGTTAATTTTCCGCGGCCACTTAACTGTTAGGGAGATGCCGTTGTGAATATCAACGCAACTCTGCTGGGTCAGGCAATTTCGTTCATATTATTTGTCTGGTTCTGCATGAAACTCGTTTGGCCACCATTGATCGCTGCCATTGAAGAACGTCAGAAAAAGATTGCTGATGGTCTGGCTGCGTCAGATCGTGCAGCCAAAGATTTGGAGCTGGTTCAGGCCAAAATGGCGGAACAGCTGAAAGACGCCAAAGTTCAGGCTGCGGCCATTATTGAACAGGCGAACAAGCGTAAAGCGCTGATTCTGGATGAAGCGCGCACTGAAGCTGATGCTGAGCGTCAGAAGATCATTGCGCAAGGTCAGGCAGAAATTGATGCTGAGCGTAAGCGTGCTCGTGAGGAACTGCGTAAGCAGGTGGCTGCACTGGCCATTGCCGGTGCGGAGAAAATCCTGGAGCGTTCTGTGGATGAAGCTGCTAACAGCGACATCGTCGATAAATTGGTTGCTGAACTGTAAGGAGGGTAGGGCTTATGTCAACAATGACTACTGTTGCCCGTCCCTACGCTAAAGCAGCATTTGACTTTGCGGTTGAACACAATGCGATTGAGGCGTGGCAGTCTATGTTGGACTTTGCCGCGCAAGTTGCCCGCAATGAGCAGATTGCCGGATTGCTTGATGGTGCGTTAGCACCGGAAGCGTTGGCGGATTTGTTTATTGCCGTATGTGGCGAACAGCTCGATTCGCATGGCCAGAACCTGATCCGGGTGATGGCTGAAAACCACCGCCTGGCCGCGTTATCTGATGTTCTGATGCAATTTGTTGAGTTGCGCACGGCGTATGAAGCCACAGTGGAAGTGGATGTCACCTCCGCCACCCCACTGACGGAAGAACAACAGAATAAAATTATCGCAGCCATGGAAAAGCGTTTGGCGCGTAAAGTTAAGCTGAATTGCAACCTAGAGAATTCTGTGATGGGCGGCGTGATCATTCGCGCCGGTGACCTGGTGATCGATGGTTCGATCCGAGGCCGCTTAGCTCGTCTCACAGAATCGTTGCAGTCTTAAGGGGACTGGAGCATGCAACTGAATTCCACCGAAATCAGCGAACTGATCAAGCAGCGCATTGCTCAGT